>Ga0316209_1000436_pt1 | contig 75274 bp, 78 predicted proteins | sample 6monopyrite_MG_FD_204945 | JGI IMG/M metagenome (GOLD analysis project Ga0316209, IMG submission 204945) | Microbial mat bacterial communities from mineral coupon in-situ incubated in ocean water Damariscotta River, Maine, United States -... | ecosystem: Environmental > Aquatic > Marine >... | reverse complement strand
CGCCGTCCGCTGGTTGTGCAAGCGTTGTCTACTGCAGCGGCTGAAGGTGATCGTTCAGAGAATGCGGAATATATTTATCGCAAAAAAGAATTAGGTGAAATAGACAGGCGTGTTCGCTTTCTATCTAAACGCGTTGATGAGCTGAAGGTAGTAACAGAAACACCTAAAGACACAGAGCAAATATTCTTTGGTGCCTGGATTGAGCTTGAAAATGATGAAGGTGGGTACATTCAGTATAGAATTGTTGGGCCTGATGAATTTGATGCCGAAAAAGGCTTTATCAGCATGGATTCGCCGGTTGCCAAAGCACTAATGAAAAAACGTGAAGGTGATGAAGCGTCTATAGAAACGCCAGGTGGTGTTTTAAATTACTACATAAACCGCGTGCAATATCAGTCGTTCAGTTAAATACAGTTAAAGATTTAGCTGTGCTGGACGCTAATTATAGGTGAGATAAAAATATAATAACGACTTCCTGATAGCCAGCGCAGAATATTAGCCATGTTCCGATTGATCGCCATTTTACTATGTTGCAGCTTGTCACCTGGCCTGTATGCCGTGCAGCGCTATCAATCGTCTATTGATTCTTCAGAGTGGAATGTAAGTACGAGTCCTATTTTTTGTGAAATGGAGCATCCGATTGATAGTTATGGTAAAGGTCGCTTTACCTTTGCTTCAGGCGGAGAGTTGGCTTTTCAGCTCCAGGTGCAACAAGCGGCTATGCCAATAAATAACGTTGCGAACCTATATTCGGTATCACCATTTTGGCGTGCTCCAGAGCAGAAAGAGCTTGCACAGATAGCTATATCAAAAGGCAGAGTGCCAATATATATTGGCGGTAATTTAGCTAAACGTATGCTGCATGAGCTAGAGGCAGGGCGTCACCCAACACTGCATTATAAAGATTTAACAAGCTATGAAGATGATGTTGTTGTTGCCTTGTCATCGGCCAATTTTCATCAAAAATTCAGTATGTTTCAGCAATGTATAAGCGATGCAATGCCATATGGCATTGAGCAATTGCAGGATACGGTGGTTAACTTTGCTAAAAATAAACATAAGCTGGATAAGGCGCAGTTAGAAAAATTGCAGGACATTGTGCTGTTTGCAAGCCTTGATAAGAACATGCATATTAATTTACATGGGCATACCGATTCTCGCGGGCGTCGCTTGTATAATAAGAGGTTATCTCAACGTCGTTCCAAGGCTGTTGAAAAGTACTTTCTAGCGCAGGGAATATCTGCAGATCAAATAACTCGCCATTCTTATGGAGAAGAAAAGCCGGTAGACTCCAACAAGACAAAAGTGGGTCGAGCCAATAATCGGCGAGTAAATGTCCTAATCGATTTAGAATAAGCCTTAATGCAGGACACATAAGCCTGGCTCCGGTATAATGCCTGCCCCAGATTACAGTTAGGTGTGGAGCATACATGTCCAAGGTCAATAAAGTCGTTTTAGCCTATTCAGGCGGTTTAGATACATCCATTATTCTTAAGTGGCTAGAAGATGTGTATGACTGTGAAGTTGTGACATTCACGGCTGATATTGGTCAGGGCGAAGAAGTAGAGCCTGCGCGTGCTAAAGCCAAAGCAATGGGTATTAAGGAAATCTACATTGAAGACTTGCGTGAAGAGTTTGTTCGCGACTACGTGTTCCCTATGTTCCGCGCTAATGCGATATACGAAGGTGAATATCTACTGGGAACATCAATAGCGCGCCCGCTGATTGCTAAGCGTTTAATTGAAATTGCCAATGAGACTGGGGCAGATGCTATTTCACATGGTGCGACTGGTAAAGGCAATGATCAGGTGCGTTTCGAGCTAGGTGCTTATGCGCTTAAGCCAGGTGTTCAGGTGATTGCGCCATGGCGTGAATGGGATCTTAACTCACGTGAATCATTGATGGCTTATGCTGAAAAGCATGGCATTGAAGTCGATTTTGCCAAAAATAAGAAAAAATCCCCTTATTCAATGGATGCCAACTTACTGCATATCTCCTATGAAGGGGATATTCTGGAAGATCCCTGGGCTGAAGCCGAAGAGGATATGTGGCGCTGGTCGGTATCTCCTGAAAACGCACCAGATAAACCAACATATATTGAGCTTAGTTACGAGAAGGGCGATATCGTTGCTATTGATGGTGTAAAAATGACGCCGGCAACAGTACTTGAAACCTTGAATAAGCTAGGTGGTGATAACGGTGTCGGTCGTTTAGATATCGTCGAAAACCGCTATGTCGGCATGAAGTCTCGTGGTTGTTATGAAACACCCGGCGGCACTATTATGATGAAGGCGCATCGTGCCATTGAGTCATTAACTCTGGATCGTGAAGTAGCTCACCTTAAAGATTCGTTAATGCCAAAGTATGCTGAATTGATATACAACGGATACTGGTGGAGTCCAGAGCGTGAAATGATGCAGAAAATGATCGATGAATCGCAAGAGCATGTAAATGGTGATGTACGCATTAAGTTATATAAGGGTGCGGTATCTGCTGTGGGTCGTCGCTCAGAATCCGATTCTTTGTTTGATGAAAAAATTGCAACTTTCGAAGATGATGGCGGCGCCTATGACCAAAAAGATGCTGCTGGCTTCATTAAACTAAATTCATTGCGCTTACGTATTGCGGCTAAACGTAATAATAACTAATTAAATATTTTCATTACGGTATCTGAGAGTCGCATGATTTTATTATGCGACTCTTTTTTTAAGTTTGACTAAAATATTTTTATTGTTGATATTTGGCCTTTGAAATTATGCTCTCATATAAAAATCATCTGACAGTATTAGTATTGAAAGTGATAAGTTAAAGGTTATTGAAGAGCAGAAAAAACAGACACAGCTGAAGCGGTATTGGATAGTGAAAGAGTTTGAGAAGAGCGTTAATTAATTTTGCTGCTTCAGATTAAGGTTAACCTGAAGCAGCAGTTATTTAAATTATAAAAAGGAAAGGATTTCCTGTTCTATGTTTTCTTTATCAATAATTGTCGCTTGAGTGATTTCTTTCTCAAATAAATCACTAATAACCTTTGGTATTTCGATGTTTGCATTTTTAGCAATTGATTTTAGTGCATCAATATCATGTGCATCTTCTTCATTGGTAAGCGCATTTGCAATCACCGGTGAAAACTTTGTCCATTCCGCTGTAGAATAAACGATTGTCTTCAATGGTTTATCACGGCAGGTGTCATACGCCTTAAAACAAGTTGCGGTATGAGGGTCCATTAAGTAGCCTTTAGAAAAAGCATCTTTAATGTATTTTTTGCCTTCATTGTCATTACAAAAATCTGCAGCAAATATGTTTTGTATCTTTTTTAGCTCATCATCGTTTAATTGATAATACTTTTCGGTATCCAGCTGAAGCATTAGTTCTTTGGTGCGCGCCTCACCAAATAAGTCAAATAAGATACGTTCAATATTCGATGATTTTAAAATATCCATTGCAGGCGATGTAGTAGGGATAACTGATTTTTCTCTCAAATCATAAGTGCCATTATTTATGAATTGAGTGAGTATGTTGTTATTGTTTGATGCAATGAGTATTTTTTCTACGGGTAAGCCAAGTTGCATTGCATAGTAACCACCTAATGCATTGCCAAAGTTACCACTTGGTACATTTAAGTATACTTTGTCACCGAGTGTAATCTCTCCCTGACGAATTAATTCCAGATAAGAATGTACGTGGTAAATCGTTTGGAAAATAATTCGGCCAAAGTTTACTGAGTTCGCAGCAGACAGGAAAATATTTTTTTCCTGTAGTTTTTGCTTGAATGTTTCAGAGCCTAATAGCTGTTTGAGAGCACTTTGTGCGTCATCAAAGTCACCATGAATGCCAATCACTTTTAGGTTTGCTGCGTCTTCAGTTACCATTTGTAGGCGTTGTACATCAGATGTTCCGCCATCAGGGTACAAACAGGCAACTTGTACATTGGCGCGGTTTTTAAATGTCTCTAGTGCAGCCGGGCCGGTATCACCAGATGTGGCGGCAAGGATAAGGTAATTCTCGTTACGCTTTTGTGCCAGTGCCGACAGCACGGTGCCAAAAGGCTGTAGAGCCATATCCTTAAATGCACGTGTCGGGCCGTGATATAACTCACTAACAAATAAGTCATCATAAACTTTTACAACAGGTACAGGGTTGTCACTGTCATCGAATTCATCATAAAGGGCGAGCGCTTGTTCGATTACATCCTGATCAATATCAATTTCAAAGGCAGCTAAAATGTCACGGGCCAGGCTTTTGTAATTAGCCTGCAGATGCTTTTCTAAAAAATCAGTGCCTAAACCAGGCAGTGATTCAGGTGAATAAATACCACCAAATGAAGAGATAGGGCTTAAAATAGCCTCTGAAAAGCTGATTTTCGCTGGACGCTGGCCATCATTGCCACGGGTTTCGATAAATTGCATATGCCTGACTGTACTTTATAAGGATTTAATAAAGGCGCAATTATAACGAAGATATGCCTTTATTTCATTAAAGCAAAAATACAGTAGCTAACCCCAAAAAGGCTGCAAGGCCAACTATGTCTGTGATGGTGGTTAAAATCACGCTGCCTGCGATTGCAGGATCTATGTGAAACTTTTTCAGCATTACCGGGATGATGACGCCGGAGGCTGCGGCGAAAACTAAATTGATGATGAGTGCTGCGGCTATTACCAATCCAATCGAAAAATCATTGAACCAGAATGTAGCAATACCGGCAACAACAATAGCCCAGATAATACCGTTGAGGAAACCAACAATGACTTCTTTATTGAAAACCCAATGACGGTTGCTTCGGCTGAGTTGCCCTAGCGCCATACTTCGAATGACAAGTGTGATTGTTTGACTACCAGCAATGCCGCCCATGCTTGCGACCACGTTCATTAAAATGGCCACAGTGACAACTTTTTCTAAAGTCGTATCAAAGTTACTAACCACCCATGATGCGAGAAAGGCGGTTATTAGGTTAATGCCTAGCCAAATAGCTCTACGACTGGCACTGGGTATAACCGGAGCAAATAGATCTTCTTCGTCATTTAAGCCGGCCATACTTAATACGGAATGATCAGCTTCATCACGAATAACATCAACTACGTCATCGATAGTGATTCGGCCGAGCAACATATTATTACCATCGACGACAGGTGCGGAGATGAGGTCTAAATCTTCAAAAATTTTCGCCACTTCATTGTCTTCCATATCCGATGGAATGGCATCTACCTGATCGTTCATAATTTCAAACACGGTGCTATCCGGCTCGTTTATAAGAAGCTTGGATAATGGCAGCGTGCCTAGAAAATGATTTTCTCTATCTATGACTATTAAGTGATCAGTATGATTAGGGATGAAACCGAGCAGCCTTAAGTAGCGAAGTACCACATCAAGTGTGACTTCCGGGCGTACAGTGATGGTATCGGTGTTCATCATGCCGCCAGCACTGTCTTCCGGGAATGACAGTACAGACTCGAGCATTTTTCGATGCTGGCTATCTAATGAATGCAGTACCTGGTCGATAACAGTGTCGGGCAGTGACTGAACAAAGTCAGCGGAGTCATCAACCTCCAGACCCTCGGCAACCTGTACCAGTTGCTCAGGTGACATGTCCTTAATGAGGCTTTGACGAATTTCATCGCCAAGATTCATTAATACTTCAGCTTCGGTGTCTTTTGTAACCAGTGACCAAATAACAAAACGCTCACGTGGAGGAAGTGACTCGATAAGGTGAGCAACTTCAGCGGGATGCAGTGCATTCAACATACCCTCGGCATGTTGCAAAGTACCTGATTCCAACGCTTCAGATAAAGCGAGAATTTGCTGTTCTGTTTTTTCAGCGATATCGTTGCTGTCTACCATGGAAAAGCCCGTTTCATGGTTATGGTTTTATTTATGTGGAGTTTATAGAAAGTTTGAATTGAAGTGTAGCTTAAGAAGCCGTCTTAAGTGCATGTTTTATAAAGTTGTTAACTAAATTTTTGATTTAGTTCATTCACCGCCTGTTTAATTTGATCAGGATGGGAGAGTTTCAATATTTTTTCGCTTTCGCAACGTAGTTTTTCAATATGACTGTTATTAATAATGCGCTTAATATCAAGCAGGCTATTTGCTTGTACGCTAAAGTTTTTTAAGCCCATGCCTAATAGTAATCGGGTGTATTGCGTATCTGATGCCATTTCACCGCACATTGATATGTTTACACTACCGGTTTCACCAGCATTCAAGGTCATTTTAATGAGCTTAAGCACGGCTGGGTGCAACGGGTTATATAAGTAGCTGACTTCGTCATCAATACGGTCAAAAGCCAGCGTGTATTGAATAAGGTCATTGGTACCTATCGATAGAAAATCTAATCGGCTTGCCAGACAATCCGCAGCTAATGCGGCAGCTGGGACCTCGATCATGGCGCCAATTTTTATATTTTCATCAAAGCGCACACGGCGAGCTTTAAGTTCCAGCTTGGCTTGATCTACCAGCCCTATTACCTGATCGATTTCAGAGACACAGGTCACCATCGGGATCATCATTTGCACAGGGCCGTAAGCAGAAGCGCGTAATATGGCTCGAAGTTGATTTAAAAAGAGCTCAGGATCTTTTAAGCAACGTCGCACTGCACGTAGCCCCAATGCTGGATTATGTATTAAGGGACCATGTTGTAAGCTGTCACTTAGCTCTTTATCAGCACCCAAATCCATTGTGCGAATAGTTAAAGGGTGTCCTTTTAATGAGCGAAGTGCGCGTTTGTAATTTTCAAACTGTGCTTCTTCGCTGGGTATTTCATTGTGCTCTATAAAGAGAATTTCAGTTCTGTATAAACCAACACCAGTATGATCAAACTGACGTAATGTGCGTACATCTTCAGGGCGATCTATATTGCCATGCAGTGTTATTTTTAAACCATCCAGGGTTTGGCTAGATTTGTTTTTTAAATCGAATAAATTTTTACGACGTTGGCGTTCATCACGAATTAAACTTCTAAAGCGAGTTAAGTCTTTTTTCGGTGGGTCTATGTGTATCTCACCGGTACTGCCATCTAGTACCAGCCATTCATTAGACTGAAGAAACTGTTTGGCATTATTTACGCCGACAATTGCTGGAATTCCAAGGCTACGTGCAAGAATTGCAGTATGCGAGAGTGGTCCGCCGTACTCAGTAATAAAACCAGCAACTTTTTGATGCTGCATTAATAATGTATCAGCAGGTGTTAGATCGTCTGCGACTATTATGCGATCTTTTAAATTAGAGCTTATTTTTTCATCCGGATTATTGTTCTCTGGACCGTTAATTAAACAGCGTTGTATACGATCTGCCACATGGGTGATGTCATCTTTACGTGTTTTTAAATAGGGGTCATCCATTTCATCGAACACTTTTATAATGCGTTCAACCTGTGCCTGTAGTGCCCATTCGGCATTACATAAGCGAGCGTGTATATGACTGACCGTATCTTCGTAAAGGACTGGATCATTAAGCATGAGTAAATGGGTGTCAATAAATTGCGTGATATCATGTGGCGTATCTTTTGCAATCGTGTTTTTGATTTTTTTTAATTGCAGCTGCGCCTCATCACGAGCTTTTTCGAAGCGTTTAATTTCTTTGTCAGCATCGTATTTTGAAATCGAATATTCTAGAACTTCAGGCAGCTCACGATAATACACATAGGCTTGTCCTATGCATATGCCTTTAGAAACAGCGATACCTTTTAGTACGTCAGGCATAGTCTATTCCTGTGATTAGTGGTTCTCAAAAAATATTCTTTTTTAAGCATTATATTTATTCGGCTTCATCGAAACGGTTATTAATCAGTTCTATTAATGCGCGAACGCAATCTTCAGCATCTTCACCATCTATATGTAAAATAATTTTGCTACCTTTACCGGCTGCCAGCATCATGACACCCATAATGCTTTTACCATTGATACGGTGGCCCTGTTTTTCGATATCAACGTGACTGCTAAAAGAAGATGCAATGCTTACTAGTTTTGCAGCAGCACGGGCATGTAAGCCAAGCTTGTTAATTATTTCAATTTCGCGATTTATTGTACTCATTTTGTTTCCGTGCATTCACATAAAAGGATGCCATCGTGTCCGCCACTAACTGCTTTAAGTGCCATGTTTTCCAGGCTTAGTTGTGGGTAATTTAAAATCCGAACCAGCATAGGTAAATTCATACCGGCAACCAGTTTGCATTTATATTGTTCAGCCAGACGTTTGGCAATATTACTCGGTGTGGCACCATATATGTCGGTTAAAATAAGTACGCCATTTCCCGTGTCGAGTGACATTATGTAATCTTTAGCTTGTTCCATTGTTTTTTCAACTGGATAATCTAAAGGCACTTCAAGTGCGCGTGTTGCCAATGGGCAGGTGTCAAGCATCTGCCGGGCTGTTTCCAGTAAGTTGGAAGCAATGTTTTGGTGACTAATTAGAAGTAGGCCTACGCTCATAATTTTTAAATACTATTTAAAGGTTATTCCATTTCTCGATGACGGAGTGAGACATTCTCAAATGTGTCACGGAAATAGCTGTTAAGTAATTCGGCAATATAAACCGAGCGATGCTGCCCGCCAGTACAGCCAATAGAGGCGGTTAAGTAATATCGGTTTTGCTCGGCAAATTTGGGAATCCAGTATTCTAAAAAATTTCTAATGTGGCTGTACATATCCACAACATCATCCTGGTCTTGAAAAAAGGCTTGTACTTCAGGATCTTGCCCTGTGAGAGGCCTTAATTGAGGCTCCCAATGCGGGTTTGGTAAGCAGCGTACATCAAACACAAAATCAGAGTCTGTAGGTACGCTATGTTTAAAGCCAAAAGATTGAATTAGAATTGCCAGTTGCTGGTTGGGTCTGGAAATAATACGTTGTTTAATGATCGCTCGTAGCTGGTGAACATTAGTGTTTGTGGTGTCTAAGCATAGGTCTGCTTCAAGTGCGATAGACGATAATAAATTTCGCTCTATATCAATAGCTTCAGCTAATGGTATACCTTTTTGTGTGAGAGGGTGGCGGCGTCGTGTGTCGCTAAAACGCTTTATGAGCTCATTTATTTTCGCTTCAAAATAAATGACTTCAATGTCTATGGTGTTGTTTTTTGTTGCCTGTATAATATCATTAAAACGGTTTAAATCTTCGGCGCCGCTACGTGCGTCTATGCCAACAGCAACTTGATCATAAATTTGCATTTGCCGGTCAGTCAGTTGCTTTGCAAGATTTGGTAATAATCCTAGAGGCAAATTATCTACACAGTAAAATCCTTCATCTTCGAGGGTATGAAGTGCAACTGTTTTTCCGGATCCTGAAAGTCCGCTGATAATGATTAATTTCATATTTTTTATTATTGTATTTGTTGCATATGTTCTTGTTGTCGTTTAATAAATTCATCGCTGGCATTATGCCCGCTCTCTACCAATATGTGATTTCTAACTGCAGCCTCAACCATAACTGCCAGGTTTCTTCCTGATGCAACGGGGAGCTTTATTTCTGTAATAGGGACATCGAGTATAGTCTTTACAGAGCGAGAACCATAAAGCCTGTCGAGTTGCTGCTGGCTTTCCTGTGTCATACGTTCAAGGTGAATCACTAATCGTAAATGTTTATTAGGCTTGATCGCATTCTCACCGTACATGGCTCTAATGTCGAGTACACCTAAACCGCGTACTTCCATAAAGTCTTTAAGTACATCGGGGCATGATCCATCCAGCAAATTAGGCCCTATACGAGAAAAAATAGGCGCGTCATCTGCAATTAAACGATGGCCCCGGGTAATGAGTTCGAGTGCTAGTTCGCTTTTTCCTATACTGCTTTCGCCGGTAATCAGAACGCCGCTGCCCATAACTTCCATGAAAACCCCATGTAAGGTGATTTTTTCAGAGAGCAGGTCAGAGATATAAAAGCGCACAGCATCAATTAAATCACCACTGTTTAAGTCGCTTTGCAATAGCGGCATATTACATTTATTTGCTTTATTAATTAGTTCCTGCGGAATTTCCTGGCCATTGGTAAATATAATGGCGGCTGTTCGACGAGTAAAAATATCACTCAAATTATGGTTAAGAGAATTGTTTTTATTTAGATACTGCCACTCTTTTGTTCCAATGACCTGAATGCGGTTTGGGTGGATTAAATTTAAATAGCCGATCAGGGTGGATAGCTTATTTAAATATAATGAGCTCCTGAGTGGGCGCTGTGCGTTTGCCTTGCCGGCAATCCATTTTAAATCTATGTTGTCTTGTAGATGTTGGAATAAGTCTAGCGGTGTTAGTTGCTGCAACATAGCTAGGAGGCAGCTTGGTTTGTGAGTGTCCAGCCAGAAAGCAGTGTATATAGTTCCTCATCTGTTGTGCAATCTCGAAGTTGATTGCAAAATTCTGTATCACTAAACATACCAGCCAGGGAAGCGAGTATTTGTAAGTGTTCATCAGTACATTGCTCAGGAACTAATAAACCAAACAATAAGTCTGCAGGTTGATAATCTGGGCTATCAAAATCAATGCCCTGATCGAGTTTTATAAAGCATCCGATGCTTGTTGATTGTTCTGTTGATTGAAAACCAAGTCGCCCATGAGGCAGGGCGACACCATGGCCAAGACCAGTTGAGCCTAATCGTTCGCGCTCAACCAGTCGATGGAAGATAAGTGTAGGGTCAGTATCAACTGCTCCCTGAGCGAGTAAATTGCTAAGCGATTCTAACGCACGTTTTTTACTGTTAATGCCGCTTAAACATTTGATTCGGTCAGGCGCAATTAAATGGTTGATGTTCATGCTGCTTTTTCAACCTGATTACTCAGTGTCTTCCTCAATGGGTTGTGGTTGTGCCTGCTTTTGATGATGGTCGGTTATTTTTTCTTTGTGTTTCTTAACCTGTCGATCAAGTTTGTCCATCAAGCTGTCAATGGCTGCATACATATTGTCTTCCGTGCTTTCAGCAAAAATATTATTGCCGCGCATATTGATAGTTGCTTCTGCTTTGTGGCGAACATTTTCAACGGTAAGAATTACATGAGAGTTCGTCACCTTATCGAAGTGCCGTTCGATTCGCGCCATTTTTTCTTCTACGTAACTGCGAAGTGAATCGGTAATATCTATATGGTGTCCAGTTAGATTGATTTGCATAAGGACTCCTTAGTGCATTGCCTTAAGATAGGCGTTTGCGTTCATTTGATGGCGGTATCATCATGGCTTCTCTATATTTAGCCACAGTTCTACGCGCCACATTAATGCCCTGATCAACCAGTAAGTTGGCAAGCTTGTTGTCACTCATTGGTTTTCTGGGTTCTTCACTTTCTATCAGCTTTTTAATCATGGCTCGAATGGCCGTAGCTGAACATTCCCCGCCGTCGGACGTGCCGACATGGCTGGAAAAGAAGTATTTGAATTCAAATACACCCTTGGGTGTATGCATGTATTTTTGCGTGGTCACCCTGGAAATCGTAGATTCGTGTAGTTCCAGTTCTTCGGCGATTTCACGTAATACCAATGGTTTCATACCTTCCTCACCATAATCGAGAAAGGTGCGTTGGTGCTCTACGATAGAAGTTGCTACACGCATCAATGTTTCATTTCTACTTTGTAAGCTTTTAATAAACCAGCGAGCTTCCTGCATATTATTTTTCAGGAAAGTATTATCGTCACTCTGCTTGCCGCGCTCTATATACGAAGCATAGGTTGGGTTAATGCGCAGTTTAGGCGCAGACTCCCCATTGAGTCTCACTGTCCAACGGCCTTCGTCCTTGCTAACAAATACATCAGGTACTACATATTGAGTCGATGTTTTGCTAATGCTGCCACCAGGCTTGGGGTTCAGCCGTTGTATAAAACGAATGATTTCAGCAAGCTCTTCATCGTTAACACGATTATAGCGCTTTAGCTTTGCATAATCATGACTACCAAGCAGATCAAGGTGGTCTTTTACAATTTGTTTGGCCTTTTTTAGACATGGAACAATATTTTGATCGAATTGTTCCATCTGTAATAACAGGCATTCTTTAAGGTCGCGTGAGCCAACACTCAGTGGGTCGAAATGTTGTATTAAGTGTAACACCGCTTCTACTTCATCTAATTCAATGTCGAGCTCATCGACTAGAGAGGCATGAATATCTTCAATCGACTCTTTTAAATAACCATCCTCGTCAATGCCGTCAATAATAGAGAGCGCAATGCTGCGGTCAATATCACTCATGGTGGTGACGAGTAATTGGTCCATTAAATGATCGAATAAAACGGCATCAGAATTGCTCTGATTTTCCAAAAACTCGCGTGCCTTATCATCGTCACCAGAGGACGCAGAGCTGGTAGTAATAGACGGCTCATAAATATCATCCCATTGTGAATCTACGGGCAATTCATCAGGCATGTCGTTACTATTGTCCAGGTCCATATCCTGAGCGGCGCTGTCAGTCTGTAAATCAGTCGCTTCTGTATTATCAGAGTTGCTTTCATTCGTGCTATTGCTTTGCTCTGTCGCTAATTCTTTAGTGGTGTTGTCTTCAGCGGATTGACTAGTGTTTTCTAATGGGTCTGACGATTGGCCGTCTTCTTCCACTTCAAGCATTGGGTTGGATTCCAATACTTCCTGAATTTCAGTTTGTAATTCTAGTGTTGATAATTGCAACAGGCGAATGGCCTGTTGTAATTGGGGAGTCATGGTCAACGATTGACCAATGCGTAGTTGTAGGGACTGCTTCATGCCTTAACTTAAAACTTCTTGTGGTTTTTTTTAGTTGTATTGTTCAAAATCGGCCCTTATGCAGATGTTGTGCCATTAATGTCAATAATAGCAGTCTTCAGAGAAATTGTACTCAATTTATAAACTAAAATGTTGACCTAAATAAACGTCTTTGACTTTTTGGTCTTCAAGTACCACCTGCGGGCTTCCTTCAGCGATTACCTGGCCAGCACTTAAAATGTAAGCGCGCTGGCAGATGCCAAGTGTTTCCCGTACATTGTGATCGGTAATTAATACGCCAATGTCTTTCTCTGTAAGTTGCCTGATAATACGTTGGATTTCCAGTACAGAAATGGGATCAACACCGGCAAAAGGTTCGTCGAGCAGGATAAAGTCAGGCTCAGCGGCCAGTGCTCTGGCTATTTCAACACGGCGGCGCTCCCCACCAGAAAGGCTAATGCCCGTGTTATCTCGAATATGATCTATTTGTAATTCATCCAGCAAATTTTGTAGTTCCAGCTCCTGTTGCTGCTTACTGAGTCCCTGTCGAGTTTGTAATATGGCTAATATATTTTCGCTAACGGTGAGCTTACGAAAAATTGAAGCTTCCTGAGGCAAGTAACCAATACCCAGTTTAGCGCGGTCGTGTATCGGTAGGTGAGTAATGTCTTGCTGGTTCAGGTAGATATGCCCTTTACCAACAGGGATAAGCCCCACCATCATATAAAAACTGGTGGTTTTCCCAGCGCCATTTGGGCCGAGTAGGCCTACGACTTCACCGCTTTGTACGTGAATAGATGCATCGTCTACGACGGTGCGTTTACCAAAGCGTTTTACTATATGTTCTGCGCGAAGAATATTCATTGAGGCTGAGTGGTGCTTGTCGTTTCCGAGGTTTGTTCTGGATGAAGGGTTATTTTTACCCGCGGTTGCTCATTGCTATTAGTCTTGTTGTCATTGCCTGCTTTAACAATATCATTGTGTGCATCATAAATAATATGCTCACTGCTAAACCTGTTTTGATTTTTCACCAGCAAGGCCTGCTGTTTAAGCTCTAGCATGCTGTTTTTTGCGAGATACTGCATTTCAATGCTTTGAGCGCTAACTTCTTCGTTTAGGTCATTTAACTGAAAAAAGGTGGCTGGTGTACCAGTCACTTTAATATGCTCTAATTTGCCGTCACGATTTTTAATGAGTATTTTATCGCCGCTAATGCGTATGCTGCCTTTGCTTATTTTTACATTGCCTTTATAAATGCTCAGGTCATCACGCTCATGCATTTCTACGCGGTCTGCCTCAATATGGACAGGTGCCTCTTTATCGGTATTTTGTGCGAATAAAGATGTACTCACAAGGTATGTAAACAGTAGTAATCGTTTAAGGTGCATTTTTATAAACTCCTTTTACCTGTGACTTTAGTATGAGCTTAGCTTGTGAATTATCTAGTAGTAAGCCTTTTGATTTAAACTCAGCATAGGTTGTTTTGATTCGCGAGGGGTGGTCATTTTCTGCTACCTTGCTTATGGTATCTATTTTTAGGAAGTCAGTGTAAATAAATAGTTCATTTTCTTGTTTAGCGGATGCCCGGTGGATAATGACGTTATCATGTAAATGCACCAGATTTTCGTTTTTTTGATAAATAGCGCGTGTTGCCTGGAGTGTGTAACTTTCGTTATTCTGTGTAAATTTAATAACGGGTTTTTCAAGTTCGGCGCTGTCATTGTCTGCGAAGTGAAACATTTTTGCTGCGGTTAAAACGTAGTTGGCTTGTCCAGAATCATCCAGATGCGTAACGCTAAAATTTTCCATAAAGTAATCAGGTAAACGTTCACTGGGGAGCACAATATCTTTCAGTTGTTGTTTGCCGTCTTCCTGAAACCATAGACTTAAAATGCCTATAATAATAACCAGAACGAGGGTGATATAAGTGCGCATAAATTAAATGAAATTTATTAACTGATGTAAGACTGCAACATGTCTTGAAGTTTTCCCTGAGCTTCAAGAATGAGTTCGCACACATCGCGGCCTGCACCGCAGCCACCGTTTTTATCGGTAATCCAATGGGCATGTTTTTTCACAAAAGCATGACCATCCTGTACACAGATAGCTAAGCCAACTTTTGTCATTACAGGTAAATCGACTACGTCATCGCCCACGTAAGCAATATCTTCATGATTTAGGCCTGTTTCTGCTAGTAACTCTTCATAAGCCGGGAGTTTTTCTCTTTTACCCTGATAAATGCGTGTAATCCCCAGGTCATGGGCGCGGTGTTTGACAAGTTCAGATTGGCGTCCAGTAATAATGGCAACCTCTACACCGCCATCCTGTAGCATGCGCAAACCATGACCGTCTTTAGAATTGAATGCCTTATATTCTTTTCCATCGTTGTCTAAAAATAATGCACCCGTAGTTAGCACGCCATCAATATCAAAAATCACCAGTTTGATTTTTGCAGCTTTTTCTAGAATATCTTGCATTAGTATATATCCTTAAATTCGGGGGGAGTTGTTAAACAACGCCTGCGCGTAATAGATCGTGCATATTGAGAGCACCAATGACACTATTGCTGTCATCTACAACTAACATGGCATTAATTTTATTTTCTTGCATTACAGTTAGAGCTTCTGCAGCAAGAATATTCTGTTGTATGGTTTTACAGTTAACGGTCATTACATCCTTTACAGCGGCCGTGTGTACATCAATGTTTTTGTCCAAAGTACGTCGCAGGTCGCCGTCGGTATAAATGCCAATGACTTGCTGTTGTTTATTTACAATGGCGGTCATACCCAAATTCTTTTGTGTAATTTCTAGCAGGGCATCACGTAAGCTGGCATCTTCATTAACCATTGGAATGTCTTTACCGGTATGCATAATGTCTTTTACATGTAATAACAAACGACGACCCAAACTGCCACCGGGATGAGAGAGTGCAAAATCTTCTTCGGTAAAACCGCGTGCATCTAACAGAGCAACAGCCAGAGCATCGCCAAATACCAGAGCAACGGTGGTGCTGGAAGTGGGTGCCAAACCTAATGGGCAAGCTTCCTTTTCTATACTTGCATCAAGGTTGATATCGGCTTCAGTGGATAGAGTGGAATTTGGTTTGCCGGTGATGCTAATCATGGGAACCGAAAGGCGTTTTATGATTGGCAAAATAGTTAATATTTCACTTGTCTCACCTGAATTGGACAGTGCAATAACGACATCATTTGGGGTGATCATGCCAAGATCGCCGTGACTGGCTTCTCCGGGGTGTACGAAAAAAGCGGGTGTACCCGTGCTGGCAAGAGTAGCCGCTATTTTATTGCCTATATGCCCCGATTTACCCATGCCGGTTACGACAACACGGCCTTTACAAGCCAGTAAGAGTTCGCAAGCTTTTACAAAACTGTCGTCAATGCGTGACTTGATGGCCTCGATTGATGCAATTTCTGTTTCTACAACCGCCAGCCCAAGCTGCCTGGTTTGTTGAGGGTTGATCTGGCTTTTTTGAGATACTTGATTCACGGCTTATCCAGAAATAGTTTTATTGTGTCACGCTAAAATATAGGATTACTTGGTAGGCGGCAAATATTGCTAACAATATACCTCCTTCAAGACGGGTAATAGTGCCGGCATTTTTACGGCCAAATGCCATAATAAACATTAATATTGTTAGTGCGACCATAATAGGCAAGTCACGGCTTAATACACCATCAGATAATAGAGATGGGTGAATTATGCCAGTAACACCCAGCACGCCTAATGTATTGAACATGTTTGAGCCAATGATATTGCCTAAGGCAATATCATGTTCACCTTTGCGAGCACTCATTATTGAGGCCGCTAATTCAGGAAGGCTGGTACCGATAGCCACAATGGTTAGGCCAATAATTAAATCGCTAACACCTAATGTGGTCGCGATATTAATGGCCCCCCAGACTAGTAACTTTGAACTGAGTAGTAAAATAATAATACCCGACAGCAAAAGCCATGCCGCTTTCTTTGCGGGCATGCCTTCTGGGATTTCCTGCTCGAACTCGCAACTTAAGGGATCAGCCTCTTCGCCATTTTCGACACTACAACGACGTTGATGCAGTGCGCTGCGTACAATCCAGGCCATTAGGGCGGCAAGCATTACAATCATTAAAATGCCATCAAGCGAGCCTAAATGGTTGTTATATGCCAATAAAACAACCGCTAAAGTGGTCGCAATGAAGAGCAGTGGGTACTCGCGTTTTAAAATGCCAGAGTGCACGCTAAGGGGAACAGCCACGGCGGTGGCACCTAAGACCAGAGCAATATTGGTAATATTGGAGCCAATGGCGTTGCCGACAGCAAGCGCCGGGTTGCCGCCCATAGAGGCGATAGATGCAACGAGGATTTCTGGTGCAGAAGTGCCAAGGCCAACCACGGTAAGGCCGATAATCAGTGGTGATACACCTAAGTTGCGTGCGGTCGCGGAGGCGCCCATTACAAATAAATCGGCACTCCAAATTAAAAGTGCAAAGCCGGCGAGTATGGCGGTGATATCGATTAAACTAGACACAAAATATCCAACAACAAATTAAAGAGCGCAATGATACACGATAACGTACAACAAAATGAGTCTGCATCTATTGAGAAAACAATAAGAGTGGGTGCCTGCGGTTGGGATCATACGCATTGGCTGGGCATATTCTACCCGGATGATTTACCCGCAGACTGGCGATTGAGTTATTACGCCAATGAGTTTTCTACGGTGTTACTTGAAGAAGCTCAGTGGCGCTCTAATCTGGATAAGTTAGATGAGTGGGTTGATGAGGTACCAGAGGGCTTCCTGTTTTATTTGCAATCACCCCTCGATAAGTCGCCTGAAATAATAAGCATTAAGCAGCGGCTGGGCAGTCACTTTGCCGGCATAGTGGGTGAGTCATCAAATTCTGCGATGATTGAATTTTCCAGTAAAAATTTAAGAGAATGGAAGGAGTGGCTTGAGCAAAATGCGGCACAGCTGGACACTATTTTTTTAATTGATGAAAACCTATCGGCCAAACAATTGTCGGACTTTAAATCATTGGTGGAAATGCTAAATTTGTAGTTTGCTCTTAAATTGCCAATGAAGCAGTAAATAAAGGCCTATGCGTGCTTTGATACTTTTGGATACTTGTATATAGTACGGGGTTATTTGCAGCTGGGTTTTAATCGTCAGCGTATTTATATTTAAGGAAAAACATTATTTCAACTGATACATCAGATATTTTGGTTCAAGTTCGTGGCCTAAGTTTTTCGCGTGGTAATCGAGTGATCTTTGACAATATCGACATGGATATTCGTCAGGGTCAGGTAACGGCAATTATGGGTCCGAGCGGTACGGGGAAAACTACACTACTAAAACTTATTGGTGGGCAATTAAAACCAGACGCAGGGACGGTGCACGTTGCTGGTGAGAATGTGCATCAATTATCGGCAAGGGCCCTGTATGACTTACGTCGGCGTACTATGGGTATGCTGTTTCAAAGTGGTGCCCTGCTAACCGACTTAAGTGTCTTTGATAATGTTGCCTTTCCTCTGCGTGAGCACACATCATTGCCTGAATCAGCTATACGGGATCTGGTTCTATTAAAGTTAGAAGTCGTTGGCTTACGTGGCGCACGTGATTTAATGCCAGCAGAATTGTCTGGCGGCATGTCCAGACGAGTTGCTTTAGCGCGTGCGATTGCTCTAGATCCTGAAATGATTTTGTATGATGAACCCTTCACCGGGCAAGATCCTATCTCAAAAGGCGTACTGGTTAAGTTAATACACAATATGAATCACGCTTTGGGAATGACCTCGGTGGTGGTGTCCCATGATGTAGATGAAACCGCCAGTATCTCGGATTATATCTACGTAATTTCTGGCGGGAAAGTAGTTGAGCACGGAACACCTAAAAATATTAACCATTCGGCGTCTGACTGGGTAAGGCAGTTTATGGGTGGTTTGCCTGATGGGCCTGTGCCATTCCATTACAGTAGTCAACCTATGATTGAAGACTTGATGACTTCCTCGAATGAGGGAGCAAAATAATGTTGAACTGGTTACAAAATATCGGTCACAAAACATTCAATCGCTTCTCTCGTGTCGGTCGAGGCACTTTGTTTTTATGGCAATGCCTGTTAAGTCTGAGTTATGTATTTACTAAGCCGATGTTGTTAGTACGACAACTACATTCTGTTGGTGTACAGACGCTGTTGATTATTTTAGTGGCTGGCCTGTTTGTGGGCATGGTGTTGGCGTTGCAGGCCTATATTGTGCTGGTAGACTTTGGCGCAGAAGAATCTATTAGTTTAATGGTATCACTGAGTATTTTACGTGAACTCGGGCCAGTGTTTACCGGGCTGTTATTTGCAGGGCGAGCGGGCTCAGCATTAACAGCCGAAATTGGTTTAATGAAAAGTACTGAACAATTATCCGGCATGGAGATGATGGCGGTAAACCCGATGAAGTACATTATTGCGCCACGCTTTTTGGCCGGTGTAATTTCGGTGCCATTATTAACGGCCATTTTTATGGCTGTTGCTATATTAGGGGGGTATTTTGTGGCGATTGAAATGCTAGGAATTTATGAAGGTGTCTTTTGGTCTCAAATGCAGACAAAAGTCGACTTTTATGAAGACTTAATGAACGGCATGATAAAAAGCCTGGTGTTTGGTTTTGTCGTGGTGTGGATAGCGGTTTTTGAAGGTTATGATTGTGTGCCTACCTCGGAAGGGTTGGGGCAGGCCACTACGCGGACAGTGGTGCACGGCTCATTAGCAGTGTTAGGGCTAGACTTTTTACTGACAGCATTGATGTTCAATGTTTAGATTGAATAATCTGTAAGGCAATATATAAATGAATACTCGAAATTTAGAAATAACAGTCGGCGCCTTTGTAGTGATGGCAGTATTGGCGATGATTATGCTCTCTTTAAAGGTAAGCAATTTGGCCAGTTATGGTGCAGAAGATAATGTTTATGAAATACAGGCTCAGTTTGAAAATGTTGGTGGCCTAAAAGTACGTTCACCGGTGAGCGCTGGTGGTGTGAGAGTTGGTAAAGTCGCCGATATTAGTTATAACAATGAGCAGTTTACTGCGGTTGTGACTATGCAGCTTGAAGGTGCTTATCAGTTTCCAATAGATACATCGGCGAGTATTTTAACAGCAGGTTTGTTAGGTGAGCAGTATGTAGGCTTAGAGCCAGGTGGCGATGAAGAGTATCTGGTTGAGGGTGGAGAAATAGATTTAACCCAATCCGCATTAGTACTTGAGCAGGTGATTGGTCAGTTCTTATTTTCTAAGGCACAAGAAAAGGACGGGGAGTAATTATTATGAATAAATTACAAAAAACAGTATTCCTTTTTTTATCATTCATTTCTTTTTCACTATATGTAGTGACAAGTTCAGCTGCAAATACCCAGCCTGATGAGCTTATTAAAGCAACTTCAGAAAAAGTACTGAGCGCGCTTGAGCAAAATAAAGAAAAGTATGATCAGCAGCCCGAAAAAATTAATGCTTTAGTGAAAGATATAATTTTACCGCATCTGGATTTTCGGGCGATGAGCAAATTGGCGCTGGGTAAAAACTGGCGTAAGGCAAATGATGCTCAGCAAGAACGCTTTGTTGATGCTTTTAAAAGCATGCTGATTAGAACCTATAGCAAATCGTTAACAGAGTATGCCGGTCAGGAGATTAAGTTTTTGCCTTATCGTCCTCCAGCGGAAGGCAAGCGCACGGTAAAAGTAAAAACGGTGATTAGTCAAAATAATGGACCTGAAATACCTATCGACTATAGCTTGCGCATTAAGAATGATATTTGGAAAGTTTACGATATTAAAATTGATGGTATTAGCCTGGTGACCAATTATCGAAATAGCTTTGCATCGGACATTAATCGCGTTGGTATCGAAGGTTTAATTGATAAATTGTTAGCTAAGTCGGCTAGCCAGTCTGAAAAGGTATAGCCGGATATGTTGTTCAAATGTGAGCAAAGTAAGGGAAAAATTAAGCTTTTGGGTCAATTGAACTTCACATCAGTTGCACAATTACTCAATCAAGAAAATGAGAGTTTTGATGCGGAGCAGGCGGAGAATGGTGTAATTGCGGTAGATTTGTCCGAAATTAGCCGGTGTAATAGTGCTTCTCTCACACTTTTGCTTAATTGGATGAAAAAGGCTCAGCAAAAAGGTGTGCAAATCAAGTATCATAGCGCCCCTAAGCAACTTATGGTCATTGCGCAAGCATACGGTATAGACCATGAGCTCCCTTTAACGACAGCATAAGCTGTAAAAGACTGTTGAATGAATAAGCTGTTAATTCAGGGTGGTGTCACCCTCGACGGAGAAGTGCGAATCTCCGGCGCAAAAAATGCGGTATTGCCAATTTTAGCTGCAACAATGCTGGCCAAAGGCAAATCGAATATACAAAACGTGCCACATTTACAAGATGTGACGACAACTATGGCCTTGTTGGGTAGCATGGGCGTAACAGTTGTGCTCGATGAAACCATGAGTATTGAGGTAGATGCGTCTACGCTAGACACGCAGGTTGCACCCTATGAACTGGTGAGCACCATGCGCTCATCCATTCTAGTGCTTGGCCCCTTATTAGCCCGTTATGGCTACGCAGAAGTCTCACTACCTGGTGGTTGTGCGATTGGCTCGCGTCCAGTGAATATCCATATTAAGGGTATGCAGGAGATGGGCGCTGATATTGAAGTAAAAAATGGCTACATCATTGCCAAAGCAGATCGCCTTAAAGGTGCGCGTATTGTTATGGATATGGTGACGGTTACCGGTACCGAAAACCTGATGATGGCCGCAGCATTAGCGGATGGCATAACTGTTTTGGAGAATGCTGCGCGTGAGCCAGAGGTGGTTGATCTGGCTAACTTTCTGATTAAGATGGGCGCAAAAATATCCGGTGCAGGTACTGACAGTATTACTATTGAAGGTGTCGAGTCGCTGGAAGGAACAAGCTATAAAGTTGTTCCAGACAGAATTGAAACAGGCACCTTTTTGGTGGCGGCCGCTATTACTGGCGGTCGTGTAAGAGTAAAAGATACAGAGCCAACTTTGCTTGATGCAGTACTTGATAAATTACGTGAGGCAGGTGCAGAAATCACCAGTGGGGATGACTGGATAGAGCTGAATATGCATGGTAAACGCCCTAAAGCAGTTAGTGTACGTACAGCGCCTTACCCGGCATTTCCAACGGATATGCAGGCTCAGTTTACAGCGTTAAATGTAGTGGCTGAAGGTGCCGCAACCATAGTTGAAACGGTATTTGAAAATCGCTTTATGCATGTGCAGGAATTACAACGCATGGGGGCCAACATAGAAGTTGAAGGCAATACGGCTATCGTACGTGGTGTAGATAAACTTTATGGCGCACCTATTATGGCAACTGATTTACGTGCATCTGCCAGTTTGATTTTGGCAGGGCTTGTCGCGCAGACTGAAACGGAAGTTAGGCGTATTTATCATATCGATCGTGGGTATGAGTTGATCGAAGAAAAACTTTCCTACTTAGGCGCAACCATTCGCCGAGTAACCGAATAAACCAACATAGTTAAGTCATTATGAGTAATACAATTACTATCGCGCTATCTAAAGGGCGCATCTTTAAAGAAACATTGCCGTTATTAGAAGCTGCCGGCATTACACCCATTGATGATCCGGAAAAAAGTCGCAAACTGATTCTGGATACTAACCAGGATGATGTGAAGCTGGTTATTATTCGCGCGACGGACGTGCCTACCTATGTACAGTATGGCGCGGCAGATTTGGGTGTGGCCGGTAAGGATGTGTTGATGGAGCACGGCGGTGACGGTCTTTATGAGCTGGTCGATCTAAATATCGCCAAATGTAAGTTAATGACTGCGGGTATGGTGAATTATGAACCGCACGGTGGGCGACTAAGGGTTGCAACAAAGTTTGTAAATGTTGCGCGTCAGTTTTTTGCCGAGCAGGGTCAACAGGTTGAAGTGATTAAATTATATGGATCTATGGAGCTGGGCCCTATTGTTGGCTTGTCTGACTTAATCGTTGATGTGGTAGATACAGGTAATACTTTAAAAGCAAATGGCTTAAAGCCGATGGATCATATTGCTGATGTTAGCTCGCGTTTAATTGTGAACAAGGCTTCATTAAAAACGAAACACGATCGTTTGCAACAAATCGTTGAACAAATGCGTCAAGCTGTAAAGTAGGCTTCAATTTAATAGCTGAGTAATTAGCAAAACAGATTCAGGTAGCAGGCAAGAACACCATGATCGATATTTCACAACTTAATTCAAAGCAAGATGACTTCTGGCAGCGGTTAGATCAAGCATTGGCCTGGGAATCTGTATCGGATGAGCAGGTCTTTAACACAGTTAAAGATATTATTGCCGATGTTAGAAAACGTGGTGATGAGGCGGTCATTGAATACACGAATAAATTTGACCGTTTAAACACCAAAGACATGTCGGATTTAGAAGTTTCGCCCGCGCGATTGCAAGAATCTTTGCATAGAATCACAGCAGAGCAACGTGAGGCATTAGAAAGAGCCGCTACGCGTGTTCGTGCCTATGCTGAACATCAAAAAATGGAATCCTGGTCATATACTGAGGATGACGGTACCTTGCTGGGCCAACAGGTAACACCGATGGATCGTGCTGGTTTATATGTACCGGGTGGAAAAGCCGCCTATCCATCGTCAGTAATCATGAATGCTATTCCTGCAAAAGTAGCGGGTGTGCCTGAATTAATTATGGTGGTTCCCACACCAGATGGAGAGGTGAATGATTTAGTGTTTGCCGCGGCAGCCATAGTAGGCGTAGATAGGGTTTTTGCTATTGGTGGTGCACAGGCGGTCGCGGCATTAGCCTATGGAACAGATACTATTCCACGTGTAGATAAGATAGTAGGACCAGGAAATATTTATGTCGCGACGGCCAAACGCATGGTATTTGGTGCCGCAGGCATAGATATGATTGCAGGGCCATCTGAGATCTGTGTGGTATGTGATGGCAAAACCGATGCGGACTGGATTGCCATGGATTTGTTCTCACAGGCAGAGCACGATGAAGATGCGCAATCGATTTTAGTCTGCCCGGATGCTGAATATATTGAACAAGTAAAAGTGAGCATTAATAAACTCATTGAAGATATGCCGCGAGCAGAAATTATTACAAAATCATTAAATGATCGTGCGGTTTTAATTGAAACTACAGATATGCAAGAGGCGATAAAAGTCGCTAATTACATTGCGCCAGAACACCTTGAGTTATCTATTGATGATGCGCAGGAATGGGCGAAAAAAATTCGACATGCAGGTGCTATCTTTATGGGGCGTTATACTGCCGAAGCACTAGGCGATTACTGTGCTGGTCCTAATCATGTTTTACCTACATCACGCACCGCGCGTTTCTCATCACCCTTGGGTGTTTACGACTTTCAGAAACGTTCGAGTTTGATTGATTGTTCTGCAGCAGGAGCATCGGACCTTGGTAAGACGGCTTCAATTTTGGCACGCGGAGAGGGTTTAACAGCACACGCACGTTCTGCGGAATATCGAATAAAAGATTAAGTTCAGGTTTTACAGCATGGGCGACGTTGTTCAGTTTAAAAAAAAGAAAGCATCGGAAAAGCATAAGGGTAAAACTTTATGCAAACATGGATTTCATAAGTGGGAAATTAAAAAAGAACAACAATTTGATACTAAACAGGGAAAGTTAATTACAGTATATAAATGTAAGCGTTGTGGGAAGATTAAAAATCAAGCAACTTGAGTTGCATGGTTAAACAAAGCATGATTAAACAAAAAAAGGCCTGAATTATCAGGCCTTTTTTTATTTTTATAAAGCGTTTAGTTTACAGAAATTTTTCTTGGCTTTATAGCTTCCTGTTTAGGGATTTGTAAAGTTAGCACACCATGGTTGCTGTTTGCTTTTATCCCATCTGCGTTTACACCATCGGGCATTGTAAATCGACGATAAAAAACGCCATGCTGTCTTTCAATGCGTTTGAATCCTTCCTTTTCTGTTTTTAATTCAGCGTTTCTTTCTCCTTTAATAGTAAGGATATTATTTTCCATGTGTATATCTATGTCTTTAGGATCTACGCCGGGAATATCTGCTATCAAAAGATACTGATTATCTTCTTCTTTAATGTCTACAGCAGGAGCCCAGTCGCTAGTTATAACATTGCTGTTGTCATCATCTTTGTTTTTATGCGCAGGCATACGATGTACTTCGTGCTGAAGTTGCTCGAATAAACTCCAGGGGTTGTAATGTGTCAGGCTCATGGGTTGTCTCCAAAATAAAGTTAAAAGAGTTGCCTGTCGACTGGCTTGATTAATAGATATGGATGCTTGGAATTAATTCAAGATATAAAAGTAATTTTTTTCATGTTGTTTTTTGAAGTTGAATGTGAAGTTACGTTAAATCAAGATCTTAGTGCTGTTGTGGGTTATGTAAGTGAATGTAGGGATAAGTTGGAAATAGCTCTTGTTGGTGGATTTCTGCTATTATGCATTTTTAGATTCAGATCAGAGAACAATGCCCAATGTTAGATATTATTCGCCCAGAAATACGTGACTTGAATGCTTATCATGTAGCAGACTCTGGAGAAATGATAAAACTGGATGCGATGGAAAATCCATACCATATGCCAGAAGACTTGCAGGATGAGTGGCTTTCACTGGTGCGTCAGGCAGAGATAAACCGTTATCCTGATCCATCGGCACAAACATTGTCGAAAACACTTATTGAATATATGCAGGTGCCGAAAAATAATTCAATCGTTCTGGGTAATGGCTCTGATGAATTAATACAGATGATGGCAATGGCGGTGGCTCAACCCGGTCGGAAAATTATGGCACCTGAGCCGGGCTTTGTGATGTACCGAATGATTGCAAAGTTTGCCGCAATGGAATATTTGGGTGTGCCACTGCAAGATGATTTTTCATTAGATATGCCTGCGATGCTTAAGGTAATTAAAGAGCAGCAACCTGCGTTGATATTTTTGGCTTATCCAAATAATCCCACGGGTAATTTATTTTCTGATGAAGACATCGTAGAAATTATTAAGGCATCAGATGGTTTGGTGGTTGTAGATGAAGCGTATCATCCATTTGCATGTACCAGTTTTATGTCGCGTTTAGGTGAGTTTGATAATTTGTTAGTCATGCGTACCGTTTCTAAAATGGGCTTGGCTGGCTTGCGTTTAGGTTTACTGGCGGGTTCTGATAAATGGATAAGTGAATTTGATAAAGTACGCTTACCATATAATATTAATATATTGACGCAGGTAACGGCTGAATTTGCTTTAAAGCATAGTGATGTATTTGAAAGTCAGGCGGCTTTAATTCGTGAGCAACGTGACTGGTTATTTGAAGAGCTGCAAAGTTTTTCCCAGTTCCAGGTGTTCCCAAGTCGTGCAAATTTTATTTTGCTTAGAGTGCTTGATGGTGATGCAAGTTTGATATTTGAGTGCTTAAAAGAGCAAGGAGTGCTCATAAAAAATATGCATCCTGCTGGTGGTGTATTAAGTCAGTGCCTGCGAATTACGGTGAGTACTGCAGAAGAAAACCAGGCGTTAATTTCTGCTTTAGATGAATGCGTTAAGTAATCGGTATTAAGTTTTTGGGCGTTGACCTAAGATGGCCTGGCCGGTAAAACTTTGTCGTTCACGAATACCATTTATAATTATTTTGTCGCCCGGCTGACCATGTGCAATTACATCAAGTACATCTCGAGTGTCCCGAATTATTTTTTTGTTAATGTGAGTTAATATGTCACCCACTTTTATGCCAGCAATATCTGCTGGTCCCTGATCAAACACGTCGGTAATAAGTACGCCTTGTATATCGGCTAAATCTACATGTTTGAGCATTTCCGCATTTAAATCGACACCTTCAACGCCAAGCCAGCCACGAACGACCTCTCCGTTATCTATTATCTGTTGTACAACGTCTAATACTAAATTAATCGGGATAGCAAAGCTGATTCCAAGGTAATTACCTGATTGGCTGTAAATGGCTGAATTAATGCCGAGTATTTCTCCCTTTGCATTAATTAAGGCACCACCTGAGTTCCCGGGGTTTATTGCAGCATCAGTTTGGATAAAGTTTTCATAAGTATTTAATCCCACTCTATCCCGACCCGTTGCGCTAATGATTCCCTGTGTGACGGTTTGTCCAATGCCGAATGGATTTCCTATGGCGAGTACAATGTCGCCAACACGTATTTTATTACTGTTAGCAATAGGTAGGGGAGGCAGATTATTTAGCCTGGTTGTTATAACAGCTATATCGGAATCTGGATCCAGCCCAAGGACTTCAGCTTCTAATGTTTGCCCATTATTAAATGTAACTTCGATTTTTTTTGCATTGGCTACAACGTGGTGATTGGTGACGATGTATCCGGCTGAATTTATAATCACACCGGAGCCCTTATTTGGGCGAACCTTGAACTCAGGTTGATTGCTGTTTTGTGCTTGCAAGGGAAAAGATGAGTTCTCAGGTTGGCTTGAATAGTATGAGCGTATGCTTACCACCGAGGCTGAGGCTTCATTGACGGCATTTGCATAACTATCAACTGATGTTTGTTGTTGCGTGTTTATACGGCCACTTATCAGAATAAGTATTATGCCAAACAATAGTCCAATGAGGATCCAGTTAAGAAGAAATTGTGTAGAATGTGATGATTTCATGTCTTTTATTATTTTTGTGGGGCGCCAATGCAACAGCTTAAAGTAATTGTAGATTACTGTAATGACCTATTGCGAATAAATGAGTTCAAAGATTACTGTCCAAATGGCTTGCAAATTGAAGGTCGCAGTGAAATAAATAAAATCATTTGCGGTGTTACAGCATGTCAGGCATTGATAGATTCTGCGATTGAAAAACAGGCTGACGCGATTTTAGTGCATCATGGCTATTTTTGGAAAAATGAAGACCCTGTCATTACGGGTATCAAGCGTAAGCGGGTGCAGAGCTTGCTAGAGCATGGTGTCAGCTTGCTGGCTTATCATTTGCCTCTGGATGCACACAAACTGCTGGGTAATAACGCTACGCTTGCGCAGAAGCTCAGCTTGCAGGTAGATAAAGATATGCAGCAAGCGGGTGAGCAAGGTTTGCTATGGAATGGTCAATTAAATGAGCAAATGAGCGCTAATGATTTAGTAAGTTATATAGAGGCTAGATTAGGGCGCGCGCCACTGCATTTACCGGATGCGGCGAATAAATCCATAAAAAAAATCGCCTGGTGTACCGGTGGTGCTCAGCACTATATTGAAGAAGCGGCGGCAATGGGTATGGATGCCTATATTAGTGGCGAAGTATCTGAGCAAACCTTCCATCTAGCGCGCGAATTAAATATACATTATTTTGCTGCAGGTCATCATGCAACTGAGTCTTATGGTGTGCAGGCTTTGGCTGCACACTTGAGCGATCAATTTGCTGTACAGACAGAGTTTGTGGATATTACCAATCCTGTATGATTTATTTGCATGTTTAAATTTTTAACGCTTTGATAAGTAAGGTAAAACTTAATTAGTCCTTGGATAAAGTGCTGAAATCGCTTAAGATACCGCGTCGTTTTTTCGCGTTTCTCGTATGGGGAATGTGATACAAAATACCGTTTTCTGGATGAAATTTACGGGCTTGGTGTCTTAATATCAGGCCGCTGTAAATGGATGTGTCAGACAACATGATTTTAATTTAATAGTTTAAGAGAGGTACGCATGGCTACAGAAGGCGTAGATCAAAATAAACGCCGTTTTCTGACAAACACTACCGTTGCGGTAGGTGCTGTTGGAGCTGGTTTTGTTGCTGTACCCTTCCTGTCTTCCTGGGCTCCGAGTGAGCGCGCCAAAACTGCGGGTGCGCCTGTAGAAGTGGACATCAGTAAGTTAGAGGAAGGTCGTTTGGTAACAGTTGAATGGCGCGGTAAGCCCGTGTGGGTTGTCAAACGCAGTGATCAGAGCCTGACGGATCTTGCAACACTGGATGGTAACTTGCGTGATCCTGCTTCTGAGAATGATCAGCAGCCGGTATACGCTCAAAATGCAACGCGTTCTATCAAACCTAATGTTGTAGTTATGGTGGGTATTTGTACTCATCTGGGTTGTTCGCCAACTTATCGTCCTGATTTAGCAGCGGCTGATTTAGGCGAAGACTGGAAAGGTGGTTTCTTTTGTCCTTGCCACGGTTCCAAGTTTGACCTGGCGGGTCGTGTGTATTCGGGTGTTCCTGCACCATTGAATCTGGAAGTACCACCACATTTCTATAAGAGCGATCGTACTATTCTGATCGGCGAAGATGGAGGCCAGGCATAATGTTTAAAAGCTTAATGACTTGGGTCGATGATCGTTTTCCAGCTACAAAAATGTGGAACGAGCATCTGGCTGAATACTATGCACCAAAGAACTTTAACTTCTGGTATTTCTTTGGTTCATTAGCGCTGTTAGTTCTGGTTATCCAGATCGTATCTGGCATTTTCCTAACCATGCACTACAACCCGGACGGCGCTATGGCGTTCGCGTCTGTAGAATACATCATGCGTGATGTACCTTACGGCTGGCTGATTCGTTACATCCACTCTACGGGTGCAACGGCCTTCTTCGTGGTGGTTTATCTGCATATGTTCCGTGGTTTAATGTACGGTTCATTCAAGAAACCTCGTGAATTAGTGTGGCTATTCGGTATGTTCATCTACCTGGCATTAATGGCAGAAGCCTTTATGGGTTACCTGTTGCCATGGGGTCAGATGTCTTACTGGGGTGCACAGGTTATCATTTCATTGTTTGGTGCATTGCCTATTATTGGTGATCCATTAACGCTATGGATTCGTGGTGACTATGTTGTCTCTGGCGCTACGCTTAACCGTTTCTTTGCATTACATGTAATTGCATTGCCATTGGTTATCGTTGGTTTAGTTGTTGCACACATCATTGCATTGCATGAAGTGGGTTCAAATAATCCGGAAGGCGTTGAAATCAAGAAGCATAAAGATGAAAACGGTATTCCTTTAGACGGTATTCCATTCCACCCTTACTACTCTGTTAAAGATATCGTAGGCGTGGTTGTATTCTTAATCTTCTTTAGTTTGGTACTATTCTTTGCACCAGAAGGCGGCGGTTACTTGCTTGAGCATGCTAACTTCGTTCCATCTGATCCATTGAAGACACCAGAGCATATTGCTCCTGTTTGGTACTTCACTCCGTTCTACGCTATTTTGCGTGCGGTTCCAGACAAGCTGATGGGTGTTATCGCGATGGGTATGGCTATTGTTGTGCTGTTCTTATTACCCTGGATCGATCAATGCAAAGTTAAGTCTATTCGCTATCGTGGTGCGAGCTTCAAGATCTTATTAGTTTTATTTGTTGTGTCTTTTGTTGTATTGGGCTGGTTGGGTATGATGCCTGCGACACCTGCACTTACATTGATGGCACAAATCTTTAGTGTGATTTACTTTGGCTTCTTTATAGCGTTGTACTTTACATCTAAGAATGAGAAAACCAAGCCTGTACCAGAGAGGATTACCAAGTGATGAATTATTTTGGGAAAAAAATCTTAACTGTAATTCTTATGACTTTTTCAGGTCTAGTAATGGCAGCTGGCGGTGGTTTTCCACTGGATAAAGCGCCTGTAGACCTTGAAGACAAAGAGTCACTTAAGCGTGGTGCGGTTGCTTTTGCAGACAACTGCTTAAGTTGTCACGCAGCAGACTATATGCGTTATAACCGCATTGGTACTGATTTGGGTATGACGGATGTTGAGGTTAGTGATCAGCTGATTTCAACGCGTGGTGCTGATGGTGAAAAAACCAAGCCAGGTCAGTTAATGAAAATTGCGATGAACAACGATTACTCAAAAGTTGCTTTCGGAACTAAAATTCCAGGCTTAACAGTAATCGCACGTGCTCGTGGTGCTGATTGGTTATATACCTACCTACGTACGTTCTACCTGGATGATTCACGCCCAACCGGCATGAACAACCTGGTATTTGCAGACGTTGGTATGCCTCACGTACTGTGGGAACAGCAGGGCTTACAGAAAGCTGTATTCTCTACTGAAACTGGTACAGACGGTAATGAGCTTCATATATTCGAGAAAATGGAAATGGTTCAGGCCGGCTCTATGAGTACTGAAGAGTATGATGCATTCGTTGGTGACCTGGTTAACTATCTTGTTTACATGGCTGAGCCAGTACAGGTTGAACGTAAGAGCCTTGGTGTTAAGGTAATTATCTTCCTGATCTTCTTCGCAGTGATTGCTTATCTGTTGAAGAAAGAATACTGGAAAGACATTCACTAAGAGTCTCTAGCTTGAAGTCCGTCAGACCGGGTCCTGAAAATGCTTTGTGTGTTTCCGGTATCTGGCTGACGGTTTTTAACTTACAGGCATAAGATTTATTATTGAGGCAAACAAATTATGGCGTCTAATACTCTCGCCAATCGTAGATCTGTGATGAATTTATTCACATCACCGACCTGCCCATATTCTCACCTTGCACGCATTGTGCTGGCTGAAAAAGATATAACCTTCGAATCAATTGACGTTAATATTGATTCTCCACCAGAGGATTTATCTGAGCTGAATCCATACAATACGGTACCGACATTAATTGATCGTGACTTAGTGTTATATGATTCTCGCGTTATTATTGAATATTTGGATGAGCGGTTTCCACATCCACCACTCATGCCGGTTGATCCTGTGTCACGTGCTAAAACGCGTTTGGCGTTACACCGTGTTGAAAAAGACTGGTACCCATTAATGCATGACATTATGCATAAAGGCGAAAAAACAGTAGCTAAGTCGCGTAAAATTTTACGTGAAAGTATTGTTTCTTCGAATGAGTTGTTCAAAGTAATGCCGTTTTTCTTAAGTGAAGATTACACATTGGTTGATGCGACTATAGCTCCTTTGTTGTGGCGTTTGCCTGCTCTGGGTATTGAGCTGCCAGCAGAAGCAAAAGCAGTTGCAGATTACGCTGAGCGCATATTTAGTCGTGAAGCTTTTCAGCTAAGCCTGACAGAAGCAGAAACGGAAATGCGTCTTTAATCCATTGGGTTAGAGAGCTATTGCATATGACATCCAGTCGTCCATATTTAATCAGAGCATTGTATCAATGGATTGTAGATAATGGTGTAACACCATACATTCTTGTTGATGCGCTGGTGGATGGTGTGGATGTTCCCCCGCAACATATTCAGGACAATAAAATAGTCTTAAATATTGCGCCGATGGCTGTGCAAAGTCTCAATTTAGGTGATGATGAAATAAGCTTTAGTGCACGCTTTAGCGGCCAGTCGGTCACCTTGTTAGTGCCGACAAATGCGGTGCTTGCAATTTATGCTCGTGAAAATGGCCAGGGTATGATGTTTAATGATGAACCAGATACGGCAGGTCCGGATGATGGTGGTACATTAGACCCTACAGACACAGGTAAAAGTAAGTCAAAGCCTTCGCTAAGAGTAGTTAAATAGTTTACTTGCTGCAGTTACCTTTAATAGCATAAAACCCAATTTTATTATCCCCGGTTTTGAATTGCCTTTCATCTATCATGGCATACATATAATTATCATTAGTTGTTATTAATTGATGGTCTACAATCGCTGAAAATACCATGTTCGTCGTTATGCCTAATGATTCGTTATCTTTGAGCTGCCCTAAAGGTGACTTAATTTTAAGTGAAACGGGTACTATGGGTGATAAAGGAGAATATGAAACAAAATCTTTTTCTAGTAGTTTTTGATCTTTTAGTTTTCTGCTGCATAGTTTGTTAGGTTGTGTGCCAATTAAGTGTGCAAATTTAGGTCCGGCAAAAATACCGGATAAACCACTGTTCCCAATTAATTTTCTTTTCCAGTCTATAGCTTGATGTTTATTTGTAGGCATATAACTAAAGTCTTGTTTTTCCCCTTTCTTTGAAAAAATATGGACGGTGGACGTATCTATATTTCTTCTTTGTTTAATGGGTAGACCATCCATGTGCCATGGTGGGGTTGTATCTAATGCGGACAGCAATGTGGGTAGAATATCAATTGTCAGTATGTGTGTTTCATCAACTGCAGCATGCTGCTGTCTTGATGTTTTAATAAAAAGCGGTACATCTAATATATTTGAATAGTTATTGCTGTTAATTTTTCTAAAGCTGTCGCTGAGATGGAAGTTTGCACCATGGTCAGCAGTAACGATAATTATAGCGTCGTCAAATAAATTATTTTTTTTAAGTTTGTTAATGGTTTTTTTAAGTAGTGAGTCTGCATACATTGTTTGTAAAACGTGTCTTTGAAAAGCTTCATATGGAATTATATCTTCTTTCCAGCGTTGATCAGGAGTTAAAGCAAATGTGTAGTTAGGTGAAATATATTGCTTCCCTGAGGGTAAAAACTTCCAGGGACCATGAGGTAAAGTAGTATGGTGAAAGAAAAGTTGAGGTTTGTCTGCTGCTTGTATTGAATTTATGAATAATTCAAAAGCCATGTTGTCATTGTCATTTATATGGTCTTTGATGTCATCGAATTTATTGATAACAAATTCAGACCAGTTCATATCAATACGAGGAAGTTCATCGCTAAATCTTTTGGGTAAAAATGTGTGTAAATATATAATGCTTAAGTCTTGTGCTAAATCACTTAATCTCTGATTAATGTTAACCGTTCTGTTATATGTATGTGGGCAGGTGTCTTCAGGGCATAACGATGTAACTGTCTCTACCACATTTAATTTGTAATTGTGTCTAAGTATAGTGAATAAATTTCTTGGGTGGTGTTGGAATGACGGTAGACTAGACCATTCGTTAAAGGAGGTTTTAGTGTTGGTTTTTTCTATTGTATCTGATGGGTAGTTTCCAGTTAATATGGCGGGTACAGCGTGCACGGTAAAGTCAGCGACTGTCGATGTGTTAGGGTAGAAGGTAGCGTGCTTGGCTAATTCATAAAAACCGGGAAATAGTTTTTTATCAATATTATTTGAGTCTGTAATTAAAGTAGTTATCGGGAGTTCATCAAATATTAAAAATACAATATGCTTTTTTGAAACTATTTCTACAGGTTCTACATCGTTAATTTCATCCGTTTGAAACAAGCTATATACGGGAGTGAAGAAAATAAAAACAACAGGAAATATTAAAGCTGAAGGTGATAAAAATGTTAAAAAAAGTCGTACATTAACTTTAGTTAAGTAACTAAAGGATAAAAAGAAAGAGAGTAATAAGATTAAGCTGGAAGCTAGAGCAGGGTACAAATTTATGATGTTCTTAAATATCGGGAATAGTATTAAGCTGGATAAAATAATTAATGATGCAAAGTGGGCTAAAATAAAAGCCTTTATACTTAGTAAGCGAATGAAGCTAAGCAGTAAAATCAGGCCTGCAGGAATTAGAAAGCTGAGAGTTATTACTAATAGTAAAATATCACCTGTATCATGGTTTCTAACGGGGAAGAATTCGGCATTTTTTCCAAGCAAGTCATATAATGGCTGGGCGAATGCAAAAGCACACAATGTAAAGATATGAAGATGTGTGGTGAAAGTGAAGTGGTTGTGTTTTAAGAAAAGGTGTTTAATTTCTTTTAGCATAATATAGGGTTCTGTTTCCAGAATTCAGAATGTATTTATCGAATGATTTATAATGGCTTAATAAAAGTTGTTCAATGTTCTCAATGCTGTAATCATTGTAATTATCTTCTTTGTTTAGAAGCAGTCGCTTGACCATAGAATCGTTTCTATCGACAAACTCAATAATTAAATCGCCACCAACACTATAAAAATAATCGATGATCTCGCTTAAGGGTATGTTTGCAGTGATTACCAGGTGGTGAATTAAGGCTAGGCTTAAAATAAGCTCGGGTTCACCTCTCTCTGTGATAAGTTTTCGTTCCTTGTTTCTCCATCCCGTATTTGGCGATGGCTCAGACAGGTCGAATACTAAGGGTAGAATTTTGTTATTGCCCTCAGTTTTTAACTGTTTATATAGCTGGTCAATTGCAAGAGCATCAAAGTCGAATGCTATAACATAGTCTGCATGTTCAGCAGCGATGCGTGAAAATTGTCCTGTATTGCAGCCAAAGTCCCAGACGTGCTTGTAGGGAGTGGAGCAAATTTTATTCACTAACTCTATTTTTTGAGCCATATCATCTGATGAGTAATTATGCTCATTAGTATAATTCGACCAGGTGGACTTACTTTGTTTCCACTCAAGATTTTGAATAAGTTTGTTTATGCTGTTTATGTTGTGAATAATAAGTTCTTTTTTAAAACCTGCATTTTTGATTTCGGAGTGAGTGCTTTTATCAGTGTTTTTGTATTTGTTTTGTAGCTTTGCTTGTAGTACGCCATGTAACAGGACGCCTGGTTTAAATAAATCTCTAAACGATTGCAGATTGGCATAATCGTTGGCGCTTATTCCCTGTAAGCTGCCTTTTAGCCACGGTTGGAAGGGGATATCTTTATAAGCCTGCAACATTAGTGGAAAAAGAAAGAGTTCGCAGAATTGTCTGTAGCCAACCCAGGCTTGGCCTTGTTCGTATTTTACAAATGAAGGAATGTCGATGAATATTGGTTGTTTGCCCCTCCACTGAATATTATATGGAGAGGAGTCTTTAAGTATCATGTTGCCATCAAGTGCGGCTTTCATAAGATCTAAATGTAGCAGTGCCGCATCCTTTAGCATGTTGAAACTCCACTCATAAGGATAGGAGATAAGGGGTATGCGCTCATGTTCTAATATGGCTAACCAATTTGAATCGTCATGATCAGGTGTTTCAAAATTTGAGATATCTAACTGGGTAGTTTTGACGATCTTTTGAGAGTGAACCAGATCCTCGTAAAACATACTGCTCGTTAATAATGCCCATTCTTTTTCGGCTGTAGAATTAAGTACTCTATAAATATGGCTATCTTTATTAATAATACGGTTGGTGCGATCTCGAAAAGATCCACTATCAAAATACAATTCGTTGCTATTATCGGAGCTTAAGTCTGTCATATTTATTTGTTATACATCTGTTTCGTCGTTAGTTTTGTTATCTTTTGATTCGCTGCGGTTAAAAAAGCAGAGGAGTTTGTGCCAGTATATTTTAAGAAATACTGCTGCACCTGCTATTCCGCCTAGTAGGCCTTGTAATAATAAGCTGCCTGTTCCTGGATCTAAATAAGCATAAGCTGATGAGATAGACGAGATATATAAAGCGAAGGTAAGGAGCGTAAATGGTAATAGTTTCATTGTTTTCATAACGACTGTTAACCAAATTATAGTGATTTAAGTGATTGATTGTAGTGGATGCATTATTCTTTGCATAGGTTATTGTCGCCGTAGGGTATAAGGCAGCAGATAAGTAACCTAATCTGGTAAAGTTTTATTAGAATTTAATAAATTATTAGAATCAAATATGAGCTTTATTTGTTTCATGATATTGATTTCTGTTGCCCCTAATTCCTTGTTAATGAAATCTTTTTTTTCTAAACCGACTCCATGTTCACCAGATAAACTACCATTTAAACTTATAACCAAATCAAATACATCAATCAGGCATTTTTTTGCAGCTAGCATTTCCATTGAATCATCAGGGTTGACGAGTAAATTAACATGAATATTGCCATTTCCGGCATGGCCAAAATTAACAATTTTTATTTTATGTATTTCACTGAGCTTGTCTAAGCCATTAATTAAATCAGGTATCTTTGATACGGGTACTACAACGTCTTCATTTATTTTTTTCGGTGCAATTTTTCTTAAACAGGGAGATAGAGCTTTGCGGGTTTTCCAAAGCGCAGCGGCTTCCTCTTCGCTAGCGGCAATTTCCGTACAGATGTGGCCGTCTACTTTGCTGGCATTAACGACAGCATCAGTATCTATCTGAATAGTCTCGGCATGGCCGTCAACTTCAATCATCAACATAGCGCCAGCATTTTTGGGTAGATCTGCCGATGAGTAATCACGAACCATATCCAGTGCATTTTTATCCATAAACTCTAAGGCGCAGGGTGTAACCGCTTGCGCCATAATATTTGAAACGGCACGGGCAGCAGCATCAATACTGGTATAACTGGCTTTTAATGTATGTTTTGTATCGGGTTTGGGTAATAGCTTAAGCGTGGCCTGTGTAATTAATGCCAGGTTGCCTTCTGAGCCAATTAGAAGTCGTGTTAGATCATAACCAACTACGCCTTTTGTTGTGTGGGTACCGCATTGAATGATCTCTCCATTGCCGGTGACTGCGCGAAGTCCCAGAGTGTTTTCTCTGCAGGTTCCGTATTTAACTGCGCGTGGCCCAGCAGAATTATAAGCTAGATTGCCGCCTACACTACAAAAGGCCGCGCTGGTTGGGTCTGGTGCCCAGAAAAAGCCATGTTTAGCAGCAGCCTCCTGTACCTGTAAATTTGTTACTCCAGGTTGCACATCAATGCTTCTATTTTGTGCGTCCATTTTTAGTATCTGGTTCATGCGCTCAAATGAAACAATCAGTTCATTATGAATAGGTACGGTCGCACCGGTTGTGCCAGTGCCGCGTCCTCGAGCGATTAAGGGAATTTTGTGTTGATTACAGGCAAGTACAATGTCTTGTACTTGTTGTTCTGTGCGTGGAAAAATAACCGCGAGCGGTTGTGCTTGTCTGCGGCTATTGTCGTAGCCATAGGTAATGCACTCAGCATTATCGGTGAGTAAGTCATCGGCATCTACAAGTTTTTTTATTTGTTTTAAGAAGACGCTGCTCATGTGTTTATTGTACCGTAACGAGGTGCGGTCTTATGCGCCTAATAATTGAGAATCTACTAAATCCCCAAGGCAATGAATAATGACCAGATGTGTTTCCTGTATGCGAATAGGACAGTCGGCATCAACTCTGATTTCAATGTCATCATGATTCAAACGTGAGCTTACTTCTCCGCCACTTTGACCTGTAAGGGCTACAATTTTCATGTTTCTCTCATGGGCTGTGTCGATGGCGCTTACCAGATTGCCAGAGTTGCCGGTAGTGGTAATAAGCAATAATAAATCTTCGGGCTGACCCAGTGCAGCAATTTGCCGAGAAAAGATCTGGTCATAATTATAATCGTTGGCAATGGAGGTTAGTGTCGACGTATCTGTTGAAAGGGCAATAGCAGGCAGGCCCGGGCGTTCCATTTGAAAGCGGTTGAGCATTTTTGAGGAAAATAGTTGGGCTTCACCGGCAGAGCCACCATTACCACAAGCCAATATTTTCCCACCGGATAACAGGCTTTGTGTCATTAATTGTGCTGCGAGAGCAATATTATTTTGGGTTTTTTCGAGTGTGCGTTGTTTGGTTTTGATGCTTTCAGTAAAGTTGTGCGTAATTATATCGGTCAGGTTCATTTTATTTAACGGGCTAAATTAAAATGCATTTTGAATCCATTCAATGCTTAGTTTGTTTTGGTTATTGATATCATTACCTGTGAGGGCTACGACATCAAATCGACTGTTGTATGCATCGCCTTTTTTTTGCATGTAATAAAGGGCGGTGGTTTGTATCTTTTTTTGCTTGCTGGGTGTGACGCTTTCTAGTGCGCCCCCGTAGTCTAAGTTTTTACGGTAGCGAACCTCTATAAATACAAGGGTATCCTGATCTTGCATAATGAGGTCGACTTCACCATATCGACTGTAGAAATTTTTATCAATGAGTTTAAGGCCATTTTGTTGTAAATGGTTACAGGCAATTTCCTCGGCTGCTTTACCTTTGTTAATGCGACTTTGAAACAGCTGGCTTATCATCAGGTGTCAGATTTATTGGCATGTTATTAATGTTAATTATTTGAGGTATACCTTTTTTAAACTGTGCCCATAGTAGCTCTCTATGTATGCGATTAAAAGGGTCAATATAGAGATTGCCAGTTTCGCCTGAAAAGCGCTCATATGACTTGTTTTTTAGGCGACCTAAAAAAGGTATTACGTTGTATGCATCAACACCTAGGGCAAAAAAACGAGTATAGCGCTGTTGTTCGGGCCAGTAGTTTAACAGTGATTGTTTAGATTGGTTAGTGGCATTAAGTATCCATGGCATATCGCAGAAGTTTAAATCATCGATGTCTCGGTCTGCCTGCTTTTGTATTTGGCCTGTGAAAGCATGAGATGTTGCATATACGGGGATTTCACCGGCGTAATGGAATTTAAACTGAGGTTTGAGTAGGCGTGCATCTTTTGGGGTGGCCGCCATAAAAATCATATCTACATCTTGTCGACGATAAGGTGTAAATAACATCTTTTCACGCGTAATATTTTTAATGCTGCGGTAACGGGCATAGCTTTGATTAATGTTTAGCATTTTTTGAATGGGGTGTTTAAAATCATTCTTGTTAGCGGTATATGTTTGTGAGCTTATTACAGTACCACCAAGTTCTTCAAATCGTTGCTGAAAAGCATTATGTAACCTATCTCCCCACGGTCCCTCAGGAACTAAAGTTGCTGCATGGGTACGTCCTTGTCGGAAAGCCATTTCTGCAGATTCTCGCGCTTCATCCTCTGGAAGTAAGCCAAACTGAAATAAGTTGTCGACAGCGTCTGAATTGTTGGTGGTGTAGTTTAGTGTCAGTGTTGGTACATTCATCTGTGAAGAACGGGCGAGTATATCGACCGCTGATTTTAGAAAGGGGCCGATGATAAAATCGGCACCTTCATCAGTGGCTTTCTTATAATAGTTCCAGATAGCAGCCTGGTTATCGCTGGTGTCGATGAAGCTGATGCGCGGTTGGAAGCTTTTATCTGGGTGTTGGTAGTATGAGGACATGATGCCATCACGGATTGCGCTAGCAACCTGTGCATATTTACCATTAAGCGGTAATAGAACTGCGATATGTTTAGGTTGTGTAATCAGTTCAATTTGCTTATCACCCAATTCATTAATAAATGTTGTTACGGCAGGGTGTTTGGGGAACTCCTGTCGCCATAGATAAATACCATCCTGTAAGTATTGCCAGTCAACCTGGCCCCGTTTGGCAACTAAAACCAACTCAACCCAGCCCAGTAAGTCCATATTTATTGGTGCTTTACTGATTTGCTGCAGGTTGGTTTCGGGTAATAATGAAAGAGCCTCCCAAATGGCCTGATGGTTAAGTTCGCGGTCAAAAGAATCAGTAATTAAGGGAGCTAGTTGTATTCGAGATTTTGCTGACTCCAGTGGGTAGCCTGCGTCTAAATAAGCGCGTGACCTTAATAGTAATACCTGTGATTGCTGTTTGGGTGACAGAATACTGCTGAGTTGTAATAGTTTGAGGGCTTCTCTTGGAAGTCCTTTGTTAAGAGCTATTTGAGTATTAAGTAAGCTGACTTCAATGCTGTCATTTTGATTAAGTAACTCAAATTCAATTTCCGCAATTTTATTTTCTGCGAGTAAGAATTGATTTCTCTCGATGAGTAATTGGGTAGCGCGAATTAAGTTGTGGTTACGCGCCAGGCCTTCAGACAGGTTGGCCTTGTCTATATAGGCTTCGGCGGTTTCCTCAATCTTTATATCAGAGGGTTCTACGGTCTGTGGCTGTGTGCCTTCAATGCTTGTATGCCTGGTAGGGGCGCAGGCTGAAAGGGCGACGAGTATGCAGGGCACAGCTAATGTAAGAGAAATGTTCTTTAAATATGGGGTCATTGTCTAGAGTATGGCTAACTAATGTTATTATTGCGCCCCAGAGTATCTTGTTTGGAGCCGCGAGTGTCAATTAATCAGGGCATACTTTATATAGTAGCCACCCCTATTGGTAATCTTTCTGATATATCAGAGAGGGCAATTGAGATTTTAAAACAGGTAGATTTAATTGCCGCAGAAGATACCCGGCACAGCAAGTCCTTATTGCAGCACTATGGTGTAGGCGCGCCCATGCAGGCATATCATGAGCATAATGAAGAGTATTTAACACCAAAACTTATACAGCGTTTGCTGGAAGGTGAAAATATTGCTTTGATTTCTGATGCGGGTACCCCTCTGCTAAGTGATCCTGGTTACAGGCTCGTGAAAGCCGCGCATGAGTCTTTAGTAAAAGTTAGCCCATTGCCCGGGCCATGTGCGGCAATTGCTGCGCTATCGGTGGCTGGCCTGGCGACAGATCGGTTTTTGTTTGCAGGTTTTAGTCCGCACAAACAGGGAGCGAGACAGGGGTTTTACCGAGAGTTTGAGCGGCAGACAGCTACATTGGTTTTTTATGAGTCTAGTCATCGTATTGTTGCAGCAGCAAAAGATTTGCTGCTGGTATACGGGCCGGACAGGCATATTGTGATGGCGAGAGAAATAAGCAAAACATTTGAAACTATTCATAGTACGACTTTGGGAGAATTTGCTGATTGGCTGGAGGCTGATCACAATCAGCAAAAGGGGGAGTTTGTGCTTGTGCTGGAGGGTGCAGATAAAAATGACAATGTCCTGGAGTTGAATATGCAGGATACTCTAAAGATCTTGCTAGATGAGTTGCCTGTGAAGCAAGCCAGTCAATTGACGGCAAAGATAACCGGAATGAAAAAAAATCAGGTCTACAGGTTGGCGCTTGAGATGTCTGGTAAGTGATTGAAAAATAAATAAAAATAAATTTTCAGATTGAGAATAAGTCTCTCACCCGTTTGGGGTGTAATTATTTCTTACATATTTAACTGCTTGATACTTATCCTAAAAAAACTCCATTTTTCCTAAAACGTCAAAAAATAGAGGTATATTGTCAGCTAATCTTACAAAAATATGACACCGGGCATGATTTTTACTGCTCGAGATATGTAACATATTGTTTTTATTTGTTTTTAAAAAGTAGGTACGAGGTATGCATTTAATCCTACACGCTTACATCCACGACACTCAAAATAAATTATATACATTCGAAGTGGCCGCAAAAATATGGACTGTTTGCATCTAAATGAAAAGACAGAGATAAAGTTGGAGGTTTGAGCTGGTAATACATGGCTCAAATAATATGGTTTTTAGATGGAGTTCCAGATGTCACCATTATTTGCAGTATATGAAGATTTTAGTTTTTGTTGTGATGAGTTTGTTGAGGGAGTTAGTTACCTCAAAGATCGCTCAATACCCAATGCAATTGATAGTTTTCAGCAAGCTTTTGAATCAGTTGACCGTGCTGATGTATATCATAATAAATATGCGTCATATTGTGGTTTGGCGCGTGTACTATCAGGTGATGCATCGGGTTTGGAAATGTGTAGGGAAGCGGCGAAAAGTGAGTTGCATGACGGCGATGTGTACCTAAATTTGGCTCGTGCCGAATGGCACTTTGAAAATCGCAGGGCAACGGTCATAGTACTTAAGAAAGGTTTGAATATTGATAATCGTCACCCCGGTCTACGTCAAATGCGTGAGCAGCTAGGTGTACGGCAGCGTACTGCATTGCCCTTTTTGCCTAGAACGCACCCATTGAATAAAACACTGGGTAAGTTAATGCGTATTGAGCAGTAAAAGAATAATCAAAATGATAAGAGGGTTAGTTATAACAATACGACAGTATAAAACCTGTTGGTCATAAGTTAATTAGCGTGGTTGGCCACAGATGTTTTCATCTGTGGTTTTTTTTTGCAGCGAAAATGAGGTTCTAATGGTGGCCTTTGTTTGAATTATTCTACAAGAGGATGTGTTATGAATATTGAGAAAGTGACTTATAAGGACTACAGCCTATGCGATGCCAATTTTATACAGGGTATTGAATTGCTGGCTCAGGACCTTATTGCGCAGGCTGCACATTGTTTTGAGCTGGCTTATGAGCAAGCTAAATATCAGGACTTACATCATAATAAGTACGCTTCATTTTGTGGATATGCCCGAGTATTAAATGGCGGTGATCGGGGCGGTTTATCGCTGTGCAGAGAAGTGGCTCGCCGTGAGTTATATGATGGAGATGTGTTTTTTAATTTAGCTAAGGCTGAATGGTTTTTTAAAGCGCGAAAACGGACTATTGGTGCATTGAAAGAAGGTTTGAGGATTGACTTTATGCATCCTGGCTTGCGAGAATTACGCAGTAGTCTAGGTGTCAGAAGAAAAGCACCTATTATGTTTTTGCCCAGAGAGCATGCGTTGAATAATGGCTTAGGTAAATTACTTAGAAAATAGGATATGTTTTCTAAAGAGGGAGTACTCTAGGTGTAGCTAGTAACTAAAGGGAGTTTTGTACACAAACAAGGAGGTGGTTGTGTCTTATATTAAAGCGATTTATTTCGATCTAAGCCAGTGTAATGATGACTTTGTTAAAGGGATAGAGTTTTTAGAGCAGTGCTCAGTTGAAGATTCAGTGACGTGTTTTAAGAATGCGTGTAATTCTAATGTGGCTAGCGACCAATTATTACCTAAATATAAATCTTATTATGCTCTTTCCTGTCTGTTGAATGGGGATGAAAAGGCTATTTCTATCTGTCGTAAGCTTGTAGATATATGTCCGTACGATGTGGATGTGTGTCTAAATCTGGCTCGGGCCGAGGCTTTTATAAATAACAGAAAAGAAGCTCTTCAGGTTATTGATAGAGGGCTTGTTTTCTCGGCTCATCACGATGGATTAAAGGCACTGAAAAACAGGCTGGGTGTGAGAGGGCGTAGATTCGTACCCCTGCTATCCAGAAATAATATTCTCAATATTGCTCTTGGTAAAATTATACGTAGAAAAAAGTAAATGTTGAGTTGGCTTTCTATGCTATAGTTTTGCGCGAAGTTGGCTGGGTAATCGCTGTGTGAGCAATCTTTCAGGTTGTTTGCAGGGAGGAAAGTCCGGGCTCCAAAGGGCAGGGTGCCAGGTAACGCCTGGGGGGTGTAATGCCCACGGCTAGTGCAGCAGAAAGATACCGCCTCAGTTTGCTTAAGGCTTAGTGAGGTAAGGGTGAAATGGTGCGGTAAGAGCGCACCGCGCAACTGGTAACAGTTTGTGGCAAGGTAAACCCCACCTGGAGCAAGACCAAATAGAGAAGCTGAGGCGTGGCCCGCGCTGCTTCTGGGTAGGTTGCTTGAGGCGTATAGCGATGTGCGTCCTAGATGAATGATTACCATGGCTTCGGTCATACAAAACCCGGCTTACAGGCCAGCTTCTTTTTTAATTTCTTATGTTGTTTTCCCTCTTCTTAAAATCATTCATAGTTAATGTAGTTTATTAGGTAGTTTACTTAACTATCTGACTTGCCTTTTGTTATTCCGTTTGTCGCTATTTCATTTATGTGAACCACTCCTAAGTTGTTGTCATATAAGGAAAAAACCCTCTATTTATTGCCTGTTTTTTCTTGACAGTGGAGGGTCGGGGTACCTATAGTACGGTTATGTGGTGAAAAGTGGGTGAACGTGGGTAAAAATGTATTTTTTTGCAGCTCCTTCATTCGCTCTTTAAGCTAAATCGGCTCGTATAAACATGGCGCAAACGATAAGTAATGATTTTCCGTGGAATAAATAATCTAACGCTGGATGCAAAAGGCCGTATGGCTATTCCGTCCCGTTACCGTGACCGGCTCATGGAGTCGTGCGGTGGGCGTTTGATTGTGACGGTGGATCCTGATCGCTGCTTATTGGTATATCCGCAGCACGAATGGGAAGTGATTGAGGCAAAGCTGGCGAGTTTGCCAAGTCTGAATAAGCAGTCACGCCTAATGCAGCGTTTGCTTATTGGTCATGCTACTGAAGCAGAGTTGGATAGTCAGGGGAGAATATTACTACCGACGATGCTGCGCGATTACGCCGGGCTAGATAAAAAGTGTGTATTGATTGGTCAGGGTAAGAAGTTTGAAATCTGGGATGAGCAAGTTTGGAGTGATAATCAGCAGGCCTGGTTAGATGAGGTAGAGGCCGATGATGGCGAGCTACCGAGTGCACTGGAAAGTTTGTCTCTCTAATGGCTGATGGCAACAATACCCACCGGCCTGTTCTACTAGACGAGGCGGTGGGTGCTTTGGCGATAAGAAATGATGGTGTTTATCTGGATGGAACATTTGGTCGAGGTGGACACTCAGAGAAAATTTTAAGCTGTTTGGGTCCACAGGGGCGATTGTTGGCAATGGATCAGGATCCACGTGCAATTGAAGAGGCACAGCAGAAATTTTCGAATGAACCGCGATTCGAAATTGTTCAGAAAAATTTTGAAAATATGCAAGCGTTTGTGGCAGAAAAAGGACTGATACAGAAGATCGATGGTGTGTTGCTGGATATAGGTGTTTCATCGCCTCAGTTGGATGATGCCTCCAGAGGGTTTAGTTTTTTAAGATCCGGGCCGTTGGATATGCGAATGAATCCACAGCTTGGCCAGTCTGCAGCAGAATGGTTAGCGAGGGTAGATGAGTATGATCTCGTGACGGTGTTGATGCATAAGGGTGAAGAAAAATTTGCGCGACGCATTGCAAGCGCAATTGTAGCGGCAAGAAAAGAAGTAGAGATAACAGATACGCTTCAGTTGGCGAATATTATTGCTGAGGCTAAGCCGGTTAAAGATAAAAAAAAGCACCCGGCAACAAAAAGCTTTCAGGCGATTCGAATTCATATAAATCGAGAATTGGAAGTTTTGGAAAGTGCGCTGCAAGCATCACTAAATGTTTTGTCGGTAGGTGGACGTCTTGCGGTTATTAGTTTTCATTCTTTAGAAGATCGAATGGTTAAGCGTTTTTTTAGAGATGTTTCGCGTGGCCCGCAGTTGCCAAAAGATATACCGGTGATGGCGAAGGATATAGAGCAACCATATAAATTAGTTGGCAAAGCAATTAAGCCGAGTAAGCAGGAATTAGAAGAAAACCCAAGAGCTAGAAGTTCGGTGTTACGAGTATTGGAAAGAATTAAGTGAAATTTATGCTGGCAATGGTTGCTGTTTTAATTCTGGCCATTATGTCATCAGCAATATCAGTAATTTATAGTAAGCATCAAAGTCGAAAACTGTTTGTTGAATTGCAGAAGCTTGAAAAACAAATAGATGAATTAAATGTTGATTGGGGGCGATTGCAATTGGAACAAAGTACCTGGTCCTCGCACGGAAGAGTAGAAAAAATTGCGCGTAATAAATTACATATGACGCTGCCTAAGGCAAACGAAGTTATATATATAAAATAATGAAAAATAAAAATAACAAGCCACAGTATCAATTCAGACGCATGATTGTTTTGTCTGTTTTTGCGTTATTAATAAGCGGTTTGTTTTATCGTGCATTAGATATGCAGGTTCTTAATCAGGCGTTTTTCCAGCAGCAGGGTGACGCTCGTCATATTAGGACGGTGCCAATTTCTGCGCATCGTGGTGATATTTATGATCGCAATGGCGAGCCATTAGCAATTAGTACACCAGTTGATTCGGTATGGATAAATCCAAAAGAATTTACGGGTTTTCAGAAAGTTTCTAGTTTAGCGAAAGTGCTGAATTTAAATTCTGTTCATTTAAAAAATAAAATACAAAAGCATGCTGCAAAAGAATTTATATATATTCGTCGTCAGGTTTCACCTGATGTAGGCATTAAAGTAGCAGGCTTAGGTCTTAAGGGCGTTTATCTGCGCCGCGAGTACAAACGTTACTACCCTACCGGTGAAGTAGCTTCGCATGTGCTTGGTTTTGCAAATGTGGATGATCAGGGGCAAGAAGGGTTGGAGCTTGCTTACGATGATTGGTTGACAGGTGAGGCGGGTGCAAAAAAAGTCATACGTGATCGCAAAGGACAGGTAGTAGATGATGTGGAACGAATACGTCCTGCGCAGCCAGGCCAGTCCATACATCTCAGTATTGACCGGCGGATACAGTATTTAGCATATAGCGCATTGAAAGCATCAGTAAAACAAAATAAAGCCATTGCAGGATCTGCAGTGGTTTTAGACGTTCATACAGGCGAAGTTCTCGCAATGGTTAATCAGCCATCATTTAATGCTAATGATCGAAGTCAGTTGCGTCCAGGTGTTTACAGAAATCGTTCAGTAACAGATGTGTTTGAACCTGGCTCAACAATGAAGCCCTTCACAATTGCTGCGGCATTAGAGACAGGGAGATGGCATCCAACAGACAATGTACATACTTCTCCAGGACGATATAAGGTGCAAGGCAGCTTAATTAAAGATATGAAAGATTACGGCAAGCTGAACCTTGGCGGAATTATTCTTAAATCAAGCAATGTAGGTGTAAGTAAAGTTGCCCTGTCTATAGGCCAGGAGCAGCAGCTTGAAATGTATACAAAATTGGGTTTTGGTTTTGATACAGGCAGTGGTTTTCCAGGTGAGCGAAGCGGTAATTTACGAGTTTCGAACGTAAGTGACTTTGAACGAGCTACGATGTCGTTTGGTTATAGTCTTTCAGTTACCCCACTTCAGCTTGCTAGAGCATATGCTGCATTGGCCGCGAATGGCACTATCTACCCTGTTACTTTTTTAAAGCGTGAAGATGAGGCGCAGGGTGAAAAAATAATGTCAGCAAATACGGCTAAAAAAGTACGCCGTATGATGGAGCGGGTTGTAAGCGCAGAAGGAACAGCGAAAAAAGCATCTATTGCGAATTATACCGTTGCCGGTAAAACCGGTACTGTGCATAAGTTTGTATCAGGTGGTTATGCTGATGATCGATATTTATCGGTCTTCGCAGGAATGGTGCCAGCATCTAATCCACAACTGGTTATGGTGGTTATGCTAAATGAACCAAGAAATGGTGAGTATTTTGGTGGCCAGGTAGCCGCTCCGGTTTTTTCTAAGGTGATGTCAGGTGCTCTACGTTTACTGGATGTTGAGCCAGATAATCTTAAATATGCGCAAACCGTTAAAAAAGGTAAGAGCGCATGATGGCTGCTAAAAATGAGCAACTCATGAATATAACACTGAGGCAATTACTGAGTGATTTATGTGCAGTAGATTATTTGCCCGACGTGGAAGTGAAAGGTCTGGCGCTTGATAGCCGTCATGTTGAGCAAGGTTATGTTTTTGTCGCATTAGAAGGCGGCTTTGATCATGGTTTGTCATATGCGGAAGCGGCTATCGGTCGTGGTGCTGTAGCGGTTTTATGTGATGCGCAGCATGATCAATACTGCCAGCAAATTTTATCTAAAATAATGACGATGGCGGTTTGTGTTCCTGTTAAAAACCTCCAGTCAAAATTGGCTTTTTTGTCAAATAAGTTTTATGCCTCGCCATCAGAAAAGTTGTTCGTAAGCGGTGTAACGGGAACTGATGGGAAGACATCGGTGAGTCATTTTATTGCGCAAGCGATGAACAGTAGTGATGCACCCGCAGCATTACTGGGTACATTGGGTAATGGCTTAATTGATCAGCTGGATAAATCGTCGCATACAACAGCAGATATATTTAGCCTGAATAATATGCTTGCGCAATTTAAGCGTCAGGGTGCAACAAGTGTGGCGATGGAAGTGTCTTCGCATGGTCTTGATCAAGACAGAGTGCAGGGGATTAACTTTGATGTTGCTGTTTTGACAAATTTAACGCGTGATCACCTTGACTATCATGGTGATATTGAATCGTATAAGCAGGCAAAGAAAAAACTCTTTATTGAAAATGATGATAGAAGCCTGGTGTTGAATATAGATGATGCATTTGGCTGTGAAATGTTTTCTGAATTTGGAAATAAAAGAACTGTCTGGCTGTATGGCCTAAATGAGATTCAAGCGAAGCAAAGTGAATTGTTTGCTTATGCTAATCATATAGAAAATAAACCGGAAGGCATGAAGTTTATGCTGATTAGCTCGCATGGTTCTGCTGAAGTTAATCTTGGGTTAATAGGCGAGTTTAATATTTACAATGCACTCGCCTGTTTTTGTGTGTTGTTACAAAGTGGTATGAACTTTAACTATGCCATAAAACGCATTGAAAAATTACAAACAGTCGCTGGCAGAATGGAAGTTATCTCGAAGATAGATAAGCCGACTATTGTTATTGATTACGCGCATACACCGGAAGCTTTATCGCAGGCATTAATAAATGTACGCAAGCATGTGACTGGGAAAGTGATTTGTGTATTTGGTTGTGGTGGCGACAGGGATGTGGGTAAGCGACCATTGATGGCTCAGGTGGCTGATGAGCTTGCTGACTTGGTTATTCTTACAAGTGATAATCCACGGAATGAAGATCCAGCTCAAATTATTGATGAAGTAAGGCAGGGTATTAATAGTGAGCTTAAGTTGATTGTAGAAGAGGATCGTGCCAATGCAATTCAGCAAGCCGTCAGTATGGCATCTACTGATGATTTGATTTTAATTGCAGGTAAAGGTCATGAAGAATATCAAATTATAGCAAATAAGAAAATTCCATTTAGTGATAAGCAAAAAGCGATAGAGAGTTTGGAGGCTTACACATGATGGGGTTACTACAGGCATCTGAAATTCTAAATGGGACTATGCAAGGTAGTGATGTGCAGTTTTCTGCTGTATCAACTGATACACGTAGTTTGCAACCAGGGGATTTATATGTGGCGTTGGCTGGTGAGAATTTCGATGGGCACAATTATTTAGATCAAGCTGAGAAAGCAGGTGCAGCAGCGGCGGTCATTCAGAAGAGTGTGCAAACAAATCTGCCGCGCATAAAGGTAAAAGACACGCGTAAAGCACTAGGCGATTTGGCTGCGGCCTGGCGTCAATTATTTAATGGAAGTGTTGTGGCGATTACCGGCAGTAATGGGAAGACAACGGTTAAAGAAATGACAGCAGCCATTTTATCTGAACAAGGTGAGGTGCTGGCAACCAAAGGTAATTTTAATAACGACATTGGTTTGCCGCATACATTGTTGAGAATGAATAAAGAAAACTATGCGGTGATCGAAATGGGTGCTAATCATTCCGGTGAAATTGCATATTTAACCAATGTAACTAAACCGGATGTTGCGGTTATTACAAATGCAGGCCCTGCGCATCTGGAAGGGTTTGGCTCCATTCAAGGTGTAGCTAAGGCGAAAGGTGAGATTTATCAAGGATTAGATAAGCAAGGAATTGCAGTAATAAATTTAGATGATGAATATGCTGACTATTGGTTAAGTCTTAATGATCAGCGTAAGACACTTACTTTTTCAATGGATGATGCATCTGCAGATGTTTGTGGAGAGTGGAAGCCGGCTACAAATGGTGGCAAATTGAATGTGAAGTTTAAGGATGAAAGTTTGATTATTGATTTGCAATTACATGGTGTTCATAACGCAATGAATGCGTTGGCTGCAATTTCTCTTGCAGAGGCTTTGCAAATACCAAGAGCCAAAATGATTAAAGCATTAAATGAATTTAAATCGGTAGATGGTCGTCTTAACTTTCATCAGATAAATGATTCTCTAGTGGTTATTGATGATACCTATAATGCAAATCCAGCGTCACTAAAAGCCGGTATAGACGTGCTTGGTGAATTGTCCGGTGAGCACTGGTTGGTGTTAGGTGATATGGGTGAGCTAGGTGATGAGGGAAAAAACATACATTTCGATATGGGTGTTCATGCGAAAAAAGCCGGAGTAAATACTTTGCTCGCTGTGGGAGATGCAAGTCGATATGCCGTCGAGGCCTTTGGTGCTGAGGCAATGTTTTTTGAAACTAAAGATGATCTCGTTAAGTTTGTAAAACAGCATGAGTCAGAAAAAGTAAATATTTTAGTAAAAGGCTCACGATTTATGCGTATGGAAGAAGTTGTTGATTCATTAATAAGAGGAACTGACTAATGCTTCTCTGGCTAGCTGATTACTTAACGCAATTTCATAGTGGCTTTAATGTTTTTCGATACCTGACACTCCGGGGAATATTAGGTGCATTAACTGCATTGATTATATCTTTGATCATCGGTCCGTCGATGATCCGCAAATTAACAATGTACAAAATTGGTCAGAATATTCGTGATGATGGTCCTCAAGCTCATTTATCAAAAGCAGGTACACCAACTATGGGGGGCTCACTTATATTAGTGGCTGTCGCTATTAGTACTTTGCTCTGGATGGACTTAGGAAATCGCCAGGTCATTATTGCACTGGTCGTAACAATGTTGTTTGGTGGCATTGGTTTTGTAGATGATTATAAAAAATTAAAAGGTGGTAATAGCAAAGGTCTATCGGCAAAGGCTAAATATTTTTGGCAAACCGTATTTGGCTTGGGCGCAGCAATATATATTTATCAAACAGCTGTACAGCCAATTGAAACAACATTAATTATTCCCTTTATTAAAGATTTATTTATACCTTTAGGTGTTGGTTTTGTCGCATTGGCATATATAGTAATTGTAGGAACAAGTAATTCAGTTAATTTAACAGATGGCTTAGACGGGCTAGCAATATTACCTACGGTGATGGTGGCAGGAGCCTTGGGTGTTTTTGCGTATGTAACAGGACACGTCAATTTTGCAAATTATTTAAGTATTCCGTATGTAAATGGCGTTGGAGAGCTGGTTGTATTTTGTGGCGCATTAGTTGGAGCGGGCTTAGGGTTTTTATGGTTTAACACATATCCGGCACAAGTGTTCATGGGTGATGTTGGAGCTTTGGCCTTAGGTGCCGCTCTTGGTGTTGTGGCAGTGTTGGTACGACAAGAGTTAGTACTATTTATAATGGGTGGCGTGTTTGTTATGGAAACCGTATCGGTGATATTACAAGTAGCATCATTCAAGTTGACCGGGCGAAGAATATTTAGAATGGCGCCATTGCACCATCATTTTGAATTAAAAGGTTGGCCTGAGCCAAGAGTTATTGTCAGGTTTTGGATTATCACGGTAGTGCTGGTTTTAATTGGTTTAGCATCGCTAAAAGTAAGATAGGCATGAGACTAGAGGAATTATGAGCGTAACTGCAGATACATCGTTGAGTATTTCTGTGGATACATTAGTAACAACAATGATGACAAATGATAAACAAAAGTCAGAATATATACTGGTTGTCGGTTTGGGCATTACCGGTCTTTCTGTTGTGCGCTATTTGTCAGCGAAAGGAAAAAGTGTTGTTGTAGTTGATAGTCGTAAAGATGCTCCTGGTCTTAAAGAGTTAAAAGCAGATTTCCCTACAGTAAACGTATATTTAGGTGAGTTTGACGAGGCATTATTTTTAGCTGCATCAAGAATTATTGTTAGTCCTGGTGTTTCTATAAAAGAAGATGTTATCCAGTGTGCTATCGGGCAAGGTGTGGATGCGATAGGTGATATTGAATTATTTGCTCAACAAGTTAATGCACCTGTGGTGGCTGTAACCGGTTCAAATGGTAAAAGTACAGTCGTTAGTCTGTTAGGTGAAATGGCAAAAGCGGCAAACATTAATTTTGCGGTGGGCGGGAATATTGGTATACCGGCACTGGAATTATTAAGTGATGATGTGGATTTATATATTTTAGAGCTTTCGAGTTTTCAATTAGAAAGCCTGAAAAGTTTAAAGCCAGTTGCTGCAGTAGTATTAAATCTTAGCCCTGATCATATGGACCGTTATGATAGTTATGCTGAGTATATTGAAGTAAAACGTAATATATATCAGCAGTGTGGTGTAGCTGTAATTAATCGAGACGATGAACAAGTAAGCATAATGCAAGCAAGTCATAAATCAATTACAGGTTTTACAATGCATGATCCCAGAGAAGGTGATTATGGCTTACGTGAATATGATGGTGAAATCTGGTTGTGTAAAGGTCAAAGCAAATTAATACAGCAGAAAGCACTTAAATTAACTGGTCAACATAATACAGCAAATGCATTAGCTGCATTGGCGTTGGGAGAGGCAGCGAACTTGCCTGTCGTCAGTATGTTAACGGCTTTAACAACGTTTACAGGTTTAGCGCACCGCACGCAGTTAGTTGCGATAAAAAATAATGTAACGTGGGTGAATGATTCAAAAGGAACTAATGTAGGTGCCACTATTGCGGCTATTAGTGGCTTGCAGGTAAAAAATAAACTTTTGTTAATAGCAGGTGGTATTGCAAAAGATGCAGATTTTACGCCTTTGCAATTAGTTGTAAAAGATAATGTTAGAGGTGTTATTTTAATTGGCAAAGATGCGCAAAAAATTGATCAGGCGTTGAGTGGCATAGTATTAACTAAGCATGCCAGAGATATGTCTGAAGCAGTAAAAATTGCAGCTGATATGGCTAGTGAAGGTGATACTGTTTTGTTATCGCCTGCCTGTGCAAGTTTTGATATGTTTGATAGTTATGAACATCGTGGTGAAGTTTTTGTAAAAGCAGTGGAGGACTTACGGTGAATGTAGGCTTGCTATTTCAACAAAAACATAGTTTGTTAAATACGCGAAATGATAAGCCGGTGATGCTGGAAGGTTTGGATTTGACATTAATTGTTTTGGTGGTAGCACTATTGATGATTGGCTTGATTATGGTTGCATCGTCGTCAATCAGTGTTGCAGACAGTAAAACAAGTACACCTTTTTATTATTTTTATAGGCAGTTAATGGCGGTGGCCCTGGGTTTTGCCGCTGCAATGGTGATATTTAAGATTCGTCTGGTGTACTGGGAAAAATCAGGAATGATTTTACTGGCTGTATCATTTGCGTTAGTTGTATTGGTATTAGTTCCAGGTATTGGAAAAACAGTCAATGGTTCGACTCGATGGATTCCGATAGGCGTTTTGAATTTTCAGGTGTCAGAGATTGTTAAGTTATTTTTGATCGTTTATGTGGCGGGTTATTTGGTGCGTCACGGTGAAGAAGTGCGCTCAAGCTTATGGGGCTTTATTAAACCCATGATTATGGTAGGCATGGTTTGCATGTTTTTATTATTGGAGCCTGACTTTGGCGCCTCGGTAGTTATTATGGCAACCGTGTTAAGCATGACATATTTAGCAGGTGCAAGGTTTGTACAGTTTGCAGCGGTGATCACGTTATTTAGTTCGGCGGCTGCATTACTTGTTTATTCATCACCATATCGTTTGCAGAGGCTTACAGCATTTATAAATCCCTGGGCAGATCCTTTTGACTCAGGGTTTCAGTTAACACAATCTTTAATTGCCGTTGGATCTGGCGGCTGGGCAGGTACTGGACTTGGTGGAAGTGTACAAAAATTATTTTATTTGCCCGAAGCTCATACAGATTTTCTGTTTGCAATACTGGCAGAAGAATTTGGCTTAATTGGTGTAGTGATTGTTATCAGTTTGTTTTCAGTATTGGTGTTTAAAGCATTTATGATTGCGAGAAAAGCCGAGTCTTGTGGTAACCAGTTTGCAGCATATTTAGCTTATGGCATTGGCATCTGGTTAGGTTTACAGGCCTTCATAAACATTGGTGTGAACATGGGTGTATTACCAACCAAAGGCTTAACACTACCGCTATTAAGTTATGGTGGTAGTAGTTTAATTGTGGTGAGTTGCTCGATTGGTTTGCTACTGCGCATAGCTTACGAATGCTCTAATGGGCAAGCAATGAGTAAAAAAATAACATCACGAAAGGGCTCGGTAGAAAGAAAAACTAATAAAAAAGTATCAACAAAGTCAACGAGAGTAAGTAGAAAAAATAAAAGTGTTAAAGACTTAATCGAGGAGGCGGCATGAGTAATGCAATAGTTCGCCCCGTAATGATTATGGCTGGCGGCACAGGTGGACATGTCTATCCTGCGCTAGCAGTTGCAGAAGAATTAAAACTGCGCGGCATCCCTGTGGTATGGATGGGAACAAAGAAAGGGATTGAAGCCAGGCTCGTACCAGAAGCTGGCATCCAGGTAGACTGGTTAGGAATGAGTGGTCTGCGCGGTAAAGGACTTTTAACTTTGCTACTTGCGCCACTTAAGATCGTGTTGGCCTGTTATCAGGCATATAAGATATTAATGAGACGTAAACCAGCTGTTGTATTGGGTATGGGAGGATTTGTCTCAGCACCAGGTGGATTAATGTCGTGGGTAACACGCGTTCCATTATTAATACATGAGCAAAATGCTGTGCCGGGTATGAGCAATAGAATACTTGCAAAGCTGGCAAATAAAGTGATGGAAGCATTTCCAAATAGTTTTACAACAAAAGCAACACATGTGGGTAATCCGGTACGTAAGTTGATTGCGAATTTACCGCTGCCAGAAGTTCGTTTCACAAAAAGAACGGATGAACTACGAGTATTTGTTTTTGGAGGCAGTTTAGGTGCCGCTCGCTTAAATGAATTAGTGCCACAGGTTTGTGCGGATTTAAAAGATACAAAAAAATTAAAGATAAAACACCAGACAGGTACTGGTAATTTTGAACAGACGCAAGAGAATTATAAACAGCTGGATATCAAAGCAGATGTTTTTGAGTATGTAAATGATATGGCAGAGATGTATGCATGGGCAGATGTGGTGATTTGTCGAGCAGGCGCTATGACTATAGCTGAGCTGGCGGCAGCAGGAGTTGCATCTATTTTAGTGCCATATCCACATGCTGTAGATGACCATCAAACATATAACGCTCGGTATTTAAGCGATGCTGGCGCTGGTGTGTTACTGCAGCAAAAAGATTTAAATGTTGAGTCACTGGTTGAAGTGCTTAATCAGATTGATAGAAATGTAGCGCTTGGTATGGCAAATAAAGCGAAAGAAAAAGGCATGCCGGACGCAACACATTTAGTCACTGAAGCATGCTTACTCGCAGGAGGATACAATGTTAATTGAATCGCATCCTATGCGTAAAATTCAGCGTGTCCATTTTGTGGGTATTGGTGGCGTTGGAATGTGTGGTATTGCGGAAGTCTTACTTAATCTAAATTATAAGATTTCGGGATCAGATGTAAAAGAGAATGTGGCAACAAAGCGCCTGAGCCAACAAGGTGCTGAGATATTCATAGGTCAAGCCGAAAAGAACATTGAAAGTGCAGAAGTGGTTGTTGTATCAACTGCTATTGCGACTGATAACGTAGAGGTTGTTGCCGCCAGAGAAAAACGCATACCCATTGTGCGTCGAGCAGAAATGCTTGCAGAGATAATGCGCTTCCGCTATGGCATAGCGATTGCGGGTACGCATGGGAAAACCACAACCACAAGCTTGACGGCAAGTATTTTAATTGAAGCTGGAATAGATCCTACCTATGTAATAGGTGGGAAACTAAATAGTGCTGCTACCAATGCAAAGCTGGGAGAGGGAAAATATTTTGTTGCGGAAGCTGATGAGAGCGATGCTTCCTTTTTGTTGTTACAACCAATGATGGCGGTTGTGACAAATATTGATGCTGATCATCTGGAAACTCATGGTGGTGATTTTGAAAAATATAAACAGTCATTTGTAGACTTTTTACATCATCTGCCTTTTTATGGTCAGGCAATTATCTGTCTTGATGATATGGAAAATGCATTAATTCTAGATAAAGTTTCACGACCAATAATTACCTACGGCATTGAATCTAATGCTGATGTAAAAGCTGAAAATATTCGTTGTAATGGCATGCAGTGTCATTATGACTTAAAGCTTCCCGATGAGAAAAATACAATAAGTATCACATTGAATTTGCCAGGTAAGCATAATGTTTTAAATTCACTTGCGGCAATCACAGTTGCACATCTATTAGGTGTTGATACGCAGTCAATACAGAAGGCACTACAAACATTTGATGGCATTGGTCGCCGTATGCAGCAGTATGGCGAAATAAAGACAGTTAAAGGTAATGTGTTATTGGTGGATGATTATGGTCATCACCCAACGGAAATTAAGGCAACTCTGGAGGCTGCTAAAGGTGCCTGGAGTAATAAACGTATAGTCGTTGTTTTTCAGCCGCATCGATACACACGTACAAGAGATCTATTTGAAGATTTCAGTAAAGTTTTGTCCGAAGCAGATACATTAATAATTACTGAAGTTTACGCGGCGGGTGAAGAGCATATAGTTGGCGCAGATGGTCGCGCACTCTGTGCTGCAATTCGTGCCAGAGGGCGTGTTAATCCAGTTTTTGTTGAAGATCTTGAAGAGTTAAATTCATCTATTTTAGATCTGCTTGATGATGGTGATGTATTGCTGACATTGGGTGCTGGCAGCATTGGTGCAATTGCAGAAAATTTACCTAAGGCGCTGGCAAAATGATGACGGCTTCACACGTAAATAATTTTAAGGGAACTTTGCACTTAGATGAGCCAATGATTAAGCATACTAGTTGGCGAGTGGGTGGAAAAGCTGATCAGTTATATATACCTGCAGATATTGATGATTTGGCTCACTTTTTAAAAAGTTTACCTGTATCCGAGCTGGTTATGTTTATTGGACTAGGAAGTAATTTATTGGTAAGAGATGGTGGAATTCGTGGCACGGTAATATCGCTAAAGGGATGTTTGTCAGATATTTCATTATTAGAAAATAATACGATTAGAGCAGGTGCAGGTGTTAGTTGTGCGAAATTATCACGCTTTTGTCACCGTAATAATTTATTGGGTGGTGAGTTTTTTGCAGGTATCCCAGGATTGTTGGGTGGTGCATTGGCAATGAATGCGGGAGCGTTTGGCGGAGAAACATGGTCGGTAATTGAATCTGTGACTACTGTTGATATGCAGGGAAATATTTATGTGCGATTACCAGAAGACTATGAAATTGCATATAGATCTGTAAAAGGCATTAAGGACGAGTGGTTTGTAAGTGCCGATATCAAGTTGACTGCAGGCGATGGAGAAGTGGCGGCAAAAAATGTTAAGACACTTCTTGAAAAGAGAAATCAGACACAACCTACCGGTCAACCAAGTTGTGGGTCTGTGTTTAAAAATCCACAAGGAGATTTCGCTGCACGCCTAATTGAGGTCTGTGGTCTGAAAGGTTATAGAATTGGCGATGCTGTTGTTTCTGAGAAGCATGCGAATTTTATTATTAATAGTGGTAATGCAAGTGCTAGCGATATCGAGAAGTTGATGGAGTTGGTACAAAAAACAGTAGAACAAGAACAAGGTGTAAAACTACAGTCTGAAGTAAAGATTGTGGGAGAGTATGCTGATGAGTGATTTTAGAAAAGTGGCTGTGCTTATGGGTGGCTGGTCAGCGGAACGCGAAGTCTCATTAAATAGTGGTGCAGCAGTACTAAATGCATTAACGAAACAGGGCATTAATGCTGTTGGCGTTGATGTAGATCGCGATATTTGTAAACGATTAAAAGAAGCTGATTTCAGCCATGTATTTAATGTTATGCACGGCCGTGGTGGAGAAGATGGTGTTGTTCAAGGAGTGCTTGAATTATTAAAAATTCCATATACTGGTTCAGGTGTATTGGGGTCAGCACTGGCAATGGATAAATTACGTTGTAAGCAAATCTGGCAAGCATTAGAACTAACAACGCCTGAATATAAAGAATTAAAGTCAGTTAAAGACTGCGAAATGGCAATAGAACAGTTAGGTTTGCCAATGATGGTTAAGCCTGTGCTTGAAGGTTCCAGTATTGGTATCAGTAAGGTAAATGCACGTGACGAAATGATACCAGCATGGGAGCTGGCAAAGAAAAGTGGCGGAACTATTATTGCAGAAAAATTTATTCAAGGCGAAGAATATACTGCAGCTATTTTAGGCGATAGAGTTCTGCCAATGATTCGCTTACATACTGATAATGATTTTTATGATTATCAGGCAAAATATGTTTCTAATGATACGCAGTACATATATCCATGTGGATTGTCTGAAAATCATGAAGCTGAACTTTCAAGTATGATGATGCATGCATTCAAAGCGGTTATGGCTGAAGGCTGGGGTCGAGTTGATTTTATGCTTGATGGCGAAAATCAACCCTGGTTGATTGAAGTGAACACAGTGCCAGGAATGACGGATCATAGTTTGGTGCCAATGGCAGCAAAACACGCAGGTATATCATTTGAAAGTTTGGTGTTGAAAATTCTACAGGGGGCATTTATTCATGAATAAAAAACGCCAGGCTGTAAGAGGAATACAAAAAGCTAAAAATGAAAAGACCGCGAGTGCATTATCGTTTTTAGTAACAATGATGCATATTTTATGGCGGCCAAAATTATTATCGCTCACTGTATTAGTAATGTCGGCCTCTGCTTTGATCATGAATGTTGATATGCAGAAAATATTACCAATATCTTCAGTGAAGATAGAAGGCGAGTTTAAGTATCTGGATAAAGAGCAGTTACAGAAGCAGGCAATGCCTGTTGTGAATAGTGGTTTCTTTAGTGTTGATTTATCAGCTGTGCGAAATGTGTTTATTAGTTTGCCATGGGTTGAAGACGTTTCGGTGAGGCGTCAGTGGCCTGATCAATTACTGGTTAGAGTAATTGAAAAAAAGCCAGTAGTTTATTGGGGAGATAAAGCAGTACTTAGTGCAAAAGGTGTGTTGTTTGTACCAGCAAAAAAATTGAGTGAGAATTTACCTTATCTCAATGGACCTGATGGTTTACATAAAACAATGTTTCAGGAATTGGCTCGTATGCAGGCATGGCTGTTAGAAACTGGCTTACATATACAAGGTATGAGTCTGGATGAAAGACGATCATGGACACTAAAAATGACAGATGGAATAGAACTCAGATTGGGCAGGGAAAAAATGCATCAACGATTACAGCGATTTGCATCAGTTTATAAAAATAATTTTCAATCCGAAACGCGCAAAATTAAGCATATAGATATGCGATATACCAATGGTTTTGCAGTGGCCTGGACAGAGGCATAAAGGTTATGACAAAAAAGACAGAAAAAAACTTGGTGGTTGGGCTGGATATAGGAACGTCTAAGGTTGTCGCTATCGTCGGTGAAATAACACCAAGTGGCGAGGTTGAAATTATTGGTCTTGGCTCTCACCCATCAAAAGGATTGAAAAAAGGTGTAGTAGTAAATATTGAATCTACTGTGCAATCAATTCAACGTGCAGTAGAAGAAGCTGAATTAATGGCAGGCTGTCAGATTAACTCTGTGTATGCAGGGATTGCTGGTAGCCATATCAAGAGTATTAATTCACACGGTATAGTGGCTATTAAAGATAGAGAAGTCAGTGATATGGATCTCGACCGTGTTATAGATGCTGCACGTGCAGTCGCTATTCCTGCAGATCAACGTGTTCTACATGTATTGCCACAAGAATTTATTATTGATGAACAAGAAGGAATTCGTGAGCCGATTGGTATGTCAGGTGTACGACTAGAAGCAAAAGTACATTTGGTAACAGGTTCTGTAGGTGCTGCGCAAAATATTATTAAATGTGTGCGGCGCTGTGGACTGGAAGTAGACGATATTATTTTAGAGCAACTTGCATCTAGTTACTCTGTATTAACAGATGATGAAAAAGAGTTAGGTGTTTGTATTGTTGATATAGGTGGCGGCACTACAGATATTGCCGTTTTTGCTGATGGTGCGATTCGACATACAGCAGTGATTCCAATTGCCGGCGATCAGGTAACCAATGATATCGCTGTAGCTTTACGAACACCGACACAATATGCAGATGAAATAAAAATCAAATATGCCTGCGCACTTCGTCAGCTGGCCAATCCTGAAGAAACGATTGAAGTACCCAGTGTTGGTGATAGGCCGCCGCGTAAGTTATCAAGACAAACTTTGGCTGAAGTTGTTGAACCTCGTTACGATGAATTACTAACACTGGTACAAGCAGAATTAAGAAAGAGTGGTTTTGAAGACATTATTGCAGCCGGAGTTGTACTTACCGGTGGTAGTTCAAAAATGGAAGGTGTAGTGGATCTTGCAGAAGAAATATTCCATATGCCTGTTCGTTTGGGTAAGCCTCAGTATGTAAGTGGTTTAGCAGACGTAGTTTCTAATCCAATTCACGCTACTGGTGTTGGACTGTTGTTATTTGGAGAGCAGCATCAAAACAGTGGTAACCGATATTTTTCAACCGAAGGGGGAATGAAAGGCACATGGGAACGTATGAAAAACTGGTTCCAGGGGAACTTTTAACAATATCTTCCGGAGTTAAAATTCGGCAGAAACAAATTTTAATTAAAAATAAGCGGACAACAGAAGATTGTCTGAATAAAAATACAAATGAGGAGAGAGCACATGTTTGAGTTGATGGATTCTGTTGCACAAGATGCCGTCATTAAAGTCGTTGGAGTTGGCGGCGGCGGTGGTAATGCGGTTACACATATGATGTCGACGGGTATTGAAGGCGTTGATTTTGTTTGTGCTAATACAGATGCGCAAGCACTTAAAAAAATCAATGGCGTAACCTCGTTACAAATTGGTGGCAACATAACTAAAGGATTAGGCGCAGGTGCTAATCCGGAAATTGGTCGTCAGGCAGCATTAGAAGATCGTGAACGCATTCAAGAAACTTTGATGGGTGCCGATATGATTTTTGTAACGGCAGGAATGGGTGGCGGTACAGGAACAGGTGCTGCTCCCATCGTTGCGCAAATTGCACGCGATATGGGAATACTTACGGTGGGTGTTGTAACTAAACCATTCGTATTCGAAGGTGCAAATCGTATGAAAATTGCGGCTAGTGGTATTAAGGAATTAAGTCAGCATGTTGATTCCTTAATTACTATTCCGAACGATAAATTACTTAGCGTCTACGGTCGTGAATTTGATTTAATGAATGCCTTTAATGGTGCTAATGATGTATTACACAATGCAGTTCAAGGTATTACCGAGCTAATTACTCATCCTGGTGTTATCAATGTCGATTTCGCTGACGTACGCACAGTAATGACGCAAAATGGCATGGGCATGATGGGTTCTGGTCGAGCTACGGGTGATAATCGTGCTGCATTGGCTGCTGAGTCAGCTGTGGCTAGCCCATTGCTTGAAGATGTAAATATCTCCGGAGCGCGCGGTATTTTAGTTAATGTTACAGGTACAAATTTGACGCTAGGTGAATTTGAAGATATTGGCGCTATCATTAACTCATTTGCTTCGGAAGAAGCGGTTGTAGTTATGGGAACCGCGATTGATCCTGAATTAGAAGATGAATTACGCGTAACCGTCGTTGCGACAGGCTTAGGTCAGCAAATGCAGGCAGCTAATAAGGAAACTATGAAAATAGTGAAGCGTAATACCGCAGGTGATGTTGATTATGGCGACTATGATAAGCCAACAATTCAGCGCAAAAAAGCATCTGGAGATGGTTTAACGGGTACATTAGATGATGACTTGTTGGATATTCCGGCTTTTTTACGCCGTCAGGCTGATTAAAGTAGTGGCTAATTAAGAAACTGGTAATCTATATATAAGGTATTGGAGAGGGTAGTAACTCTTTTCCATTTTGTGTGCAAGTTGGCTATTTGAGCTTATAAATTTGCCTATAATGTCCTATATCAGAATATTATGTTCTTATTGTTACAATTTATGTATAATTTGTGCGGCTTTTTTGGCTCATTGGCTAAATGCTTAGTGATGTCGCAAAATATGCTTAATAATTAGGAATTTCCACTTGATTCGTCAACGCACTATAAAGAATGTTATCCGCGCAACCGGTGTTGGTTTGCATACAGGCAACAAGGTATACCTTACTTTGCGACCTGCTGCGCCAGATTCAGGTATTATATTTAGACGTGTGGATCTTGATGAGCCAGTTGAAATATACGCAAAAGCAGAAAATGTATGTGATACCCAGCTTTCCACTACATTGGGTGAAAATGGCGCAAAAGTATCGACAGTAGAGCATTTACTATCTGCGATGGCTGGCCTAGGTATTGATAATGCGTATGTTGATTTAAGTGCAGATGAAGTTCCAATTATGGACGGTAGTTCGGGGCCATTCGTCTTTTTGCTACAGTCTGCCGGTATTGTTGAGCAGAATAAAGCTAAACGATTCATCAGAATCACTAAGCCAATTATTGTAGAAGAAGAAGATAAATGGGCAAAATTTGAGCCTTTTGAAGGTTTCAAAGTTAGTTTTACCATTAGTTTTAAACATCCTGTTTTTGATGGTGCACCGCAGCAGGCCGAAATTGACTTCTCTTCCACTTCATTTGTTAAGGAAGTGAGTCGCGCCCGTACTTTTGGATTCATGAGTGATTTTGAAAAATTGCGTGAAAACAACCTCGCATTAGGTGCAAGCCTGGATAATGCGATTGGTGTAGATGAATTCCGGGTACTTAATGAAGATGGTCTGCGTTATCAGGATGAATTCGTAAAACATAAAATTCTTGATGCAATTGGAGATTTATACCTTCTAGGTCATAGTCTTATAGGTGCTTACTCTGGCTACAGATCAGGGCATGGATTGAACAATAATTTATTAAAAGCACTTATTGCAAATCCGGATGCATGGGAAGAAGTAACCTTTGAAGATGATGATGCTATCTCACCTATTTCATACTCTCAGCCAGTTCATGCGTAATTAGGCAAAACTGAGAGACAATAGAAAAGCCCCAAATAGGGGCTTTTTTATTGTCTGGAATAAAGTAAAAGCGCTTTTACTTCGCTTTTTTTGACAGGCGTAACATTGCCTCACGAAGTGCGGGATCAGAAATACAGTTAGCTGTTTGGTCAATCACTAGCGCACTTTCGTTGCTTAGTGTCCGTTTAGGAGGTGTATAAGGTTCAATAGCACGTGTCGGAGGGGCTAATCTAATCTTTATTCTAGTGAGGGTAATGCCTGCATGCTGGTGCAGGGCTTCAAGTATGGTCTGGCTAAACATTCGAAGACGGGTTTGCCATACCGGAGAGTCGGTTAATAAAATGAGTTCATTTTCACGGATACCCACAACGTCAAGATGTGAATGACAGTCCAGAGGGAGTGAAGCCTTGATAGCCTGCCCCATTTTTTGCAATTCATGCGCCTTTCGTAAAATACGCTGTTGTAATTTATCGGAAATATTTTCCATATGAACCCAATTATACGGCGATAAGTGGACTATTTTAATGATTCAGAGGTCCAAGTGCATTAAGAATCTAAAGAAAAGGCTATAATATAGCAAACACCTGTAATCCAAACGGGTAATATGCTATGTTCTAACCTATATTTTTGTTTATAATCATTTCTTAGGTGCTTCATTACACGTTAGTTTTTCTGTATGGATATAATTCTTTTAAGTAAATTTAGAGGGCGACCTTGCCGAGTGCAAATTGGTAGTCCAATGCAGCTTATGCTGCTGTTTGTGTTTACATCAATATTTGCGTCAGGCTTAGGCTTGTTCGGCTATTGGGTAGGTCAATCACAGGCTTCATCATCAAGCATTGCCTCAATTCAGCAAGAAATTAAATTACAGCGTGATTTAATTAGTCAAACTCGCTTTAATGCGCGTGCCGACTTAGATGCACTAGCTGCAAGGCTTGGCGAAGTCCAGGCGCATGCTATGCGCTTAAATGCATTAGGTCAAAAACTGGTCACTATTGCCAAATTAGATCGAGGTGAATTTAATTTTGAAGAATCACCGGGTATCGGTGGGCCAGAGGAGCATGGGCTACAGGAATTGGACTTTGGCAGTGAAATTGACGAGGTCATATTAGAGCTGGAGGATCGTGAACAGCAGCTCGGTGTGTTAGAAAACATATTGATGAGCAGTCATATGCAAGAAGAGGTATTACCTGAAGGTCGACCAATTAAACGTGGCTGGATCTCATCTTATTATGGAATGCGTACCAATCCTTTTACAGGAAAATTACAATTTCATAAAGGCATGGATTTCGCAGCAAAGTCCGGTTCTGATGTTTTGGCTGTTGCGGGAGGTGTTGTTACCTGGTCTTCCAAGCGTTATGGCTATGGTAACCTGGTCGAGGTAAATCATGGAAATGGTTATATAACCCGCTATGGGCATAATGATAAAAATCTGGTTGAAGTGGGTGATACCGTCAAAAAAGGGCAGCTAATCTCTTTGATGGGGTCAACGGGTCGATCTACTGGACCACATGTACATTTTGAAGTGCTTAAAAATGGTCGTCAGATCAATCCTCAAAAATTTGTACAAAGGCGATAAAAACTCATCACACCGTAAATACTGCTGTTTTTTATATTCAGTGCTTAAGCCTCCCGGCTTTCTAATGCATAATACCAGCCTCATTTTAAGTAAATTGTAAGCAATAAGGACACATAATGGCATCCAGTTTAATGCGAAAAATTTTTGGTAGTCGCAATGACCGTCAAGTTAAAAAATATCGCAAAATTGTAAACAGTATTAATAACCTTGAAGCAGGACTGGAAAGTCTGACGGATGATCAACTGGGTGCCAAAACAGTAGAGTTCCGGGAAAGATTAACAGCCGGTGAGACACTTGATTCCTTATTGCCAGAAGCGTTTGCAACGGTTAGAGAGGCTGGGCGGCGCGCATTAGGCATGCGACATTTTGATGTGCAGATGATAGGTGGCATTGTTTTACATAATGGCAGCATTACTGAAATGCGTACCGGTGAAGGTAAAACCCTGGTTGCAACATTGGCAGCATATTTAAATGCATTACCCGGTAAAGGTGTTCACGTAATAACGGTTAATGACTATCTTGCGCAGCGTGATGCTGGCTGGATGGGGAAACTCTATGCCTTCCTGGGAATGACTACAGGTATTGCAGTGGCTGGTATGGATCCTTCGCAGAAAAAAGAAGCCTACGCTGCCGATATTACCTATGGTACAAATAATGAGTTTGGTTTTGATTATCTACGCGACAACATGGCATTTAGTATTGATGAGAAAGTTCAGCGTGGGCAAAATTTTGCAGTAATTGATGAAGTCGATTCTATTTTAATTGATGAAGCAAGAACGCCTCTTATTATATCTGGGCCTACCAATGACAACTCTGAGTTATACACTAAATTTAACGGTTTGGTAGCAGAGCTAGAACAAGGTGAAGCAGCTGAGACAAAAGAGGATGAACCTACTGGCGACTTCACTGTAGATGAAAAAAATAAGCAGGTTCATATTACCGATCAAGGACACGAAAAAGTAGAGCAGTTGCTGATTCGTGAAAATGTTCTCGATGAAAATGACAGCCTATACAGCGCAACCAATATAAACTTAATTCATTATCTAAATGCGTCTATTCGTGCCAATGTAATTTATCAAAAAGATGTTCATTATATTGTACAGGATGGAAAAATTGTCATTGTTGATGAGTTTACAGGGCGCACGATGGAAGGGCGTCGTTGGTCTGATGGTCTGCATCAGGCTATCGAAGCGAAAGAAGGCGTTAACATTGAAAATGAAAATCAAACATTAGCATCTATTACCTTCCAGAATTATTTCCGTCTATATGAAAAATTATCAGGTATGACGGGTACTGCAGATACAGAAGCATTTGAATTTCAGTCTATTTATGGTCTGGAAGTGATGGTTATTCCTACCAATGTACCCGTTGCAAGAAAAGATCACGGTGATTTAATTTATCTCACTGAAGAAGAAAAATTCAATGCGATAGCTGAAGACGTCAAAGACTGTATAAAACGACAGCAGCCAGTTTTGGTTGGTACAGCTTCAATTGAGGCATCTGAGCATTTGTCTAGCCTGTTAGATAAGTTAGAGATTAAACACAGTGTACTGAATGCAAAGCAACACGAACGTGAAGCAATGATTATTGCAGAAGCAGGCGTTCCAGGGGCTGTGACCATCGCAACGAATATGGCGGGACGCGGAACTGATATTGTATTGGGTGGTAACCTCGATGTTGAAATTGCAGCTAAGGGTGATATTAGCGATGAAGAAAAAGCCGCTTTAAAAGTTGAGTGGGAAAAGCGTCACCAGCAAGTTTTAGACTTTGGTGGATTGCATGTAATCGGTAGTGAAAGACATGAGTCTCGCCGTATCGACAATCAATTGCGTGGCCGTTCAGGTCGACAAGGTGATGCAGGTTCTACGCGTTTCTATTTGTCGTTACAAGACGATCTAATGCGTATCTTTGCTTCAGATAAAGTGGCTGGCCTAATGAAAAAATTAGGTATGGAAAAAGACGAGGCAATAGAGCACCCATGGGTGTCACGTGCAATTGAAAACGCGCAGCGTAAAGTTGAAGGCCATAACTTTGATATCCGTAAGCAATTACTAGAATACGATGACGTAGCAAATGATCAACGTAAAGTTGTATATCAGCAGCGTAATGAGATGATGTCTGAGGATGATTTGAGTCTAATTGTAGAATCAATTCGAGAAGATGTAGTTGATGCCTTGGTTGGTGCTCATGTGCTCGTAGGCACGCATGAAGAACAATGGGATCTTGTTGGGCTTCAAGCCGTGTTAGAAGAAGAAACGGGTTTGCAGTGTGATATTCAAAAGTGGTTAGATGAAGATGATCAGCTTAATGAATATACATTAGGTGAACGCATAGTAACTGAACTTAAAGCCGTATATAAAGCAAAAGAGGATCAGATTGGCTCAACTGAACTACGCCGATTTGAAAAATATATTTTATTGCAGGTATTAGATTCGCATTGGAAAGAGCATTTAGGCGCGATGGATTATTTACGTCAAAGTGTAAACTTACGTGCTATGGCACAAAAAAATCCGAAGCAAGAATACAAACGTGAATCATTTGAAATGTTCACGGAAATGCTCGAACGAATTAAGCAAGAAGTTGTGTCTACATTGTCTAAAGTTGAAATTAGATCTCAGGAAGAAATAGACGAATTAGAAAGAATGCAGCAAATGCCAACAGATATGAATTTTGAACATGCTGATTCGGGCGTTGCTCAAGCGGAAGGTAATATTGCAGAATCTTCTAGTGAAGCACAACCGTTTGTGCGATCAGATAAAAAAGTTGGTCGCAATGACCCTTGTTACTGTGGCTCAGGTAAGAAATTTAAACAATGTCATGGAAAGCTAACTTAAGATGTCAGTAGGACTTGTAGAGCCAGATGTTCTTTTGCCCATCAAGGGTATTCGTTTGTCATCAGTTTCGGCAGGTATTAAAAAAAATCAGAATAAAGATTTAGTTTTAATAGAACTTGCAGAAAACAGTACATGCGCTGCTGTTTTTACAAAAAATAAATTCTGTGCAGCACCTGTTACTTTAGCAAAGCAGCATCTAGCAGCAGCAGTGCCTCGTTATCTATTAATTAATTCCGGCAATGCAAATGCGGGTACAGGCAAGCAGGGTATGGCTGATGCTGTATCTTGCTGTGAGCTAGTTGCTGGAAAATCAGCTTGTAATGTAAACCAGGTGTTGCCGTTTTCTACCGGTGTAATTGGTGAAAATTTACCAGTTGATAAAATTGAACGTGCCGTACCTGAGGTATTTAATCAATTAGATGATGATAACTGGATAAATGCTGCTCATGGAATAATGACTACTGATACAAAACTAAAAGGTATTTCGTATCAGTTTGAGCTGCAAGGCAAACCAGTGACTATTACTGGCTTATCAAAAGGTGCTGGCATGATTCAGCCGAATATGGCGACAATGTTGGCATATATAGGGACAGACGCGGCAGTTGAGCAAACCTTGTTGCAGGAATGTTTAATCGATGCTGCAGCTTTATCCTTTAATTCTATTACGGTAGACAGTGACACTTCGACAAATGATGCCTGTGTTTTAATGGCTACTGGTCAAGCTGGGAACAGTAAAATAGTTGAAAAGAACAAAGACTATTTACAGTTGTTTAATGCGCTAAGCAAAGTGTGTTTGTATCTTGCTCAAGCGATTATTCGTGATGCAGAAGGTGCAACAAAATTTGTGACAATACAAGTTGGTTCTAGTACGAGTATTAGTGATGCACGTCAGGTTGCTTTTACTGTTGCTCACTCCCCATTGGTAAAAACGGCATTATTTGCATCTGACCCAAATTGGGGAAGGATACTTGCCGCTGTGGGTCGTGCAGGTGTAGAGTTTGATATTGATAAAATTAAAATTTATTTAGCCGATGTTTGTATTGTTTCTAATGGTGGACGTGATCCAGCATACACAGAAGAACAGGGTCAGGCCATTATGAATCAAGAAGAAATTTTGATTCGTATAGAGCTTAATACTGGTGAGTGCACGGCCAGTATATGGACCAGTGATTTATCTTACGACTACGTTAAAATTAATGCAGAGTATCGAAGTTAATATATAAAGTAGCTTTCTTATAAATTCTATTCTGGAATATGAAAAATGACTTCCCCAGTCGTTCAAGTTGCCATTGCGGTTATTATCAATCAAGATAATGAGGCATTAATATCATTACGCCCTGGCACATCGCATCAGGGCGGCCTGTGGGAGTTTCCTGGTGGTAAGCTAGAGATCAATGAATCTGTTGAAGATGCATTGAAACGTGAGCTGCTGGAAGAGCTCGGTATTTGTTTATTAGAATCTCAGCCATTGCAGACTATTCAACATGAATATAAAGACAGAACGGTTCAACTCAATATCTATATTGTGAGTTCTTTTGATGGTGAGCCGAAAGGTGTTGAAGGTCAGGTAATACAATGGAAGCCGATTGATCAGTTGAATACGCTCGATTTTCCGTTGGCAAATCGTAGTGTCATCCATGCATTGCAATTACCTGACAAGTATATGATTACAGGGTTATTTAGTGATCAGGAAGATTTTTTGCAAAGACTTGAAAATAGTTTGCGCTCAGGAATAAAGTTGGTGCAGATGAGATGTAAAAATATTGCGCAATCTTTTTTTATGCAGTTATCTTCTCAAGCAAAAATTCTTTGTGAAAAATATGATGCGACATTATTATTAAATTCAAGTCCTGAAGTGTTTCAACAGATGCAGGCCCATGGATTGCATTTAAGTAGTCATATGCTGCATTCGGTGGATATAAGACCAGTTGGTCTTGATAAATTATTATCAGTGTCTTGCCATACAGCGGCAGATATAAGGCAAGCTGAAAAAATAAATGCGGATATTATTTTATTATCGCCAGTGAAGGAAACAACGAGTCATCCTGGTGTTAAAGGGATAGGCTGGTTAGCTTTTGCGGATTTAATTTCTGATATTCAAATTCCCGTATATGCATTGGGTGGTATGAAAGAAAGTGATATACCAGGTGCAATAGAGTCTGGAGCACAGGGCGTAGCCGCCATTTCTAGTTTTTGGAAAGAGAATGTTAAAGTATGAAAATTGGATTTATATTTCTAATTGTTATTTTTATTGGCTCTTATTACGTGGGATTGATGTTTAAAAATGATAAACGGTTACAGAGTACTGTTAATTCATCGGCTTGTGATTTGTTAAAGGGGAGCTGTAAAGTAGTTGGTGAAGATATAGAGTATGAGATTTCTTTTATTGATCCACCATCGCCATTAACGCCATTTAATATTCATTTTTCAGCGTTGAATGGACAGCCATCTAAAGTAGAAATAAAATTTACCATGGAAGGAATGGATATGGGAAATAATGTTTATTCATTAGAAAATAAAGGAAAATATTGGGGAGCTAAAGCACTACTGCCAGTGTGCTCTCTGGGTAGAAACGATTGGCTGTTACGAGTAAATGCTATATACGGTGAAAATATCCATTCGACAGATTTTAAGTTTTCACAATAAAATAATTGCAGGTTTATAAAATGCAGCAGGCAATCTTGAATGGGGTGTCTAGTTTGTTCTGCTCAGGCCTAATGGATGGGTCGCAGGCAGTTAAAAAGCGCACAGTGAAGCGGTGTTTTCCGGCGCTGATTTCTGGGAATAGATTGCTGTCTTTAGGTAGAGTAACGCGGATCATTAAGCATGCTTGATTGGAGTCGAGAGTTTTCTGATAAAAACCGCCTTCGGCGATTTCTTCTATAGAGTCTGTACTATCTCGGATGACTTTTAATATTAATCTTATTGCATTTTCTAGTGTAGTGAATGGCTGAAACCATTTTTGTAATGTTTCAATGCGTTTTTCGTATGGTTGACTGAGCCAATGTGCATATACGGGTAAATCAAATTCACAAAGGCCACCCGGCATATTCAAGCGTTGTCGAATTGCATTAAGGAGCTCATTCTGTAAGAGGTCTTGCCCAATGTTGCTGTTTATTCCATGTAGTTTTTGTAAGCAAGCTTCCTGCTCATTTATAATATCTTTGAGCTTGTCCTGATTAATGCCTGATATTTCTGTAAACGTTTTAAGCGTAGTATGCTGGCGTTCTAATTCTTTGATGGTTTCACGTTTAATATCGCCCCTACCCAGCATGCTCATTATGTCGAGAATACTTTTTACAGCACTATATGTGTCCCAATCAGAATGGTGTTCTATATGCTGCGAAAATTGATTGAACAAATGTTCTAGCCGTAAAAATGTACGGATTCGCTCATTCAAAGGCTGTTCAAAAATGAGTTGGTCTAACATAAGTTTACCGTGAATAAAATTTCATCTGCATATTTTGGCATAAAAACCCGATAAAAATAAGTATTATGCGTCATAGTAGTTGGCTTGCAAGCTATAAATGTGAACTAAGCGTGGTGTTTTTTTGTGCTAGCTAGTTGCTGATAATGCTGGTGGTATTGGCTGACCTGATTTTTTAATGCGGCAACATCATATGAATTATCAATGATTTCATCTGCATAATCTAGCCTGATTTGTCGTGGTACCTGTGCTTCAATAATAGCATTAATTTCTGCAATACTTCTATTGTCACGCTGCTGTGTGCGTGATCTCTGCAACTCTTCATCGCAATCAATCACTAGTACATGATCATATAATGATTGCTGATTTGTCTCGATAAGTAAGGGGATCGCGATGATGGCATAGGCTGAATCTTGTAGAGCAAGTAGCTGTTGTTCTACAACGTACTTTATTTTCGGGTGTAATATAGTCTCTAATAAGGCTCGCTGTTTTGCATCGTTAAATACTTTACTGGCAAGTGCTTTTCTATTTAGAGTAGAGTCATCTAATAATATGTCTTTGCCAAAAGTCGCAGTAATTTCTTTAAGTGCGGGTTGGCCCGGTTTAACTAACTGATGAGCTATAGCGTCTGTATCAATAACCGGTACGTCGAGTGCTGCAAAAAGTTTGCAGACGGTGCTTTTTCCACAGCCTATACCTCCGGTTAAGGCAACCGTTAGCATGCTTTAAATATTCAGCCAAAGGCGATTAATATCTTGTCCCCACAAAAATGCTATCCAGCCAGCAATCGCAAGATAAGGTCCAAATGGAATAGGGATATTTTTGTTATGACGGGTAAAAACAATCATAGCGATACCGATTACAGCGCCAACCAGAGATGATAAAAGAATGATTTGCGGGAGCATTTGCCAGCCCATCCAGGCACCCAGAGCGGCGAGCAGTTTAAAGTCGCCATAGCCCATACCTTCTTTTCCAGTAACGGCTTTAAATAGTTTATAGATACTCCAGAGTATTAAGTAGCCAACTATAGCGCCAAATACAGAAGACTCTAAATCCGTGTATACCGCTGAGGTATTTATTAGTATGCCTAGCCACAATAGGGGAAGGGTAATGTTGTCAGGTAGTAGCTGAGTTTTAGCATCTATCATAGTCAGGCTGACTAATGCCCAGGTAAATAATAAACCCCAAAATGTTTCAGCACTGACGCCAAATTTTAATGCAACCATTACTGATAGGATCGCAGTAACAGCTTCAATGATTGGATATTGCGCTGAAATATGTGCATTACATGATGCGCATTTTCCTTTTAAAAGAATATAACTAATAACAGGAATGTTTTCCCACGCGCGAATTTTATGGCCACAGCTGGGGCAGGTAGAGTCTGGCTTTGATAAATTGAAAGTGTCGTTTTTTTCAGTGGTATCAATCTCTAAAAATGAATGGCACTCACTACGCCATTCATTCTGTAGCATGATAGGCAGCCTATAAATAACCACATTTAAAAAGCTGCCCACAGCTAAACTGACAAAAATTATGCTTGAATAAAAAAGCCAGGGGCTGGTTTGAAGTGCTTGTATAAATAAATTAAAGTAATTATTAGCCACCAATAACTTCGCCCATTTTGAAAATTGGTAAGTACATAGCAATAACTAATCCACCAATTACAATCGCCAGGAATACCATTATGAGAGGCTCCATTAAACTGGTAAGTGCATCGACGGAATTATCAACTTCGGATTCATAAAAATCTGCTACTTTAGCTAGCATATCATCTAAAGCGCCCGATTCTTCACCAATGGAAACCATTTGTACGACCATATTAGGGAATAAATCAGGGAAGGTTTGCAGGCTGCTTTGTAACTGTAAGCCGCTGGCTAAATCATCGCGTAAAACTAATATCGCTTTCACATATTCATTGTTTCCCGCAGCACCTGCTACCGAGTCCATTGCTTCTACCAGTGGAACACCTGCTGTGAACATGGTGGAAAGCGTTCTTGAAAAGCGAGCGATAGAAGAGTTCATTACCAGTGCATTTACAACGGGTATTTTTAAATACGTTTTATCTAGAAAATCACGAAACTTTTTGGAGCGCTTAAAACTCTGTGAGAAGGCGGTAATTGCCAGGGCGATACCACCAAAAATAGCCCACCACCAGGCAACCATAAAATCGGATAAGCTAACTACTAGTAAAGTAAATGCTGGAAGGTCTGCACCGAAACCAGCAAACATCGCAGAAAATGATGGCACTACAAAAATCAATAATATTGCACTAACAATGAATGCGACAACCAATACAGATAGAGGATAGGTCATTGCTTTTTTGATTTTGGCTTTAAGTGCTTCGGTTTTTTCTTTATAGGTGGCTATTTTCTCCAGTAAGGTTTCGAGGGCACCTGATTGTTCACCCGCTGCGACCAAATTACAAAACAGGTCGTCAAAGTATAAGGGATGTTTGCTAATAGCCTCGGCAAATGTTCCACCTGCTTCAACGTCACCTTTGATAGTGAAAATTAATTCAGACATATTTTTATTGGCATGCCCATCACCCACAATATCAAAAGACTGGACTAGAGGAACACCCGCTTTCATCATTGTCGCCATCTGTCGACTAAATACAGAAATGTCGCCGGACTTAATGGGCTTACCTTTTCCACCACCAAATAGTCCTGCTGACTTTTTCTTTACTTTCTGTGGGACTATGCCCTGTTTTCTTAATTCCGCTTTGACTAAATCTTGACTGGCAGCATGGATAATGCCTTTCAATATTTTGCCTTCCTTGTTTTTACCTTCCCATGTAAAAGTGGTCTTTTCGGCTTTTTTTTGTTTTTGTGCCATGTTTAGTCCTTAGTCACTCGGTTTATTTCTTCAAGGCTGGTTACACCGGAAGCTGCTTTTTTCAGGCCTGATTGCCTTAAGTCGGCGATACCTTCTTTTTGAGCCTGATCGGCAATGTCTATTGCATTACCGCCCTGCATAATGATTCTGCCGATTTCTTCAGATATAGGTAATACCTGGTATATGCCGACACGGCCTTTATAGCCTTTATCGCATGCATCACAACCAACCGCTTTGTAAAGCGTTATGCCCTCTTTAACTTGAGCTTCTGTGTAACCTTCTTCGATGAGTGCTTCAGCAGGTATCTTGTCTTCAGTTTTGCAATGTTCACACAGTCTGCGAGCAAGTCTTTGGGCGATAATTAGATTAACGGCGGATGCAATGTTGAATGGAGGTACGCCCATATTAACCAGACGCGATAGTGTTTGTGGCGCATCATTTGTATGCAGGGTGGACATAACCATGTGCCCCGTTTGCGCTGCCTTAATTGCAATTTCAGCCGTTTCCAGATCACGAATTTCCCCTACCATGATCACGTCGGGATCCTGACGTAAGAATGCCCTTAACGCGGAACCAAAATCTAAGCCAACCTTGGCATTTACATTAACCTGATTGATGCCTTCCAGATTTATCTCTGCTGGATCTTCCGCAGTCGAAATATTTGTGTCTTCAGTGTTTAAAATATTAAGGCCGGTGTAAAGGGAAACCGTTTTTCCACTACCCGTTGGCCCGGTCACTAAAATCATCCCATAGGGATTAGCCAATGCGCTAAGGTAAAGCTCTTTCTGGTCTGCTTCATAACCCAGCATATCAATGCCAAGGCTTGCGCTCGATGGATCAAGAATACGCAGTACAATTTTTTCACCAAACAAGGTCGGGCAGGTATTAACACGAAAATCTATGGCCTTGTTTTTTGAGATGCGCATTTTAATACGGCCGTCTTGCGGTACACGCCTTTCAGCTGTATCCATGCGTGACATAACCTTAACGCGGGCTGATAGCCTGCCGCCCAAAGAAACAGGTGGGGAGGCCACTTCACGCAATACACCATCAATACGCAAACGAACTCGGTAGCGTTTTTCGTAAGGTTCAAAATGAATATCAGATGCCCCTTTTTTGATGGCATCAAGCAGGACTTTATTTACAAAACGTACAACCGGCGTGTCATCTAAGTCTGAAGATGCACTACCATCGTCAGACATGTCTGCTTCAGTATCTTCAAAGTCTACTTCATCCAAATCATCATCTAGCAAGCCATCCATGCCGCTGTCCTGACTTTCCAGGGCAGCTGAAATGAATTTAAGGAGTTTATCTACTTCAACTAAAACGGGTTCAGCGCTAATACCGGTCTGGAATTTTATTTCGTCGATGGCGACAAGGTTGGTCGGCTCAGCTATGGCCACATAAAGGCGGTTTCCACGTTTATATAACGGTATAGCCTGATGTTTTTTGATGAGGTCTTCGTTGACAAGGTCTTTAGGAATAACGTCCAGGTCAATAGCGTCTAAGTCTATTAGCGGTATACCAAACTCATTAGATGCGATGGTCGCAAGCTGGTTGGCACCAATAAGGTCGTTCGTGACCAGATATTGGCTTAAATTGAGCTTTTCTTTCTTTGAATCAGCCTGTGCAGACAGAGCAACGGCTTCGTCTAACAGTCCATCAAGGACAAGTCGTCTGGATAGACCGCTAAGTTTAGTATCAGGTGGCATAAAAGTAAGGCTCGGCTAATAGTTATAATTAGGCGCGAGGTAACTATCCGAGCCTAATTTACGTAGTTAATACTAGGGAAATTGTAGCCGAAATCAAGTATTTAGCCAGTATTGTGAGTTATTTTATTAAGTTTGTGTGAAACAGTGAAAATAATCGCCTATATACCGTCAACAATTGGGTCGATATTAGAGCAGCCACCCACGCCTGA
>Ga0316209_1000434_pt1 | contig 75359 bp, 74 predicted proteins | sample 6monopyrite_MG_FD_204945 | JGI IMG/M metagenome (GOLD analysis project Ga0316209, IMG submission 204945) | Microbial mat bacterial communities from mineral coupon in-situ incubated in ocean water Damariscotta River, Maine, United States -... | ecosystem: Environmental > Aquatic > Marine >... | reverse complement strand
TTGGACTGCTGCTGTTATAAAGGCGCTAAAAAATGCTAGGTATTATTAAATGCGTTTAAAAATTCTGTGCATTTTTTTTGAATGTCGAGGGTGTTTTGCGAAGCAAATAGTTCGGTAATTATGGCCAGCATGTCTGCTTTTTCAGATAATAGCTCACCACAGTTTTTGGTGGTTATGCCGCCAATGCAGCAAACTGGCGTGGCGTGATGTTTTTTAATAGTAGCGATTAATTGAGCATCTGCTTTTGGTGCGTCAGGTTTTATGCTAGAGCCAAAAAAACTACCAAAAGCAATATAGTCTACGCCATCTTTAATCGCTTTTTCAGCCAGACTCGTTTTATTGTAACAACTTACACCAATGATTTTGTTAGGCCCTAAACGTTTTCGAGCTGCGTGAATTGATGTGTCATCTTTACCAAGGTGGATGCCGTCTGCATTTGATTTCAGGGTGAGTTCTATATCGTCATTAATAATGAGAATGGCATTGTATTTATTACATAAGTCCCGGAGTTCATTTGCCTGTTTAATTCTTTTTTCAGCGTCGTGACTTTTGTCGCGGTATTGAATGATTTTTGCGCCAGAGGCAAGCGCAGCTTCTGCCATGGATTGGAATACATTAACGGGCATTAATGATTCGTCGGTGATGGCATAAAGACCGGTCAGTTTTTTGTTCATGGCTTATCCAATGAGTGTAACTAATGACGGTTCGGGATTAACTGACCATTACCAAGTGCTTGTGCTTTTACTAATGATTTATAGGTGAAGTCTAGAGCGTTCTGGCAGGCATTAATCGGCTCAATATCTTGTGCGATCAATGCTGCAAGGCTTGCAGCCAGTGTGCAGCCCGATCCATGGTACTCATTTTTGAGACGTTTATACTTATAAGTCTTAATACATTTCATTTTATGATAAAGCTTATGAATAACGTCTGGAAGCTTTGCATGAGTACCAGTAATTAAAACGTATTCTGCACCCATATTGTTTAAATGTTGCGCGGCATTTTCGGGTGAAAGTTTTGGATTAGTTAAATGCAGTGCTTCGATAATGTTTGGCGTTAAAATATAAGTGTTTGGAATAATTAATGTATTAACAGCATCAATGAGATTTTTTTTGGCCAGGCTGGAGCCGCCGCCGGCAAATAAAACCGGGTCATAAATTACCGGGATATCCTGATGCTGTCTCAGCAAAGTATAAATGGCTTCTGCTGTTGCGCCGGAGCCTATCATGCCAATTTTTATTGCTTTGACAGGCATGTCTTTTAAAACTGTTCGCGCCTGTTTAAGTATTAGTTCGGCTTTTACGGGCTCAAAACTTTTTACATTGTGGGTGTCCTGAATGGTATTCGCGGTAATAATGGGTGCGACATGGCAGCCATGTTGCCCAATGGACTCAATGTCAGCTTGAATGCCAGCACCACCCGTGGGGTCTAATCCAGAGAAGCAGAGAACTATTGGCGAGTTCTTTTTTTTCATTATTAGTTAATTCTCAATCCATGATAACGAGGAGATTGAGCGACGAACTTTCGCATGATGCCCAAAATAATTAATTGTAAAGTGAATATCGATAGCTGTATTTTAGTTTTTTTTGTCGAGGGCTGTCAAAGACATGAGGTATTATTTTTAGCAGACTTGTCGAACCGTTTGGGCTAAATCAATAACCCTTGAGCGAATGTATTTATTGCCCTGCGTTTCGGGGGAAATTTTAAGATAAGCACTGTAGTCAGAAAGAGCAGGTGTAAAACACTCTAGCTGGTCATAAATAGCTGCGCGTGCCTTTAATGCGTCGGCCAGATCGCTTTCTAAATTAACTAATATATCGGCTATGGGTAAGGCTTTTTCAAAGCTGCCGTCTTGCATATAAAGATTTCGTAAGTTGCGCAGTATGCGTAGAGCAATTTCTTTATTACTGCAGTTTGCCAGAACACCATATAGACGAGATTTGTTTAATTCTGGGCCATAAAATTCTTGCAGGCGTTCTTCTATATCTTCTTCATTAAGAGATATACCACCAAAATACGGGTCAAGTACGATTGCACCATCGCTGATTTCCAGTTTCACTAAAAAATGCCCAGGAAATGAAACGCCCGTAAGAGGTAAACCAAGAGACTGCCCTAACTCTATGTAAAGAATAGATAAACTGATGGGAATGCCGAGCTTTCTATCAATAACGTCATTTAAAAAACTATTACGAGGGTCGTAATACGAAATGGTGTTGCCTTCGTAGCCTTTTTCAATAAATAACATATGGTTTAATTGTTTGAGAATTTCAGCGGCGTTGGCATCTTCAGGTAAGCGATTATTAATTTCACTCGCTATAAGCTGAATTTTAGATAGGTAGTCATTTATATCTAGCGTGGGATATTCTAATCGAGCAATCATTAAGGCTGCTTGAGCCAAATGAATCTCTTTGTCAGGAAGATTAAGCAACTTTTCAATCGCTATTCTATCGGGGGTATTGAGCATTTAGTTATTAGCCTTTGTATCTCATTCGGGTGCCATGTTCCAGGGATAACAGTATTTCATTGGCATCTAATGCTGCAGGAAAAAATACGCCGGAAATTTGCGCGCCATGAATACTCGAACCTTCAAGGCGAGTATTAGAGAAGTCGATACCACGAAGATTGCTCATTCTGAAATAGCAATTACTCAGGTTGAGGCCATTTGCATCGATTCCAGTAAGGTCAACGCTACGAAAATCGGCGCCTTGTAAATCACAGTCCTCACCATTACTGCGTCGAGTATTAAATTCTTCTATTTTACCGTCTCTTAAAAGGCGATAAAGCTCATTGTCTTTAATTTCGGGTGCTGTGTTCGACATCATTGTTTTCCTTCTAATCTATTACCAGAAGTATAGCAGCAGAGTTATTCTCCGTAGAGACTTATGATAATTTGGCGATTATGTGGTTGGGTGCGGTGCTCCCATAAAAATATGCCCTGCCAGGTGCCTAATAATAGTTGCCCTGTGCGGAAGGGGATGCTCAGGCTGCTATCCGTTAGTATAGTTCTAACATGCGCAGACATGTCGTCAGGTCCTTCATCGATATGCTGGTATAAAGGGTCGCCATCAGGTGTCACCCGGGACATAAATGCTTCCAGGTCGCGTCTTACTGTAGGGTCTGCGTTTTCACATAATATTAAAGAGGCGCTGGTATGCTGAATAAAAATGTTAGCGATACCCATTTTGATAGCGGATGCCGAGACAATCTCATTAAGTTGTTTACTGATATTTGTGGTGCCCCGACCATTCGTGCGAAAGCTTAGTATTTCTTGAGAGATCATAATAAAAGCCGGTTTAGATTGAAGAATACTTAAGCGATGTGGCTGAAGAGTTGCGTATATGACAGTCCTGACTCTTCAGCTAGATATCCTAAGCGGCGTGAATTTTTTCCAGTAAGTCGAGGTTTAGGTATGTTTCGCCAAAATTATTGCCTGAAAGCGTATTAAACGCATTGTCAGGCTCCCCCATATTATCTAAAACTAAAGATGCGCCAGAAAAATCATGTTCTTTGGTGTAATCATTGATTGTGATAATGGTTTTTAATCTGGCGCCTAAAGAAGACTTTATACCGTTCTCTGAGTCTTCAAATGCCAGACAATCTTCAGGCTTGAGGTTTAGTTGCTTTAAAGCCCAGTCATAAATATCTGGCGCAGGTTTTTTGGCAGGGACTATATCGCCAGCAGCAATGACTTCAAACCAGTCAGTTGAACCGGTTTCTAAAGCGTGCTCCAGAAGAGCGGTAACATTTGCAGGCGTGGTTGTGGTGGAAATAGCTATGCGTAACTTTCTGGCTCTGGCTTCCTCTATAAGACGTTTGACTCCAGGGCGAAGAGGAATGGCGCCGGTAGACAATAACTCAGTGTAAAAAGCTGTCTTAGACCTATGTAGTTCTTTGATCAATTCGGGTGTTTGTTCATCAATGGGAAAGCTGGTATTGAACTTTTCAAGGTAGAAGGCCATGCGCTCTTTTCCGCCGGTAACCGCTAAGAGCTCGCCATATAGCTCTATAGACCAGTTCCAATCTAATCCAGCCTGTTCAAATGCCTTGTTGAAGGCTATGCGGTGGCCGTCGCGTTCTGTATCGGCGAGTGTTCCGTCAACGTCAAAAATAAGTGCCTGAAGAGAGGCCATAGTGAATATCTCATGCAAAAAAGAATGCAATTCTAGAGTAAGTAGTCAAATAAAAATAGCCTATACTTTGAAGGCGTATATGCACCTGATAATGGCAGAGTGCCTGATGTTGGTGTATTTCAGGCAATCACAGCCTCCATGTTTAAAAAGCTATTAATGATTAAACCTTATAAATATATTCAATCCCTTGTACTAGCAACATCGATAAAGAAAAAACTCATGGTTATTACTATGGCAGTTAGCTTTGTTGGTTTGTTTATTGTGGGTAGCAGTATTTTAATAAGAGAAGTTATTAGCCTTAATAAAATACAGCAGATTGATATGCAAGTATTGGCTGAAATTATGGCTAACAACACATCAGCATTTTTGGTGTTCGATGATGTGCTTGGAGCGGAACAATCATTGTCTTCATTGAAAGCAAAGAAACAGCTAACAAAGGCTATTTTGTTTGATAAAAATAAGCAGCTGTTTGCCTCGCATATAACAGGTAGTGAATATGAGCTGACATATAATGCCATTAAAAGAAGAGTGGAGAATGAGGACAATACATTTAATGTACTTAAAGCAATAGTTATTGATAGTGAGACAATTGGTTATATTTATATAGAGTCAAATGATTCCTTAGTTCGGGAATTTGTTTATGGAGCAGTCATCGCATTACTGACAGCATTGACGATAGGTTTTTTTATAACTTATTTATTGGCATCTCGATTACAAAAAATAATATCGGAACCAGTTGTACATTTAACTGATACGGCATCTAAAATAACAGCCGAGCAGGATTACAGCTTGCGGGCTGAAAAAGAAAGTGAAGATGAAATTGGCGTATTAACAGATGAATTTAATAAAATGCTTAGCCAGTTGCAAATAAGGAATATAGAACTGAAGGAGAGTGAGGCCAAGTTTAGAGAAGTGGTAGAGCAATCGGTTGATGCGCTATTTATGTTTGGAACTGATGGGCAGATTGTCGATGTTAATTATGCAGCATGTGAAACATTAAGTTATTCGCGTAAAGAACTTCTAAAGCTGAATATGATGGATATCAATACAGTGTTTACAGAAGTTTCATTTTTTTACGAAGCCATGGAAAAATTGAAGCATGAAAAATATATTACTACAGAGGGTGAGCAAAAAACAAATAGTGGAAATATGATTCCTGTAGAAATGAGGATGGGGTTTGTTGATATAAAAGGTCAAAAACTAGTGCTGGCCTCAGCTAGAGATATTACTGAGAGAAAACAATCACAAAAGGAGCTGCAGCAGGCAAATGATTTATTGGAGCTTAAAGTAAGCGAAAGAACGAGCACATTAAAAAGTGTCAATGCGGCATTATCAATTGAAAAAGAAAGAGCAGAATCTGCTAATCAGGCTAAAAGTTTGTTTTTAGCGAACATGAGTCATGAAATTAGAACGCCTATGAATGCAGTTATAGGTTTTACGGATGTTCTTGCATCGAGCAGCTTAACTGATCAGCAGAAGTCTTATGTGAAATCAATTCAGTCTGGTAGTAGAAACTTATTGATATTAATAAATGATATATTGGACTTATCGAGAATTGAAGCAGGAAAAATTAAAATTTTATCTGACAAAGTTTACGTTAGGCAAATGCTGGAAGATCTTAAGCAAGTGTTTTTCATGTTGGCAGAAGAGAAAGGTTTGTCTTTTAAGCTGGAAATAGGTGAGTCTGTGCCCGATATAATTATGTCGGATGAAGTTAGGATACGGCAAATATTATTTAACCTCACTAATAATGCGCTAAAGTTCACGCGGAAAGGTGAAATAAAGGTAACGGCAGAATATAAAATAGCGGTGCCAGGAGATATTTTTTATAGCCTGCTTATCAAGGTGTGTGATACCGGGATAGGTATAGAAAAAAAATATCAGAAAAGTATATTTAATATATTCGAACAGCAAGACAATCAAAATACGCGTGAATTTGGCGGGGCAGGTTTAGGTCTCGCGATCAGTTCGCGTCTGGCAGAAAAACTAGATTCAACTTTAACGGTAGAAAGTAAAAAGGATATGGGCAGTTGTTTTACATTGTCGCTTCGTTCGCCAGAGGTAATAAGTAAAGCAGATAATATAGTAGTGGCTACAAATGATACTAATGCTCATTTTGAAGCATCAACTATACTGATAGTTGATGATATTGAAGAGAATAGAATTCTTATTGAAGAATATCTTTCAGATCAGAAGTTTGTGATCTTGCAGGCATCAAATGGAATTGAGGGAATGGAGATGATTAAGTCTGAGAGGCCTGATTTGGTTCTTATGGATATTAGAATGCCAAAAATGAATGGCATCGAAGCAACTCAATTAATAAAGCAAGATCCTTTAGTTGCTAATATTCCTGTTATAGCAGTAACAGCATCGGTGGTGGAAGATAGTCGCTCAGATAAGAAAAGAGGTGTTTTTGATTATGTTTTATATAAGCCATTAAGTAAGAAAAAATTAAATCAGTGCTTGCAAAAGTTTATTGAAGTTGACTCCTCGGCTGGGAGTGTAGCGGTAATTGAGGCTTTTAGCGATCGTCTGGAACGGGAAATGCGAAATTCGACAGAGGGTTTTTCTAATGAGATAACAAAATATGAGCATGTGATTTCACAATCAATTAATAAAGGGAATTTTGGTGGAGTTGATGAGTTACTAGAAGAGTTATGTCGCTTAGCAATAGAATATGATATGCCTGAATTCAAAGAGTTAACTTCTCAATTGAGAGAAGCAAATAATCAGTTCGATATAGAAGAAACTCAGCGTTTGTTGACTATATTAATGGTAAGAATACAGGGTTTGAAGGACTAGGTAGCGTTATGGCTAGACGATTTAAAATACTCATTGTAGATGATGCACCAAAAAATATACAGGTTATCGCGAATTTATTGGGCGATACGGAATATGATATTTCATATGCAACCAATGGTTTTAGGGCATTGGAATTAATTGAAGAAAATAAATTTGATTTGGTTCTGCTTGATGTGATGATGCCTGAAATGAATGGCTATGAGGTTTGCCGGATCATTAAAAAAGATAACTTTTGTGATGACTTGCCGGTTATTTTTATTACAGCAAAAACAGACGAAGAAAGTTTGCTGGAAGCTTTTGAGTCTGGTGGGCAAGATTATGTTACCAAGCCATTTAATTCAGCAGAGCTAATGGCAAGAATTAGGACTCATCTTAAATTAAAAGCGTTTGAGGATTCTCAGAAAGTGGTCATTGATAATGCAATGGCTGAATTAAAAATTCTAAATCAGGAAATTATTGAAACCCAAAAGGAAGTTATATTTACTATGGGTTCTATCGGTGAAACGCGCTCAAAAGAAACGGGCTTACATGTAAAGCGAGTTGCTGAATATTCAAGGCGCCTGGCAATATTGTCGGGTCTTGAAGAATATGAGGCCGATCTAATTGCGATGGCTTCGCCGATGCATGACATTGGAAAAGTGGGTATTCCCGATTCTATTTTAAATAAAAATGGCAGGTTAGAAGCGGAAGAATTTGAAATTATGAAAACGCATGTCACCATTGGTTATGATATGTTGAAGCATAGCGAGCGACCTATATTACGAACTGCGGCGACGATTGCACTTGAGCATCATGAGAAATGGGATGGGAGCGGCTATCCAAGAGGTTTGAAGGGAGATGAAATACACATTTACGGGCGTATTACAGCATTAGCTGACGTATTTGACGCGCTCGGCTCGGATAGGTGTTATAAAAAAGCCTGGCTTGACGAAGATATATTTACTCTGTTGAAAGAGCAGAGCGGAAAACATTTTGATCCATCGCTTATTGATATGTTTTTCTGCAATTTAGACGATTTTTTTTCTATTAGGACGCAATATAGGGATGAGTCAGTCGATACTTAGTTTTATTTTTCGGGTGTTATTTCTGAGTCGTTTTTTGTCTGTGCTTATTTTTGAAATAACCCGCTCGGCGCTGGCACGATAAACTGTCAATTTGCCTCCTATTAATGCAATGAGCCCCGGGCAGGATTTGCTTTCAACGATAAGACTGTCTCTTGATTTTTTAAAAGTAGAAACATTGTTTTCAGGTAGTACCCGTAAGCCACAAAACGTATCTATAATATTTTTTTCACTGATTTCAGTGTTGAAGTTTTCATTATATGTATTAATCAAGTAGTTAATGTCTTTTTTTGTTGCAGAAATATTGTCTACCGTGTCTGTATAGGCTGTTTCAGTAGTGCCAATTAAAGTATGTTTTTCCTTCCATGGGATTACGAACACCGCTCGCTTGTCTTTTGTTTCAATATAATAAGCGCCTTGTGTTGTTATGATGTCGATAATGATGTGCGAACCTGAAATCAACTCTATGGCTGGAATGTCAAGTTTAGGTTGTATTTTTTTCTGGGTTTCTTCTATCCATGGCCCGCTGCAATTAATAAGATATTTTGATTCTATAGTATTATTTATTTCATCTTTCACGTAATGAATGATGTGCGATTCTTGTTGAAGTTCTGAACTTCTAAATTCTGCACTATATATAAATTTTGCGCCAAATTTTTGTGCAGATTTTGCAACCGATTGGGTAAGCAGTTGGTCATCTGTTTGTGCATCGTAGTATTTAAAGACATGTTTTAAATTTTTTGTCTGTATGTTATCCAGAAAAGGCCATTGTGTTTTTTTTACAATTTCAAAAGGCTTTAAGCTGAATAATGAATAAATGCAGAGGCCTAGCCATATTCTCCAGCTGGGGCGGGAACTATTGCTATAAACAGGGATATAAAAGGGTATTAATTTTACTAACTCAGGTGCGTTTTTTAGCAGCCGTTTTCTTTCCTGTAGGCATTCTCTGACCAGACTAAATTGCCCACTTTCTAAGTATCGTAAACCACCGTGAATTAATTTACTTGATTTGCATGAGGTGCCCATGCCTGGCAGAGGAAACTTTTCTATAACCAGTGTTTTGTAGCCACATACGGCTGCAGCCTGAGCAATTCCTGCGCCTTGTATGCCGGCACCAATTACGACGACGTCATAACGCTTAGTGTTTGTGTCGGCAGCTGGCTTATTTATGTGCCTGCCCTGATGATAAATTAAGTGCAAGTATGGGGTGTTTGAGCATATTGCGAATATTTCTGGTTTCGATTAATGGAATATTGTGACTGGCATAATGGAGTGCTAATTCTGGGTCGGTGATGTCATATACCATCCAGTGCCAATCGCCAGCCCATGGGTCTATGTTGTGAGGTATTTTTCTATGATTAGCGACAAGGTATTCCGGGGACAATCTCTTTGCAATTTTGTGACTAACTTCGTCGTAGCTTCGTAAAATCCAACCGGTCTGAAAGTCACTATTTTTCTGGGTATACTCTATTGCGGATATGTCATATGAAATAATAACGCACTGTGAATGAATGATATCGAGAGACTTAAGTAAGTCCTGCATGATGTTTGCGGTACCATATTGTTCAAGTGTCTGAGGTTTTATTTCTACAAAAGCCGTTGCGCGAGGATACTTCTGGATAAGTTGAATGACATCAGTTAGGCGTGGGATTCGTTGATTAAAAAAAGCTAATGAGAAACGTTCTGGTTCATGAGCTCGAATATTTTTAATTTCTTCATAACTCATTTCAAACAGATTTCCCTGTATGCCCGTGGTTCTTAATAATTCAGTATCATGAAATACAATTAGTTCGCCATCTGCAGTACATTGCACATCAAATTCAATATATGTGGCACCGCATAGTAAAGCTGACTCCAGAGAAATTAAGGTGTTTTCAGGGTAGCTCTCCATTAGTCCGCGATGAGCTACAAGGTGTGGAATGGCCATTCGATTACCTAAATAATGATGTTGTGTGTATAAGTTTAGTTGCTGTTTCAGGGCTTTTTTAATTCTCCGACAAACTGTTGGTAACGTGTGAGTAAGCTGTCGTTCTTGATTGATGTAAATGTTTTTTCTATGGCTAATGGAAGCCAGTTCTGGTTGTTGTCTAGTGATAGTTTGCTTAACCAGGCACATCCCCTCGCACTGGACTCGCATTCGCTATAGCGTAATATTTTTGCGTTGGAGAGATCAGCTAGCTTTTGGCATAAGCCATCCAGCTTAGATAAGCCGCCACTTAGTAAAACTGTATTAATGGGTTGTATGAATTGTTGTAGATTGTAAAAAATTAAAAAAACAATACTTTCGATTATGGCGACATATTCTTCTGCACTCGTATGTGACGATGTATGTGCGATGAACCTGGGTTCTCCTGCTTTATTCCACCAGGGTGAGCCAAGCCCTGCGACAGTATTTATAAACAATGGTGGCGATTCAACGTTGTTTAGCCATTCAGGTAAAAGCGCGAATAAATCATCTATAGTTTGTGTTTGTTGTTTCCAGCTAAGTGCTGCACCCGCGCCATTTACGGTGCCTTCGGTAATATAGTTAGTGACTTTCTGATGTTTAATTTGTTGGCTATGCGCAATGCTGCGAAGTAGCTTTCTGGGGGAGTTCATATCTTCTGATGTGGATAGTATAAATGCGCCGGTACCAATATTCACCAGAGCGGTATTTTCAGTGAGGGCCGGGTAGGCATAGAGTGCTGCATTTTGATCGCCGCACACACAGGTTAAAGGAATGTTTAATGCTTTTAAATGGCCGTAGTGGTTAATCACCGTGTTTAATTGGGGTAAACAATAAAGAGGAACCTCGAAAACCTTCAGTAATTCCTCTGACCACTCAAGTTTTTCTATATCAAATAACTGAGTTCGTTGAGCGTTACTGTGATCAATAACATATGGTTGCTCCTTGAGTAGATGAAATATTAAATAACTGGCTAATGGAGCAATACATAATTGCTCGTCCTGTAAAGCTTGAATGACTGAATTGTTATGTGACAACAACCAGTTCATTTTACCAGCTGAATAGTGTGCGGAAAGAGGAAGGCCTGTTGTGGCCCTTATAAAATCGTCATCGCAATCTAGCGATTCTATGAATCCCTGTGAACGTAAGTCACGCCAGCTAATAACCGGTGAGAGTGCTTTTCCGCTGGTTTTGTGCCAGGCGATTACGCTTGAGCGCTGTGTGCATAAACCAGCATTATGAATGTATGGGATGTATTCAGGTTTAATTTGTTGAAATAGGTGATGAAAGGAATCCAGTATTTCCGTGGCATCTTGCTCATAGTGGATACCACTGTGCTGTGTTGCTATATTTTGAACGGCTATTTGTAATAGTGAACCATCAGCAGAAAATATGGCAATTCTGCTAGCGTGTGAGCCCTGATCTAATACCAGGGTGAGTGATTTTATTTTATGTTTCATATATTGTTCATTGATTACTTCTTATAATTAAAGCTTAAATTCAGGTAAATGTTTAAATGCGAGCTTGATTTTCGGTGATCGACCGCAACATAAGAAAATGTTAATATTACAGGGTTTATTTAATAGGACTGCGGTATAGAGCAATTTCACAGCTCGTTTTCGGCTACAGGTTTGTTAAATTTTAAATAATCAAAATAGATTGGGAGACTGGCTAGTGGCTACTGTTGAACTGAACGAACAAACGCTTGAAAAAACGGTTGTAGAAAACGACATCGTTATTATTGATTTCTGGGCGCCCTGGTGTGGGCCGTGTAAATCATTTGGGCCTATTTACGAGGAAGTTTCAGAAAAGCATCCGGATATCGTGTTTGCTAAGGTAAATACAGAAGAAGAGCAGGCTATTGGTGCACATTTTCAGATTCGCTCTATCCCTACGCTAATGATTTTTCGCGAGCAGGTAGTGCTGTTTTCCGAAGCAGGAATGTTACCGGCAAAGGCTCTTGAAGAGCTAATTGAGCAAGTGAAATCATTGGATATGGCTCAGGTTAAAGCCGAAATTGATGCCGCAGAAGCGGAGTCCAAAGGCTAGAGCTGAATTGTTCTACCAATTAGATGCCGGATGGTTTCCATTCGGCAATCCATACTTCTAGTTTATAAAATGAGCGCGCAGAAAGATTTTGCTTAAGCTTATCGTGTAAAAAGCGGCGTTTTTTATAAATGGATTTGGCTAGTTGAGTGTTGTTTTTAGCGGCCAGGCTTAGCCATTTATAGGCCAGCAAATCATTTTTTTCGACCCCCTTTCCCTTGTAATACATGTTCCCCAACATGTGCTGAGCCGGGCTCCAGTTTTTTTCAGCCAATATTTTAAAAATCACAGCGGCTTTTTCTGCCGATTTTTCAGCGCCGCTCTTACCAAGTAAATGATTGAGCGCTTTTTGATACAGTGCGATTGGTTGTGGTTTACTGCTCTGGGCTTGTGTGGAATAAGTATTAAACGAGGTATCCGAGGTATTAGCCACACCTGGTTTTGGTTGAGCTAGCAGTCCCGCTGAGGTAATCAAATGCAGCATCACGACATGTTTTAAATGCATGTATACATCCTGTGTGAAATTATTAATTTCTTGTCAATCCATGACGTTGTGCTCGAGTGAAAGCTTTGAGTGCTGTCTTCCATTTTTAATTTTTATGTATCATTCCGCAGTGCTTTAAGCGGATTTTATTCGTGATTTAATGCATTAAATGTTCCATTTTTTTGAATAAAGCTATAAAAAACAATGAAATTGCGTTTTTTGTATGTGTGTGTTTGATTTTATAGGCAGGTTTTTGACATAAAGCTTAAGCTGGGAAATACAGAAGGCTGCTAAATAGCAGCCTTCTGTAGGAGTTGGTATGTGTTTATTGATGCTTATTTAATTTTGTTTAGCATTTTTAACAGGTTTTTATGGTATTGGGCAGAGAACAGGTTCCTTTGTTTGTCTTTGTTTCGCTCTATTTCAATCAATGCGGTATTGCGTTTTTCTGCCGCGGCTATTTCGTTGTGAAGCATTTTGAGTTCGGCTTGAAGTTGCTTAAGACTGTCGCGCATAGAGAGCATCGTGTTTGCAGGTTTTTTTGCTGCGGGTTTCTTTTTAGCCGCTTTTTTCCTGGGTGCAACAAGCTTTTTAACCGCTGCTTCAGGCTTACTTATTTCTTTATGCTTAGCTTCTTTTTTAGGCGTTTTTTTGGCCGTGGTACTCTTCTTTTGTGCAGTTGAGTCAGGTTTTGCTTTCATTAACTGAGGCTGTGTAATAACAGCTGGTTTAACGACAGGTTTCTCTATTGCTTGTGGGGTGGCTATTGTCGCAGCTACTGGCTGTGGCTCTACAGGCTTTTGAGGCGGTGGCGGAGTGCTCGTTACTGTAATTGTCGGCTTTGCCGTAACTGGCCTGGGTGTGCTGCGCATAAATTTTAGTGACCGGAGCGCTGATTGAAGCTCAGTAAATATTTGCTTAATGTCACCCTTGCCATCTATAACTGAAAGTTTGCCTTGTCCATTGTAGTAATCGGCTACAGGCTTAGTTTGTGTTTCATATACGCGTAGTCGCCGGCTAATAGTTTCTTCATTATCATCAGAGCGGTGGTGTAATTTGCCGCCACACATATCACACTCTTCTCCCAGTGAAGGTGGATTAGTGAAAGTGTTAAATACAGCATTGCATTCTTCACAGGTTAACCGTCCTGTTAGCCGTTCCATTAATTCATCAAAATCCACATCAATCAGAATGGACTTCTGGATAGGCATAGACAAGCTGTTTAATAAGCTGTCTAGTTCTTCAGCTTGCGCCACATTACGCGGGAAACCGTCGAGAATAAAGCCATTGGTGGTATCGGGGTTACTTAGGCGTTCACGAATTAAACCAAAAACAAGGTCATTTGGCACCAACTGGCCGGCATCCATAATGGTTTTTGCTTGCCTGCCCAGGGGGGTTTGTGCTTCTACAGCAGCGCGCAATAGATCACCCGTAGATATTTGTGGGATGTTTAATTTATCCGTTAGTAGTTTGGCTTGTGTGCCTTTACCGGAGCCAGGGGCTCCCAGTAGTACAAGATTCATATTCAATAGTCCCCTAACAGCCCTTTTTGAGTGCAATATAGCTGGATTTTAATCAATGCGTAGAATATGTCGAGTATTCTAATGCGGCTTTTTGATATAATGCGCCAACTTTGAATAGTCCGTTCAGCCTGTTTGTTGTTAAATACTGATTCGGCTCGTAAGTAGCGTAGCAGTAAACGGAATTGATTTTTAAACACACTATATATTTAACTATATATTTAAGGTAGTAGCAGTATGAATCTTGATAACCTCCCATTAGGGGAAGATGTACCCCGCGATATCAATGTGATCATTGAAATCCCTTCACATGGGCCCCCAGTTAAATACGAAGTGGAAAAAGACAGCGGTACCCTGGTGGTTGATCGCTTTATGGGTACAGCAATGTTTTACCCATGTAATTATGGCTTTTTGCCACATACGTTATCATTAGATGGTGATCCGGTTGATGTATTAGTGGTAACACCAGTGCCATTGATTTCAGGTTCGGTGATTCGTTGCCGACCTATTGGCATGCTGGAAATGACTGATGAAGCAGGTGAGGATCACAAAATACTGGCTGTACCAATAAGCAAGCTAACAAAGCTGTATGATGATGTGGAAAAACCTCAAGACTTACATGATGACACGCTAAATCAAATTACTCACTTCTTTGAGCAATATAAAGCCCTGGAAACAGGTAAATGGGTTAAAGTTGAAAACTGGGTAGGTGTTGAACGAGCGCATGAAGAAATTCTTGGCAGCATCGAGCGATACAACAATACATCAGATTAAATCTCAGGAGATTTAGAAATAATCTAGATGTCACGTCATGCAGTTATAAAGAACCACACACTGGAGGCGCTGCTATTTAAGCGGCGTGCTCTAGTGGCTGCACTATTCAGTGTTTTGCTAATACTGGTGCTGTTATCACGACTGGTTTATTTGCAGTTTTTCGAATTTAGTTACTTCTCCACACTTTCAGATAACAACCGCGTTCGCCTTTCTCCCATCGTGCCCAATAGAGGGCTCATCTATGATCGTAATGGTGTTGTTCTAGCAGAAAATCGCCCCTCATATCAATTAGAAATCATCCCCGAGCAAGTTGAAGATATGCGAGAAACGCTGTTTGAGCTAGGGCGTGTAGTAGATTTGGATGAATCAACATTAAAGCGCTTTAATCGACAATTAAAGCGAAGTCATAAATTTGAAGAGGTGCCGTTACGTACTAAACTATCAGATGAAGAAGTTGCCAAACTTGCGGTTAATCGTCATCGATTTCCCGGTGTAGAGATCAATGCTCGGCTTGGTCGTTATTATCCATTGGGTGAAAGCATGGCTCATGTTGTGGGTTATGTTGGACGGATCGATGAAAAAGAGCTAAAGCGAGTTGATCAAACTAATTATAAAGGCTCCACGCATATTGGAAAAACAGGTTTAGAGCGATATTACGAAAGCCAGTTGCACGGACTGGTGGGTTATAAAAATGTTGAAGTAAATGTGCAGGGGCGAGAGCTTCGTGTGCTGGATAAAATTCCCCCTGTGCCCGGAGATAATATCTGGCTCACACTGGATGCGCGACTTCAAATCGTTGCCGAAAAGAGCCTGAAAGGCTATAACGGCTCAATGGTTGTAATGCAGCCGCATACCGGTGAAATACTCGCCATGGCGAGTATGCCAAGTTTTGATCCGAATTTGTTCGTTCATGGCATCAGTTATAAAAACTATAAGAAGTTACGTGACTCGCCTGATCGCCCATTATTTAATCGATCTATCATGGGGCAATACCCTCCCGGGTCTACGCTCAAGCCTTTAATCGGTCTGGGCGGTCTGGAGTCTAAGTCTATAGGTCATAAAGAGAAAATTAACTGTCAAGGTAGCTATATGTTACCGAATGATGAGCGTAAGTATCGTGACTGGAAAAAACAAGGCCACGGACAAGTTGATTTAAATATCTCTATTGAGCAATCCTGTGATGTTTACTATTACGAACTGGCTTATAGGATGGGTATCGATAGAATATATAGTTTTCTGCATCAGTTTGGACTGGGTGAAAAAACAGGTATCGATTTGCTGGGAGAGCGCTCCGGCCTGTTGCCATCAAGGGAATGGAAAAAACGCGCAAGAGGAAAAATATGGTTTCCGGGTGAAACACTCATTACGGGTATTGGTCAGGGGTATATGCTGGCAACGCCCCTTCAGCTTGCCTCATCTACGTCTGTTTTGGCCATGCGCGGCAAACGATTGCAACCGCACTTACTTGCACAGATAGAAAAATCAGGTAGTGACAGTAAGATTACGCCAACATGGCCAGTGTATGAGACGGTAAAACTTAAACGAGAATCAAACTGGCAGCGCTCCATTAAAGGTATGATCAGTGTGTTGCACAGTGATAGAGGGACAGCGAGAAGTTCGGGTTATCGATTGCCTTTTACAATGGCCGGTAAAACGGGAACCGCACAAGTATTTGGTATTGCACAGGATGCAGAATATGATGAAGAGACAATTGCTAAAAAATTGAAGGATCATGCTTTATTCGTCGCATTTGCACCACAGGATGAACCTAAAATAACGGTTGCTGTGATTGCTGAAAATGGTGGGCATGGAAGCAGTGTTGCGGCACCAATGGCACGAAAAGTAATAGATGAATGGATTCGCATAGGAAAACTCGAAGATAGTAAATTTGATTCCACAGAAAATAAAAGTAAACCATGATTGATAGTAATGTTCGAGATAAGCATTACCGCCCTAGTTTTAGCCTCAGGATAATGCAGTTGCTTCATTTGGATCCGATACTTTTATTGGGTATTGGCCTGTTAATGCTAGCGGGCTTAGGGGTGTTATATAGTGCTGGTGATCAATCGATGGCATTGATTAATCGCCAGCTTACACGTGTTTCCCTGGCATTGATTGTAATGTTAATCGTGGCTCAAATTCCCTCATCAACCTTACGGTTCTGGTCACCCTGGATGTACGTACTAGGCGTTATTCTTTTAGTGCTTGTACTGGTTATGGGTGATATCGGTAAAGGCGCGCAGCGCTGGTTAGATTTAGGCTTTATCCGCTTTCAACCATCGGAAATGATGAAACTGGTAACGCCGATGATGGTGGCCTGGTATTTTTCTGAAAAACCGTTGCCGCCCTCATTTCGAACCCTTGGTGTAGCTGCGGTACTTATCTTGATTCCGACTTTTCTAATTGCCAAGCAGCCGGATTTAGGTACGTCGTTACTTATTTTTGCAGCTGGCTTTTTCGTTATTTTTCTAGGTGGTATGAGCTGGCGCTTAATGATGAGCTTAGGCGTATTGGCGGCAGCGATGCTGCCAGTTCTATGGCACTTCATGCATGATTATCAGCGCGGTAGAGTAATGACCCTGCTTGACCCTCAACGGGATCCATTGGGAGCCGGTTACCATATTATTCAATCGCAGATAGCTATTGGTTCGGGTGGTATATACGGGCGTGGTTGGCTAAATGGCAGTCAATCCCATTTGAACTTCTTACCTGAACAATCAACAGATTTTATATTTGCTGTATTTGCAGAAGAGTTTGGCCTCATTGGCGGGGTTATTTTGTTGATGCTATATGCTTTTATAATTATTCGCGGCCTGGTAATTGCTGTGCATGGGCAAGATACTTATGCAAGACTGTTGGGTGGCAGCCTTAGCCTTACATTTTTTGTTTATTTGTTTGTAAATGTGGGCATGGTATCAGGTATTTTGCCAGTGGTTGGGGTACCATTGCCGTTGATTAGTTATGGGGGAACTTCAATGGTGACCCTGATGGCTGGATTTGGTATGTTGATGTCAATAAACTCACATCGCCGATTATGGTCAAAATGAGTTGAAAATATACTTCACTGGAAGCGTGAATAAAAATATGAAAACACAGTTAATTTTAAAGAGTTTAATTAGTTCAGTTTTAATACTGTGCTTATTGCCAGTTAGTGCAAATGCCGATTATAGTCAGCGCGAAGATGTACAGAAATTCATAAAAAAAATGCATAAAGAGCATGGCTTTGATAGCAAATTATTAAACACATGGATGTCCGGTGTAGAACAGCAGAAAACAGCTATCGAAGCAATCGCGCGGCCAGCTGAAGGCGTACTTAGCTGGGGTGATTATCGCAAAATTTTCATTACTGACAGTCGTATAAATAAAGGCGTGAAATTCTGGCAGGATAATAAAGCGTTATTAGCGAAGGCGGAAAAACAATATGGTGTTTCTGCGGAGTTTATTGTAGCCATTATTGGTGTAGAAACTTACTACGGTAAACGGGCGGGGAACTATTCTGTGCTGGAGGCACTCACAACCTTAGGCTTTGATTATCCACTGGAAAACACTACAAAAGAAAGAAGAGATAGAAGGGAAAAATTTTTCCGTAAGGAATTAGTACAATTTTTACTAATGAGCCGTGAAGAAAAATTTGACCCTCGCAAGCTGAAAGGATCATATGCGGGAGCCATGGGTATGCCGCAATTTATTCCCAGCAGCTTTAGACATTATGCTGTAGATTTTGATGGCAACGGAGTGAGAGATTTCTGGACAGGTTCGGCAGATTCGATTGGCAGTGTTGCCAACTATTTTAAAGAGCATGGATGGAAACCTGGGGAGCCAGTAGCCGGTAAAGTTACAGTAAAAGAAAAAGCACAAAAATTAGGCGGTCGAGAAATGAAACCGAAAAAATTAGTGGCTGATTACAAAAAAGCAGGCGTTACTTTAGAGGATAAGTTTTCTGACACGGCATTAGCTACTCTATTAAAACTAGATGGTAAAAAAGGTGATGAGTATTGGTTAGGCTTGCATAACTTTTATGTCATTACTCGTTATAATCACAGCCCAATGTATGCCATGTCGGTGTATCAGTTGGGACAGGCCGTTTCTAAAAAATATCACAGTTATTAGGTTTTAGGTATCAATACTCATTGTTTTAAAAAATACACATACTATTTAGCCTTTGTTGCAGTACTGGTTACATTTTTTTCGGGTTTAACTGGTTGTGCAACAGGTGACGGCGCTCCAGATGATTTTTATAAAAATGATACGCCGGATGCCATACCTGCCAATGAACCATTAAGTCGTTATGGCAATCCGCCTAGTTATACCGTTATGGGTAAAACATATTCAGTAATGAAAAGTGCAAATGGATTTACTGAAGAAGGTATAGCTTCCTGGTATGGCACTAAGTTTCATGGCAGAAAAACATCCAGCGGTGAGCCGTATAATATGTATGCGATGACAGCTGCTCACAAATCCTTGCCATTGCCTACGTATGTAGAAGTTACACATAAAGGTAATGGACGAAAAATTATCGTTAAAGTAAATGATCGTGGGCCATTTCATGAAGGGCGTATTATTGATCTTTCATATGCGGCGGCGCGTAAATTAGGCGTGTCAGGCACAGGCACTGGTCCAGTTAGTATTCGTGTTATAAATACTGGTGCTCTGGATCTTAAAACTGATGCGGTTGTTCTTCCTGTGCCAGCCAGCGGGAAAGGAAAAATTCATGTGCAAGTAGCTGCAATGGGAACAGAATTGGCAGCTGAAAGAATGGCTGATGATCTACGCAGTAAAAAAATACCCAGTGTACGGGTGCATGTTGTAGAAAATGATGGAACAAGGCTGTACAGGGTGCGCGTTGGGCCATTGCCTGATGTGGATCTGGCTTACAAAGTGATAAATGAATTAAATGGTATTGGTTTAAATAAAGCGCGAGTTATTGTCGATTAAGTCGATGCTGTTATTAAGAGTATTATAAAAATGATGAATAAAAAAACAATTATTAAGAGTTTTGTGGCGCTATTATTGATTTCTTTTTCGATGGTGGCGACAGCTTTGGCACCTGTGCCCTCACCGCCGAAATTGGCGGCCAAGAGTTTTCTTCTTGTGGATTTTAATAGTGGCATAGTTCTGGCTGAAAAGAACATCGATAAAAAAGTTGAACCAGCATCAATTACAAAATTGATGACGGCCTATGTAGTTTACAAAGAAATAGAATCTGGTCGTTTGTCATTGGATGAGGAAGTGACTGTAAGCAAGAAAGCATGGCAGAAGGGCGGCTCTAAAATGTTTATTGAAGTCGGTAAAAAAATTAGCGTTGAAAACCTGTTAAAGGGAATGATTATCCAATCAGGCAACGATGCGACCATAGCTCTGGCCGAGCATATTGCAGGAAGTGAATCGACCTTCGCGGATTATATGAACCAGTATGCCCAGGGACTGGGCATGAAAGATACTAATTTTGTGAATGCAACAGGCTGGCCAAATAAAAAACATGTAACCACAGCAAGAGATTTGGCGACTCTTGCCGCAGCTATGATTCGTGAATTTCCAGAGCGTTATAAATGGTATAAGGAAAAAGAATTCACTTACAATGGCATCAGGCAATACAACCGTAATAAATTATTATGGAGAGATAAAAGTGTCGATGGAATTAAAACAGGGCATACAGAATCAGCAGGTTATTGCTTAGTGTCATCTGCCAAACGTGAAGATATGCGATTAATTTCAGTTGTGTTAGGAACAAAAAGTGAAAAATCACGCAGTGACGTTAGTCAATCTTTACTAAGTTATGGTTTCCGTTTTTATGAAAGCAGCAAACTATATAGTGCAGGTAAATCATTAAATTCTGCGCGTGTCTGGCAGGGAGCAGCTGAATCGCTAAATTTAGGTCTAAGTGAAGATTTGTTTATAACAATACCTCGTGGGCAATATAAGTATTTAGATGCAGTGATGGATGTGAATACAGATATCGAAGCGCCAATCATTAAAGGTCAGCAGTTAGGTTTAGTGACAGTTAAGCTAGATGGTAAAGTGTTGTCATCGCAACCCCTCGTGGCTTTACATGCAGTCGAAAAAGGCAGCTTTATACAGCGTACTAAAGATCAAATTATTCGCTTGTTTCAATAATACTCAATGACGGAATTTAAATTATGTCAGTCGTATATTTAAATGGTGAATATTTACCGCTTGAAGAAGCGAAGGTGTCCGTACTTGATCGAGGTTTTTTATTTGCAGATGGAGTATATGAGGTAATACCTGCATATGGTGGTCGCCTGTTGCGTCTACAAGAGCATATGGATCGTTTGCAAACAAACCTGGATGCCATACGCCTGGCCAACCCGTTATCGCAGGAAGACTGGAGCACTATTTTTGAAACCCTGTTGCAAGCCAACCCCAGTGAAGATCAATCTATTTATCTGCAGGTAACGCGTGGTGTAGCCGCGAAGAGAAATCACGGTTTTCCAGACCTTGTAAATCAAACAGTTTTTATCATGGTTAATGACTTGCAGCCGGTTAATAAAGAAGAATTACGCCCTGGTGTTTCAGCAATTACACTGGATGATATTCGTTGGAAGGCATGTAATATCAAATCAATTTCTTTATTAGGTAATATTTTACTGCGCCAACAAGCACATGATAAAAATGCAGCTGAAGCTATTTTAATAAATGATGGTAATGTAGTTGAAGGCGCAGCAAGTAATATTTTTATAGTGAAAGACGATGTCATTATTACGCCACCGACGAGTCACTGTTTGCTTCCGGGGATCACAAGAGATCTTATTCTTGAATTAGCGGAAAAACATAGCTTCAAATACGAAGTACGAGATATTGCGGAAAATGAGCTTGTTGCTGCGGATGAAATTTGGCTTACAAGCTCAACAAAAGAAATATTGCCAGTCGTCGAGCTAAATGCTGAGGCCGTTGCAAATGCTCAATCTGGCCCAATATGGGAGCGTATGATAGATATTTATCAGGCTTACAAAGTAGAATTACGTCAGGGTTTTTCTAAGTAAGTTATTGATTAATAAATAATATTTGGAGTATGTAATGTCTGATAAGCCAGACAAAGAAATCTACTACGATGAAGAGCAGGAAACCTTATTTAAGTTTCCCTGTGAATTTCCCATTAAGGCAATGGGTAAGTCGGGTGACGAGCTGGAAATGGCTGTGCTCGAAATTATGAACCGACATGTAGATGACCTGATTGAGGGTGCTGTAAAATTTAATCAAAGCAGTAATGGTAAATACACTAGTATTACCATTACCTTCACTGCGCATAGTAAAGACCATCTGGATACAATTTATCTTGAACTGACAAGTTGTCAGCATGTTTTATACTGTCTCTAATTTCACACTATTTTCACTTTCGTGAAGATGATATATAACGATTAACATCATGTCTCAGTCCCTAGAACATTTCGCTCATATACGTTACTTAGGTGTACAAGATTATCAAAGCATACTTGAAAAAATGCAGGCGTTTAATGCGACTCGTGATGAAAACACGGCGGATGAAATTTGGTTATTACAGCACCCACCTGTTTTTACACTGGGTACTAATAGCAAAGATGAGCACTTGCTCAACCCAGACAATATTCCAGTCGTGCAATCTGACCGAGGTGGTCAGGTAACATACCATGCGTTGGGGCAATTAATTGCTTACGTGTTAATCGACGTAAAGCGTAAAAATATGGGTGTCAGAAACCTGGTAACGGCTTTAGAAAGAGCAGTTATTAAATTTTTAGGCAAACAGGGGATAGAAGCGAATGCAGATCCCAAGGCACCTGGAGTTTATGTTGACGGTGAAAAAATAGCTGCGCTGGGTTTAAGAGTAAAACGGCGTGGTTGTTATCATGGGCTTAGTCTAAATGTGGACATCAATTTAGATGACTTTGATAGAATCAATCCTTGCGGGTACCCAGGTTTGAAGGTGACTAGTTTACAAAAGCTAGGACGAGATATAGGAATGCAGCAGGTAACATGGTTGTTTATGAAAGAGCTGTGCATGCAGTTAAATATTGTGAATATTAGTGAGCATAAATTAGATAGCTAGTCGCGGAATTCTAATGTGAAATTTAAAATGCCCCGCTAGCAAATATAGTGATTGGAAAAGATGAGTAAACATAAAGTCGTTGCCGGTGTTAAACAAACTGGAGCTGAAAAAGTAGCTCGTATACCAGTTAAAATTCAAAAAACTGAAGTAATGCCACGTAAGCCTGAGTGGATACGGGCAAAGGCGCCGACCCACCCGAATGTAAAGCGTCTTAAAAAAATCCTTCGAGAACAGAAATTATTTACGGTGTGTGAAGAGGCTTCCTGTCCTAATTTAGGTGAATGTTTTGGTCACGGCACAGCTACCTTTATGATTATGGGTGAGATATGTACTCGTCGGTGCCCATTTTGTGATGTTGGGCATGGTCGTCCTTTGCCGCTTGATACGGATGAGCCGCAAAACATGGCAGATACAATACACGCGATGCAGTTAAAGTATGTCGTTATAACATCTGTTGATAGAGATGATTTACGCGATGGCGGTGCCGCGCATTTTGTTGAATGCATAGAAAAAACACGAAAATTAACGCCAAATATTAAAGTGGAAACTCTCGTACCTGATTTTCGGGGTAGAGAAGAAGTCGCTTTAGAAATTTTGAAAAAATCCCCACCAGATGTATTTAATCATAATTTAGAAACCGTACCCCGCTTATATAAAGAGGCGCGCCCAGGTGCAACCTACCAGGGATCTTTAGATTTGCTAAAAGATTTTGGAGAGGCGTGTACAGATGTGCCGACCAAATCGGGTTTAATGCTGGGTTTAGGTGAAGAAAAAGATGAAGTGATTGAAGTGCTGAAAGATTTACGTGCTCATGGGGTAACTATGCTGACATTGGGTCAGTACCTTCAACCGAGTGCGCATCATTTACCGGTTAAGCGCTTTGTAACTCCGGACGAGTTCGAAGAATATAAACAGCTTGCAGAAGACATGGGCTTTGAGCAGGTGGCAAGTGCACCAATGGTACGTTCTTCATACCATGCAGATTTGCAGGCAGCGGGTGAGTTTTAATCCTTAGCTTGCCAGAGTTGCTGTGAACAAAAAGCCCGCAGAAGCGGGCTTTTTGTTGGGGGCATATTTGTAGCGGCTAGCGCTTAAAATTCAAACTTAAGCCCAAGATGAACATTATCATCTAATTGGAAATCAGCGCCATTTTCCAGCTCATATTCCGCATTACGGTAGCCGATATAAGCACGTGCACTCGGTGTCACTTCTAATTCTACAGCTGCACTAAATTCAGCATACTGATCGGCACCGCTAAATGATGTGATGCCCGGTGCAAAATAAGCTGAAGCCGTAAATGCAACGGGTGCAGAAGCAGGAATTACATAGCGAAATTGACCGCCTATAGCCGCTGCGCCTATTTCTTCTTTATTGATATCAATGCGCGCTAGCATTATCTTTCCGCCAACACCAAACTGGTAAGCTTTGTTATTTCCAGCTGGGTTGCCACTAATCATTATCTGGCCGTTAAACTGTACGTCATCATTTTCAGTGAACATGAAACCAACGCCAATATCCGCACCGCCATATCCAAAAGTAGATGATTCAGTAAGGTAGACAACTTCGGCTATTTCATTAGCGAGTTTCAGATCAATACCACGTGCTTCAGCTTGAAAAGACAGAGGAAGAACAGTAAATAATAGAGCAATTTTTTTAAGCATATTGGTTCCTGGTAAATAGGTGCATCTGGCTGCAAATGATTTGTATGCATTGTAAGCGTGAGTGGAATCATATACAAATTACAGGCGAAAAAAAACACGGCCACATCTCATTTATAAAGACATGACCGTGCTTTTTAGGAATATTTATACCGTTTGGTAGTAAATATTTTGTGGGTGATTTGCCTGAGCGAAGAAGTACCAGCGCTCAGCAATCAGTCCAATGTACTGAATTGCGAAAGCAGCAATCAGAACGCCTGTGTTAGACGTGTCAATAGCAGAAAATAGCAATATTAATGGAACAGGGAAAACCAGAACCATGAATATGTATTTAACTGATTTCAAAAATGCCGCTGTTTTGCCGTGGAAGTATTCACGTGTATTAAATGAACCACCCATAGCACCCTGCGATATTTGGTTGATCTTATTGTGACGAATACCAATAGCTGATTGCGCAGAGGACTTATGCTTGATACGACTGTTTCTATATAAAGAAGCGGAACGTGTCAAAAGTACTAGAATTGTTAGTGCAATTGCCCAGTTGCCAAGGAATACAACATGTTCTGTTAAGCCAAGGTAGCTTGCTAAAGCCGTAGCTAATGCGAAGCCAGATGCTGTACCAAACAGGATGTAGTTAACAACCGTTAATGGTGTTGACCATTCCTGTAAAAACTTAATGCAGGCATAAATCATTGCTGTGCAAACAAATAAAATAAACGTAGCAAGTACACCGAAGATACCAACAAATAAGCTAGTGCTTAAGTTAATGCCACCAATGGTGTATGCAGCGCTATCATAGCCGCCTAAGTGGATAACGCCATAAAAGAATACAGCGGCCATCATTGTTGGTAGTGCGAGTACTTCGCGAGATAACCATGAAGTACGCCACATAGCAGCGGCACGCCATGCGCGTTCCGGGTGACCTAAGTGGAAGAATGATGCAATCAAACCACCAATTAATAGTAATAATGAAATTACTGCGCCAATACCATAAAAATTAGACTCAGACACACCTGGTAAAAGGTTTAGTTCTGAATATAACTGAGTCGAAAATAACGCAAGGAATAAACCCTGAGCTACGCCAATCAATGTTGTTAAAAATATGACAGAAAATGCGGGATGCATCGTTCTCTCCTAATTAAATTAATTTAAAATCACTAAGTCAAATAAAAATATTTAAGCTGCATTCAATACGCGAGCGTACTGAGTGCAGCTGTAAATATTAGATATATGAGTTATCTTCCAATGTCGGTGCATCAACTGGATCGTGGTGTTGTTTCTGCTCTTTGTTAAGCGGATTATCAACACGGATCAGTTCGTCCTCATGGATGGTGATCTTGTTCTTACGTCGAGGTAAGTAATGGTTAGAAGGCTGTGTGCCCCATTCCGGCATTAGCTGATAACCACCATCTTCACGAATCATTTCTGAAACATTTGAATCTGGATCATGCACGTCGCCAAACAGGCGGGCATTGGTAGGACAGGCTAATACACAAGCTGGCTTACGCTCAGCTTCTGGAAGTGCTTCGTCATAAATACGATCCACACACAGTGTACATTTCTTCATTACTTTCTGGTGTTCATCGATTTCACGAGCACCGTATGGGCATGCCCATGAACAGTACTTACAGCCGATACACTTGTCGTAATCTACTAAAACAATACCGTCTAGTTCACGCTTGTAACTTGCGCCGGTTGGGCAAACAGGTACACAAGGTGGTTCTTCACAGTGTAGGCAAGACTTAGGAAAGTGAACGGTTTCCGTTTTAGGATATTCGCCCACTTCATAAGTTTGCACACGGTTAAAAAACGTACCGTTTGGATCTTTGTCATATGGGTTGTCGTCAGACATAAAACCCGCAGGTCCAGACGTGTTCCATTCTTTACATGAAGTCACACAAGCACTACAGCCAACACATACATTTAAGTCAATAATCAGAGCTAGCTGAGTCATTATTTAGCCCCCTTTTTCTTGTCAAACTTACCGGCGAAGTAACCAAGCCATTTACGGCGTACGCTCATTCCAGGTAATATTTTCATTGATTCAAATTGTGGTAATGAGTTTTCCGCATCATCTTCCGCTTTGTAAACACGTACACGTACGTCAAACCATGCGGCTTGTCCCGTTACCGGGTCAGAATTAGATATGTGCTCACCACACTCATTTTTAGGAAGTTCTTCTGAAATTAAGTGATTCAGAAGGAAACCTTTCTGTGATTCATTTGCTTCGTCACCCAGGTTCCATGCGCCTTTTGCTTTACCAATAGCGTTCCAGGTCCAGACAGTGCCTGGCTCCAGTGCTTCAGAGAAACGCGCTAAACAGCGAACTTTACCATGCATTGATTCAACGTAAATCCAGTCACCATCTTTAAAACCATGCTTTTCACCCAGCGAAGGATGAACATGCAGGTAGTTGTGCGCATGAATCTGGCGTAACCAGGCATTCTGTGAATCCCATGAATGGTACATCGCCATTGGGCGTTGAGTCAGCGCATTTAGTGGGTACTTTTGTGTATCCGTTAACTGGCCTTCCAGCGTTTCTGAGTAGAATGGTAGCGGGTTGAAGTGTTCTTCAACTCGCTTACGCAGATGATCAGGTGGCTGACGACCGGGGCGCTTGCCCTGAGCTGCCAAACGGAACTTCTGCAAAATCTCAGAGTAGATATGAATATTAATTGGCTCATCATATTTAGTTAAACGATGGTCCTGTGCCCAGGTTAAGTAACCCTGGTTCCAGTTACGCATGTACTGGTAAGAAACCGGTAGGTGGTACTGGAAAACACAGTTGTTTTCTTCATACATTTTCCACTGGTTTGGATTCGGTTCACCTTTCATGAACTTCTCGCCACCTTTACCACGCCAGCCAGCCAGGAAGCCGATACCAGAACCCGGCTCAGTTTCGAAGTTGGTGACAAATTCAGGGTAATCACGGAATTTACGTGAGCCATCTTTATTGGTAAACGCAGGTAGCTTGAGGCGTGAACCTAGTTCGATTAGCACATCCTGGAACGGCTTACATTCACCCTTAGGTTTAACAACAGGGATACGTACCGAGTCAACCGGGCCGTCATATTCAGAAATAGGACGGTCAAGCATAGAGATTGTATCGTGACGTTCAAGGTATGTGGTGTCTGGTAAAACCAGATCAGCAAAAGCCACTGTTTCTGAATGGAACGCATCTGCGACAATCAGGAATGGAATTTTGTATGTGCCATCCTCTTCCTTGTCATTCAGCATATCGCGAATTTCAGTGGTGTTCATGGATGAGTTCCATGCCATGTTTGCCATAAAGATCATCATCGTGTCGATCTTATACGGGTCGCCGCGCCACGCATTCGTTATCGCGTTTTGCATCATGCCGTGTGCTGATAACGGGAATTCCCAGGAGAAGCCTTTATCCAAACGCACCGGCCCATTCTTCTCATCTAAGAATAAGTCTTCAGGAGATGCAGGGAAACCAAGTGGCATGCCACCTAATGGTGTATTGGGTTTAACGCCTTCCGGGCCAGTCGGTGTTTTCGCACATGGCGGAATCGGACGCGGGAATGGTGCCTTGTGACGGAAGCCGCCTGGACGGTCAATGGTACCTAAAATAGACATTAAGATAGATAAACCACGAATTGTCTGGAAACCGTTAGAGTGTGCAGCAAGGCCTCGCATTGCGTGGAAAGCAACCGGGTTACCGGTAACAGATGCGTGCTCACGACCCCATGTATCAGTCCAGGCAATCGGTAGCTCGATTTTTTCATCACGTGCCACAATACCCATTTCATGAGCCAGGCGACGGATCGTTTCGGCTGGAATGCCTGTTACATCTGAAGCCCACTCAGGCGTGTATTCTTCAACTGATTCTTTCAATAACTGGAAAGAAGGCTTAACAGGTGTACCGTCTGGCATGGTGAATTCACCTAGCAAGAATGGGTCTGCATCTTCAGTATGTGTACGAACAGCTGCGTTAGTATGACGGTCCCACCACATTTGGTTCTGGTGATCGAAACAGCCTTCTTCAGGATCGTTAATATCCATACGCACGAACATGCCGTGGTTTTCAGAAGACTCGTCACAGTTAACCAGCTGGCCACCGTTTGAGTAATCTTGAACAAACTCACGATCGTATAGACCCGTTTCAATTAACTCACGAGTAATCGCCAGGAATAACGCGTTGTCTGTACCAGGCTTGATAGGAACCCACTCATCTGCAATCGCAGAATAGCCGGTACGTACTGGGTTAACCGAAATAAAGCGGCCGCCGTTACGTTTGAATTTCGATAATTCCATTTTTAATGGATTTGAATGATGGTCTTCCGCAGTACCAATCATTACTAGTAGCTTTGCACGCTCCAGGTCAGGACCACCAAACTCCCAGAAAGAACCACCGATTGAGTAAATCATACCCGCAGCCATGTTTACAGAACAGAAACCACCGTGTGCCGAGTAGTTAGGTGTGCCATAATTCTTGGACCACATACCGGTTAGGGCTTGCATCTGGTCACGACCTGTAATCAGAGTAAACTTCTTCGGGTCGGTAGCACGAATGTGTGCCAGGCGCTGTTCCATGATGTCAAACGCGTCATCCCAGGAAATTTCTTCAAACTCTGCGTCGCCACGATCTGCACCTTCTTTGCGCATTAATGGTTTAGTCAGGCGAGCAGGAGAGTACTGCTTCATAATGCCTGATGCGCCTTTTGCACAAATAACACCCTTGTTTAAAGGGTGTTCTGGATTGCCCTGAATGTAGCGTACCTCGTTGTCACGTACTGTTACGCGAATACCACAACGACATGCACACATATAACAGGTGGTGTTCTTGGTTTCAACGTGACCTTCTGGTTGTTTGGTCGCGTCATGTATCACACTAGTTGTCATACTTAGGTCCTGCCTTTACAAGTGACCGTGCATTATATTGATTGAAATCAATAATGCTAATTATCTTTGTTAAGCGAATCATAAAATTCTTATATGCTTGATTATTAAATTTAATACCTACCCTAATCAGGGTTATTGGCAAAAGGAGTAGTGATATAGCATATAAAGTGAGGATTTACAGAGTGGTAAGGCTTGCGGTGTGTGATTTTAGTGCTGGAAAAGTAGATGTTTTTTTATGCTGATTCGCTTTAGATGGCTGTTTTTAATAAGATTAATTCAGAAAGGGTTTCTTGACGCTAGTAGCGCTAACGCCTCTTTTAAAAGTCACAAGTCGACAAACGGAGTAGTTAAGTATTTATATTTATTGGATATTAATTGTCCTTAAATAATAACCCTACAAGGTATGGTGTAGCGAATATTAATTTTTTCTTATATTATGGATAAAATTTACTCAGGTGTCTTTAGGCTAAAGAAGCTTGGGCAAACCGCCCCGCCAATATTGTTGAGCCTGTTTTTATAGGCTTGACGGACGATACAATTTAACCTCAGCGGGTCAAATTCAAGCGTAACCGGGTTACGCGAGGAAGTCAGGCCATGTCAGAAACAGCACTAATTGATCAGTTTGGGCGCAGCATAGACTATGTGCGTGTGTCTGTAACTGATCGATGCGATTTACGTTGCAGCTATTGCATGCCCAAGCATTTCCGTGATTTCCATGAACCAGAAGAATGGCTGACCTTTGACGAAATAGAAAGAGTCATTGCTGCATTCACACGCATGGGTACAAAACGAATTCGTTTAACCGGCGGTGAGCCACTGGTTAGAAAAAATATTCCAGAGTTAGCGCAGCGACTATCCGCGTTGCCAGGGCTGGAAGATTTATCTTTAAGTACTAATTGTACGCGTATGAATAAACATGCCGAAGAGTTAAAAGCTGCGGGCATTAGCCGGATCAATGTAAGCCTTGATAGTTTGAATGCAGATACATTCAAAGAACTTACCGGTGGCAAACTGGAAAAAGTAATTGATGGTTTGATGGCTGCAAAAGCAGCAGGCCTAAGCCCCATCAAAATAAACATGGTATTAATGAAAGGTGTTAACGACCATGAAGTGGAAGGCATGGTGGAATTTTGTGCACAACATGGTTTCACATTACGCTTTATAGAAACCATGCCTGTGGGTGATATGGGGCGTAAAGCAACAGATAAGTTTGTTAATCTGCAAGATATAAAACAACGCCTCGAAAAAAGTTTTGCTTTGGTACCTGGTGTAATGCCCGGTGGTGGTCCTGCCCGTTATATGAATGTAGTGGGCACAAATATTAATATTGGTTTTATTACACCACTATCGCAGCATTTTTGCGAAACCTGTAACCGCGTACGCTTATCCGTAGATGGAACTATTTATACCTGTCTGGGGCAGGAAGATAATTTCGAATTGCGTCCATTGCTACGCGCAGGAATTTCAGATACAGAACTAGAGCAGGCAATTTTAACCGCCATCAATCTGAAGCCCGAAAAACATGAATTTAATGAGAACCCGGAAAAAGTATTACGTTTCATGTCATATACAGGTGGTTAGTGTAGTGCGCGAATGCAGTTCTTAAATGGCGTGTGTTATGCGTAATGTTTGTGTACTAGTTTGAGTTTTCACGATAAAAAATCCCCCAGTTCCAGGTCTTCACTATTTCCCTGTTACCTAAAGCATAGGTTTCCACTCGCATGTCAGGCAGGCTCAAAATCATACAACTATGATTAAACTGGGTGCTGCCTGGATTAATCACCTGAACAGACCCAATTTGTGTATTAAATACCTGATGAGTGTGGCCAATAATTAAAATATCGTGATCAAAGTTGCTGAGTGATTCTTCCCAGGTGGCTAATCTGTCAGGGAAAATATTGCCATCAGGATCAAGAAGTTTTATACCGCCATGCTGAAGATCTGGTGGTTGAGCGTGTACCACATAGATGCTTTTTTCTTCAAGCGTTAAAGATAAATATAACGGCAAGCTATTGAAAAACTGGTCGATAAAATCAGCATTGGCTGAATCTGTTGACTGGTGTGATAAGTGATCGTGATTACCGGATACTATCAGGCAGTTATACGATTGTAGTGTGAGAATCACTTCATATAATTCATCCTCACCATAACCGGCAATGTCACCTACACAGATGATTAAATCTACACATTGTTGTTCAAAAATATTCATGGCTTGCTGGAGTGGAGCAAGAGTTGAATGAATATCACTGATTATACCGATTCGTGTAGTCATTTTAATGTTCTGGCAGCCTGGCAGAGTGCTATATATCTATAAGGATACACCCTAAGCAAGGTAGATAGCCAGATTGGCTATTGATAAAGAAAAACACAAGGCGAGTAGCTATACTTAGCCAGGGTAGTGCTTTGTTGCGTTGGGTGGCTTTGCGTAGGTGTTATATTTCACGGGGTAAAGATGAGTTTCTGGAATTTAAAAACAAAATCAGTCTTAATTATTGATGATTTTCCTCAAATGAGGGCGATGCTGTTATCGATGATAAAAAACTATGAGCCGAAAGAAGTGCATCAGGCAGGTAATGGCGAAGAAGCTCTGGAAAAAATGTCAAAGCATCATTTTGATATCGTCTTATGTGATTACAATCTGGGTGATGGAAAAGACGGTCAGCAGGTTTTAGAAGAAGCAAAGTATCAGAAAATTTTACCATTTTATACGCTGTTCATTATGGTGACCGCAGAAAATACAAATGCAATGGTGATGGGTGCAGCAGAACATATGCCAGATGCCTATTTATCTAAGCCTATAAATAAAAATGTACTTTTATCACGTATGCAAAAGCTCCTGTCTAAAAAACAGGCATTACATCCATTGTCTGATGCAATGGAAAATAATAACGCTACACAAGCCATAAAGTGTTGTGATGAGTTACTGAAAAAAGATATAAAATTTAAATTTGAAATTTTAAAAGTTAAGTGTGAATATCTGCTTAAATTGGGTAAATATGATGAGGCACTAGCAATAGCAAATGATGTTATAAAAGAAAGAAATATCCCATGGGCTATGATGGTTGTCGGCAAGATTCAAATGCATAATAAAGATTATTATAATGCAGAACTTCAATTCAGAGAGATTATTAAATTAGATAAAAACTTTATGCCAGGTTATGACAGTCTGGCAGAAGTAATGAAATTGACAGAAAATTTTGCAGAAGCACAAGCGGTTTTAATGGATGCAGTTAAAGTGTCGCCAAAATCGATATTAAGGCAGCGCTCTTTGGCAGATGTATTAGATATAAATGATGAAAAGGCTCTGTTAGAAAAAACACGTAAGAAAGTGGTAGATCTAGGTAAAGTGTCATGCCTTAAAAAATCCACTGATTACACCAAGTTGGCAAAATCTTACGTTGACAATAATACACCTAAAAAAGCTATAGAAATTCTCGGCCAGACAGGCAAAGTATTTCGGGGTGATGATGAGGTTGTATTGTTTAGTAAGGTTCAGTTGGCAGATGTTTATAAGCAAACAAATAATGCGGTGATGTATAAAGAAACGGTTGATGCATCGCTTAAAATAGTCGAAAAAAATAAAAAACTGGCAAAAGGTGAGGTGGCTATAGAGTTGGCCCGCGCCTGTATTGATTTAGGTAAAGTTGATGAATCAAAAGATCTTATTTCATCAGTAGTGAAAGATTATTCTGATGATGAAGAGATAATGAAAACAATTGTTCAAATGTACGCCGATGCCGGCATGGAGGAAGAGGGAGAGAAGTTAATATCGGCAGCCAAAGGTGAAGTAATAAAAATAAATAATGAAGGCGTTGGCTTGATTAAGGAAGGCAAGATATCTGATGCAATTAATTTATTCCAGATGGCTGCTAGGGAAATGCCAAACAATATTACGGTTAATTTAAATGTTGCAATGGCTTTGTATCTTAATATGAAAAACACAGGGTTTAATGAAAAAACTCAAAAACAAGTGTTTGAGTATCTAGATGTTATTTTTGAAAGAGATACTGATAATGCCAAGGCACTTGATTTAAGATCAAAGTGTTTGATATTGGAAAAATAAGCTGAGACCTTAAAATGCCAGACAATAATGACGAAGCTGATTTTTCAGCAATAATAGCCAGTTCTGTTCATGATATGAAAAATTCATTGAGTATGTTGCTGGGGGCACTGGATGAAATAATGTCGCGTTATGAAGCTGAAGATAATTCGCCTGAAGAGTTTAGCCATGTGAGATATGAAGGTAATAGAGTTAATAATAGTTTAATTCAGTTGCTCTCTTTATATCGAATAGGTAACGGACAGTATTCATTAAATTTAACTGAGAATGATGTTGAGGAGTGTGTTGAGGAGTGTTTTTTAGAATCGGAAGGTTTATTGGCACTTAAAGGCATTGAAACACATATGAACTGTGATGTTGAATTGATGTGGTACTTTGACAGGAATTTGATCATTGGTATGTTGAATAGCGTGATTAATAATTCATATAAATATACGAAAAGTATAATTAATTTACATGCCTATACCGAAGATGGTTATTTAGTGATAGCAGTAGAAGATGATGGTGACGGATATCCAGAAGCGATGCTTCATGGTGATAAAGAGCATGTTCCAGGAATTGATTATAAAAGCGGTAGTACGGGGTTAGGCTTGTATTTTGCAGGACAGATTGCACATATGCACGAAAATAAAGGCAGACGAGGGTTTGTTGAAACCAGTAATGATGGTGTAAATGGCGGTGGTAAATTTGCCATTTATTTGCCTTAATAAGTGCTATAGTGTCGCCGTTTTTAATAGATAAAATAGAAGTGTGAATTATGAGCAAAGAAGATCGAGATCAAGAATTTTGGGATATGACCGATGAGTTTATTAATATAGCGAATACGCAATGTGACAAGCATAATAATGGTAAAGTTAGTACGTCAATTCTATTTTCGGCTGCGCGCTTCAATGCTTTTATGTTTGCATCAACAACTAAAGATATTGATGAGTTAGTAAAGGATAAAGAAATGGCGATAGAGTATTTTACTAGTCAGTATAAAAAAGTGCTGGAAGAAAATCTGAACGATTATGAAAAAAATTATAAAGACTATATTAATAAAAAATAAATATTTTTTTATGTAGTTTGAGTAGGTTGCTTAAAGACTAATGAAAGTGTAAAAAATAATATGAAAATGAATTTCCTGGCAACTTATCCTGCCGTTACCAGGGGATAATAGAACCATCTATTTCAAAAAAACTACCGCTTTTATCTAGAGTGAGTTCACTTAATATTTTCTTTAGTTGTAGTACGCATTCGTCAGTGCTGATTTCAGCATTGGGTCCACCCATATCCGTCTTAACCCAGCCCGGGTGTAAAATAGCAACTTTAATGCCTTTGGATTTCAGATCTATTGCTGCGCTGGTCATTGCTGCATTCAGGGCGGCTTTAGATGAACGATATAAATAGCTGCCACCAGAGCTATTGTCAGCCATGCTGGCCATTTTGCTGCTCATAGTTGCAATGATTTTGAGCTCACTGTTTGCTACATGTGTAACAAAAGCTTCTGCTACTTTGATGGGTGAAATCGTATTAATATTGAAGCACTCTAGCCACTGTTTTTGGTTAGTGTTGCCAAAGTTAGCATCGTAGGGGCCGTATATGCCCGCATTGTTAAATAAGATATCAATCGGAATATTTTTTAGTTCCTGGGCTAAGTTTACAATTTCCTTAGGGTCGGCAATATTTAGCGAGTGGATTGAAATGTTATCTTGTAATTTAGCCAGCGCTTGTAAGTTTGTTGCTTCTTTAGGTGAGCGGCAGCAGGCAAATACGCGCCAGTTTGCATCTGCATATTGCTTAACAAGTTCCAGGCCAATGCCACGATTACTACCAGTTATTAAAATATTGTTCATAATGTTACCTGCAGGGAAAATTTTATCGTATTATCCTGGTTACTAATACGGCCAAATGGGCTGGTTATTTGCGTCGTATTCTGGGAACAGTGTTACGTGTTCAACGACACCATCTACTGTCCAGAATGATATTTCGCGTTCCTGGCAAACATAATCCTTCAGCGATTCACTTAAGGCTTCATCGAGAAAAATTGTTGGGAATTGATTTATTAATGTTTCAATATCTAAGCCAACAGGTTTTATATTTTCTAATTCAGCATCTTTTGCAGTGATTGTGATAGTTGAAAGTTGATAATTTGTATCTGAATCAAAATTCAGGATAACTCCCATGTTAGGGTATTTCCATGCTTCTGAAATAGTGCCGTCTGGCCACTCATCGCTGCTAGAGGAATCAGGCTCACCGAGTAAATCAAATAGAGACTCTTTAGAGCTGCCAAGTACGATGTTATCGATGCCTATCAAAGGTTTTATTTTCATATGCGTTTACGTGTTATTTAATTTATTTAACAGTGTTAATGGTAGGGTAAGTATAAGCAGAGCAGTCCATTGCCACAAAGGTGAGCTGCTGTGAATAGTTGAAGAATCTATAGCAGGGTTAATTAGTGCTGCATCAGTTAATGTTAGTAATCCATATAAGGAAGTAACAATGCTTATAACTAATGCTGCAATGGTGGTTTGTTTGGTTGCAACAAGGTTTATTAGAAATACCAAATAGGCATATGGCGAAATAAACCAAACGATAGTGGCTACAGCAGCGGCTGTGTATGTGTTGCTGAATATATATAGGCATATCATTAAAGTGATGAGTGAGGAAAGTAGTGCAAGGTATTTCGCGTAAGATTTTAGGTTTTTATGCATAGGGATATATTTATTTAAAGTATGTGAGAAGTGTTAGTATTTATCTAGGTTGATGAGTGTTTTCTATCTTTCTGTAAATTATTTTTTTCACGTATTAAATGGTTGTGTCTGGTACGAATTATTTCTACTCTTTATTTTTATTCTCTCTAAGCCGCTTACGGTATTTTACTTTTGCGAATTTTTGTAAGTTCTCAATAGTGTCGGTTTCATCAATAATCTCACGACCTAACATGGTTTCAATGGCATCTTCGAGCGTTACTATACCAGCTGTTTGACCTAACTGATCTTCGACCAGGAAAAGGTGTTCCTGTTTTTTTATAAATAAATCTAAAAGCTGTTGTACAGGTAAGCTTTCAGAAACACGGGTTATAGGTTTGGCAAAATGGCTGATTTCCATATCTGGCTTTCCCTGGCGCTCTTCAAATAAAAGTTCACGGCTGAGAACTATGCCAACAATATCATCCTGATTGTCTCGATATACCGGGATGCGTGAAAATTGTTTGGTTTTTTCTTCGTTAAGTGCTTCGCTGATGGTTAAGGTTTTGTTCAAACTATGCATAACACTGCGCGGCGTTAGAATTTTTTCTGTTTTAATTTCGCGTAAGCGTAAAACATTGCCAAGGTATTCGTTTTCCTGGCTAATGAGTGTGCCCATTTTGTGTCCTAATGAAGCTAAGGCAAGTATTTCTTCTCGGCTAATTTTGTTTTTCTTTTTATTACTGAGGAATCCTGTGATAAACGTGGAAACCCATATTAATGGGTAAACTAATTTTATAAGCCAGTTGATAGTGTGAGCAGACGGAATAGCTAACTGTCGCCAGTATGTTGCACCAATTGTCTTAGGGATGATTTCAGAAAAATACAGAATAGCCAGTGTAAGCAAAACTGCGATTAGTGTTTCCCAGCGAGCACCAAAAACATGAGCCGCCTGTGCACCAACACCTGCTGCGCCCATAGTGTGCGCAAAGGTATTTAAAATCAGAATGCTGGAAATAGATTGATCAAGACGATTTTTTATTCGGCTAAGAATTTTGCCTCGCCTGGGATGTTGGTTGGCCATACTCTCAATATAGCTTGGTGTTATAGAGAGTAAAACAGCTTCCAATATTGAGCAGACAAAAGAAACTCCAATGGCAATGGTAAGATAAATGATAAGTAGAGTCATTAAAGTGTTATAGCTCGTTTATTGTTGTTAGTTTCCATGCCATATGAATTCTACGCGAATACCACTTGGCTCGTAACACATCATATGCTTTGCGGGGCCATCGCGTAAAAGTTCTGGTTTGAATTCAATGTTTATATTGTTGATTTTAAGCTTACTATATATGTTATTTAAATTCTCCTCGCTTTCCACCTGAAATGCTACATGGTGTAAGCCAATATTAGCATTTTTATTAAATGGGGTTACGGGTTCTTCTTTTGTTGCCCAAAGTGTAACCATTACTTCTCCATCAGTAACAAAAATAGATGGATACTCATTGTTTCTTCTAGCTTCCTTCCAGCCTAATAGAGAAATGAAGAAGTCAGCACTTTCTTCAAGTTTTGCAACAGTTAAACCTATATGGTGAGTGCCTTTTGTGATGGCTGTGTTCATAAAAATTCCTTTTTAAAATATTTAGTATAGTAGCCAGTATACTAGTCCATTGTAATAAGTGAAATTCAGGATATGGAAAGGTAATGCTTGATGCATGACTTGGAGAGTTGACTATTATTGATAGTTTATCTTCTGCTGTAAATTGTTCCAGCGTTATTTCTGCTTGTGCTTTATGTTGCTATACTGCTTACTTTATAATACTGCCATGACTACTATGAATTACAGTTCAGATGAGAATGTTCGTCATTTACAACAACCGATTGCCATTTCAAACTGGCTTTTTTCCGTCGCATTTCTTGTGTTTATTATGGTAATTGTTGGTGGCATTACGCGGTTGACCGAGTCAGGGCTTTCAATTACAGAGTGGAAGTTGATTACGGGTGCTTTGCCACCATTAAATGAAGCGGCGTGGTTGTCAGAGTTTGAGAAATATAAACAAATACCTGAATTCGTGGAGATCAACGGCCCGGCAGGCATGGTCTTGAGTGATTTTAAATTTATTTATTTTTGGGAATGGGTGCATCGGCTTTTGGGGCGGTTAATTGGGTTTGCTTTTGCGCTACCACTTGCCTGGTTCGCGTTTAAACGTGCTATACCGGATGGTTTTGCTGGGCGATTGGCAGTATTGCTGGTATTAGGTGGAATGCAGGGCGTGATTGGCTGGTGGATGGTCAGCTCGGGTTTAACCGAGCGAACGGATGTGAGTCATTTTCGCCTGGCGACACATTTGTTAACCGCACTGCTTATTCTCGGAGTGCTAGTTTGGACCGCACTAGATCTACGACAGCTTGCTAATGGTCAGAAAAGTAAATCAAAACTCACCGCCTTTGGACTGACGGTGTTCTGTGTGTTATTTCTGCAATTGCTATTTGGTGCATATACGGCAGGCCTAAACGCGGGTCATGTTTCAAATACCTGGCCGTTGATGAATGATTCACTTATACCACGAGGAATAGATTGGGCCGGTGGTGTTTGGGTAATGCTCAATAATGATCCCTATGTCATTCACTTCATTCACCGCTGGTGGGCATGGCTCACGGTTGGTTTTTTAGTTGCGCTAGCATGGCGTGTACGCGCACAGTCCAGGCAAGCATCGATAGCAATCCACAGTACTTATGGTATTCAAATATTGCTTGGTATTGCGACTGTTATAACTGGCGTCAGTATATATTTTGCCGTGTTGCATCAGGCGGTGGGTGCGCTAGTGGTTATTTCTACCTCATGGGGTGTGCACCTATTGGGGCGCTATTCATCGGTTGATAGTAAGTAGTGAAAGCTTTTAGTCAAGCAGCATAGCAAAGAAGGATTTGCGTTCGGCTGCTGTCATGGTGCGATAAGTGTTGAATGTAACGTGCTTATTAGGCGTATCTAGAGGTAACTCAATTCCCCATAGCGGTCGAATACTAGTCGGTAGCATCGCGTAACGCACATCACCCAAAACATTGCTGCGCTGTGGATGCCAGGCGAGAAAGCCGTCAGAGAAAAACTCAAAGCGTTTGATGTCGCGATAGGTCAGTGTCTGAGCCGGCAGTTGCGGTAGGTCACGGCTGATATTAAAGGCCTGTACGCTGTTACCCGTAAAAACCATAGTGTTGTCGGCCAGGCCTACACGCACAGCATCGACGTAATATATACCATTAGCCTCATAGACCGAACGCCATAATAGAAGATTGCCCATAGTGGGTTTAACAATTAAGCGCTCTGGAATGTGGCCGCGTTGCTGGGCTTGAAGATGAGCAAGAGTTTCGGCACGGTTATGTTGAATCACTCCAAGAGATAAATAAGCAGCAGCAAATAATAAGCCGACGCGAGCTGCGAGAGGTTTATATTTAACAATACCAAAGATAATGGCTACGATAAGCGCCAAAGAAAATATAGGGTCGAAAATAGAGATGATGCTCCATGCAATTCGCTCGTCGTTAAATGGCCAAAACAAGTGAGTGCCGTAACTGGTGCAGGCATCCAGAAATCCAGCGGTTGCATAGCCAAGAAGTGCGTAAAGATAAATTCTCGTAAATGCTAAACGTTTTCTCAATAATGGCCAAAACAAGAACGCAGCAATTAAAGCACCGAATGGAATAAATAATAGAGCATGAGAAAAGTGGCGGTGAAATTCAAGAAATAGTAGTGGGTCTTCAGACGAGTTAATCAGGGCATCAGCATCGGCAAGTAAGGGAGTGAAAAAACCAATTAACGAAGCTAGTCGAATTTCATTGGGCTTTGCTCCAGCTTGTGCAACTGTTGCACCGATCAAACCCTGTGTGATTATGTCCATACTATGTTGCTTATTGTGTGTTTAGGGGTATGAGTTAGTTGTTATATTAAAATTACAACATAAATCATTCGGTGGGTTCTTCTTTTGTTAATTTGATAAAACCAAGTAAGATACCAATGCCGACGAGAAAAAAACCTATAGCGAACAAAGAATAAGAAAAATAAGATTTAGAATTATAATAAAAAAGAAAACATGCAATTATCATTGCGAATATACCTAATATTATAGTGATAAATGACTTATTAAATGTTTTGTTTGTTACTTTTTTATTCACTATTATATAATCTCTTAATGTTATATTGTATCTTTATGGTTGCTCATTTTCATCAGTGATACGACGCACACCAAACGTTACCGTAGGTGGTATACCCATGCCTAAATCTATGTCTGAAACACGGTAATTACACCCTTTAGCTTGTAATATTTCATTTACTTTTTCCTGCTTATCGACAGCTTTAATAATGGTGTTCGCTATTGCTTCATCACTGCTAAACGAAGTGACGGTGTCGCTAACTTTATCACTGAGCTCTTTTGCTTTATCTAAGATGTTCATTTGTGTTGCCTTGAAATAATATTTGCTCTATTGATTAGATTGTTGAATCTAACACTGATTATTCCATAATAACCAAAGTATATGAACAAGTAAGCTACTATGGAGCCAATAATTACAGCTATAGCTTGGTTTAATGTTGGTGTTTCGATAGAGTTGAGAGCGAAAAATAAAACAGTGATAACGGCTATAATTGCCCAAATCAACAAATGCGTAAGTTGTAAAGTATAATTAACAACAAATTCATTTTTTATGGATGTAATGTTTATTTTACCATTGGATATACCTGTAAGAGGGTTGAACTCTGTTTTTAAGAAGCCTGATTTAAAAGCTAATTGATTATTGTGATACTGGATATTATTGGCTCTATGTTTTGTAAGCTCTAATGCAATATTTTTTAATAGTGAATCGCAATCGCAACACTGCTTTAGCAGCTTAATTTCAATCGTTAGTGTGTTGTTAAAATTCATATTTATTCAGATGATTCTTTTAATTGTCATTGTTATGCCTTTTCTGGCTCAATATGTCCAGCCTTCTAAAAATCCCGCTCATTGCCTATAACTTCAAAGGATAGTAGAATTTACTTAAAGCCTACCACATGGTTTTTTTGCTTAATATAAGCAGCTGGCGAGAATAGGAGTTACAAATATGGCTATAGATCAACTTGAGGCATTTTTAAGAAAAATGCAGTCCGAACCGGCACTTAAAAGTGAGGTAGTTGCTTTATCAACCGCTGATGATGTTGCACGAATGGCGCTAAAGCTTGGTTTTGAATTTTCAGGCGATGAGTTGTTGAGAATATCAGGGAAAAAAGTTGGTAAGGTTACGGTCAAAAAAAATGATCTCCCTGGAGAGTACAATTAAATGCCTATGGTATGTCTATTTGTAGCTATATAGGATAAACAAGTCCAAACTTGTCTTACATCAAGATTGTATTGACTCGATCATAAAGCCCCTTTAGTTTGTTTTCATTATTGTTTATAAGCATAACGTCTGTGTTCTCGGTTGTTGACCTAAACGCAGCAAAGAATTAATGAATCCGTATTTAATGACTTGTTCTGAGTTGTTGCACCTAAATAATTAATGTTTGGCAGAGATAATCGTTTTAATTTTTTCTAGTAATGTATTTAAAACAACTGGCTTATATAAAAAGCCAGCTAATCCTGCTTGCTCTGCTGACTCAGCTGTGACGTGTTCACTATAGCCAGTGCATAAAATAACGGAAGTCGATGGTTTTAGTTCTAATATTCGTTGCGCCAAATGCATGCCCGTTAAGTTAGGCATTGTTTCATCAGTAATTACAAAATCTATTTCCTGATGATGTTTTTCAAAATAATTCAATGCTTCTATAGGTGAGTTGAACGTATCTACTTGCGCGCCATGCATAGTAAGGAAGTCGCTCATTAGTTCTACGATAGAGTCTTCGTCATCGACCACCATAATGCGTAAATTTTTTATATCATTGAAACTATTCTCTACAGTGAGTGTGGTGTTATCTTCATCGTTTTTATTTAAAGAGGCTGGTAGCATAATACAAATTGTAGTTCCATTACCTGGGGCTGTATCGAGTAATATATGCCCGCCTATCTTGTGTACTAGTCCATGTACTACAGATAATCCCATGCCAGTCCCTTTGCCTATATCCTTGGTTGTGAAAAAGGGAGTGAAAATGTTTTTAGCCACCTCTGTATTTATGCCGCTTCCGGAGTCGCAAATTTTTATTTTTACAAACTCACCTTCGAACTGGTGCTGGCAAGAGTCACAATAATTACTTTCTATGTGCTCTTTGGTTATGTTGATGTCTATGCTTCCATAATTACCAATTGCATCGCGGGCATTAATGCCAAGATTAAGAATAATTTGATGAAGTTGGATAGGTTCAATATGTATTTGAATATCAGTGTCAGAAATTTCATAGTTAAGCGAGATTGTACTAGGAATAGATGAACGTAAAAGAGAAATTACTTCCTTAATTACAGGTGTTAAATGTGTGGCAGGAGCTTTCTCTCCATCTATTGTTGGTGATATACGACCAAATGTCAGCATTTGTGCAACTAACTCAGTAGCACGCGTTCCACTCAGTAGTATTTTTTCTATATATCCATCTAGTTTGTTGTGCTTATCTGAATGGATTATATCTTTAGAAAGTTCTGCATACCCCATTATCACACCAAGTATGTTGTTGAAGTCATGGGCGATGCCAGCAGTTAGATGGCCAACCGCTTCCATTTTTGTTGATTGAATGAGTTGGTCACGCAACAATTTTTGATTTTCTTCCGCTTCTCTTCGCTCGGTAATATCTTCGGCGGAGGAAAGTAGTCCAATTATTTGTTCATTATCATCAAACAGGATTGAGTTGTTCCAGGCAAATAGTCGCTCTTCGTTATTACCAGTAATCACAATGTTTTCATAGTAATCAAAATCTTTAAGCTCACCCTTCATGAGTTGGTTAAAGACAACTTTAACGTCTTTAACTGTATGTGCAGGTAAAAAGTTATCGAACCAGTTTTTGCCTATAATATCTTTTTCAGGAAGGCCTAGCATTTCACAGCCTTTATTATTAATGAGTGAGACACAGCCCCGAGGATCTATTGAAATTAACATTACAGCAGCCACATCTAAATAATTTTTTGACTGTTGTTGTGATTTTTGCAGAAGATTTTCAGCAACTTTTCGTTCAGTAATATCGGCTACGATTATGTAAAGTCCACAGACTACACCGTCGAGGTTAAAGTCTGGCAATGCTGTTACTTGTCCATATAACGATTCACCACTGGGTGATTCAATGTAAAGTTCAAATGTAACATTTTCACCAGATAAAGCTCGTTCAAAATGAGGAGCTACTTTTGCATAATGCTCAGGACTAACAGAATCTTGCTGGCTTTTTCCAATCACGTCTTTAGGGCGTTTGCCAAACCAGCGTTGATAAGCTGCGCTTACAAAAAGATATCGTCCTTGCAGATCAATGCGTGCAACGGGGGCAGGTAAAACATCAGTAATCTTTCTTAATTCAGCTTCTCGATCTCGTATCTCTTTTTCCTGTTGTTCAAGCGCATCAAGCATCAAGTTGAAGTCTTTGCCTAATAAACCAATTTCATCTTCTCTATCGAGGTTTACGCGCATATCACGCTGCCCCATACGGTTGCCTTCAGCTACATAAACTAAATGTCGTAAGCCGCCCGTTAAATTTCTTGCCATGAAATATGCAAAGACACTTCCAATGAAAATAGCTAGTAAAGTATATAAAATACCGTTGCGAGAAATATTGAGTAGGCCTTCTGCAATTCTCTCCTGACCAATCCCAACGCGAGCCCAGCCAATTAAATCTTCATCAATCATTATTGGGTATGCAATATCAACTAGTGATGTATTACTCACTAATGTAAGAGATTGTGCAAGGCTGTTAAGTAACTGCCGACTTGTTGAATCCGATAAATATAGATTGTTTTTGCTGGCATCAGTGTGGGCAATAACTTTACCCTGCGGAGAGACGATCATAGCGTAACGTAAGCCAGGAAAGCTGGCTTGTGATTGCAATACCTCATCTAGTCCAATGACATCCTGTGCAAGCACCCAGGAACTGCTACTAGTAGCCATGGTTTTAGCCAGGCCCTCAGCCTGAGAAATACTTTGTTCGTATAAAAAATCACTTTGGCGGTCTACCAGGTCAATCACAAAAACTGTCATCAATGCAGCGTGTACAAGCGCAATACCCAGTATTAATTGGCGTCGAATGGATGCCATCCAAAAATTAACGACGAATGTGCGGAATTGATTGAACATTTAATTAACAGGCCCTATCTGTGCTTCATATGTTGTAATAAATTCACGTACTTGTGCATAGCCATCATTATCGGCACGTTTAAACTGAGTCAGATCCATACCCGACAACACGGCTTTGCCTTGTTCGTCATTTTGCATGCTAAACAATGCCTTTGCTATTTTATTTACCAGTTCTTCAGGTATGTCGTCTCGCGCCATGAGTGAGTTGTCAGGCATAGTTTCAGTTTGCCACATAACCTTTAGTTCAGCTGCTAATTGAGGCTGATTTTTTTGAAAATCACGCCAGGCTGGTGGATATGCGGTGCCTGCCGCAACATTGCCTCGATACACGTTAGTTAATGATGATTCCATTGAACCAACATAGATAGATTTAAAGTCGGTGTTAACATTCAGTCCCTTACTATAGAGAAAATACTTTGGCAAAATAGTTGCTGCAAGTGCAGTAGGACCAGGGAAGCTTATAGTTGTGCCTTTAAGATCAGAAATAGATTTAATAGTGCTATCTCGACGTATAAGAATAAGGCCTCTTAAATCACCTTCATTGCCCATTTTTCCGAATACACGGTAACCACTATCAATACCTTGTACCGTGCCATAGGGGTTAGGGAGTGCAAAATCGAAATGTCGTGCAGCCTGTTTTTTATCATAGGCTGCAAAATTTCGTGAGGCTTCAAAAACAAGGTTGGCATCTTCAACTTTGTTATTTAGATATTTAGTTAGAGGGCCAAATACCTCGCGTAATTTTTTTGGGTTTCTTTGTGGGTGCACGCCAAATATATATTGCTTATCAAGAGAGCTTGGTATGCTTGAGAATTCAGGCTGATATTGTTTGTCTTCAGTATCGTTGCATGCCATTAGCAGAAGAGCAGGGGAGATACGGAGTAACATCCAGAAGCTATCTAATGCTCTTAGCTTAGAGGCGTTAGTGTGTAAGGCCGTACTTAGTACTGAGAACATATGATCGCCATTTATTTAATATCCGCACTAGCTATTAATTTGTAAATTAATAGCCAAGTATAGTGTATATTTCTTGCTGTAAATAGCGTGTATACCAGTACAAATAGTAAGGCGTAATAGTAATTAAACCAGTTTAAAAAGTAGATGCTAGTGTTAATAACTTGTTATGTATGACACGAGCTTCCTAAGGACGTAGCTTTTCTAATGAACTATTATTCATGGTGTCATTATCTTTCAAATTATCACGTCCAAATTTCTTACATAATTCAACCAAACCATCGCACTGCCAGCTATTATGCTGATTGTTATATAGTGCAGTATTTAATTCGTTTATCTTTTCCTCAAGCTCATGGTCTACACGCGAGGCCAATTCACCTAGTGAATAAACGGGCGATTCTGCAAATACAGCGTGTCCCCAGTTGAGTAAAGCGTCTTTACATTGCTTTGCATCGTTTTCTAAACAGGCTTTACCTAGTAATTTATAGCTTTGCTTAAGTGAAGGCTTAGCAACAGCTGAAATTTTTTCTTTGATTTGCATATCACGCTTGCTACGCCACAACACAAACAGGCTAATTAATAGGGCAATGAATAATAATAGGGAAATAATTTGCCATAGTAGGGCACTACTGGATGATGGCTCTTCAGTAGAAATAGCACTAGGTGCAGGTGCTTTTATATCTTCTGTTTGTAATAAAGGGACTGTTGGTTGTTGAGTGATGGTGGCATTAGTACTAGTGCCATCTGCCGCTGCTACGTTAAATGTACGCGGCGCTATTTTTGCGACTTCTAATTTGCCCGTATTTACATTCCACCAGGGCATGCTTATCGCTGGCAAGGTAAAACTACCGGCATGAGATGGAATAATCGCGATTTTAATTTGTTGTGCGCCAACAATGCCGGCATTGCTATCGGCAGTGGAGAGTGTGTCATTGAGTACGGGTTTATCCGGGTATTGTTTTAAGCCGTGGATTTCAGTAATAGTAAACTCGGGTAACTGCGATGCGCTTTGCCCATCAACCAATAAAGAAAGTGTTCGGGTAATAGGCTCGCCAACTTTAAATTTTTCCCCTTCTGGAAAAGCCTCAACCAGTTGTACTTCATTTGCCGGCAACCAGTGTTTACCTTTAAAGGTGCTGGGTACTGGATTTACAGTGATGTGTCTTTTTTCTGAAGCACGGCGTACGGTTTTTGTATTGCTACGAAACGGGTCACGGTTTGTGCGGTTATTTAAGGCAATGCGCGCACTGGCAATGCTAGGTTCAATAGTTAATTTCCCCGCGGCCTGAGGATAAAGTGTATAGCGTTGTTCAAGCACAAGATAAGGCGTACCAGCACGCTCTACCTGGTATTGTTTGAGTTCACCTAGAGGCTGTATAGATGTATCAACACCGCTGGTGCTAAGTTTTGAAAATTCATAACCATTGATGTTGCTCGAACTAAGTAGACGTTGCGTGACAATAATTTGTGCCTGAGGATAGGAACTTTCAGTGTTAATACTTAACTCAGAAATAAACTCTGCACTGCTACCAGCCGCGGATGTTTGTACTGGTCTAACTTTAATTTGATATTGTGGGCTTTTATCGCTGCCGAACGAAATCGGTGGAATAATGATTGTGCCTTCACGTAATGGAATGAGGGTAACATTCCAACGCATGTTTTTTTGGTATTTGCCATTAATGATACTAATGTTACTGCTAGTGCCTTTATTCAGTACCTGAAAATCTTTTTCTAAGGGACTGAAATCAGGGTCATCATCTACATCGTCGGACGCTTCAAAAGTAAGGGTGAAGGTCTGATTGAGTTCGATATTGTTTCTATCTATTCTTACCTGAATGTCGGCCGCATAAATGTTACTACTCAACAAGCTGAGCAGTATAAGTATTAAAAAGAGATGCCAGTTATGATGTAATGATTTTTTCATATTATATGTTTACACTATATTGATATTAATTAAGTGAATATCTATTTTTATCAGGTCTTTTTTGCAGGGTCTGTTTTTACCAGGGCTGTTTTTCGTTCTGATGTTTTTCTCGGCCATATTGGTATTGAAATTTTCGGCGTAAAAGTCCGCCCGGGTCGTCGGGTATTTTTTTCAACCATTGCTGGGTTTGCTGTTGATCTAAGTCCAGTTCTTCTGTTGTTTCGTTACTGGCAGATTCTGGTTTTTCCTGTTCGTCTTTGGCTTGTTGCTCCGCGGCCTGTTTTTCAGTCTGCTCTTTTTCTGCTTTGGAATCTTCTGGTGTTTTATTTGTCTGAGCATCTTTTTCTGAGTTTTTTTCAGCATCTTGTTTATTATTCTCGGTAGACTCTTTTTGATCCTGATCCTGATCCTGATCCTGATTCTGCTGAGAGTTTTCTTTATTATCCTCTGAGCTATCTGCTGAATCGCCTTGTTGTGATTGCTGGTTCTGTTGATCACTGTCTTGCTTATTTTGATCTTGTTGCTGGTTATCCTTGTTATCAGATGATTGCTGCTCGTTTTGTTGTTTGGCTTTCTCTACCAGGTCTTTATTGTATTTCGCATCTTCATGATCGGTTTGTAATTCGATGGCGCGATTGTAGGCTTTAATAGCTTCGTCGAGTTGACCTGATTTTGCCAATGCATTACCACGATTGTAGTGAGCATCTGCAGTGTTTATATTATTTAACTGTTTAATGGCTTGCTCATAGTTGCTCGCCTTGTATTCAGCTGCGGCTTTCCATTCGGGATTGTTAAATAGTTCTGCTGCCCTGGTATTATCGCCCTGTTGTAAAGCGGCTTGTCCAAGCTGATCTCTGTTTTTCCACAGTTCATCCCACTCCAGAGCTTGTGCAGGTTGTGGTAAAGGTAATATAAAAATAAGTAATGCGAATACCAGACCACGACGAAAAGCATAGGCGGCGAATGGTATTACCAATAACAATAACCAGGGGCCTTCTTCGTGCCATGTATCTGTTTTAAATTTATTGCCACTGGCGTCTAGTTGCTCGTCTTTCTCTTTAGCTGATTTATTAATATCTATTTTACGAAGTAAATGATTGATGTCTTTATCGTCGGCACTTAATAAAGTGAAGTTTCCACCTCCAGCCAGAGCAAGTTCTCGCATAGATGCACTATCAAGTTTGGGCACTACAATTGAGCCTGCGCTATCTTTTATAAAGCCACCTCCGGCGGCGTTGATTGGTGCGCCCTGTTTAGTGCCAATGGCCAGTACTGAGCTTGCGAAACCTTTAGCCTTTAAATCGCCGGCTTTGTTTATATCGATCTGGCTTACGCTGTCACTTATTATAAAAATATCGCCTTCTGTATGGCCGGCATTGGTAAATAATTCCACCGCCTTATCTAAGGCGATATCTAAACGGCTACCCTGTGAAGGCATTATGTTGGTATCCAGTGCAGGAATCTGTGCTGCAATGGTGGTTGCATCATCGGTGAGAGGGCTAACGGTGTAAGCATCCGCGGCATAAACGATTAATGCAGTTTGTCCTTCCTTGCGTTGTTTTAAAATATCGTTAATTTTGAAATGTGCACGACTTAAACGACTGGGTTTAATGTCGCCCGCATCCATGGAACGGGATAAATCTAAAACAATCACTAATGCCGACTGTGCTTTAAATACGGGTTGTGGGCGCTTTTCAAATGCTGGCCCGGCGAGTGAAATAATTAAGCAACTAGCCACTGCAAACAGTAATAAACTGGATGGTGTTTTATTTTTTATAACTTGTGGAGTAGTGCTTGTGCCTTTTAATAAATGGGGTAATAGCCGTGGGTCAATAATCGATGCCCAGTTTTTGCTTTTTTGTTGTGTGGTGGAATACAGCCAAATAAGCAATGCCGCTGGAATGAGCGTCAGTAACCAGTAGGGGCGAACGAAGTGTAGTTGTTGTATCAGGTTTAATAATTCCACTTTACTCGGTGCCTCGCTTATCGGGCAGCATACCTTTTATTTGTAGCATCATTTTAGCTAAAGAAGGAGCGAGCATAATAAGTGCAGCCAGGATAAATGCCAGGCTAAGTGGCCAATAATATAAGGCTTGTATAGGGCGAAAACTCTGATTTTCCTGTTCTATGGGTTCTAATTGATCAATTAAGCTATAAATTTTATTCAACTCATTAATGTCGCGCGCACGAAAATACTTTCCGCCGGTGGTGTCGGCAATCGTTTGTAAAGTTTTCTCATCTATTTCAGTATTTTTTACCGTGCGTTTAAAAAATAATCCGCCGACTTCACGACTTTCTGCACCTACTCCAATGGTGTAGATTTTTAGGTTCTGTTTGGCAGCGAGTTCAGCAGCTTTCAGAGGCTCCACTTCACCCGCGGTGTTGGCACCGTCGGTGAGTAAAATTAAAACGTGGCTATCAGTATCTCTATTTTGCAAGCGTTTTATAGCCAGGCCAATCGCATCACCAATGGCAGTTGCTTTGCCGGCAATGCCAATGAGTGCTTCTTGCAGCATGCTGTTAATTGTTTTTGTGTCAAAGGTAAGCGGGGTTTGTAAGTAGGCTTGTTCACCAAATAAAATTAAGCCAATACGATCACCCTCGCGTTGTTTTATAAATTCACCGGCAACAATTTTTACCGCCTCCAGACGGTTCATGAGACGGCCATTTAATTGAAAATCTTCGGCCTGCATACTGCCAGATAAATCAACCGCCATCATAAGGTCTCGGCCACTAATGGGGATGTCGATACGCTCGCCTAACCATTGTGGTCTGGCAGTGGCAATAATTAATAAGCACCATGCGATGCTGGCAAGTACCATGAGCCATTTGTTTTTATGCACAAAGCTCTGGCTGTGCTGTATGGAATTAAAGTCATCTATAAAAGGCACATGAAGTGGAATGTCCTGGTTTTTATTACTTGCAGGTAATAAAAATCGCAGCAGTAGGGGCAGTGGTAAAAGCAAAAAAGCTAGAGGCCAGACGAAATCAAGATTATCAAACCACATTAGTGTTCACCTGCTTTTATAGTTTGTGCAGGTAATTGCTTAATCCATTTTTCACAGCTCTCAAATAACTCGTTTTGATCAAAATCAAACTGCTTTTTATATGGGCCGCGCACAAGGAGTTCGGTGTGGGTATTGGTAAACGTTGCTTCCTGAGCCAGGTGGTTGAGCTGTGAAACCCATTGTGTACCGGTAAGGCTTGCGACGTTTTCTCTGGGCAAATAGCTGAGTGCAATACGGCGCAATAAATGAGAAATGGCGCGTAGGCATTCCATGCTAGCGGGTTGATCAATAAATTCACTTTTAATTTTGCTAAATTCTTTAAGTGCCATTTTTCTATAGGCGGTTTTTTGTTGCTGCTTTTTTAGTTGAATAAATTTATAAATACCATAGCCCAATAGAGTAATAATAATGGGTAATAGCCACCAGCCAATGGCAGGTGGCCACCAGCTAACGGCATCGGGTAAATGAATGTCGCGCAATGGTAACTCGTTTGTGCCGGGCGAGTTCATTTTTTGCGGCTCACTTTGTTTGGGTAAGTTCCCAGGCCTTTTTGTAAGACAGCTAAATAATCATCTTGTGTAGAAATGCTAATAAAATGCATAGATAGTTTTCTACATTGATTTTGTAATTCTTCCTGTTGCGTTAAATAGCGCTGCTTATATTCATTGCGTTGCTGCTTGTTATAAGTATTCAGGTTTAGCTCGTTTTCACCATTGCTGATTTTATAAATACCGGCGGGGGGAAGTTGTTCTTCTAATGGGTCGTGTAAAGAAATTAATACGACGTCTGCGTTTCTACCGAGTTGTGATAAGCGTGACCATGCCAGTTCGTCCATATTTCTAAAGTCACTGATTAGAAATATTAACGAGCCGGGTTTACTAACCTGTTGTAAGCGACCCAGTGAATCCGATGCGCTATGTGTTTTAGATGTGGAAATATCATCCTGCTGCTGCCAGGCAGAGTGCTGTGCCAGCTGTTTTATGAAGTGTAGGCTGGCAGATTTTCCACGACTGGGTCGAAGCTCTATATGAGCGGTTTCGGAAAAAATTAACCCCCCCAGACGATCCCCATGGTGAGTCGCGCTCCAGGCTAGCAGGGCACCAATCTTAGCAGCCAATACCGATTTAAAATGTTGCTGTGTGCCAAAGTGCATCGGCTGGCGATAATCTACCCAAAGCAATACAGGGCGTTCACGTTCTTCACGAAACACCTTACTGTGTGCGGTACCAGTGCGCGCGGTAACCTTCCAGTCCATTGCACGAATATCATCGCCTGGTTGATAGGGGCGGGATTCATCAAACTCCATGCCGCGGCCTTTAAAAGTAGACAGGTATTGGCCATTTGATTGCGCACGGATGGTATTGGAGCGCAGGGGTAATTGCCGAGCATCACGGTTTAGGCCAATCAAGCTTGATTGGCTAATTTGTGTTACATCATCTGCGGGTAAATCTTCTCTAGACATTTCTTTGGGCATTAAGGAACTGCAATGCGAGCAATCAGCTCATTAATGAACTGATCTTTGCTAATGCCCTCGGCTTCAGCTTCAAAGCTTAAAATAATACGATGGCGCAGTACATCATGTGCCATGGCCTGAATATCTTCTGGGCCAACAAAATCCCGACCCATTAACCAGGCATGGGCTCTGGCGCAGCGATCTAGCGCCATTGAAGCTCGCGGTGAAGCGCCATACTCTAGCCAGCCTGCAAGTTTTTCGTCATAACGCGCAGGGTCGCGTGTTGCTAATACCAGTTCTAATAGATAGCTTTCCAGTTCATCGGACATATAAACGTCCAGGGCTTCATTGCGTGCGGCAAATAAAGACGCCTGGGAAAGCGTTAGTTCGGGTTTTGCGGGTTCACTTTGGCCAAGCTTTGCCTCGTTACGTGTAAGGCGTAATATCTCGCGTTCGGTTTCGGCGTTAGGGTAGTCCACAAATACGTGCATTAAAAAGCGGTCTAATTGAGCCTCAGGTAAAGGGTAGGTACCTTCCTGTTCCAACGGATTCTGTGTGGCCATTACCAGAAATAGCTCAGGTAATGGGTAGGTAATGGAACCGACGGTGATCTGGCGTTCAGCCATGGCTTCTAATAATGCGGATTGAACCTTAGCCGGTGCTCGATTAATTTCATCTGCAAGGATTAAGTTATGAAACAAGGGGCCTTTCTGGAACTGGAACGAACCATCCTGTGGACGATAAATTTCTGTACCGGTTAGGTCGGCAGGCAATAAATCTGGGGTAAACTGCACGCGGTGGAAATTACCGTCGATTGCCTCACTTAATACTTTAATAGCCCGCGTTTTCGCCAGGCCGGGGGCACCTTCAACCAATAAGTGTCCATCGGCTAATAAGGCTATAATTAAGCGATCTACTAAGGTGGATTGACCAAGTATATGTTGGCCAATGTATTCTTTAAGCTGTGAAATAGCCGTATGTTGCGACAAAGGTTTCTCCATTCGTAGATATTAAAGCCATTGTATGTAGGTAAATAACAAAAATAAGTGCGTAAATATTATCATTTTTTCATTGAGAATAAAGACCACACGCAGTGATAAAAGTTTTAAACGGGGCAAGTTTTTTATATGAAATTGTTAAGTCGACTGATATTAAAGCTCATAGGCTGGAAACTGGATGAAAGAGTACCAGAAACCCAGCGTTATGTGCTGATTGCTTATCCGCACACCAGTAACTGGGATTTTATTTTGGGTATGCTGGCAAAGTGGGGAATGGGCTTGCCCATCAATTGGGTAGCCAAGCACAGTATGTTTTGGGGACCTTTTAAACCAGTGTTTATTGCCATGGGTGGTGTGCCGCTGAACCGTGAAAAGACCACGGGATTTATTCAAAAGAATATTGAATTGTTTGCACAAAGAGAACAATTTATTTTAGGTCTGATGCCGGAAGGCACTCGTTCGAAAACGGACCATTGGAAAACAGGGTTTTATCATATTGCTCATGGTGCAAATGTGCCTATTGCATTGGCCTATCTCGATTATAAAAATAAGGTGATTGGCATTGGGGAGATTATACAGAGCAGTGGTGATATTCACGCTGATTTTGAAAATATTAAAGCCTTTTACCAGGATAAAATAGGTTATAGACCTGAATATCAAAGTGATATGAATATTATTGCTAGTAAAAAATCTACTGGAAATGAAGAGTGATAAGTTTTTTTTTGAAAGGTCATATGTTAAAAATAATTATTCTAAGTTTATGCTGCTCTTTTTTAGCACCGGTAAATGCATCATCAAATGAAATGGGATTAATAAAAATTAGGGATGATGTGGGAAGGTTGATTGAATTAGCCGAGCCAGCGCAACGAGTCATTAGTTTATCCCCACATATAACAGAATTGATATACGTAGTAGATGGAGGAGAAAAAATGATTGCGGCGGTGGATTTTAGTAATTATCCAGTTGAGGCGAAAGCATTGCCAAGAGTAGGCTCAGGTTATCAGTTAGATATTGAGGCTATCGTTGGTTTGAAACCAGATTTAATAATTGCATGGAGCAGTGGAAATAGTCGTGAGCAGTTAGAGCGTCTGGAAAGTCTGGGGTTTACTGTGTATTACAGTGAACCCGAAGTATTATCAGATATAGCAAAAAATATACGTGATATAGGAAAGCTGCTTGGCTCACAGTCGAAGGCGAATCAAAAAGCAGATAATTTTATGTTGGGAATTGAAAGGCTTAAGAAAAAATATAAACATACTAAAAAAGTGACTGTGTTTTATCAGGTCTGGAACCAGCCTATATTTACCGTAAATCGACAGCATGTAATTTCACATATTATCGACTTATGTGGTGGTGAAAATATATTCAAAGAGTTAAACGTGCTTTCACCACAGGTGGATATTGAGTCGATAATAAAACGAAACCCTAGTGTAATCATTGCTGGCGTCGATGAAGGAAGAGCTGACTGGTTGTCTGAATGGTCGAGTTGGCGAAACATTGATGCAGTTAAAAACCAACGGGTCTATGGAATTAATGCAGATTTAATTGTTCGTCATACGCCGCGTATTTTACAAGGTGCTTCTCAGATGTGTGAGTTCTTAGAAAAAGCACGATAAAAATATGCCATCTAAGTAATTGAATATAAATGAATAATAAATGTTAGTGAGTAAAGCCTGCATATTTAAATTGTGGAGTCAGTGCTAATCCTGTATATTTCGCGCACTTATTACAGGTCCTGAGTTGTCAGGATAATAGGGAAGTTAGTGAATCAGGTAATATATTTTTACCTGGATAATTCTAACACTGCCCCCGCAACGGTAATTGAGTTAAATGTATCACGTTAGTATTTCTAGCTAACAGTCACTGCGAAAGTGGGAAGGCGATACATTTTATGCCTCATGAGTCCGGAGACCTGCCCGTAATAGCTAACCATAAAGTTGCGGAGGGCGACTCGGTGTAGACTCATTTAGCTGTTTTCAGGTTTATAGTCTCTCCATTCCTTTGCAACATTATCTTTCTCTAAAATTTTAGGTGAGCTAATGTTACGTAAAAAACAAAATATCTTACTACTAACCGCACTGTGTGCCGGTTCAATACCAAGTGCTTCTGTCATAGCAGAAGAAGTTCCTACCATTGTGATTAGTGCTGTGCGTGCCAATCAATCATCGCTCGAAATTCCAATAAACATTAAAATTATTTCGCGTGAAGAAATTGATAACAGTGGTGCAATATCTGTTGCGGAGGCATTAACTTCAGTGGGCGGCATATATATATCCGATAGCTTTGGGGATGGAAATGAAACGAAAATATCTATGCGTGGATTTGGCTCAACAGCAGTTTCAAATACATTAGTTATTGTTGATGGACGCCGCCTAAATAACATTGATTTATCTGGGCCAGATCTAAGTGCAATATCGGTAAAAGATATTGAGCAAATTGAAATTATTCAAGGTAGTGCTGGTGTGCTTTATGGTGACCAGGCTGTAGGTGGCGTGATTAATGTGATTACACGTAAGCCAGATGGTTTAAGTGTTGATGCAGAAGTGCAGGTAGGCAGCTATGATCGAACTCGTTTTATGACACGGATTGCAGACAAATTATCTGATGGCGTGAGCTATTCACTATCTAGCGAGTTTCTGAGATCAGATAACTACAGAGTTAATAATTCAATAGATAGCATGGATGTTTTGGGTCGCATAGATTATGAAATAGATTCAAGCAACGTATTTATTGAATATCAAAGAGCTACGCGTTTTCAGGAGTTACCAGGATCATTATCGGCTAGTAATGTAAAAACTGATAGAAAACAGTCAAATAATATTGGCGATTACCTAGATAATACGACGGAAGTAACTAGATTGGGTCTGCGTTCTTCTTTAGCGAAAGAGTTATCTTTAGAAGCAGAAGTGGCTTCTAGAAAAGCCAACTATACAAGTCAATATTCCGGTTTTAACTATCCTATAGAGAGTGAACAGTTTGAGTTTACTCCCAGGATTATATCTAGTGTTCCAATCAATGGGAGAGATGCTGTTATTACTGCTGGCATAGATTATGTAAAAGCTGACTATCTCTCTGGCTTTCAAGATACTGAACGTACATCTACAGCATTGTACTCGCAGCTTATGTTGTCATTAACAGATGCAACATCTGCAAGTGTTGGCGTAAGAAAGTCCGAGGTTGAATATGAAAGTCAAGATGGAGAAGATAGTAAAACTGTAATGGAGCTGGGTGCAAGGCATAAGTTAAATGAAACTATTGTAGTGTTTGCCAGATACGATGAAAGCTTTAGATTTGGAAAAATCGACGAAATAAATTTTGTAATAGTGGGGGAAACCTTAGAAATACAAACAGGAACATCTAAAGATGTAGGTGTAGAGCTTAATTTTGATCAATCAACTATTAAAGCGCAATTGTATCGACTTGATTTCGAAAACGAAATTTCTTTTGATCCAAATGCAAATGGTCCATATGGTTCTTCATTTGGAGCCAATGTGAATCTGGATCCTACGATACATGAAGGTTTTATTGTTGAGGGCGACTTAACTATAAGCCGTTATTTGAAGTTTGGAGCGGCATTTTCGTATACTAATGCAGAATTTAAATCTGGACCTTTAAAAGGCAATGAAATTGCAGGTGTTCCTGATCGTCAATTGACTTTAAGTACGCATTATCGTCTGTCTGATAATTTTAAAACATATTTAGAAGCATTGTATTTTGATAAGCATTACGCTGAAGGTGATTATGATAATGATAATGCAAAGCTTGATGCATATGCTGTAGTTAATGCGAACCTTAGTTATTCATGGGATGAGTTAGAAGTTTCTATGAGAGTGAATAATTTAATGAATGAAAAGTATTCATCTAACGCTACCGAGTCAGGAGGAAGTATTTACTTTTTTCCATCACCAGAACGTAATTTTTGGATAGGTGCTTCAGTGAAGTTCTAGTTGGGTGTTATAAATAAAAAATAAAAAAGAGCCAGCATTTATTTTAAATGCTGGCTCTTTTTTATTTAGGGATATTCGATATGAATACCTTGCCGTATTCAGTATCTAACAGGTGTAGTGTGCATTGGTATAGCTTGCTTAAGTTTTCTTCATTCAAAACATCACCTGTTTTCCCTGATATGACAGTTCCATCTCCAAATAGTAAAATTATATGGGTGCAAAACTGTTGTGCTAAATTTATATCGTGAAGCGTCATTACTATACTAATGTTGCTGATATTTGAGCATTCAGAGAAGTGCTTTAATGTTTTTATTTGATGCCTCAAGTCAAGGTGGCTATTTGGCTCATCTAATAAATAAATCTGAGGTGATTGTGCAATTAAGCTGGCTATGGCCACGCGCTGTCTTTCACCGCCGGATAGTTGATCAATAGAACGATCTGCCATTTCACTCATCTGAACGACATCAAGTGCATGTTGTGCAATTTCTAAATCTTTTTTGCTTTCCCATGACCAGTTATCAATGTGTGGATGACGTCCCGTGAGCACTGTATCAATTACGCTCGATGGGAAAGATTCTTCTCCTTGTTGTAATAAAAGCCCTATTTTTTTGGCGATGTCTTTTCTGCTTAGGTCGTTAATGTTTTTCTGGTCAATATAAATTTCACCACTATCGGGTTTGCGTAATCCTGTGAGTGTATGTAATAAAGTTGTTTTTCCAACGCCGTTACGACCGAGTATGCCCCAGACTTCCCCAGGCTCTACAGTTAGGTTAAGTTTCTCGCATACGCTCTTATTAGAAATACTTACACATAAATCAGTGCTTTTCAAAATACTCATGCCGTTGCATCCTTGCTGAAATTTTTATTCAGTAAATATAGGAAAAACGGCACGCCAATAAAGGCTGTGATGACACCTACGGGTAGCTGTTGTGGAGCAATTAATGTACGTGCAAGTGTGTCAGATATTAATAATAAACTACCACCTAGTAATGTGCTGGCAGGTAGCAATAAACGATGATCGCTGCCGGATATTAAACGTAGCATATGAGGCACGATAAGGCCGATAAAACCAACGCTGCCAGCCTGTGTTACTGCAAATGCAGTGAGTAGAGATGCGAGTAGAAATAAACTGATACGCAATGGTTTTACAGAAACACCGAGTACACTGGCCTGTAACTCGCCACGTGACAGGATATTAAGTTGCCTTGCAATAGTAAATGTAATCACCAGTGCAACCACTAATATGATGAGGCTAAGAGCACTTGGTTCGGCGTGACTAAGATCGCCCATTAACCAGAACAACATTCCACGCAAGGGCTTTTCTGGGCTAGAAGATAAAATAAAGTTGATTAAAGCTCCCCAACCAGCGGCAATCACAACACCGGTGAGTAACAGTCGTGTGGGGTTCCAGCTGCCTTTGCCATGTGAAAGACCGAATACGAGCATGATAGACACCAGGGCGCCTAAAAATGCGCTGCCAGATAACCAGGCTGATGATAAGCCAAGTGACATAGCAAATAGAGCTGCTGCAGATGCGCCTCCGGATACGCCTAGTATATAAGGATCGGCTAGAGGGTTGCGTAATAAAACCTGCATTAATGCGCCTGCTAATGCGAGCAATCCGCCGGTGACGAATGCTGCATAGGCGCGCGGTGCACGGAGATCCCAAATTATGGTGTGCTGTATACTTTGCTGGCTGGAGGTGAATGTTGAGTAAATCTGTTCAAAAGTTAGGGAATAACTACCCACAGAAAATGCAATAATAAAACTGACAATGCTGAGTATGAGAAGGCTGGCTATAAGTGGTGCAGGTCGTAGCATTGATGGTTTCAAAAAAATTAAGTTGGGATAATTATAAGCCATCTTATAGGCAGTGACGAATTAGGTTTAATAACAAGGCAAAACTATGGGAAATCGTTTATCAAAAATTTATACACGTACCGGAGATAAAGGCACTACTGGTATGGGTGATGGTAGTCGAGTAGAAAAAGATGATCTGCGTGTTGCCGCTATTGGTGATACAGATGAGTTGAATAGTGTGATTGGTATGGTGATATGTAAATGTCCTGAGGGAGAAATAAAAGAGACACTTATTACGGTGCAGCATGATTTATTTAATCTAGGTGGGCAGCTGACAATGCCGGAATGTACTTTAATAACTCAGCTGCGTATTGATTGGTTGGAGCAGATGCTGGATAAATTAAATGAAAATCTTCCGCCATTAAAAGAATTTATTTTACCCGGTGGTGGCGAGGCTGCGGCGCATTGTCATTTGGCCAGAACGGTATGTCGGCGTGCAGAACGCAGCCTGGTATCTTTGGCCAAACAATTTGAATATAGTGATTTAATTCGTGCGTATATTAATCGTCTGTCGGATTTGCTGTTTGTTATTTGTCGTGTTTTGAGTCGTGAAGTAGGTGAGGGCGAAATTTATTGGCAGTCTAGCCGCATTACAAATGTTGATGCTGACTAATTATTGTTTAACATTTTAATGACTGAATAAGCATGATAAGAATAGGTATAGATTTAGGTGGTACTAAAATTGAAGGTATTGCTTTAGACGAAAGTGGCAAAGAGTTAGTGCGCCATCGTATCGCAACACCAGCCGGAGATTACGCCGGTACAATACTGGCAATTACAGAATTAGTATTTTATATAGAAAATATTATTCAGTGCATAGGCTCTGTGGGGATAGGTACACCCGGAGCGTTATCTCCGGCGACTGGTTTGTTGCGAAACTCTAATTCTGTTTGCATGAATGGCAAGTCAGTAAAAGCAGATATAGAAAAACAGCTAAAGCGTGAAATTCGCATAAGCAATGATGCAAATTGTTTTGCATTATCTGAAGCAACCGATGGTTCAGCTAAAGGAGCGGCAGTTGTCTTTGGTGTCATTATTGGTACGGGAACCGGCGGTGGTGTCGTCGTAAATGGCAAAGTTTTGACAGGCTCAAATGCAATTTCAGGTGAGTGGGGTCATAATCCATTGCCGTGGCCAACGCAGAATGAATTGCCAGGGCCTAATTGCTACTGCGGTAAGCAGGGTTGTATTGAAACTTTTTTATCCGGGCCAGGTTTGTCGCATGATTTCTACAGTGTATCGAGTGAGAAAAAGACTGCAGTTGAAATTGTTGGGCTGGCTGCTGCAGGTTCATCCTTAGCTGAAGATTGTTTGCAACGATATGAGCACCGTTTAGCTCGAGGTTTATCCAGTGTTATTAATTTATTAGATCCGGATGTTATTGTCCTGGGTGGTGGGATGTCTAATGTGGAGCGTCTGTATAAAAACGTACCCGAAATATGGCGCGAATTTATTTTTTCAGATGTAGTGAGTACAAAATTAGTATCACCAATGTATGGAGATTCAAGTGGTGTGAGAGGAGCGGCCTGGCTAAATAATTAAATCCCTAAATAAGCTACCAATTAACTTTATGAGACATGCCCTTTATCAACAATTATTCTTAGCAATCTGTCGTGATTTAAATTTAAAGTGGTTACATCAACGGTATGTTTTTTTTCATCGCCGAGTATCATTACCATGGTGAGGTGGTGCGAACCAGATTGTTCTGCGAGTTGACCTGATATCTCACACAGGCCTTTAGTTTCTTCAGGTTGAGAGTTCAATACATAATCACAGGCCGCATTCTCATCCATGTTTTTCATGTCAAGTGCCATCATTTCGATAAATTTATGATTTATCTTTTCTGATTTTTTGTCTTTCATAATCACCGCGCCAAAATGGTTGGATGTCATGATCTGATCAATCAGTGACTCGTGATGATTTTTATCACCAAACTTTAACCAATTCTCATGAAGGCCAAAATGAGAGGCGATTTTTCTAATGTCAGCATCTTGAATGATTGTCTCTAAAGCAAACCAGCGCCTTAATGTGCGAGGTGTTTTACCTGTTGTTTTAGCCAGTATCTTTTTGAACTCCTGGTTACTAAGACCGGACTCTTCCTGTAATACGTTAAGTCGTTCGATAATTTGCTTTTTTTCTCCCATTACGTCAACTCACTCCACTTCCGTTGCCTGTATATGGTTTCTTCTGTTTGCTTTGAGCCTAGCATAAATTTAGTTCACCAATAATCGTCAGTAATTTTGAGCTATTTATAGGCTTCTCCATGAAATTTTTTATACCTATGCTTAGTAGCTGTTCCTTGCTTGTATGTTCCATATAGCCACTACATAAAATAATAGACATGTTTGAATCTAGGCTTAGTATTTCTTTAGCTAACAGGTCACCGGTCATGCCTGGCATGCGAATATCAGATATAACAAGTTGATATTGGTGCAGGTTTTTTTTGCAATATGCTAATGCTTCTTCACTGCTATTAAAAACGGTGGTGTAAAAGCCATTGGATGTCAGAAAATCGCTAAAGTATTCAGCCATAGCCTCGTTATCATCTACTATTAAAATTTTAGCTGTCATTGAGGTTATGTGGATTTTACCCGTTCCCTTGTAAAAATATGGACTTCCCCATGTAAGTGCAATTATTTATAATTACGCAGGGTTATTATTTTAGGTTTGAGCCAATCCTACTGTATGTTTTCTTATAAGGTAAATAAGAAATTTCTAATTAGGACATTCTGTGTCCGGTTTGCATAATATACTGATATTTCGGGCAAAAAATGGCTATTTTGAGGACAAGAAGCTATCTATTGTCCCAAAATGTCCGCTCTATGTCCGCCTTGTGTCCGCAGTATAAACGCTGCCTTTTACACTGATGAAAGTATTTGTCTGTTTCTGTACGAAAAGGCTCGGTACTGTGAAGCCTGGACTTTTATAGGGATTCAGGGGCATGGAAATAGATGGTCTGGCGAAGAGTGTTTTGTTACAGCTTACAAAAAATCGAATTCATAGCTGATCATTTCATCACCAGGGTCTTTAATTTCCAGGGTAAAACTGACAGGTGTATCGGGCTGTATTTTCGATACCTGGTTTTCAGGAATATTTAAATATTCACTGGCGGTAAAGCGTCGAGCAGCAATGGTTTCACCGCGCACATTGGCAAAGCGCAGTTCAATAACGGGAAATGCTTGTGTAAATGTAGCCTGATTGATGATGGTCGCTGAAATCATTAATGCTTTATCAACATTAGGGTGCGTAAATATATTTTTGCTACTCAGTAAAAACAGTTTTGTGTCTTTGACTTCGGGTAGGGAGCAGTTAGCTAGCTGGCATGCTTTTTCAAACCAGGGACGAAGTTCGGTTATTTTAATGAGTGTTGCGCGATTGTAATATGCGTACTGAGCAATGCCGGCGGTGATGCTTAGAAGAATAGCAATTGCCAAAAGCATATTGCCAACAAAGCCAAAACTGGATTTTTTCTTACGACTTTCAGCGCGCAGTTCCGGTGGAATTACATCTGCTATTACGTGATCAGTATCGGTTACGAAGGAGTCGTCTAAAATGTTTGGTGTGCTTTCATCTATTTTAGTTTCATGAATATTTTCTTCAGGATTATCTGAAATATCTGCGGCAAATATCGCTAAACAATGTCCGCAGCGAACCTGTTTGTTCGCGGCTTCTAAATCCGAGTTTTGCAGTCTAAAAATAGTATGGCAATGTGGGCATTCTGTTTGCATTTTTTATTTTTTCTTACCAGTGACTCTTATCCATTCATCTTGAACGACTATTGGTTCAAGTTCGAACCAGGGAGAGTAAGCATCTATAATTTTACTTGCTTGAGACTCGAGTATGCCAGATAAAACTATATCACCGCCAGCTTTACAGTAAGCTGATAATTGTTCAGCCAGTTCCGTAAGGGGGCCAGCAAGTATATTTGCTAATATCAGGTCATATTGTTTGATTTTTACCTTTTCGGCAAATTCATTCGGTAGATATAAATCTAATTTTTCGGCAACATTATTTTCGTGCGCGTTATCCATGCTAGCTGTTATTGCCTGGGGATCTATATCCACGGCATCGCAGTGTGACGCGCCTAATAACAGAGCGGCAATGGCAAGTACGCCTGAGCCACAGCCAAAGTCTATGATTTGTTTGCCACTTACACTGTGTGCATCGAGCCATTGTAAGCAGAGTGCAGTGGTAGGGTGAGTTCCTGTACCAAATGCCAAGCCTGGATCGAGCATTAAGTTGGTGGCTTGAGGGTTTGGTACCGGTAAGTGTTTGGGGCAAACCCATAATCGTTCACCAAATTGCATGGGTTTGTAATCATCCATCCATGCGCGCACCCAATCTTTATCTTCTAAGGGCTCTATTTTTATGGCAAGCGTTTTGCCGAGTGATGATTCTATTTTTTCTTTTAGTGATTTAGTGTCAGCGTCGGCATCAAACAGGCCTGTCAGAAAAATGTCTTCCCATAAAGGTGTTTCTCCTGGGCCAGGTTCTAGTATGGGATTATCTTCTGCATCTCTAAAAGTAACAGATAGAGTGCCGGCATCCAGTAGAGCCTGTTCTGCTTTTTCACTACTGTTTTTGTCGGTAAGAAAAGTAAGTTGTATCCAAGGCATATTTATTGAGCTTGAGACATAGAAATTACAGCGTTATTTTAGTTTAAAAAATAGCCGTGTATTCCATGTCTCTGCGCCTCTTTGTCGACGATAAGTGTCGGATTTAAGAAATACCGAGTTTTTTCTCTAGGTAATGAATGTTAGCGCCGCCAGTCTGGAAGTTTGCATCCTGCATAATATCCATCTGTAATTGTGTATTTGTATTAATGCCATCAATTACTGTTTCAGAAAGAGCGCCTTTCATACGAGCTATCGCAACGTCACGTGTATCACCGTGGCAAATCAATTTACCAATCATTGAATCATAATGTGGTGGTACGTGGTAACCAGAATAAATATGCGATTCAACACGAACGCCTGGTCCACCCGGTGGATGGTAACGCGTAATTAAACCAGGAGAGGGCATAAATGTTTTGTGATGCTCTGCATTGATGCGACACTCAATGGCATGGCCATTTATTTTGATGTCTTCCTGTTTTAAGCGTAAAGGTTCACCGGATGCAATATAAAGTTGCTCTCGTACCAGATCTACACCGGTTACCATCTCGGTAACGGGGTGTTCTACTTGAAGACGCGTATTCATTTCAATGAAATAAAATTCGCCATTTTCAAATAGGAATTCAAATGTACCGGCACCGCGATAATTCATTTTAACGCAGGCATTCACACAAACGGCACCAATTCTGGCGCGCTGTTCTTCAGTAATACCTGGCGCTGGTGCTTCTTCGACAACTTTTTGATTGCGACGCTGCATTGAGCAATCACGTTCACCTAAATGAACTGCGCTACCCTGACCATCAGAAAGTACCTGAATCTCCACGTGACGTGGGTGCTCCAAATATTTTTCCATATAAACTGTGTCATTGCCAAAAGCTGAGCCTGCTTCTGCTTTGGTAAGTACTATCGCACTAATTAATGCGCCTTCAGTATGCACAACACGCATACCTCGGCCACCACCACCGCCTGATGCTTTGATAATGATTGGGTAACCAATTTCTTTGGCAATGCGTAAATTTGTAGCGGAGTCGTCGCCCAGCTCTCCATCAGAGCCAGGTACGCAAGGTACGCCGGCATCTTGCATGGCTTGAATGGCGGCAACTTTATCGCCCATCATACGGATTGATTCAGGACGTGGACCAATGAAAATAAATCCACTGTTTTCAACACGTTCTGCGAAATCTGCATTTTCAGATAAGAAACCGTAACCAGGATGGATTGCCATTGCATCTGTAACTTCAGCGGCACTAATAATGGCAGGAACATTCAAATAACTTTGGTCAGATGGTGCAGGACCAATACATACTGATTCGTCGGCCAGGCGGACGTGTTTTAAATCACGGTCGGCTTCAGAGTGAACAGCAACCGTCTTAATGTCCATTTCGCGGCAGGCACGTAAAATACGCAGGGCTATTTCACCCCGATTAGCTATAACTACTTTTTCTATCATGGCTGCTTACTATTCAATAATGAAAAGAGGTTGACCAAATTCAACAGGCTTGCCGTTTTCTACCAAGATGGCTTTAACAGTACCTGACTTATCGGCTTCAATTTGGTTGAGGATTTTCATTGCTTCAATAATGCACAATGTATCGCCTTCAGATACTGATTTACCAATATCAGTAAACTCGGGAGCGCCGGGCGAAGCAGAACGATAAAATGTACCCACCATTGGCGATGATATTTTATGCCCGGCAACTTCTTCCTCAACTGTTGGAGCTGGAGTTGCTTCTGCGGCTGCAGCGACGGGCGCTGCAACAGGCGCAGGAGCTGCCATATATTGCTGTGGAGCCTGAGCTGCTACAGCATGTTGGCGAGAAATTCGAACAGACTCTTCGCCTTCTTTGATTTCAATTTCAGCAACACCGGACTCATCCAGTAGCTCAATCAATTTTTTTATTTTGCGTATATCCATGAGGGTGATACACCTTATGTTATTAGTTATTAACTGTTGATATTTAGTTGTTCGTGGGCGGCAAGCAGAGCTAGCTGGTAGCCCTGCGCGCCTAAGCCTGATATTACGCCTAGTGCAATATCAGAAAAATATGAGTGTTTACGAAAATCTTCACGTGCATGTACGTTAGATAAATGCAGTTCAATAAAGGGGATTTTTACGCCGCTTATTGCATCGCGTAACGCCACACTAGTGTGGGTAAATGCTGCAGGGTTAATAATGATGAATTGAGTTCCATCTGTTTGTGCTGCGTGAATACGTTCGATAAGTTCGTGTTCCTGATTGCTTTGTAAATGAACAATCGTATGCCCTAGTGTGCCTGCCAGTTGTTCCATGCTTAGAAGAATCTCGTTCAGGGTCTGCTTGCCGTAATACTCAGGCTCGCGCGTGCCTAATAAATTGAGATTTGGACCGTTAAGAACAAGAATTTGTGTCATTTAGACTTTTTCACTGGGGAATATTAAACTTAGGGGGATTGTGCATTTAAAAATCGATGATGTCTACAGTATTCAGCTAAATCAATGCAAATTCGCTGAAGATCGCTACATTTTTTGTTTTGAATTTGAACCGGGTCACAGGTGCTTTGCACTGTTGCGGTGCAAAAATATGGAAGAAGATTAGTTACGGACTTACTGTTTCCTGCTTAATCAGCGGCAAGATAATGTCTTCAACCTGCTTTTTAGATAGCTCGCCTGTCTTGGTTGAGAGGATTTTCCCGTCGCGTCCGACAAACACGGAAAAAGGAAGTGCTCCAATGTTATTGCCATATTCCCGGGATAATTCTATACCCGAATAATCAGCTATTAATGCGGGGTAATTAACACCCAGTGTATCCACAAAATCTTTTACTGATTCTATGTCGTCTATAGCCAGGCCAATCACCTGAAAACCCTGGTTTGAATATTGTTCCTGTAGCTCAATAAAAGCTGGCATCTCTTTTTTGCAAGGCGGGCACCACGTGGCCCAAAAATTCACGAGTAAAACTTTTCCATTCCATTCATCAATGTTGCGTAGTTTTTCATTTGTGTCGATTAACTCAAATGCCGGACGAATCGTACCAATAACATTATTGTTAACAGCCTGGGGAATGATAGGTGCAAGTTGATGCTCGTCTTGCTGGATGTAACGTTGTAAACCAAAGCCGGCACCGCCTGCGATAATAATAACGAGTGCAAATTGAATAATGTTTTTCATGTTAGTTTTTTACGCGCAGGTTGAAGAGAGTAAAGTGTGTTGTTAGTAAATGCGCATAGTGCAGGGCTTTTTATTTATGCACCATGAGCATTGTAATATTTTTATAATTAAAAATTAATTGTTAGAAAATGCCTGTTGAACATGTGCGCTAAATTTATCTGCGGGCATGTAACCAATTACACGATAAGGTTTAAGTTCTTCACTTTCTGTGTTGTAAAAAATAATGGCAGGTGGGCCAATGATCTTAAAGTGCTTGTATAGTGCTTTATCCTGAGCGTCGTTCTGAGTGACATCGGCCTTAAGGAGAACAACATTTTTTAGGCTGCTTTGTACAGTCGGGTCTGAAAATGTATATGCTTCCATTTCTTTACACGAAATACACCAGTCAGCATAAAAGTCTAACATCACATTTTTATTTTCTGCTTTGGCATCAGCCAGCGCTTTGGTTAATCCTTCTACACCTTTTATTTTTTTAAATTGTAAATGGGTTTCGGTGGCGCTGCTGCCTGCGATGCCCTTCAATGGCGTTACAATACTGTTGCTCCCGGCGGAGGCACCAATCATAAGAGTGATTCCATAAATAAATATAACTAAGCCGATACCTTTCCAAAAACGAGTCCAGCCGGTAGCTTCGGCTTTTAAACTATCAAGTGCACCCATATAAATGGCTGACACTATAAGAAGTATGGCACTGAGTAAGAGTACGACTTGCTCAGGTACAATGCTGCGGATCATCCAAATCGCAACAGCGAGCAGTGATACGCCAAATATAGCTTTAACTACGTCCATCCATATACCGGCCTTGGGTAAAAACTTACCGGCTGATGTACCTATGGCAATTAAAGGCGCACCCATGCCTAAACTTAATGCAAATAATGCAAGGCCACCAAAGTATGGGTCGCCAGTTTGTGAAATAAATAACAATACGCCGAACATTGGTGCAGCGACACAAGGGCCAACAATCACTGCGGATAATAAACCCATAATGAGCGCACCGCTGAGTGAACCACTTTTTTGTTTATTGCTTACTTCAGTAAGCCGATTCTGAATAAAACCGGGCATTTGTAGTTCATAAAAACCAAACATGGCCAAAGATAAAAGTACAAATACGCCGGCAAAACTGGCTAATATCCAGGGGGTTTGTAATGCAACAGCAAGGCTTTCGCCGGTTAATGCTGCGGCAACACCAGCCGCCGTATTAATAGATGCCATACCCAGCACATAAGCCACAGATAAAGAAAACCCGCGGTGAGCGCCAATATCTTTTCCCTGGCCAATAATAATGCTGGATAAAATAGGAATCATCGGGAATACGCAGGGCGTAAACGCAAGCAGTAAACCAATACCAAAAAGGGTGATGAGACTAATCCATACACTACCGTTTTTTAGTAGATCAGCAATTTGGTCCTGCTCTGAAACAGGTATTGAACTACCCGCTGTAGCATCTAATGTGCTGGCTGCGGCATTACTGATAGGGCTTATATTTAATGTAATGTTTTTAGTGATGGGCGGGTAGCAAATGCCTGATATTTCTGAGCAACCCTGATACTTGACCTTGAAACTGGCATTTTCGAACCCATCTTGAGCATTGTTGATGGCAATAGATGCTTTAGCCTGATTATGGAAAACATAAATTTCACCAAAAAACTCATCATGTTTTAGTTCGCCGGCATCAATTGTAAAGTTTGATGTGCTGAATGAACTCTGATCGGCGGGCAATATTTGGGTTTTATCGCGGTAAAGATAGTGACCATCAGCGATTTTCCATTCAGCGAAAACGCGACCATTGTCAGACCAGGTTTTTAGAATAAATGCTTGATCGGGGGATAGAATTTCATCCTCTCCACCCAGGCTATCACTCAGGCTGATTTCATTATCAAGCCCACTGAATGGGTTTTCAGCAAAGCTCGGTGAGGTGAAAACAACCAGTAGCAAAGCTAAAAAGCTGGATAGGCGTAGTTTTTGAAAAAGCATTTCAAGGTCACTCGTTATAGTTTTGTTGTGGCAATTTAGAACTTAATAACGTAAATAAGTTCTTAAAAATTGTTCTGTATGCGATTGTTTAACCTATTAATGTAGGTTCTATTAGTATAGTTCGGCAACATTACGTATTTTACTGGCCTAGTGCAAGCGGTGCAGTGGCTTAGGCCAATAGGCTTAAATTTGATTTAAACAACATAGTAGAGAAGAAAATGCTTAGATTTTGGCCAGTACTGTTTTTGGTGATACCGATTATAGAGGTCTACCTGTTGATAGAGGTGGGGGGCATGATTGGTGCGGGCTGGACGATTTTGTTGATTGTCTTAACCGCGATAATTGGGGTTAATTTATTGCGGCACCAGGGTATTAGTACTTTAATGCGAGCGAACCAGGCGATGTCGCAAGGGCAAATTCCAGCGATGGAAATGATGGAAGGTATTTTCCTCGCAGTTGGAGGTGCTTTGCTGATAACACCGGGTTTCTTTACTGATGCTATTGGTTTTATATGCCTGTTGCCATTTACCCGGCGCATAATTATTCGCACATTGCTCTTGAAATCCACTGTTAGAACCTCATATACCGTTCAACAAGAAACTAGGGGTCGCGACGATTCTCGGACAATCGAAGGTGAATTTCACCGAGATGATTAACCCATAGCACTAGCAGCAATGTGGGTCTGTACTTGACTACCCGTGGCACATGACTATCATTAGCACTCGTTTGGCGAGAGTGCTAAATGTGGCCTGAGACTAAAATCTCGGGTTTTAACTTATTGAGGATAAAAACCTAATGAATATTCGTCCATTACAAGACCGTGTAGTTGTTAAGCGCATGGCAGAAGAAACAACCAGTGCTGGTGGTATCTTGATTCCTGATTCAGCGACTGAAAAACCTTCACGCGGTGAAGTTTTAGCTGTAGGTAATGGCAAAGTAAATAGCAATGGCGATGTTCGTCCATTGGATGTTAAAGCTGGTGACCAGGTACTATTTGGCAAGTACGCCGGTACTGAAATCAAAGTTGATGGCGACGATGTACTAATTATGCGCGAAGAAGATATTTTGGGTGTGTTTGAAGGCTAAGCCTCACCACTGAAATACTCACGCAATTTAAGATTAATTAAGAGGATATAAATAATGTCTGCAAAAGAAGTTCGCTTTGGTGATGACGCGCGTAGTCGTATGATTAAAGGTGTAAACGTACTGGCTAATGCCGTAAGAGTTACTCTAGGACCTAAAGGTCGTAACGTTGTTTTAGATAAAGCATTTGGTGCTCCGCACGTAACTAAAGATGGCGTAACGGTAGCAAAAGAAATTGAACTTGAAGACAAGTTTGAAAACATGGGCGCACAAATGGTGAAAGAAGTTTCTTCTCAAACCAATGATGTGGCTGGTGATGGTACAACAACGGCAACAGTTTTGGCGCAGGCAATTGTGCGTGAAGGTATGAAATCAGTATCTGCGGGTATGAATCCTATGGATCTAAAACGCGGTATTGATAAAGCGGTAATTGTTGCTGTTGAAGAGTTAAAGAATATATCTAAGCCATGTGCAGATAACAGTGCAATTGCTCAAGTAGCTACTATCTCTGCAAACTCAGACAAATCTGTGGGTAACATCATTGCAGAAGCGATGGAAAGAGTAACAACAGAAGGTGTTATTACCGTTGAAGAAGGTACTTCTTTAGAAAACGAACTGGATGTTGTAGAAGGCATGCAGTTTGATCGTGGTTACCTGTCTCCTTACTTTGTAACAGATCAGCAAAGCATGACTTGTGATTTAGATAATCCTTTCATTCTTTTGTTCGATAAGAAAATTGCAAATATTCGTGATCTTCTACAAATATTAGAAGGCGTTGCAAAAGCTAGTCGCCCATTATTAATTATTGCCGAAGATGTTGAGGGCGAAGCCTTGGCGACTCTCGTTGTTAATAGTATGCGTGGCATTGTTAAGGTAGCTGCCGTTAAGGCGCCTGGTTTTGGTGACCGTCGTAAAGCAATGTTACAAGATATTGCAGTATTAACCGGAGGCCAGGTTGTTTCAGAAGAAATTGGTTTATCTTTAGAGAAAACAACACTTGAAGACTTAGGCTCTGCAAAGAAAGTAATGGTTAATAAAGACTTAACTATTATTATTGATGGCGGCGGAAGCAAAGACGATATCGACGGACGTGTTGCTCAAATTGATGCACAGATGAAAGAATCGACTTCTGATTACGACACTGAAAAGCTACAAGAACGCAAAGCAAAATTAGCTGGTGGTGTTGCGGTAATTAAAGTGGGTGCAGCAACAGAAGTTGAAATGAAAGAAAAGAAAGATCGTGTAGATGACGCACTTCACGCAACGCGTGCAGCGGTTGAAGAAGGTGTTGTACCTGGCGGTGGTGTTGCGCTGATTCGTGCTTGCCTTGCGATCAAAGATCTTAAAGGTGATAACCACGACCAAGACGTTGGTATCGCTATTGCTAAACGCGCAATGGAAGAGCCACTACGTCAAATCGTTTCAAATGCAGGTGAAGAAGCTTCTGTTATTTTAAATAAAGTTGCAGAAGGTGAAGGTAACTTTGGTTATAACGCAGCTACAGATGTATTTGGTGACATGATTGAAATGGGTATTCTTGATCCTACTAAAGTAGCGCGTTCAGCACTTCAAAATGCAGCGTCTGTTTCTGGTTTGTTAATCACAACAGAATGTATGATTACAGATATCCCAAGTGATGATGCGGCTGCTGGTGCTGATATGGGTGGCATGGGCGGCATGGGTGGAATGGGCGGCATGATGTAATCATCGCTACATTGCACTTTTAAAGTTGCTAAAAAGCCTGCTCCTTTTTGTTAAGGGGCGGGCTTTTTTGTTTTCGGGGATTTAGTTTTTGAGAGTATGTAGTGTTAGTTCTTATGGGCGTTTATCGAAGCCTGACATGAGTTGCAGTTTGCAGTATGAGTATTGCAATGGGGTTGCATGATGCAATGCTATATGCGGTATGAAAGATATTGTATGTGTATAACCTATTGAAATTTAAGATTATTTAATATCTGGCATGGCATCTGCTCTATATCCAGTACAGCCTTACTAGCGATGAGTTAGCAAGGCTAAAAAGTTTTAGAGTAGTTAAACTGGATTTGAATTTAAGATTTTACTAAAGCAACCACGCTGATGCTTAGATGCAGGGATTAGCATCGCTCTTTTTATTCGCAGTTGGATGTGGCGTTCAACTGAATGTTTTTTTAAGTATATAGCCATGATGATTATGGCAAGCGGCAAATAGACAGTCGCTAACACCAGGCAGGAGTCTAGAGTAAGCACACACCGAGTGTGTGTAATCAGTTTTTAATAATGCAACCACGCTGATGCATAGGGACAAGGATTAGTCCCGCCATTTTTATTCAGTGATTAATTATCCGTAATTAGCACGCACAAAAAAGCCAGCTCTCAACAAGCTGGCTTTTTTGTGTACGTGTATTTTTAAGTAGAGAAAGTTATTTTTGCTGGCGAATAAAATCGGCATCAATAAAGTGATCAAGAAAACTTAGTCCATAATGAAATGTATTCTTATCATCTGTTTCATTGTGGTAACAAACACGGCCATTGGCTACTAAAATACTCTGATCTTTTACCGTTACATTTAGCTTAACTTTTTCATTTAGTTCAAATGTTTCATTGCTTTGAAAGCATAGGCCGCCGCGACTAATATTTAACACTTTGTATGCCTGGGATGAGCTTTCTGCGGATGCGCGCGATAGTTCAACCGAGCTGTCGTTAATGATGGATCGAGATTCACGTTGTTGCATTTTATGGCTTACCATTGGTTGAGTTTAAACAGCTATGCACTTTGCTTGCTGTTTGTTGCATTAATGTCAGGTAGTGATCTGTACCGGCGTCCAGTTGTGAGCCAATTGGATCTAAGGCTACTAGTTTAGCAGAGTGATCTTCTGTAAGTGTTTTTAGTAATGGTGGAATACTGGGTGGCTCATAAAAAACACATTGTATATTTTTATCACGTATTAGTTTTTTAAGCTGTTTTATGCGCTTTATACCAGGCTTAACATCGGGAGTACTTGTTACAAATCTTACATCCGTTAACTGGTTTTCATGTTCAAAATATTGGTAAGCATCATGGTAAACAAGAAATGTTTTATGTCGAATGGGTTTAAGTAGCTGAGTGTTTATGCTTTTTGTCCGGTCGAGTTTCAGCGTAAATGCCAGTAGGTTTTTTTGGTAAATACTTTTATGCGCAGGGTCCAGACCAATAAGTACCTCAGCTAGATAACGACTAATATGTTTTGCATTGTTTATAGATAACCAGATATGACCATCTGTGCCCTTATTAGTGAGCGCAATTTCATGGCTGGTGTCTTTATGATGATGTGCATCATGTTCACGATGGTGGTCAAACCCTCTGTTAGGGAGTTTATCTATACCATTTATTTGGCTGAGCTGAATAAATTGAGTTTTATTTCCTGATTGTTCCAGCTTTTCGACATAGCTTTCAAGATTGTTGTCACTGTAAATAAATAGATCTGCCTGAGACAGTTTGCGCTTTTGTGACGGTTTAAGCTGGAAGTTGTGCGCTGAGGCCTGTTTATCAAGGAGTAATTGAGGTGTTGTAACGCCTTGAGTGATGTTACTGACCAGCGAGTGCAAAGGTTTAATGCTGACCAATATTTCAGGTGTGCTTGCATGACTGCTGAAGGGGGTAAATAACAGAAGCAAATAAGAGCTTAGTAAGGCTTTGTAGTTGGTTAACATGTGTTTGTGATAAAGTAAGCGATCAGTACGTGGAAGTTTACAGGTCAAACCATTTCGGTCAATCATTAGCACTTATGAACTCATTTTTAATAAAAGCAGAAAATATTGGGCTGCAATTAAATCAGCGCCAAATTCTGGATAATATTAGTTTAACAATCAATCCCGGTGAAATTCTTACCTTGATAGGCCCCAATGGTTCTGGAAAAACCTCATTAGTGCGCGTATTACTTGGATTGTTGGACATCAGGCAAGGCTCATTGCAGAAAAAAGATCAGCTGGTGATTGGCTATATGCCGCAAAAATTTCATATCGATGCAGTGCTACCTATGAGCGTGCTACGTTTTTTACAAATGGGCAATAAGGTCACGCTTGAAGAAATTACGCGGACAGCAAGCTCATTAGGCATAGTTTCATTGTTAGAGCAGCCGGTTCAATCAGTATCTGGCGGTGAGTTTCAGCGTGTGTTACTCACGCGTGCTCTGTTACGTAAGCCTGACTTACTGGTATTGGATGAACCAGCACAGGGTGTCGATATCAATGGCCAGCAACAGCTGTATCAATTGATTTCTAAAATTCGTGATGATTATGGTTGTGGCGTATTAATGGTTTCCCATGATTTGCATCTGGTAATGGAAGCAACGGATCAGGTGCTTTGCCTGAATACGCATATCTGTTGTACGGGGCATCCGGAAGCAGTGAGTAAGCACCCGGAGTATCTAAAATTATTTGGTTCCTCTTTAGATGGTATGGCGGTTTATACGCACAATCATGATCACAGCCATGACTTTACCGCGGACTCAGAAATACCGAATTGTTCTTCCTGTGAGAAAAACCCACTACAGAAAGAGCACGATCATGATCATGGATGAGTTTATCTGGCGTGCATTAATCGCCGGTATGTTGGTAGTGCTGGTATCCGGGCCATTGGGTTGTGTTGTTGTTTGGCGTCGTATGTCATATTTTGGTGATGCCCTGGCTCATGCGGCTTTACTGGGTACCGCAATGGCGCTTATGTTTGATCTGCAACCTTTGATTGGTGTGGTCGTGATAGGTGGATTGATCAGTTATTTATTAATGAGCTTGCAGCGTAAGAAAGATTTATCCAGCGATGCCATTTTAGGTATTTTGTCGCACGGTGCGCTGGCCAGTGGTTTGGTAATGATGGCCGTGATGCAGTCGCAAGGTGAGCGAATCGACATTATGGCTTATTTGTTTGGCGATATATTGTCGGTGACCTGGGAGTATATTATTTGGCTGGGCATAGCATGTGTTGTTGTATTGTCGTTTATTGTTCGCTTGTGGGAATCCATATTGTCTATTGCTGTGCACGAGGAATTGGCTCGTAGTGAAGGTGTTGTGGTTGATAGGGTGCGTTTGATTTTTATGTTGTTAATGGCGGTGCTAGTTGCGGTAGCGATGAAAATTGTCGGCATAATTTTGATTACAGCCTTGTTAATAATTCCAGCCGCAAGTGCGCGGCGCTTTGCTGACTCGCCAGAGCGCATGGCAGTGCTAGCCATTGTATTCGGTTTGATTTCGGTTGTTATGGGTATGTTTGCATCGATGCAGTGGGATACGCCAGCAGGGCCTTCAATTGTATTGTCTGCCGTAATGCTGTTCTTTGCATCACGGTTAAAACCAGTGGTTTAAAATGTTGGTGTTTATTTATCAGCGAGTTGTTTAGCAATTGCATTGTGGCTTAATTGTGCAAGCTGCTTATTAGTTATTTCTGAGGCAGGGTCTAAATGAATATCTATCGGTGGTAAAAAATGTAGTTCTACGTCTAACGGATTAGCGCGGATGAGGCCTAATAAAGAATCCATAAATGTCATGTCATCAATATAAGGGATGTTGGGATTAACGCCTAGTGAGTGAGGGTACTTCAAAGCAATGGGCTGAATTTTTACCTGTGCTTCAATAGCGGCCTGTAGTAAACGACCGTGAAATTTTTTGACACTCTTCCCATCAGTCGTTGTTCCTTCGGGAAAAATTACCACACTACCTCCAGACTGTAAGCAGTTAGTAATTTCTTCAAGTGATTCTTGTGCAGCACCATGCCGACCGCGTTGTATAAACAATGTGCCCGCACGATTTGCAAGCCAGCCAATAAGCGGCCAATTTTTTATGTCTGCTTTAGATAAAAAGTGCAGAGGTTGTTGGCAGGCTAGTACAGGAATATCAAACCATGAAACGTGGTTCATTACATACAGAGTGGGCTCTGTTTGCATCTTTCCGTGAGATGTAATCTTCGCATGAAAAATATTGCATATACCACGGTTCCATTTAATAAAATGTGCAGAAGCAGTGGCTTGTTGATGAATGCCGTTACGCAAATAAAAATAAGCCAGTACGATGCCATAAACCAAATGCAAGTTAAGGCGCAAAACCTTCCAGGCAAGTTGTAATGATGTAAGAAGCTTCAATGGGCAGACTTTATGCGAACCGCATA
>Ga0316209_1000433_pt1 | contig 75468 bp, 63 predicted proteins | sample 6monopyrite_MG_FD_204945 | JGI IMG/M metagenome (GOLD analysis project Ga0316209, IMG submission 204945) | Microbial mat bacterial communities from mineral coupon in-situ incubated in ocean water Damariscotta River, Maine, United States -... | ecosystem: Environmental > Aquatic > Marine >... | reverse complement strand
CTATCTGAGGTCCCGCAACAGCACTGGACTCAAAATGGGTGACGAGATTTTCGACACGCAATAGCGGCGTTGTGGATGGAGTATTCATCTATGGTTACAGCACTAATCGCGGCACAGCAGACAGCAGATTTTGTGTATATTCCTGCTGTGGATTCCGACAGATCTCGGCCGTCGGACCCCGCTCTACAATCTTGCCACCATGCATCACCGCCATTTCATCACTAATGTATTCCACCACGCTGATATCATGCGTGATAAAGAGTAAGGTTAGATTTTTTTCGGCGCGAAGCTCCATCAACAGCTGTAACACTTCGGCCTGCACCGAGACATCGAGTGCGCTGGTGACCTCATCGCACACAATAAACTGTGGATTCAGCACCAGCGCACGCGCCAGTCCGATACGCTGCCGTTGCCCGCCGGAAAACTCATGCGGATAACGCCACAGATGATCGCCATCAAGTTGCACTCGCTGCAAGATCTGACGCGCAATCTCTATACGCTCATCCTTTGACTCACCGATGCCATGCACGGCCATCGGCTCGATCAGCGTACTGACAATCGTCATGCGCGGATTCAATGAGGACATCGGGTCCTGAAAGATGATCTGCATGTCGCGTCGAAACGGAATCATCGCTTTACGCTGTAATTGGGTAATATTCTGTTGATTAAATAAAATTGTACCGGCCGTCGCATCGACCAGGCGCAGGATCGCACGCCCCAGCGTGGTCTTGCCACAACCGGACTCGCCCACCAGTGCGAGTAGCTGACCCTTAGGGATTTTAAGATCGACACCATCCACCGCCTTAACATGATCAACCGTATGACGAAACAGCCCTTTTTTAATCGGAAAGTAGACCTCAAGTTGTTGCAGTTCGATCAGCGGCGGTTCATCGATTTCTGTTTCGATAGTATCTTGCGCCAGTGGGATTTCAACTAACTGTAGATCTCGTTGTCGTTTTAAATTTTCCGGCAAGGCAGCCAGCAACTGTTTGGTGTAATCATGCTTCGGCTGGTGCAGTACCTGATCAAGTGTGCCTGTCTCAACGATCTTACCCCTGCGCATCACCGCCACACGGTCCGCCATCTTCGCGACCACGCCGAAGTCATGCGTAATAAACAGAATGCTCATTCCGGTACGCGCCTGTAGTGCTTTCATCAAACGCAGAATCTCGGCCTGTACTGTCACATCGAGTGCAGTGGTGGGTTCATCGGCGATCAGCAGATCGGGTTCACACGCCATCGCCATCGCGATCATCACGCGCTGTCGCTGGCCGCCTGAGAGACGATGGGGATATTCATCCACCCGGACTTCAGGGCTGGGAATCTGCACCTGTTCCAGCGCTGCGATGGCACGTTGGCGCGCCTCTGCATCATCCATCTCGGGCCAGTGAATCTGCAACACCTCCATAATCTGCTCACCGATGGTAAAAACGGGGTTGAGCGAGGTCATCGGCTCCTGAAAGATCATCGCGATACGCGCACCACACACCTGACGTTTTTTATCTTCCGCCAGCGTCAACATATCGAGCGTCTCGCGTTCGCCACTGCCATTACCATTCAGCTCACCGCACTGAAAAAAGATGCGTCCATCGGGGTGACTGCAGATATCCCGCGGGATCAACTGAATCACCGATAGCGCAGTGATCGACTTGCCACTACCCGACTCGCCCACGAGGCAGAAGATCTCGCCTCTGTCGATATGAAAGCTAATCCCATCAACCGCCTTAACGATATTTTTACCTGCGCGCAGATGCGTTTTGAGGTTTTCAACCTGTAGTAACATGCGCTAGCCCGCCGACTTCTTCAGGTTAGGGTCGATCGCGTCGCGCAGCGCTTCCCCCATCAGGTTATAAGCAAACACAGTAAGGAAGATCGCCCCCCCGGGAAAGAGCGCCATCCACCAGTTAAAGGTCGATGACTGCACCGCCTGGTTTAGCATCTGCCCCCATGATGGGTCATCGACCAGCCCCAGACCAAGAAAACTGAGCGTGGCTTCCGCCAGGATTGCAGAGGCGACTCCAAAGCTCGCCGCGACCAGAATAGGCGCAATGCCATTGGGCAACATGTGACGAAATAGAATCGAACGCAACGGCAGACCACAGGCCGTCGCCGCCTGCACAAACTCCTGCTGACGCAGGCGCAGGAATTCGGCGCGCACAAAGCGTGCATAACCGGGCCAGCTGGTGATGCCGATGATCACCATCATCACGTAGAGGCTGCGTTCAAAAAAAGCGACAAAGGTGAGCAGCAGAAAAAGCGTCGGTACGGCTTCAAAGATCTCGACCAGACGCATCCCGATCATATCGACAATGCCAGAGTAGAATCCCATCAGGCCGCCAATAATAATCCCGATCAACATCGCGATACCGGTCGCAACAAAGCCGATCCCCAACGCAATGCGTGAGGCGTGAATCATGCGACTGAGTACATCGGAGCCGTTCTCTTCGGTACCAAACCAGTGAGTACGCAATGAGGCATCACCCGCTGGCGTGACCGCTTTAAGCGGTGCTTCGAGTCCGGTATCACCAGAATCACGAATGTAGTCTTTGGGCGAATAAGGGATCGGCGCGTGAATCACCCAGTCATAATCCCCTGCCGCCTGTTTGGCACGGTATTGATCGTAAACCGTCAGCTGTGGTGGCGACACCAGCATAAAGGCGATGATGGTGGCGATTAAACCCGTCGCAAACAACGCAATCACCTTTTTGTAAAAACGGATGCGCACAAACAGCAAAATCACCACAGTAAAAAAGATCGCCAGCAGGGTGAAGTCACCTATCGTCATATAACGGAACATCGGACTGCTGATGATCGAGCCTTCACTGACGAGTAGTGGATGGCTATTAGCAAGCATCGGCGCAAACACCGCCACGGCCGCCAGCAGCGCAATCCAGAACAGACCAAGCCGCGCGCCCCATTGTGTAAAGGCCTCACGCAACACCTGCGCACCATAACCACGGTTGGCCGCCTGTGAGCTCTGCTGCTCATCCGCCAGTGTGGTCTCAGTAGTCATCGCCTCTGTCTTATTACTCATGTAGCGTCACCATCAGCATCTTCATCAGTCGTAACTCACTCTGGGATCGGCAAGGGCATAACAGACATCGGCGATCAAATAACCGACCAGTGTCAGCACGCCGCTGATCAGGGTGATCGACAGTACCAGTTCGCGATCACGTGCCTTTACCGCCTCGATCGCCAGCTTACCCATGCCATCGATACTAAAGATACTTTCGACGATGACCGAACCACCGAGCAGACCGGGCAACAGCGTCGCCGAGACAGTGATCAACGGTAACAGGCTGTTACGAAAGACATGCCGCCACAGTACATCCTGCTCACTCACCCCTTTGGCACGTGCCGTGCGAGCGTAATCGGCCAGCAGATTTTCAAGCACGGCGGTACGGGTTAACTTGGTGAGAAAGGCAAAGCCGCCATAGGTGAGACAGATGATCGGCAGGATCAGGTGCCAGGTGCGATCAAGAAAAAAGCCGCGTACAAAGCCTTCGCCCTGAAACATAAAAAAGAGCACCGTACCGGTGGCAACACCGATACTGCCCATCACGACCAGTCTCAGCGCGAGATAATCGGTATAGGCAATCAATGCAAACAGCAGTGCCAGCGACACTCCGAGGAACAGGTATGCAATCGAAAAACCTTCACTCGGCAGTGCATTGGCCATCAAAAGGCCGGCTATCAGGCCCAGTATTGCCATCACACCGCAACGTATCTGCATCGACGCAAGCCGACTCAGCCATACCATCAACACTGCTCCGATACCACTATAGACAAAGAGCCACAACACGTCGATGACTGAACCCCAGTGCGGCAGGAAAACCATATTGAGCGCCTCTCGCTGACTGAGGCCGGCGGTGGGAAACCAGTGCCAGTACTGATCACTGGAGAAAAATCCGATCAGCATCACACCGGTCAACATCGTCGGTACCGACCACAGCCCCAGCATCACCACACTGGAGCCGACATCAAACGACTGTCCACGCTGCATCGCAGCACGCACCCCAATCGCGATTGCGATCAAATAGATCAACGGAATTGAGATTACATTCAGCAGCAGTGTGATCGGCACTCGCTCTTCGATCAGGTCCACCACTGGCCGGCCGTAGCGAAAACTTTTACCCAAATCAGACCCTTTGAAAAAAGAGAAGCCGTCGATTTCGCTGTTTTCATCCAGCGTAAAACCGACCGGGGAGACGTTATTGAGCCAACGCAGATACTGCACTGGCGCGGGTGAATCTAGCCCATAGAGGCGATTGTAATAATCTTCCAGCGCCTTCTTCGCCTGCGGCTCGAGGTTCTGCCCTTCGACCATGCTCTGCGCGCTGATGCCGCCGGGGGCGGAGGCCATCACGGTAAATACGACAATCGTAATCCCCAGCAAAGTGGGGATCATCAACAGGAGACGCCTCAGAAGATAAATATGCATCGATGCAGTCGTTATCTGGTTTTCTAGTCGCTGTACTTCTGTAGCGCCAGCGGTACATACCACTCTACCGGTACAAACCCGGCATTGAGGCCGAGTTTAGTCTGCGCAATGTTATGAATACGCCGATCAATAAAGGCTAGTGTCTTGCGCCGCATCAGAAAGGTGTAGGGTTGCTCGTCATACATGATCGCTTCGGCCTGCTGCCATAACGGCATACGTTTAGCTTCATCCACCGTGGCGCGTGCCTCATCGATCAACTTGTCTAGCTCAGGGCTTTTATTTCCGACAAAGTTATCGCCGCCATCTTCTGTGCGACTACTATGAAACATCTGGTAGATATCGGTCTCGACACCGCTCGACCAACCGAGTGTAATCGCATCAAAATTTCGTTTATCAAGCAGGTCAATCATCACCGACCATTCGGTGGGTTTGGGTTGCAGCAAAATGCCTGCGCCCGCATAGAGATCCTTTAAAAACAGTACAATGCGCTTGGTGTCTTCGTTCCCCTGAAAGTAGACCAGTTCAAACTCAAATGGCTTACCATTTGCATCTTCAAGCACACTGTCACCATTGCGGTCTTCATAGCCGGCTTCTTTTAGGAGCGCCTTCGCCTTGCCAGGGTCATAACTGCGCGGCGCTAATGACTTGTTGTGTTGATGACTGCGTGGACTGAACGGGCTAATCGCAACCTCGCCATAACCGAGCATGATCTCCTCGATCACTCGCTCGCGGTCGGTCAGGTAGGTCATCGCCTGGCGCACACGCTTGTCGGCAAAGCGACTCGGTTTATCTGCACTGCCCTGATTCCAGCCGATGTAGCTGTAACCTGCGGTCGGACTCATGTATTCAAAGTTTTTGGCACGTGTGGTCAAGTGTTCATCTTTAAGTAATTTCTTGTATTCAATCGGGCGTGCGCCGTAGATATCAATCTCACCGTTACGAAAGGTGGTGAGGCGTGCGCTGTCATTCTCGATCACCTTCCACAGCAGGCGGTTAAACGCAGGCAGCACCGGCCCCCAGTAACGTGGATTGCGTTCCAGCTCCACCATCCCCAGATCGGGCGTCCACCCTTTGGGATCGCGCAGACGGTAAGGGCCAGAGCCAAGCAGCAATCCCTTTGACTCATTAAAGGTCTCCGGCGCTTTCAGATAAGGTTCATAGAAATGACGCGGCATAATAGCCATGCCACCCGATAGCGATAGTGCATTAAAGTAAGGCTCTTTGAACTCGAACACCACACTATATTTATCGAGCGCGATCACTGACTTCATCTTTTCAAAGTAGGCGCGTTCGCGTGGGGCTGAAATGGTCTGGTTCATAATGAAATCAAACGTAAAAACCACATCATCACTGCTCAATGGCTGACCATCGGAGAAGACCACATCATCACGCAGCTTGAAGGTGATTTTCAGGCCATCCTTGCTCACCTCCCACGCATCCGCAATCAACCCCACCCACTCTAGTGTATCGGGATCACGCGTCAACAGTGACTCCTGCACATAGCTCTGTACGTTCGATGCGTAGACATCCGAAGAGACCAGCGGGGTAATCGTTTTGAGACTCACCCCAAAAGCCTGCACATGCCAGTCACCTTCCTGGTAATCGGGTTGCTCAACAGCCAGTTTCGCGCGGCGGAAGGCGGCCGGAAAATCATCGTTAACCTCTGGCACATTGCCCGCATCCGCCTGGCCACTAGCAGTCGCATTAAAACTACCGCTCTGTACCCGCTGATCTACACTGCGGACCAACGAACGTAGCTCACGCATGCTATCCGACTGCTCCTGCATCACGCGTTCCATCTGCGCCATCTTGCCCCACTGACGATCCACCATATACATGGTCAACAGGATCATCACTGCGAGCAGCGAAAGAAAGATGAATATCAAAAAGTCTTTAACCGTAAAGCGCCGTTCCATTGATCTATCCGCCTTTTACCTGAATCTGTCATCACAGTATACTTATCCCGCTGCACTTGATACCTGATACAACGCGGGCTTGATTAAACCCCAAGAATAACTAGCTTCGGTGTTTAGAACAAGCAAGCTGTGCTACCAGTGTGAAACAATATCAATTGCGGATAATTTACCCCTGATAAAGGGTTACTTTTGACAATGCCTCTTCCCGTAGCGCGTGTTTTTCGGTACCTTACCCTCTTACAATTGACTGTCTGAATTAGCGAAGGTGTGATATGGGATTTTTAGAAGGTAAAAGAGCGTTAATCGTCGGTGTCGCCAGCAACCGTTCGATTGCGTGGGGCGTGGCCAAAGCGATGAAAGCACAGGGTGCCGAGCTGGCATTTACCTATCAAAATGAAAAATTAAAAGGGCGTGTTGAAAAATTTGCTGCAGAACTCGACTCTGATATCGTTATCCCTTGTGACGTTGCCAGCGATAAAGAGATTGATGCGGTATTTGAGCACCTCGATAATTACTGGGACTATCTGGACATCATTGTTCATTCGGTCGCTTTTGCGCCGCGCGAGGAACTGGAAGGCCCCTATCTCGACTGCGTGACCCGCGAAGGCTTTCGCGCCGCCCATGAGATCAGCTCATACAGTTTTGCAGCGCTGGCCAAGGCCGGCTGTAAAATGATGGAAGGGCGTGATGGCGCGATGCTCACGATGAGTTACCTCGGCGCAGTACGCACCATCCCCAACTACAATGTGATGGGGCTGGCCAAGGCGAGCCTTGAAGCCAATGTACGCTATATGGCGGATGACCTGGGGCCGGATGGTATTCGTGTCAATGCCATCTCTGCGGGTCCAATCAAGACCCTGGCCGCTGCCGGCATCAGTAATTTCCGTAAGTTTCTTGATTATGGTGAAAAGAACTCGCCCATGCGCCGTAATGTAACCATCGATGAAGTGGGCAACGTCGCCGCCTTTCTCTGTTCTGACATGGCCTCTGGGGTCACCGGTGAGATCACTTATGTGGATGCCGGTTACAACATTCTCGGCATGGGAAAACTCTAGCAGTGAAACTCTAGCGTCGCACCTCTCGATAATCGAATAAAAAAAAGCGGCGGGGTAACCCCGCCGCTTTTTTTATGGCTATTGACCCGCCAGATACTTATTTATAAATTGGTTTATAAATTGTCAGGGTACTCCTGGATCTTCGCCTGCTGCTTCAGGCTATCGACAAGATAGGCCCCTTCACTCTGCGAGCGAGAACGCTGCAATGTACTTTTTAATGAGGCGCGCGTCGCTTCATCTACTGTTGATGGATCGCCTTCTTTTAGCTGATAAAGGGCGATCACGGCATAGTCACCATTGGCTAATTCCAGCCCCTGCCACCTGGCCTCACCCGCGACAGGCCGAGCCATACGAAACGCGGCGTTTAAGATCTCTCTATTAACCGTGCTAGCTTTTCGTTTGATGAGCTCTGTCCGAGTCCATTCAATCTCATTCGCTGCAGTAATCGCCGCTACATCAGCACCATCTTTAAGCTGCTTTAATAAATCGTTACCTAATTCCACCGCCGCACTTTTAGCGCTGTGATCACGTAGCAGTGCGATCACATCCTCGCGGACTTCATCAAGTGGGCGATGCGATTCCGGCTTATGCTCACGGATGCGAATCACCACCATATGATTGGCACCAACCTCTAAAGGATCACTGTTGTTACCGGCCATCACTTCACTACTAAAAGCAGCTGTTCTGACTTTAGAATTAGCGGCAATTCCCACGCCGCCACTGCGATCAAAAAAATCGACGGTCTTTATCTCTAACCCCATCTCTTCTGCTGCAATCGAAAGTGAATCAGGGTTTTCGTAGGTCAGATTACTCAGCACTTCCAGGCGATCAAACAGCACGTCTTCTGCTTGCTGTTCACGATAAGAGAGCTCAAGGTCTGCACGCACCTCTTCAAACGACTTCGAACTCCCCTCGCGGATATCTTCAAGTTTGATAATATGAAAACCGAAAGGGGTCTGTACCAGTTCACTGACTTCACCTTCTTTCATTGAAAAAACCACATCATCAAAGGCGGTGACCATCATACCGCGCCCAAAATAACCGAGGTCACCACCGTCAATGGCTGAGCCAGCATCATCTGACTCTTCTTTGGCTAATGTTTCAAAAGACTCGCCGGCCTGAATCTTTTCAAGCAAGCCTGTCGCCTTACTGCGTGCCGCCTCAATCTCGGTGTCACTCAAACCTTCTTCTGCATTGATCAGGATATGACGAGCATGTCGTTCTTCTGGCACCCCAAAGGACTCAATACGATCTTCATAGAGCTCCTGCAAGATGGTTTCATCGACTTCGACATCACTTATCAGGTCTTTGGAAGAGAGCTCGATATACTCAAGACTGACCTGCTCCGGCAGTGCGAAACGCTGGATATTTTTATCGTAGTGTTGCTTAATCTCATCATCACTAAATTCACGCGAGACTTGCTTCTCTTTAAGCGCTTCTGCCTTCAACACGAGATAACCAATTTCGCGTGTCTGTTCCTGCACACGTAACAAGGCATCCAGTTCATAGTCAGTCACAATCGCCAGATCCATTACACCAGAAACAAATTGCGTGGCCATCATTTCGCGCCGCACATTTTCTTCAAAATCACCGGGGGTCAGATTGTTTTGACGCAATAAATTGTTGTATAGCGCTGAATCAAAGACGCCATCGGTCTGAAACTCTTCGCGGGTGGCAATCGACTGTAGTAACAACTGATCACCAACATCGAAGCCATTGGCACTTGCGGCCTGTGACATCACCTCAGTATTCACGATACGATCTAGCGCGCTGCGCTTGATCGAGTCATCATTCATAAAAGGCGAATCAAGATCACCGCCGACTATCGACTGACGAAAGGCACGTTCACCCTGATAGACACGACGAAATTCAAATTCTGGAATGGGGACATCATTAACTTTGGCGACATAAACATTAGAGTCCGTCTCGAAATACTCATTAATGCCAAACAACGCAAAAGGAATAATAATCAGTATTACGATGACCCACGCGATAAAGCCCTGCGCACGTTCACGAATAAGTCCAAGCATGATGTTCTCTCTGGGTTGTAATTTACAAATCTAAATCAATCAGCACATCAATAATCTTTATGATGCGCACCGGTTAATAATAGCCCGGAAAATTATATCAGAACCAGAAACTAAAAAGGGCGTGCCTTTTGAGCACACCCTTATCAGATTTAACGTTGGCGGAGTGGACGGGACTCGAACCCGCGACCCCCGGCGTGACAGGCCGGTATTCTAACCAACTGAACTACCACTCCTTTTAAATGGTGGGTGCTGAGGGGATCGAACCCCCGACATCCGCCTTGTAAGGGCGACGCTCTACCAGCTGAGCTAAGCACCCGAGAAGCGGGCTATTTTATGGTATCTTTAAGCGTCTTACCAGCCTTAAATACAGGTAATTTTGCAGCTTTGATATCTATTTCGGCTCCGGTCTGCGGATTACGCCCTTTTCTTGCTGCACGTGCACGTACAGAAAAAGTCCCGAAGCCGACTAGCGTCACACTATCATCTTTTTTCAGCGCATTGGTCACAGCCGTTGTTATACCATCAATCGCACGGCCTGCTGCTGCCTTTGAAATATCTGCTGACTCGGCTACAGCATCGATCAATTCTGCTTTATTCACTATTCATGCTCCCAATTATTATCCGCAAAGAAGAGTTTCGAAAAACGTTGTAAGATTTTGCAGAGGTGGTGTTGTGTTTCAGTACCGGACGCTATTTATACAATCACGAATAGATGCTGTCAAGCAGAACCATGATTAACCCTATATAAAAGGGTTAAAACTAAAAACCCTGCCCGCTGAAAACGCGAGCAGAGTACCTCATCACGATAGCAAATTACAAGGTTTTTTTAGTGCGGACGAATATACCCGCCTTTTTTTGACTTCGATGATTTTTTACTTGCTGCAATTTCACCTTCATTATCTTTATCAATAATAGGTTCTGGCATATGCAGTAATGCAGTCTGCAAAACCTCGTCAATCCATTTTACAGGCTTAATCTCAAGATCCTTTTTGATATTCGCAGGTATCTCGACGAGATCACGTTTATTATCTTCAGGGATCATCACCGTTTTAATGCCCCCACGGTGAGCAGCCAACAGCTTCTCTTTAAGCCCGCCTATGGGTAACACTTCACCGCGCAATGTGATTTCACCGGTCATCGCAACATCTGCGCGCACCGGGATCCCTGTTAACGCAGAGACTAACGCGGTGCACATACCGATACCTGCACTGGGCCCATCTTTAGGGATGCCACCTTCCGGCACATGAATGTGGATATCATTCTTCTGATAGAACTCAGCATCAATTCCCAGCAGGTTCGCGCGGCTACGCACCACCGTCATTGCGGCCTGCACCGATTCCTGCATCACATCACCAATCTGCCCGGTGATCGTCAGCTTGCCTTTACCAGGCATCACTGTGCCTTCAATAGTCAGCAATTCGCCGCCCACTTCTGTCCATGCCAGACCTGTGACCTGACCGACCTGATCATGCTCTTCAGCCAACCCAAAACGAAAACGTTGCACGCCTAAATATTTAGCCAGGTTACGCGAACCAACCACGACCTTCTTTTTACTGTCTTTGAGTAAGATGCTTTTTACGACTTTACGGCAGACCTTTGAGATCTCACGTTCCAGCCCTCGCACGCCAGCTTCACGGGTGTAATAACGTACAATGTCACGGATAGCACCTTCAGAAATACTAATCTCCTCAGGCTTCAGGCCATTGTCCTTAATCTGCTTCGACAACAGGTAACGCTGTGCAATGCTGACCTTTTCATCCTCGGTATAACCTGAGAGGCGAATCACTTCCATACGATCAAGCAACGGCCCTGGAATATTCATACTATTTGCCGTGCAGACAAACATCACATCGGAGAGATCATAATCTACCTCTAAATAATGATCATTGAAGGTGCTGTTCTGTTCTGGATCAAGCACCTCTAACAACGCAGATGCTGGATCACCACGAAAATCCTGCGCCATCTTATCGATCTCATCCAGCAGAAAAAGTGGATTACGTGTTTCAACTTTGGCCAGGTTCTGCACAATCTTACCCGGCATCGAACCAATATAAGTACGACGATGACCCCGAATCTCGGCTTCGTCACGCACGCCACCCAGTGACATACGTACAAACTTACGGTTGGTCGCGCGCGCAATCGAACGCCCCAAAGAGGTCTTCCCCACGCCTGGAGGCCCTACCAGACAAAGAATCGGCCCCTTCAACTTATCAACGCGCTGCTGCACAGCGAGATACTCAAGGATACGTTCCTTGACCTTCTCCAGGCCAAAGTGATCCGCCTCAAGCACATCTTCCGCCTTCGATAGTTGACGACAGATCTTGCTGCGTTTTTTCCACGGCACACTGGTAATCCAGTCAATATAGTTACGCACGACGGTGGCTTCAGCCGACATGGGTGACATCATCTTTAACTTGTTGAGTTCAGCATCGGCCTTTTTTCTGGCCTCTTTCGACATGCCAGACTTTTCAATTTTTTGCGTTAGCTCATCCAGTTCATTAGGCACATCATCCATATCACCCAACTCTTTCTGAATCGCTTTCATCTGCTCATTCAGATAATACTCGCGCTGGCTCTTCTCCATCTGCCGCTTAACGCGACCACGAATTCGTTTCTCCACCTGAAGTAGATCTATTTCAGACTCCATCAAACTCATAAGACGCTCAAGACGGGCGCGCGATTCAACCTCTTCCAGCAACTCCTGACGCTCTTCAACCTTGAGTGTCATATGTGCCGCAATGGTATCTGCAAGACGGCCAGCATCTTCAATTGACGCGAGTGATGACAACACTTCAGGCGGCACTTTGTTATTCAGTTTTACATATTGATCAAATTGCCCCAACACAGAACGACTCAGCACTTCGGCTTCACGCTCAGGCATCTCGGCAGCACGCAGCATTGTGATTTGCGCAACGAAGTATTCCTGTGATCCCATGAAATGGGTGGTGCGCGCACGTTCCACGCCCTCAACCAGCACTTTAACGGTGCCATCAGGCAGTTTCAGCATTTGCAGAATAGTTGCAACGGTACCGATATCGTAGATATCTTCTTCCTGCGGATCATCAATCGAAGCATTGCGTTGCGACACTAGCATGACCTGCTTATCGCGCTCCATCGCCGCCTCTAACGCCTTGATCGACTTATCTCGTCCAACAAACAACGGAATCACCATATGAGGGTAGACAACGACATCTCGTAGTGGCAAGACAGGGAGGATTGTTTGCTCTTCATTCACTTCAGTTAATTCTTCATTCTGCGCCATGATAAATCCTCATTATGCTGCGGAGTGTAGTGAGGTTACGCTCTCTCTCATTAAGTTCATCGACATCAAAGCGCCGTCCTTTACCCCTAAATACAGAATATTATTTAGGGGTGAGGGACGTGCTTTTCAAGGGGATAACCACTGCTTGCACAGGCTCACGAATCCGCCTGCACCTCAACTAGAGAAAGGGCACAGGCACATATTAGTTACTCGTTTGTTGCTGAAGCCTGGTTCTGATCGCCACTGGAATAGATCATCAACGGCTCTGAGTCCGCATTTATCACGCTTTCATCAACCACCACTTTTGCAACATTTTCAATGGATGGCAGGTCATACATCGTATCCAGTAATACATGCTCAATGATGGAACGTAAGCCACGAGCACCCGTCTTTCGCTCCATTGCCCTGCGTGCGACCGCGGTCAGGGCATCTTCACGAATTTCCAGCTCGCATCCCTCCATTTCAAACAACTTGCCAAACTGTTTGGTAATCGCATTTTTTGGCTCGGTTAAAATACGCACTAATGATGCTTCATCAAGTTCTTCAAGCGTGGCAATCACAGGTAAACGCCCCACAAACTCTGGGATCAGACCATATTTAACCAGGTCTTCCGGCTCAACCGCGTAGAGGATCTCGCCCACCGGGCGCTTGTCATCCTTGCTCTTCACCTCAGCAGAAAAACCAATGCCGCCCTTCTCGGAACGGTCACGAATCACCTTATCCAGTCCGGCAAATGCACCCCCACAAATAAACAGAATATTAGAGGTATCGACCTGTAGAAATTCTTGCTGCGGATGTTTCCGTCCACCCTGAGGAGGCACTGACGCCACCGTGCCTTCGATCAGTTTCAGCAACGCTTGCTGCACACCCTCACCCGAAACATCACGGGTGATTGAAGGGTTGTCAGATTTACGCGAGATCTTATCTATTTCATCAATATAGACAATCCCACGCTGTGCCTTATCCACATCATAGTCACATTTCTGCAATAATTTCTGGATGATGTTTTCAACATCCTCACCGACATACCCCGCCTCGGTCAGCGTAGTGGCATCGGCAATTGTAAAAGGCACATTAAGCAGGCGCGCAAGTGTCTCGGCCAGCAGTGTTTTACCACAGCCCGTCGGCCCAATTAACAGAATATTACTTTTAGCGAGTTCAATCTCACCTTTCTTTTCCGCTACTTCCTGGCGTTTGTAGTGATTATAAACCGCCACCGCCAGTACTTTTTTGGCGCGTTTCTGACCAATTACATACTCATCTAATATCGCATTAATTTCATGAGGCGTCGGCAACTTAGCACCCTGCATTGATGCAGATTTTTCCTGCACCTCTTCGCGAATAATATCATTACAAAGTTCTACGCATTCATCACAGACAAAGACCGATGGCCCTGCAATCAGCTTGCGGACTTCATGCTGGCTCTTTCCGCAGAAAGAACAGTACAACAGCTTTTCGCTCTCTTCATTTTTATCGTTGTCTTTATCATCACTCATGACTAACTCCGCTACTTCATGATTAAAGGGAACATGCGCCCTTCGTCCGCACTTCGGTTAAACTCGCTAAAAACAAATGCAATTACTACGCCGCGTCACGGCTCTCTAGTACGGTATCGACCAAACCATACTCAACCGCTTCCGTACCTGACATAAAATTATCACGATCAGTATCGGCCTGAACACGTTCTAGTGGCTGCCCAGTGTGATGCGACATCACCTGATTCAGCTCATCACGGATACGCAAAATCTCACGCGCATGGATATCAAAATCAGCTGCCTGCCCCTGAAAACCGCCCAAAGGCTGATGAATCATCATGCGGGAATGAGGCAAGCAATAACGCTTACCTTTTGCCCCGCCAGTCAACAGCAGTGCGCCCATACTTGCCGCCTGGCCAATACACATCGTACTGACATCAGGTTTAATAAATTGCATCGTGTCATAAATAGACATCCCCGCGGTGACAGACCCCCCCGGTGAATTAATATAAAGATGAATATCCTTATCTGGGTTTTCAGATTCAAGAAACAATAACTGAGCCACCACCAGATTGGCCATGTGATCCTCTACCTGGCCTACCAGAAAGATTACCCGTTCTTTAAGTAGTCGAGAATAGATATCGTAGGCACGCTCTCCACGTGAAGACTGCTCCACCACCATGGGAACCAGATTCATGCTGGTGTCTCCTGTTATCGCCTGATTAATTAATCTATCGGTCATCACCCTCTATCCTTTAGTACGTCATGTTACACAGCAACTATTTGTCTTATCTCGAAATATTACCTAAATTCGAGTCCAGATTACTCACTTTTCCAGGCCATTTATACCCTGACAAGTCATTTAATACTGCTTTGACTTGCTTCCTGCCTGACGTCAATATTCGGCTTATAACACTAATTCATAAGCAATTAATCACATCATATTGCTTTCTGCTGGGTATTGGCCTTACCGCATCCCGTACAGCGATTCGCTAAACCCACTATACCTTCAAAAACCACACCTCACTACTTCACATCGCAACCCCACCAAAAGACTTAATTTAAGCAAGGTTACTGTTTGGAGCGATCCATCAGCGCCTCAAAAGTGCTCGTCTGCTCATCAAGCTGAACCTGCCCCAACACCCATTCAACCACCATTTCCTCTAGCACGACGGCTTCGATCTGTCTCAAGCGTTCACGCTCGGCGTAATACCACTTCACCACTTCATCCGGCGTATCGTAGGTCGAAGCCACCGATTCAACGGTTTCACGTATTTTCTCTGGTGATGCCTTCAACTCATTCGCTTTAACAATTTCCGAGATTAATAAACTCAATGTCACGCGACGACGAGCCTGATCTTCGTACATATCGCCACTAAGATCCAGTCCTTCTACCGGCACCCCCTGCTTACTCAGGTTAGCCTTCATCTGAGTCATCAATGCTTCAATCTCATCGTCCACGAGGCTACGAGGCAGATCCAGCGGGTTTTTCTCAAACAGCATGTCCATCACCGCCTGCTTGGTCTTGCCCTTGATTACCTGATCAAGCTCATACTGCATGCTTTTGCTCAACTCACCGCGCAGGTCATCTAAACTATCAATGCCAAAGTTTTTGGCAAAATCCTCATCGATTTCAGGCAGCTTCGGTTCAGAGACGGATTGCACGGTCACCGCAAACTGCGCCGCTTTACCGGCCAGCTCGGTTGACTGGTAACCTTCAGGAAAAGTGACATTGACCACTGTTTCATCTCCGGAGGAGGCGCCTAGTAGCTGATCCTCAAACCCCGGAATAAATGTCCCAGAACCCAGCACCAGCGTCACGTTATTGCCTTCACCACCCTCAAATTTCTCGCCATCGATCGAACCCACAAAGTCGACAACCAGCTGATCCTCTGCCTGCGCCGCACGTTCAACAGCTTGCCACTCAACCCGCTGACGGCGCATTTTATCGACCATGCCATCGATATCTGCAGCTGAAATTTCAGCGGCCGGTTTTTCAACACTCACACCCTCAAAAGAAGCGAGTGTTACTTCTGGAAAGACCTCAAAAGTCGCAATAAATTCAAGGCTACCGCTCTCCGCAGTCGGGATCGGCTCAAATACAGGCATTCCGGCTGGCTGCAATTTTTCTGCGGATAGCGCCTCATAGAAACTGGAACGCGTCACTTCATCCATCACTTCCTGGCGTACTTTTGATCCATATTTGCTCGCGACCACTTTGGCCGGCACCTTGCCCGGGCGAAAACCCGGCAGCTTTACCGTCCGCGACAGCGACTGAAGCCGCTTCTGCACCTCAAGATCAACCCGTTCAACAGGCACTGCGACCGTCATTTTACGTTCTAACGCACCGGTGGCCTCTACAGAAACTTGCATGTCATCTTTCCTCAATTAAAATAATTCTATCTAAATTCAATCTATCAAACAGGTTGTTGAAAAAGCCTCAGCTGAATGCGAGACAAGGCAAAATTTCGACAAGCACTCAAAAAGCGCTAAAGAGACGCAGTTTACACGTAGTAAATGTGCATTTCGAGCCGAATTTTCAAGAGTTTACCAGAATCGAGGTGCGATGCCCTCGTACCGCATACGATTTCTCGGCAATATATTCATCGACTCACAATATCGCCAGACGAATACGATACCCACATTGACCGTGATAACTGCAATCTGAGCAAAGAATTATGGTGTGTAAATAGTAAAGATGGTGCGAAAGGAGAGACTCGAACTCTCACGGGTTGCCCCACTGGTACCTAAAACCAGCGCGTATACCAATTTCGCCACTTTCGCAAAGATAAACATATTACGACGTAATATGCCGGCTAACTCAAACTTATTGCAGTATATCCTTAAACTGCTCCTTCAAACACCACTCCGTAACCCCAAAAATGGTGGGCCGTGTAGGGATCGAACCTACGACCCGCTGATTAAGAGTCAGCTGCTCTACCAACTGAGCTAACGGCCCTGAAATGGGGTGAACGATGGGGCTCGAACCCACGACCACCGGAATCACAATCCGGGGCTCTACCAACTGAGCTACGCTCACCATAAAACTTCAACACAACCTACCATACCTAAAATAATATGGCGCGCCTGGCAGGATTCGAACCTGCTACCCTCGGCTTAGAAGGCCGATGCTCTATCCGAATGAGCTACAGGCGCTAAAACTGCCAGGACAACCGTCTACAGGATGTCATCACAATCCTGAGACAGACTTTTCTAAAAATGGTCGGGGTAGAGAGATTCGAACTCCCGACATCCTGCTCCCAAAGCAGGCGCGCTACCAGGCTGCGCTATACCCCGAATGTTACAACTGTTTAATGCGGTACCGGAAAGACAACACGATCACCACTCGCCACAAGGCAGGGGATAATACGCGGCGACAGTGTGATCGTCAATTCAATGACTCACTTTTCTTCGTATTTTGGACAAATTTTTTGCCATGCAATACAAAATGCGAGAAAGCTAGCCATCGCGGCAAAGAAATATGTCGCCGTCGGCCCGAGCCATTCCCATGTATAACCGCTGTACAAACTGCCTATCGCGCCCCCCGCACCAAAGCTCAAACTACTATACAGCGCCTGCCCTCTGCCCTGATGTCGCCCCACAAAATATTGATGTATCAGTGAAATCGCCACCGCATGAAAAACCCCAAAACTAAAGGCGTGGAGTAACTGCGCAAAGAGCATCACTGCGAGCGACTCCACCCACCATGCCACTAATAACCAACGCAATGTCGTCAATGCCAGTGCCACTAGTAGCAAGCCACGCACACCAAAGCGCGGGATCAAACGGTGCATCACTACAAAGGCACCGATCTCCGCCACCACCCCCAGCGCCCACAGCTGACCAATCATGCTACGTGAGTAACCGTAGTCATCGAGGTAAATCGTATAAAACGTGTAGTACGGGCCGTGGCTCATCTGCACCAGAAAACAGATCACCAACAGCGCCACCACTGTCGGTTGTCGCAACACATTACGCAGCGGCTCATGATCAAGCGGCAGATGACCGGCGGCGCGCTCCGGCACAATGAGGCTGCTGCACCAGATCGCAGCAAACAGCACAATCAGTACAAGCGGTAACAGATCAACCCCCTGCGCCTCTAGCAGCGGCCCCACCAGCACCACCGTAATGATAAAGCCCACCGACCCCCACAGCCTGATAATGCTATAGCGATGGGTACTGTCACCGAGATGCGTCATCGTGGTCGCCTCAAACTGCGGCAACGTGGCATTCCAGAAGAAACTAAAAAGACAGATCACAAACGCGAGCCACCAGTAAGCGGACCCCAGCAAGACCCCCGCAAAGGCGATCACCGATAGCAGCGAGCCGAGCCGCACAATCATCATGCGTCGTCCGGTGCGATCGGCAATCCAGCCCCAGATATTGGGTGCAACGATCTTGGTCGCCATCAAAATCGCAATCAGCTCACCGATCTCACGCGCGCCAAAACCGAGGGATTGCAGGTAAAGCCCCCAGTAAGGGAGCAGTGCGCCAAGCGCGGCAAAATAGAAAAAATAGAAGCCCGATAGACGCCAGTACGGCGCGGCGTTGTCGTGTGCCGACATGAAGTTTAAGCGGGCATTAAGGCTGCGCGGGGATCACGGGAGTCGCCGACTGCACATCTGCATTTTGCGCACAATGACGCAACATATGATCCATCAGTACTATCGCCAGCATCGCCTCGGCGATCGGTGTCGCGCGGATACCGACACAGGGGTCATGCCGCCCCTTGGTAATCACTTCCATCGGCTCACCGTGGATATCCACACTCTTGCCCGGCAAACGCAGGCTCGAGGTCGCCTTGAGCGCGATGCTCGCACGGATATGCTGGCCACTGGAGATACCGCCCAGCACTCCGCCCGCATTGTTACTCAGAAAACCTTCGGGGGTGATCTCATCGCGATGCACCGTTCCCTTCTGCTCAACGCAGTCGAAGCCCGCGCCAATCTCAACGCCTTTGACTGCATTGATGCTCATCAACGCATGGGCGATGTCGGCATCAAGGCGATCAAAAATTGGCTCGCCCCACCCCGGCGGCACCCCTTCGGCCACCACATTGATACGCGCACCGATAGAATTGCCCTCTTTACGCAATGCATCCATATACTTTTCAAGTTCCGCCACCTTCGATGCATCCGGGCAGAAGAAAGGATTATTGCCGACCTCATCCCAGTCAAACGCTTCGGCCCCAATCGAATCAATCTGGATCGGCCCGAGTTGCGCCATGTAACCACGAATGGTGATGCCGTAGCGTACGTTTAGATATTTCTTCGCGATCGCGCCCGCAGCCACACGCATCGCCGTCTCACGCGCCGACGAACGGCCGCCGCCGCGATAATCGCGCACACCGTATTTTTGCTGATAGGTGTAGTCGGCGTGGCCAGGACGAAAGCTGTTCATAATCTCGGAGTAATCTTTCGAACGATGATCGATGTTTTCGATCATCAATCCAATCGGCGTACCGGTGGTCTTACCTTCAAAGGTACCGGAGAGAATCTTAACCTCATCGGTCTCGCGCCGTTGCGTGGTGTGGCGCGAAGTGCCCGGCTTACGCCGGTCGAGATCGCGCTGCAAATCTGCAACGTCTAGTTCAAGCCCCGGCGGACAGCCGTCGACAATGCAACCAATGGCGGGGCCATGACTCTCACCAAATGAGGTGACCGTAAAGAGTTTTCCAAATGTATTTCCTGACATGGGCGTTATTGTAGCGGAAATTGGGTCACGACGTCTTGTCCAACATCGTCACCAGCGCCGCCGAGTCAAGCTCACCCTGGCCACTATCGATGAGTGCATCAAGGTAGCTGCTAACAAGCTCAGTTCCGGGCAATGCCACGCCAAGTTCTGCGGCAGCCTCGCGTACGATACGCAAGTCCTTTTGATGCAAATGCGCCTTGAAGCCCGGCGTAAAATCATGGTCGAGCATGCGCTGCCCATGCACCTCAAGAATACGACTGCTGGCAAAGCCGCCCATCAGCGCCTCGCGCACTTTGTGCGGGTCAACACCGGAAGCCTCGGCCAACGCAAACGCCTCGCCAATCGCCGCCATCATCTGCGCCACGATGAGTTGATTGCACGCCTTAGTCACCTGCCCCGCGCCGCTCGCTCCCACATGGGTAATGTTTTTACCGACCACCTCAAACAGTGGCTTAAGCCGTTCAAACACGTCGGCCTTGCCGCCCACCATGATCGATAACGTGGCGGCCTCAGCCCCGACAGTGCCGCCCGACACCGGCGCATCGAGCATCTCGACACCCTTCTCCGCAAGCTGCTGTGCAATGACGCGTGTCACACTCGGCGAGATGGTACTCATATCCACCACCACATTACCTGCGCGTGCACCGTGAATTACTCCCTGCTCGCCAAGCACAACTTCTTCAACATCGCAGCTATCGGAGACATTCGTGATAATCACATCACACTGTGCCGCCAGCGCTTGTGGTGATGGGTAGCGACTGGCACCCGCCTCGATTAATGGCGCGGCGGCCGACTCACGCCGCGCGTAAACCGCGACTGAATAACCGGCCCGCAACAGATTCAGTGCAATCGGCCGTCCCATCAACCCTAGGCCAATATAACCTACACGCTCATTCATCCCCATTGACTCCACTCAATAATCGATCGAGTATTCGCTTTGATGACAGACAGTATAACGAGATTAATCAGGGCTTCGCTGCTACGGCCCGTCGCCGACCCTGCGTATCCGTGATCCACACCTCACGATAATCACCACGTTCAAGTTTCAACAGCAGACAAGGGCTCGTCAACATCTGACCGACCATCATACCCTTCAACGGTTCACGCCACTCAAGCACCACTTCGAGATGTCCTTCAACCAGCTGCGCCTCGGTTTCCGCTATCCCGACACGATAACCCAGCGTCGGTCGCGGCCCCATTTCCACAAACACCACTACTGATTGCGTAAAGTTGATCTCAACCGGGACAAGGGTGAACTGCCTGTAGTGTGACTCAAGCTGAGTAGCATCCTCAATCCAGCTAGCACGCGCGCCAGCCTCACTTCTTCCACACTGTATACCCGCATGAAGTGCCTCAACAGTTATCATTTCCGATACTTGGTGAGACATCACCTTGTGGCTGTGGCTGTGGCTGTGGCTGTGGCTGTGGCTGTGGCTGTGGCTATCGATACAAGCTGTAAGACCAGCCATCGCGGTTATTAGTAGTAGAAATTTCATTGCCTTCATCTGCGTCGCTGCAATCCTTTTAATTCCGGCAGGGTTTGCTCCTCCATGCGCTTAATAAAAGGCATTCCACCCTTTAACAAAGCGCTTGGACTCCCCCCTACACCAGCATCAAAACCGCTCACAAAATCGAGTCCCCCATGCGGGCCCTCGGCATCAATGACGCTCAAATTACTCAATGAAAAGTAAGCGCCGCACGCCTCACCTGGATCGCAAATCAGAGAGTCATTATTAATATCAGTACCACCAATCACATAGTATTGACGCCCTTCAGGGAAAATAACATTATCAAATTGATATGAGTAACGCCCCCCCCCTTGCACATTACCGCTCCATTGACCCTGCACACTAAAGTCAGATGCATCAATCAGCAATACATACTGATAACCGGCATCGCCATTAATCGCCTTCGTCAATATTTGCATAGTCACTGGCACCACCACACTATTGACAGAAGAGTTAAATCTAATGCCTGCCTGATAAATACCAGGCGCCGTCAAACTGCTTTTATCTATCGTCACACGGTAGAAACCAAGCAAGTCTGCATCCACTGTTTCAGCGGTAACTGTTAACCAATCGGCATCGTTACTAACAGTTGTAATATTTAACGCGTCTCCGCCACCATTGCTCACATCAAGCAGTGCCGTCGTTGCAGAGTCTCCCAGATTGAGGCCGCTTGGAGATACCACAAGTAGCGCAGGAGAAGGGGCTCGAGTCGTTCCAGCAAGATCAATCGCTTTGATTACCGCCTTGTGAGCATCGATCAATCCGTACCCAAAGAGATCGTCTCGCCCTGGGGCACCGATGTCTCCCACAATCGCACCACTCGATAACAGACTATCAACCTCTTCTGGCATCAAATCACTATAGGCCGATTTCATCAACGCCACGACACCGGCCATATGCGGCGCCGCCATTGAAGTACCCTGTATAGCATTGTAGTTTGGAATCGCGATTCCACCTGAATCATCAGCACGAGTGCTCAATATCCCATCCGGAAAGCCATCACCATCGATATCAAACCGCACATCTCCACCGGGGGCGGCGACATCGATTGCTGACCCATAGTTGGAATAATACGCCTTCTGTTTATTCCTATCGACGGATGAAACAGAAATCACACCTGCATATGAGGCCGGATATACAAGGGCTCTACTGTTATCATTTCCAGCCGCTGCAACCACCACCGCACCAGCAGCACGCGCCTGAGTATAGATATCCTGCTCCAATTGCGAATAGCCGTCACCACCAAAGCTCAAATTGATCACGTCTGCCCGCTGTGATGGGTTGAGTATCACTCCAGAATCATTTGGCAGTCCTGCGGCATAACGCACCCCTTGCATGATGTCATAGTTGGTACCGCCAAACTGGCCAAGCACACGCACTGGCAACAACTTAACACCCGGTGCAACGCCGGCCACACCCACTCCATCAACAGAAAAGCTGGTGGCTGCCGCCACTGTCCCCGCCACATGCGTGCCATGAAATGAGCTACTTCCAATACCGCCGCTATCACCTGTATCATTAGGATCATTATCGATCCCCGGCTGTCCATCTCCAGAATTAAGGTCGTTAGAGATAAAGTCATAACCTAGGTCAGGCGCAAACTGCTCCTTCAGATCAGGATGACTCATCAACACGCCAGTATCTATAATCGCAACCGTTACATTAACATCGCCTTTCTGGTTATCCCACGCGGCAGGAAGATTGATCAACGGATAGTGCCACTGAGAACTGTAGAGCGGGTCGTTCGGTACTGCGTTTGCAGTACGCATGTAATTCGGTTCGGCATACAAAACATCCGGCCGATTACGCAGCGCCTTGATCGCCAACAGCGTATCATGTTTGAGCTGATCCTCCTCACTCTTAAACTTGAATTCGTGCCGGCTTTCAGCAGGAACGCCCAGTGCATTAAAGGTCGCCTGACGATGCTGTTTATCTCCCAAGCCCATCAACATTGCATGGCGGATATCGTGCCCCTCTTTCAGCTGAAGCCCCACTGAAGAGGCACGCGATGCGGATGATGCAGCCATCGCGGTTCCTACTGAACCATCACTAAATTTGAGAATCATCTCACCCGGTACAAAGGCATCCGATAAGACCAGTCGATCCGCCGCGAGTGCCTTCGCCTGTGTGATGTCTACACCGACGCGCAAGGTATAGCTTGAATACCCAGCCCGAACCGGGGGGTCTTCTATCCAATTATTTACCATGATGGTGTAGTTACCTGTCGCCGTCACAGTAAGTTGCTCGACCGCGTCTGTAGTACTTGCCGAACGATTAATAACATCACGATTTTCATCCAGTAGAACTAAATCAAGATCGACTACCGTCAAGGGGTTTTCCATCATGGTTAATGTAATAGTCTGCCCAGACACCAGCCCAATACTATAAAAATCAGCAGTGTCACCATCCAAAAAAGAGCCGCCAATATAGCCCGTACCTGGTTTATTAAGATACCCACCTAATGTCACTGGATTTGGCAGCGGCTGTGCCGTCTCATAAGTATCATTAGACACATTGACTGCGTTCGGGTCATTCACATCACCATCGACAACCGCACCGGGGGCAACAGTGATCGTGCCACTAAGCGTGACAGTGGGTATACTAGTCGAAGGTGGAAGTATTGGGGGAGGGGCGGCGTCTGGAATACCGCCGCCACCACTGCCGCCACAAGCCGTGACCAGGAGAACAAGCGACAGCCAGATAAAGACTCGCGTACGCTTCACCAACTCCAGACAAAAAGAGTCAATAGATCCCATCATACTTTCCACAAAGCACTCAGGCATCGTCTTTCCTCATATCACACCGCATGTCATTATTTTTCTCGCAAGAAATCAATTCCAACGAATTCAGATCGGCTAAGCACTTAAGTGCGTGACTACCGAGAATCAGTTTCAGGCCTCCATGTTAATTCAAACTCATAAATCCTAACACCAATACACAACACACTAAGGTATAGATTTTACACTTAAAAACGATTAACACGCTGAATGACCCAGCTGCAAAGCATTTATTATCAATTTAACAAGCTACAGAAACTCATTAATTGAGCCTATTTAATTTATTGCATAGCGTTCTGGTAATCGCCCCTATCATCCCAATAAATAGTTGACTTTTCCTGCCAACCGATCTATGAAGGCTCTTCATGAAAATATCAAAATAAAGTGACAACCATATTCTGGTGAATCTAAAACAGGCCGAGTCTGACACACCGGTAGCGGCTCTGTTACCAACTCTGTGTCGAGAGCACGGTATGTACAGCGCCAGCTTTTACAAGTGGCGAGAAAAGTGTGGAGGTATAGGCGCCTCAACGATGAAAGCACTGGAGACATCGAGCGTAAAAAGGCTGTACCCCTGGCAGCAGCGGAGACACCTAACCCAACATGGTCAATGGGTTGCATACATGACCAGCTAAGCGATTGTCACCCACTTCAGTTATTCAACGTACTAAATGACTTTAACCGTGAGGGCTTAGGCACTGCGGCTGATATTCACTGCCAGTGCTACGTATTATTCACACACTGGATCAGATCATCGCATGGAGGGAAAACCTAAACGATTACGTAGTGACAATGGCACGGAGCTTATCAGCTAGATTCTAGAGGCATGAACGGACAAGCATGATATTCATGCTTTAATTTACCCAACCGAGTAACCCGCAACAGAATGCCTACGTCAAATATTACAGTCGCACAGTACGTTACAGCTGGTTAAATCAATATTTATTTGACTCGATTAAAGAAGTACAGGACTATGCGATGAAGGGAAGTTGCCGTTGCACTTAATACCGCTACCACAATGACACTAAAGCCACTAGCTGCCACCGTTAATTTGCGCTAAAGGATACTATTAGCAATATACATGCCTAATAGTATTCTCTGTGATTTTCACGAGGCACATCAGTACTACAGAAAGAACGTACTGCGAATCTGATGAAATATAAAATTAAGAGCGCAGTTTGATTATAATAAGTCTGCAATAGTGGTTCCTCATCACTTAATGTAATCAGTCGCTGTTGAAAGTACTAATTACTACTAAAAATAGAGCATTAAATATTTAAACTAAGTAAAATAAAAAATCGCATAAGAAATTACAGCATTCAGCTCAAACAGAAAACTAAATAAATAAAACACATGACAACAACTTTTCCATCAACAGAAAGTAAAAAATTATTGATCATTCTTAGAGTAGAGGCTGGCTGTCTTGGCCCTCAAGGAGAAGAACATATTTTAAAATTTTGCGAACTCTCCAACAAATCATTTAACACAATTAATTCCGATTTTATTTATTGGGAAATGATACCTAGAAAAGATAAAATATTACCTGAAATTCAATACAAAATAGGCAATAAAATTCTACCGCATGAAAAAGCAAAAATTTATCTCAGCATGTACAATCAAGATATCGATGAACTTGAGGAGCAAATAAGTAATAAAATACTGTCTGAAATCGATTTATATTTTTCACACAAGTGATGACACTCAAGCAAGCTTCGCTGATAATCATTAACCAATAATTCATTTTTTATACACAAACCAATTTTTTCCGCATCGACTACCCCCCCCATCAATAACGTTCGCTTTCATACCGCCTCTTTCATTTACGATCACAATAATAACGCTACCTACCAGAGACTAATCACCTTCACTCCTCTCATTATGGCGACCTTAAAATGATAATGCGGCACTGACTGCCTCTAGAAAACCGCTAAGGCCATCAACGCACACAACTAAGAATTACTCAACACCTCAAGGATTAAGTTCTGTGAGCACCCGCAGCCAAAACCTAGCTCCCTCTGTTTCTGGCCATCCACAGGCCTAAAACTCCTCGTGGTCTTCCAGATTGACGTCTAACGCAAGTTAGATCTATTTATTGATCACACGCTTGTCCTAGCGAATATTGAGCACAATCCAATCGAGATAAACAATGGAATAGACCGCAGCCACTCAACAGCCGGCTCCATGACGGCGCTAAATCATTCCAGTAGCCAATCAAATGAATCACGCCACAATGCCTGCCAATCATTCAATCGTATATGTGATTGCAACACTGGCAGTAACAGAAATTTCACCCGGTTCAAACACACCCTGAGATACTGTATTAACGGGAGTTCCATTCAACCGATATGTGCCGATTTCAAAACGACCGCCATTTTCTTTGACACTCACCACGCGGCCTAATTCGACGTGCGCTCGACTCGCAATGATTCCCGCTTTTAACCTGGCATTATCAACGGCCGAACCCAGCGCCTTATTTTCTAAAGCGTCACGATCTTTCGTATCAAGATTAATGCTCTGAATAGTGGTGATGCCTGCCGCGATAGCGCCATTGACCAACGCTGTATATTGCGTCAATTGCTTGAGCGTAACTTTTATCACCCTTGAGACGTCGTAACCTAGCAATGCTTTCGTCTGATGACTATATTGCGGTCGTATTGATACCTCCGAAGCAGTGATGTCATTGGCTGCGATACCTATTCTTTTGCATAGCGACACAAGAGCCGCAGATTTTCCGTCGATACTTCCTTTTAAATCCGCAATCACCATCCCTTGTTCTTCAATTGAAAATGAAAACGTCGCCATATCAGGTGCCACACTTATCTGCGCGTTACCGACAACCTGAATACCACCTTCACTAGCAGAGGCCTCAGCAACAAATAAATAGCCGCTAATGATCAATAAAGCATAATACGATAATTTATTGATTCTCAAGCATCGCCCCCTTGAACACAGCTAAAATAACCTACCAGAAAAGTATTTATAAAACCTTACTTACAGTGCTGCTAACGCGCTATTCAACGTGGTGCTCGGGCGCATCACACGAGATACAAGCTCAACATTGGGCTGATAATAACCACCAATATCAACCGCGCGCCCCTGCGCGCTATTTAACTCCTCAACAATCGTCGACTCAGTGACCGTCAACGCTTCAGCCAGCAAGGTAAAACGTATCTGAAGTGCGGTGTCGTCAGCCTGCGCGGCCAACGCCTGCGCCCAATACAGCGCAAGATAGAAATGACTGCCACGATTATCCAGTTCACCCACCTTACGTAAAGGCGACTTGTTATTATCAAGAAACTGTCCGGTTGCCCGGTCTAACGCGTCGGCCAGCACCTGTGCCTTAGGATTATTGAAGGTCACTGCAAGATGCTCAAGCGATGCGGCCAGCGCGAGAAACTCACCCAGTGAATCCCAGCGCAGATGATTCTCTTCCAGTAACTGCTGTACAAGTTTGGGTGCTGAACCACCCGCGCCGGTTTCAAACAGACCGCCGCCATTCATCAACGGCACCACCGACAGCATCTTTGCAGAGGTACCCAGCTCAAGAATCGGAAACAGATCCGTTAAATAATCACGCAATACATTACCCGTGACCGAGATGGTATCTTGCCCCGCTTTCACCCGCTGCAAAGTAAAGCGGGTCGCCTCAGTGGGTGACATGACGTGAAGTTCCAGACCCTCGGTATTGTGTTCTTTAAGATAGGCATTAACCTTTTTAATCAACTCGGCATCATGTGCACGCTGAGCATCCAGCCAGAACACCGCAGGCACATGAGTCGCACGAGCACGCGTTACCGCAAGTTTTACCCAATCACGAATCGGTGCATCCTTCACCTGACACATGCGGAAGATATCGCCTTTCAGCACCGCCTGTTCCATCAACACTTTGTCGCTGCCATCCACAACACGCACAGTGCCTCTTTCCGACATTTGAAAGGTCTTGTCGTGAGAACCGTACTCTTCTGCCTTTTGCGCCATCAACCCCACATTCGGCACCGTCCCCATCGTGGTCGGATCAAAAGCACCATGCTCGCGGCAAAAGTTGATCGTCTCTTCATAAACACTGGCATAGCAGCGGTCCGGAATCACCGCCAATGTATCTTGCTGTTGCCCAGCTTTGTTCCACATTTGGCCAGAGCTTCGAATCATCGATGGCATCGAGGCATCAATAATCACATCACTCGGCACATGTAGATTGGTGATACCTTTATCAAAATCTACCATCGCAATGTCTGGCCCAGAGTCCATGACTGCATTTAAATCAGCCTCAATCTCTGCCCGTTTATCCGCAGGCAATGACTGAATCTTGCCATAAACATCACCGAGTCCATTATTAAGATTAACCCCCAGCTCGGCAAATATAGTCGCATGTTTATCAAAAACCATTTTAAAGAATACTGACACCGCAGTACCAAAAATAATCGGGTCAGAGACCTTCATCATCGTTGCCTTTAAGTGCAATGAAAACAGAACACCCTGTGATTTAGCCTCTGCGATCGTTTCCGCGAAAAAACTATGCAGTGCCTGCTGGCTCATCACCGCAGTGTCAATCACTTCGCCAGCGAGTAACGGCGCAGCGGATTTGAGTGCTGTGATCGCACCATCATCAGCCACAAACTCTATTTTAAATTCGCTTGTCGCGGTAATCGTCAACGATTTTTCCGACCCGTAAAAATCCCCTATCGACATATGTGCAACACGGGTCTTTGAATCACTGACCCATGCGCCCATCGAATGAGGATGCGTTTTAGCATAGTTTTTCACTGAGGCCGGCGCACGGCGGTCCGAATTCCCCTCGCGTAGTACTGGGTTCACTGCACTGCCAAGCACGCGGGCATATTTCGCCTTGATTGACAATGCTTCATCATTTTGCGGATTCGCCGGATAATCGGGCACCGCATAGCCATGCGCCTGTAGTTCTGCAATGACCGCGATTAACTGTGGAATAGACGCGCTGATGTTAGGCAACTTAATGATGTTAGCTTCCGGCTTTTTCGCCAGCGCTCCCAATTCACTCAGCGCATCCGCGATGCGTTGCTCGGCTTTCAAGCACTCAGGGAAATTCGAAATAATGCGCCCAGCAAGCGAAATATCACGCGTTTCAATGACAATGTCAGCGGCCGCAGCAAACGCCTCAACAATCGGCAGAAATGAATAAGTGGCTAACGCTGGTGCTTCGTCCGTCAGCGTATAGATGATCTTTGCCTTGTCTGTCATGGAAATTCCTGATTGCTTAAAGGGCTACTTAGAAAGCGCTTATTTTAACCCAGAACTGATCTGAAATCTCAGCGTTATAAAGCAGCCTCGAATAAATAGCCAGCACACACCGATAATCACCTACAGCAAACCTTCAAACATCCAAAATGCCTTAGTCACCGCCCGATAACCCACTATCATACTGTTAGTTGCTTTTTCTCGCCCAGCATAAATAAAGGCCAACGCGATTAAAACTACAGCAGTAGCCTTAATCTGTCAGTGTTCGATGTATGCGTAATGCCCCAGACACCTCCCGATGCGCATGAAATATTCGTCGGATCTCAATCAGTAATTGACGACTAGATATCACTCGCATTGACTCGGAACGTTTTAGCCAGCCATAGCAACCTCGTCGCGATATCTGAAGAACACTGCACAATCTGTGATGGCATAAAACGGGCTGTTTTCAGTAAAAAAAGCATACTTCAGTAAGATCCCTTCTCAAAGTAAATGGCTGCTTTTTTAGGGTTTCATTCTCCTCCCGAAGCTTTTTGAGTGCCGCCTTAAGAAGCGTCATTTCATTATTTGATACCTTTTTAGGACGGCCAGCTTGTCCTAGGAAGGCGGCGTCTTTATGTACATCAATTTCGTTCTTCCATTTATAAAGCTGATTTCGCCACACACCTAATTCCCGAGCCAATTGAGATGATTATCTATCTTCTAGCTCAAGTACTAACATCGCTTCGCGCTTAAATTCAGGGCTGAATGTTTCTCGTGGTTTTCTAGTTATTTCTACTCTCCTACGGGACTATTAGCCCTCATTAGGGAGTATGCGTCAAACCGGAGGTTTACCTGTAAATGTTACAGAAAGCTTCTCACTCCCATCATCACACCCAATAGCAACAACGCATAAGCAAACCCTTTTTGCAGGTGTTTTTGCGGGGCTCTTTTCAATAATATGCCACCGACAATTGCACCGAGGCTTGCGGCAATGACGACACCTACCGTTAGTATGAAGTCAATTTCAATCACTTCAGCATAACGCGTGCCTGCCACTACGGAATTGAGAATAATCAACACCAACGAGTGAGCCACAGTAATAGGCATCTGCGAGACACCTAACCAGATCAGTGCAGGTACCAGCAGAAAACCTCCGCCCACACCGAGTATACCGGTGAGGATACCAATACCTGTGCCGACCACAGCAGCCAGCAGGTAGTTAAAGCGCTTTTTTTTATTCGTGGGCGCCGGATCGACCTTCTTTCTTATCAACCAAATTGAAACCACAACGAGCAGCAATGCAAAAAAAATCGACTGGAGCTGCTCTGAGATTGCAATGCCGATACCTGCACCTGCAAGGCTACCAAAAATGCCGCTGATGGCAAAAACAACCAGTAATTTCACATGCAGTACTTGCCAGGCACGTTGATGTATAGCGGCGACCAGGCTGACAGCAGCAACAACCCATAGGCTCATGGCGATAGCTTCTTTAAGTGGTATGCCGCCGAAATAAATTAACAGCGGGACTGTCGTCATGCCGCCACCTGCACCAAAGAGCGCCAAAATGATACCTACGATAAACGCAAGCGGCCATAAAAAAAGCGTCATCGTTAACCTTTGCCACAGGCGAGATTTGCGGGTACTGCCTCCATCATTTTTGCGGGATCAGGTAGGTCGAGCGCGTTCATGGTGTTGATAAACTGTGCTCGTGATTGCGTCATACGAGGATTAAACCTCTTTTCCTCACCTATAGTGGAATACGCATGACCTCGATAGTCGTGTGCTGGATAGAGAGTTGTCTCATCTGCAAGAGTAAAAAGCTTGTGGCTAATCGAGTCGTAAAGCGTGCCGGCGTTACCTTGCTGAAAGTCAGTTCGCCCAGTGCCACGAATAAAGAGCGCATCGCCACTAAATACCATGTTGTTGATGTAAAAACTAAGACAGCTATCGGTGTGGCCAGGCGTTGCCATCACTTGTAGTGTGTGGCTGCCAAATTTAATTTCATCATTGTCGTTTAACGCAAGATCAGCACAGGCAACATCTCCGCCAGAACTAACTCCGGTCTTGCAGCCAGTGACTTCACGCAAGTCACCCGCTGAAGTGATGTGATCGGCATGAACATGAGTTTCGAGCGCGTAACGCAGCGTTAAACCAAGTTCATTGATCAATTTAAGATCACGCGACAACTGCTCTTTCACTGGGTCAATAATGAGTCCCTCGTGACTAATTTTATCGGCTATTAAATAAGTGTATGTAAAGGAGGCATGATCAAAGAGTTGTCGTAAAATCATCCAACAGGTTCCTGCTTCTTATTCCATGGCATTTGATAGAGTAGACGAGCCATTCCACACCAACCAGATAGCCCGGCAAAGGTGAGCCCGATGCCGACGGCAATAGTTAACCAAATAAGTCCTGACGTGATTAGCAGCGAACCAAGTGCACTGACGAGTATTAGTACCCCCGCTGCAACTTGTACCTGCTGCATAATAGGCAAGACCCCTTGCGCCCGTCTTGTAGGTAGCTTACAGGCCTTCCAGTTTGCAAGGCCACCTTCGAGGCTATAAACATTACTATAACCTTGTTCAGTGAGGGTTTCTCTAGCTCGAGAGCTGCGCTTACCAGAAGCACAAATCAGTACGATTTCACTCTCTTTTGGCAAGCCAAGTGTCATGATTTGATCCAACGGAAGATTACGACATTTGCTATCAATGCATTCGGAGTTGAACTCGGAAGAGGTGCGCACATCAATCAGGTAAAAATGTCCGTTTTGTTTGATTTTATTGTCTAGTTCATTTGAGGTGACACTACTCATGCTTCACTCCTGATGATTAGTCGGAACAATAGATATTCTTAAGTGCGCCAATGACGCCTTTCCACGCCGGATTGATAATACGATATTGAATAAAAACCCCCTGTTTACGGGATTCAAGCAACCCAAGAGCACGCATCTTTGAAAGATGTTTTGAGAGATTAGTTTGTTCTGCGCCGGTAATTTCTAACAGCTCACTAACGGTCATAGGCCCATCGAGCAAGTGACACAGCACGGTAAGACGAATTTCATTAGCGACTCCTTTAAGACCCTCACTTGCAGCCTGTATATTTTCTTTTGTAATATCACCCATGCATTCAAAAATACCTTCATATGATAACTTTGTCAAGTGTGCTTTTATATAGCACTATCATTAGGAGTCTCACATTTCCTCAATTATCGACTCATTTTGAGAGCCATTTATAATGATCAAATAGCATTGTAAATATCTACTGCCCCCTGTTAAAACTGATTTGCGAATCACGCAGTGGAAGCGAACCTAACAGCGTCACAGTCCATTTATAGCGCAGCCATCACGCTCACGTCACATTATGGGCAAGCACACGTACGCTTCAACACTCTCCACTACGAGAATAAAAGCATGAACTGTGGCACATTGATTGCTATGCTTCTCTGCTTAAGCAACCGTTTGACTGGAGTGATAACAATGTTTAAGCAGACCATCACCGTGGTGCTTGCGGGCAGCACGGGCCGACACTTACCGCCATTGACCGCTGAGCGTGCCAAGGCGGCCGTGCCGTTTGGAGGTAAGTATCGTGTAATCGATTTCGCACTCACCAACTGCCTGCACTCCGGCATCCGGCGCATACTGGTGTTGACGCAGTACAAATCTCACTCACTGCAAAAACATATCCGCGATGGCTGGTCGGTCTTTAACCCTGAAATGGGCGAATACATCACCACCGTGCCGCCGCAGATGCGCACCGGCGAAGGGTGGTATGCAGGCACGGCCGATGCGCTTTACCAGAACCGTTATCTGCTCGAACGCAGTGGCGCGGAACATGTGATGGCGCTCTCGGGCGATCACATCTATCGCATGGACTACGCGCCAATGATGGCCTTCCACAAACAGCACGGTGGTGACGTTACCATCGCCGGAATGGCCCATGCGCCTGCGGATGCAGCGACATATGGCGTGATTTCCATCGATGAACAGCAGCGCATTACGGCGCTGAGTGATGCGCAGGTTTCAGATGCGCCCGCTCCATTAACCGCAAACTCGTCAACCACAAGCCCATCAACGCCAGGCCAGTTGACCTCGATGGGTATCTATATCTTCTCAACTCATAAACTCTTACAGATACTCAAGGCGACGCATCACAGCGATCAATCGGCGCATAGTTTTGTGCATGATATTATCCCGACATTTATCGATAACGGAACCGCGCACGGCTATATCTTTGGCGGCCAGTCGGGGCGTGTGACACCCGACCGTTACTGGCGTGACATCGACACCATCGACGCCTATTATCAGGCCAATATGGATCTGCTCGACAAGACCCCGCCGATGAATCTCTATCAGGAAGACTGGCCGGTGCGTACCTACTCCGGGCAACACCCCCCTGCGCGCACGGTGCCTGGCGAATATGGTGATGAAGGGATTGCGATCAACTCGATTATCTCAAATGGCGCGGTGATCGCGGGCGGTTCGTCACAGCACTCGATTCTATTTAACGATGTCTTTGTCGATGATGAGTCGATGATACAGGACTCACTGCTGTTCGATGGTGTGCGGGTTGGCAAACGCGTACAGCTGCGCAATTGTATTATCGATAAAGAGGTTGAAATCCCTGACGGTATGGAAATCGGATTTGACCGTGCGGAAGATAAAAAACGTTTTGAGGTGTCACCCAACGGGATTGTGGTGATTCCGAAGTATTACACTTTTTAATGTCATTGCTTAAAGCATAATCGCTGTCGTCAGCGCTAAAGGCAGCGAGGGTTAATTAAGCAGGTCTCCAAACCCCCACACCAGCGTGCCGAGGATCAGCATGTAGAGGCCATATTTTTCGGTCGCCCAGATATTCGCTTCGTGGTGAATCAGGTGGGGAGTCGAGGTAAGTATGTAGCAATATATATTACCCGGTGCGGCTTTTAAAACATTCAGCCGCCCGGATAATAACAAAAATGCTAACGCTTAATGGTCGTGATGCTCGCCATCAGCGCCGTGGGCATGGCCATGCTCAAGCTCTTCTGCGCTGGCATCGCGAATATCGACAACTTTGACATCGAAATTGAGTGGCACACCGGCCAGTGGGTGGTTACCGTCGACGATCACTTCTTCGCCTTCAAGCTCAACCACAGTGACAATCATCATCTCGCCTTCAGGACTCTGCGCATGAAACTGCATCCCGACATTAATATCGGCACCCTCTTCAAACATATCTTTCGGCACTGTCTGAAGGAGTTCATTATCGCGCTCACCATAACCCTCTTCGGGCAGAACACTCACACTCACCTCATCACCGGCGGTCTTGCCTTCAAGCGCGCTTTCTAGCCCAGGTACAATATTGCGCGCACCGTGCAGATAGACAAAATCACCCCGTCCTTCTGAGCTGTCAATGAGTTTGCCCTCGTTATCTTTAAGGCTATAGTCCAGTGTTACGACTTTTTGATCTGCAATTTGCACGTAGTACTCCTTCAATATTCGATTCGTTGACTCGCGGCTGTACCGCTAAACGGCCACACCTTAACGCCTCTCGCCGCAAATGTAAAAAATTGAACGCCCATTTTGCCGCAATACCTGGCCCTGAATCCATCAAATATCGCTTTTCCGATTTAGTAAATACACTATAAAACAGGCATAACTAAATGTATTAACAGTATTTTTAATACTCTTTAGCATAATTTACATAATTATCTGATAAACATCGCGCGTATCACGCCACGTAACTGATTAAATACCGTTGACACACCCGGCCCGATAATTTAGTGCTTCATCTTACGCCATGACGATGCAACAGATCCGAGTAGCACACTGACCCAACACATCACCCAGCACTGTTACTCAACAACCCGTCTTTGATTAAACTTCGATGGAACATCGTCAGGGAACGCGACAAACAGACACCGAGCCACTTATAATGGCATATTGGTATTAACAGATTCGCGGACCGCTACGCACACAGTGATCTCCCCCACCATCAACTCAACGAGCACAGCAGTGAGCAACACCAGAACCCAACAACATGATGTTCTGATTATTGGCAGCGGCGCAGCGGGCATCAGCATGGCGCTGACACTGGCCGACACCCTCAAAGTCGCCTTGATTGCCAAAGAAGCCCTCACCGAAAGCGCTACGCTCTACGCTCAGGGGGGGATCTCTGCGGTACTGGACAAGACCGATTCGCTCGAGTCACACACCGCAGACACACTCAATGCCGGCGCAGGCCTGTGTGATGAAGCGGTGGTTCGCCATGTGGTGGAGCACGGCCCACAGAGCATCCAGCGGCTGATCGATAGAGGGGTTAACTTCACGCGAGAATCGAACCGTAAAAACAGCGCCGATTATCACCTGACCCGCGAAGGCGGCCATAGCCATCGACGCGTAATACATGCTGCCGATGCCACCGGTCGTGAGCTGGAGACAACACTGGCGCAACAGGCACATGCACATCCCAATATCGAAATCTTCGAGCGCCATATCGCGATCGACCTGATCACCGGCAGCAAGCTCGGCCGCCGTGACAACCGCTGCCACGGCGCCTATATTCTTGACCGCGACAACGATGAAGTGGTCGCCTTTGCCGCCCGCGCCGTGGTCCTTGCCACCGGCGGTGCCGGTAAAGTCTATCTCTACACCAGCAATCCTGATGTTGCCTCCGGTGACGGCATTGCGATGGCGTGGCGCGCAGGTTGTCGTATCACTAACATGGAGTTTATCCAGTTTCATCCTACCTGCCTGTTTCATCCTGAGGCCAAATCGTTTCTCATCACCGAGGCGTTACGTGGCGAAGGGGCAAAACTAAGCCTGCCCGATGGCAGCAGCTTTATGGAACAGTTTGATGAGCGCGCAGAACTGGCGCCGCGCGATATCGTCGCGCGCGCCATTGATCACACCATGAAACGCTCCGGCGTTGAGTATGTGCATCTCGATATCAGCCATAAATCTGAAGCCTTCATCAAAGAGCACTTTCCGACCATCCATGCGCGCTGTCTGGAGTATGGTTACGACATCACACAACAGCCGATTCCGGTGGTGCCCGCAGCACACTATATCTGTGGTGGCATCATGAGTGACATCCACGGGCGCAGCGATATTGATGGGCTCTATGCTGTCGGTGAAGCGGCCTACACTGGCATGCATGGTGCTAACCGCATGGCGAGCAATTCACTGCTGGAGTGCCTGGTGTTTGCCGAGTCCGCCAGTCGCCACATCATTGAAATGCTACAACAACCCGGCACCCCACAGCCACTGCCAGAATGGGATGAAAGCCGCGTCACCGATTCCGACGAAGAGGTCGTAGTGACCCATAACTGGCACGAGTTGCGCCGCTTCATGTGGGATTATGTCGGCATCGTGCGCACTGATAAACGCTTACAACGCGCCAAAAACAGGGTCGACCTGTTGCAACACGAGATCTCCGATTACTACAGTAATTTCCGCGTCACCAGCGATCTGATTGAACTGCGTAATCTGACACTGGTCTCCGATCTGATTATCCGTTCCGCGATCCTGCGCAAAGAGAGCCGCGGCCTCCATTACACCCTCGACTATCCCAATATCAGCATAGATAAAACACCACAAAAAACTATTTTAATCCCCAATAATTATCTTAAATCAGGCAAACAATAGGCCTGCACAAGCGCGCCGCCGCGCAGCTTAAAGACCTGATACAATACCATTTTTACCTTTCAACACGCTGACTGACTGATGACCCAAACAGCCACACCCGAGCCATGTGCCAGCATCACCGTCAACGGTACGGCACGTTCAGTCGCATCCGGTCACTCACTGATACAGGCGCTATGGAAAAGTGGCGACCCGTTATTTAAGCGCGCCAGTTGTCTCGAAGGAGTGTGCGGCTCCTGCCGTATTATGGTGCGCTATGCAGGTGAGTCCGAAGTAAAAACGGCGCTGGCGTGTCAGACTCTGGTTGAAACGGGCATGCAGGTGGTCTTCCCGCAACACCTTGAAGCGCAGTCCGCTGCGTTGCAAACACATCGCTATCAACTTCAATCGTCGACCCCTGTCGATCAACAGTTACGCGATATTTTTCCGCAAGCGATTGACTGCCGTCACTGCCACGGCTGCACCGTCGCCTGCCCCAAAGGAATCGATGTCGAAAAAGGGATTACGCTAGCGAATCAAAACAGACTGACTGAGGCCGGTGACCTCTTCGTCAACTGTGTGATGTGCGACCTGTGCGTCACCAGCTGCCCCGAAGATATTGCGCCCAACTATGTCGCCCTCTTTGCGCGCCGCAGCGTTACGTTTAACCAGCCATTGCCCAACAATCTCGCCGGTCGCTTACAGGTGCTGCAACGCGGCGAACTGAAGATTAAGTATTAATATGGCTATCGCGAACGGCACACCGTTTAATGACGCGTTGCTGGCGTATCGCCTCGAACTGCCGCGACCGCAGCGGCCTTTAACCGAAGACACTCAGGCACTGCTGCACGACTATCATCCCGATTACGCCAGTGACAGTCGCGTGCCATTACAAATCGGGGTTAACCGCAACGACCCCTGCCATCCGCAACTGGCCGCACTGTTACAGTCCGACTCGCAAAGTAACGAGCAGCTATTTGAAGGTGCCGCCCACATCGAGACCGATGTGCTGGTGATCGGTGCCGGTGGCGCAGGCTGCTCAGCGGCATTGATCGCGGCGCAACACAATACGAAGGTGTTGATCGCGACCAAAACGCGTGTGGGTGACAGTAACACCGTGATGGCTGAAGGGGGCATCCAGGCCTCGATCAACGCTAACGATACACCGCAGGCACACTTTGAAGAGACCCTCAAGGCGGGACATCACGCTGGCAATAAAAGATTAGTTGAACAGATGGTACTCGATGGCCCGGATGTCATCCGCTGGCTGATTAAACAGGGGATGCAGTTTGATCTCGATGCACAGGGCGATCTCGCGACCCGCCGTGCCGGTGGCACCTCGGCAGATCGCGTACTTTACTACCGCGACTACACCGGCCTTGAAATGATGCGCGTACTGCGCGAGGCAATCCGTAATCACCCACAGATTAACACTGCTGATAACAGTCCTGCGGTTGAGCTGTTAACGAATGATGCCGGCCACTGTCGTGGCGCGTTGCTCTATTCCATCGACAGGCAACAGTACACCGTAGTGAAAGCGAAGTCAGTGATTCTCGCCAGCGGCGGGCTTGGGCGTATGCACCTGAACGGCTTTCCCACCTCCAATCATGTCGGCGCGACCGGTGACGGTCTGGTGCTGGCCTATCGACTCGGCGCAAAACTACAGACGCTGGATTCATTCCAGTACCACCCGACTGGCCTGGCGTGGCCACAGACACTGGCCGGTACATTGATTACCGAAGGGATCCGCTCTGCCGGCGCGCAGTTAATCAACAGCGCTGGCGAGCGTTTTATCGATGAACTCGCGCCGCGTGATGTGGTCTCCGCCGCGATCATCCGCGAGTGCCGTGAAGGGCGCGGCATTCAACTTGAAAGTGGTCGACAGGGGGTCTGGCTCGACACCCCCGCGCTGGAGCAGCGACAACCGGGCATGCTGGCGCAACGTTTTCCAAAATTCCTCAGCCTGTGCGATAAAGCCGGCATTGAACCTCACCGCACGCCACTATTCATCTGCCCCACACTGCATTATCAGAACGGCGGCGTGGTGATCAACGAACATTGCGAAACCACCGTCCCCGGACTCTACTGTGCGGGCGAAGTGAGTGGCGGCATCCACGGCAGGAATCGCATCATGGGGAACGCGCTACTAGAGATCATCAGCTTTGGCCGACGCGCCGGGGCCGCCGCCGCTGCGTACCAGCCCACCGCTGGCAGTGAACTATCGCTGGCACACCTGCAACGCTTCCGCCGCGAAATCGAAAACAGTGGCCTCGTCAGCGATAAAACGGGGCCGCTGCTGTTTCCTCACTATGCCCATTTCAATCGAAGCACCGCGTGACAACCACATTACTCAACCAGGTGCTCCGCCATCCGGATAACTGCTACACACAGCTGGATGAATGGCTAACCGGCCATGGCGGCAAGGGGCTTGAGATAGCACTGCGCGATCCTGCTGCGATTATCACTACCATCAAAGCCGCAGGGCTGCGCGGCCTCGGCGGTAGCGGTTTTCCTGCCGCGCGAAAATGGGCGATGATCGCCGCACAGCCTGAGCATGGCGAGCGCTATCTCATCTGCAATGGCAATGAAGATGAACCGGGCACCTTCAAAGATCGCCTGCTGCTGGAAGAGTCCCCCCATCAAGTCATCGAAGGGGCGCTGATCACCGCACTGGCGTGCGGTGTCAATCATATTATTTTCTATATCAATCCGCACCTGAAACGCGCCACCGCAACCTTGGCTGCCGCGATTGCGCAGTGGCAGCAGCATGACTATCTGCAACAGTGTAATCAAACGCTGGGCACAACGCTGGAGTTAACCCTCATTGCCAGCCCCGGCCACTACATCGCGGGCGAAGAGACGGCGGCCATCGAGGCGGTCGAAGGCAACTTCCCCTTCCCACGTGGCAAGCCACCCTACCCTGCAATAGCAGGGATTCATAATCAACCGACACTGGTGAATAACATTGAAACACTGGCCAATGTTGCACACATCATCCGCAACGGTGCCGCGTGGTTTCAGCAACTTGGTGCAAATAACAATAGTGGCACGAAGCTCTATTGTGTCAGTGGTGATGTCGTCAATGCGGGTGTCTATGAACTGCCGATGGGGACAACACTCAAAACACTCATCTACCAACACGCCGGTGGTATGAGTGACGACAGAACACTCAAGGCGGTATTTACGGGCGGGCCGTCTAATTCAATCTTAACCGCGAGTGAAATCGATATTGCACTCGACTTTGACTCCATGAAACAGCATCAGGCGGCGCTGGGTACTGGCGCAATGATTGTGGTCGCCGACGGCAATCCCATCATCCCGCACGTCAGTAAATACCTCGACTTCTTTGCCAAAGCTTCATGTGGTCAGTGCCCACCCTGCACCAGCGGCACCCGCGAGATGGCACAACTCACCAGAAAGATCACCGCCGGCGAAGGTTGTCCACAGGACCTCGACTTATTAGTCAGCCTCAGTAAAATGCTCCCCGGCAGTGGCCGCTGTCATCTGATTGATGGCGCCATTACAGTACTCAAAAGTTCATTGCGTCATTTTCATCAGGAATACCAACAGACGCTGATCAAATAGTCCGCACCATTCGCCGCCAATCATCGCCAATTAAAATTGAACACTTCTGCTATTGACCATAATAACCATAAAATCTATAATGTTTTGATCAAGCGGATGCGCACATCGTCAAACACTGCCTATCAAATTTTTTCTATTCACTAGAAATAAAATACAGAAAGGAGAAGAGTTTGCACCCATGAAGACATTAGAACCCAAAAAAGTGGATAGTAAAGAGATCCCGCTTTGGTTTAAAGAGTCGTTTAGCCTGATCCTGCGTCGCTCAGCACTCTTTATTGGTTCAATACTCGCATTCTTTGCCATCCTCTTTTTGGCCATTCGTGCCTTTGCAACACTGGCCGAACAGACCCCACCACTCTTGTTACTGCCAATATTTCTGCTGTGCGCTGCCTTTATACTTCACATTTTTTTTAGCGACCTGCTTCTACTCGCCTTTTCATCAGATAACTCTCGCAAGATTAATATCAGCGACCGCATGCGATCACTCATCGCAGAACAGAAACATTTTTTGAAAATGACCTTCATGGCCTTTTTGGTCGGTGCCGCTTTCTGGCTGATTAGTCTGACAATGAATAGTGACAGGGATCTACTTAGCGCTTGTATTGCAGTGGTTGATCGCATGTTGTTCGAAAAAGAGATGCCATTATTCTTTATGCTGAAACTACTCGCCACGATGCTCTACTTTATGTTGCTGGCAATGTTTTTGCTCCGCACGATTTTTTGCATTCCGCTAATGCTGTTTCACGAACTGCCCTATGCGGAAGCAAGTGCGCTCAGCCACCGCGCCATTATCATTAACTTTCACACGATGTGTACTGCTTTAATATTATGGGCACTACTGCTGCTCGGTACGATAGCGCTTGCCAATGTCTTCGCGCTGCTGCTGTTCCCGCTGCTACCGGTCTTTATCTTTGTCTGCTATCGCCATATCTTTTTAGGTCAGACAGAGAACTCACCCGCCATGACAATCACGGCCTCAGAAGCGTCGCCCACAAGTGAGACGACATGATTGCATTTACCTGAAAATATAAGTTAAACACGACACTCTAGGTGAAATTGACCAAAAAACCGACGGGGGATTTAGTTACTGCAACCGAGACAACAAAAAGAAACACCAGCAGTCCGCCCAACCATGCGAGGGCACGCCCGAGATTCGTTCTTGCAATTCGAAACACCTCAATACCGAGACAAATATAGACCACAAGACCGAGCAACTTGGCAGTGACCCACGCATCCACAAAAGGATATTGGCCGATTGAGATTGTCAGTGCAATCGCAGTGCCCAGCAGTACTGTGTCGTTGACATGAGGCACAATTTTCACCCACTTTTTCTGCATCATCGCCGAGCCCTTCATTACCCACAGGCCGCGAATAAGAAAAAGCGTGATGCTAATCAGCGCCGTAGTAACATGAATATCTTTTAACATTGATCAATCCCACTCAGGTTTATTTTGCTTTGCGTTCATCGAGTATTTTCTTTAGCTGAACCGGCGGTATATAGCCAGGCAACAACGTACCATCCTCCAGTACCAGTGCAGGGGTACCATTGATGCCGATCTTTCTCGCCAGCGCCATATGCTCCTGCACTGGATTTTCACAGTTTTTCTGCTGTGGTTTTTGCCCATTTTTGGCCAGTGTCATCTCAGCCCTCTGATCTTCGGCGCACCACACTGATACGATCTTATCGTATGAGCGACTGCCAATGCCGGCACGCGGGAAAGCGAGGTAACGAATCTCAATACCGTTATCATTATATTCCGCCATCTGGCCATGCAGCTTACGACAATAGGTACAGTCGACATCGGTAAAGACATCGATGACATGCGCTACCTTGCCTTCTGCTGGGGTGTAACGCAACTTGGAAGCGGGATCAACGGCGGCCATTTGATCAAGTCGACCTTTGCTACGGCGGCCTTCGGTCATGTTCACTTCTGTGTTCAAATCGATCATATCTCCCTGAATCAGATAACGACCATCCGCTGAAAGATAAAAGATATCCGAACCGACGACCACTTCATATAAACCTTTATAAGGTGTCTCTGCAATCACATCTGGCGTCTGACCGGGAATGATTTTAGTCAGCGCTTTTCTCACGTCACTCTCATCTGCCGCTGCCGAAATCGAAAACATGGCAAGCAGGGCGATGGCCACTACGGTATGTTTGTTCATTATTTTTCCTACAATTATCTGATAGCTAACACTGGGAGTATGATAACAAAAATCACCCTTAAATATCGTTATACCCTACCCCCTGGGGTGGTGCATCGCATGCATTTCTTTTAAACGCTCCCGCGCAACATGGGTATAGATTTGTGTGGTAGAGAGATCGCTGTGGCCAAGCAGCATCTGTAGCACGCGTAAATCCGCGCCATGATTGAGCAGATGCGAAGCGAAGGCGTGACGCATCACATGCGGCGATAACGGCTTATGAATACCGACATTGAGGGCGTGACGCTTAATCAGATACCAGAAGGCCTGACGCGTCATCGCGTCGCCACGACGCGTCACAAACAGGGCATTGCACACCCGGCCTTGCAATAACTCCGGGCGCGATGACGCCTGATAACGTGTAATCCACTCCAGCGCCTCTTCACCCAGTGGCACGAGTCGTTCCTTACCGCCCTTGCCAATGACGCGCACCACCCCCTGCGACAGGCTGACCCTGGCAACCTCGAGCCCGACCAGTTCAGAAACACGCAGCCCCGTGGCATATAACACCTCTATCATGGCGCGATCACGCAATCCTAATGAAGTGGAGACATCTGGCGCTTGTAGCAGTTGCACCACCTCTGCTTCGGTGAGGATTTTGGGTAGTGGCCGACCCAACTTAGGCGACTCGATACGCGCACTGGGATCCTCAGTCAACACGCCTTCACGCACCAGATATTGATAGAGCCGCCGCACACTGGATAGGATGCGAGCCGTTGAACGCGCGTGCATCCCTTTTTTAACGCAATACGCGAGGTAAGCCAGCAGATCATTACGGCCGACATCCATTAGCGTGCGCTCATGACTGGCCAGCCACGCGGCCAGCTTTTGCAGGTCCGAACGATACGCGGCCAATGTGTTTTTACTGAGGCCGCGCTCCATCCACAACGCATCAAGAAAGCGGTCGATCAATGTGCTGTCCTGCTCCGTTAGTACATTCGGCGCGACTGCGCGCTCACTGCTACTCATGGAACTGATCGTTTAACATCATTCATACACCACGTCGATTCACTCAATACTGATTATGCGCTAATTTATGAGTGGTTAGAATCGCCCCATAAAAAAGGCCAGTGACAAACGTCACCAGCCTTTTCTCATCAACCATTAAAAGCTCGCTAACTAATGCGAGAAACAGTCGCTTATTTCAGTTTTTCTCTAATACGGGCAGCCTTACCACGCAAGTTGCGCAGATAATAAAGCTTGGCACGTCTTACCGCACCACGACGAACCACGGTGATCTCCTGTACATTCGGGCTATAGGTCTGAAATACACGCTCAACCCCTTCGCCGTAAGAGATTTTACGCACGGTGAATGATGAGTTGAGGCCACGATTACGCTTGGCAATCACCACGCCAGCGAATGCCTGCAGACGCTCACGCTCGCCCTCTTTCACGCGGACTTTCACTTCAATGGTGTCACCCGGTGCAAACGGTGGCACTTCACGGCCCATCTGTTCTTCTTCGATCTGTTTAATGATGTTGCTCACGGTCTTACTCCTGCTATCACCAATGTGTGTTTAATTTAATTCTACTGTTTTTCATGCTGCTGGATAAACGCATCCAGCAACTGCTGTTGTTCTTCATTCAATGTCACGCCCTCAAGTAAATCCGGACGCCGTAACCATGTTCGGCCCAGTGCCTGCTGCTGTCGCCAGCGAGCAATCGCCTGATGGTTGCCACTTAGCAGCACCGCGGGCACTGCCTTGTCATCCACCACTTCTGGACGCGTATAGTGCGGACAATCGAGCAATCCTGCCACAAACGAATCCTGCTGCGCCGAGTCTTCATGCCCCAGTGCACCGGGTAATAGACGCGTTACCGCATCAATCACCACCATGGCCGCCAGTTCACCGCCACTCAACACATAATCACCGATCGAGATCTCTTCATCGATCTGTGACTCCATCAGGCGTTCATCAATCCCTTCGTAACGCCCGGCGACCAAAATCAGGTTGGACGCCTGCGACAATTCAGTCGCCATCCGCTGATCCAGTGGTCGCCCCTGTGGCGACATATAGATCACTTTACTCTCACCGACCCGATCAATCTCGGCTGCTTCACGTGCTGCATTAATCGCATCACGCAGTGGCGGTAACATCATCACCATGCCGGGGCCGCCACCATAGGGGCGGTCATCCACAGTCTGATGGCGGTCAGTGGTGAAATCGCGCGGGTTGGTCACTTCCAACTGTAACAACCCACGTTCTATCGCCCTACCGGTAATCCCGTCCTGTCTCAACGCATCAAACATATGCGGAAACAGCGAGACTACATCAATTCTCACCGTTAAAACTCCGGATCCCAATCGACCAACATCAACCCCTTTTCAAGATCAATGTCAACAATCACATCGCCTCGTATAAATGGGATTAAACGCTCTCGATCGCCCTGTACCACCACCACATCATTGGCGCCGGTATCAAACAGGTGATCAATCTTACCGAACGATACACCATCCACCGTCTCTACCTGTAATCCGACCAGATCTGACCAATAATACTCATCTTCCGCTGCTGGCGGCAGCTGATCGCGACTGACCTTAATATCCAGCCCAATCAACGATCTCACCACATCACGATCATCATAACCTTCGAGATGCGCAACGATGCCCTTGCCTTGTGGGCGGCCATCCACCACCTTCATGGTTCGCCAGCCACCTTCATCAGAGCCCACCTGCCACGGCAGATAGCCCAGGATGTTTTCCCGTGGTTGCGTATAGGAAAAGACCTTCACCCAACCACGTACGCCATAAATACCTGAAATACGGCCGACCAAAACCGCTGATCGATCACTCATATCAGGGGCTACCTATTGTTAGGCTGCTTCCTGCGATTTAACCAGCTTGGCAACTCGCTCAGATGGCTGTGCACCCTGAGATACCCAGTAGTTCAAGCGCTCATTGTCGAGTCTCAATTTCTCTTCATTTCCCTGAGCCACTGGATTAAAGAACCCCAGACGCTCAATGAAACGACCGTCGCGGGCTCTACGGCTATCGGCTACCACAATGTGGTAGAAAGGACGCTTCTTGGCGCCACCGCGTGCTAAACGTATCGTTACCATAAGTAACTTATTTCCTCTTGTTCTGTCTCAAATATGTGCGCCCAAGTACTTTACTTGGAGGCGGAAAAGGACGACATTTTACGTGAAAGCACGCACTTAAGAAAGCCTAATTTCATTTTAAAGGTGATTTACACTCATCACCACTCGCCGGGCGTATCGTAAATGGGGTAATACGGCCTAAAAAACCCACAACTCGCTGATTTGATTAAAAAGGAAGCTGCCCTTTGAGGCCTCTCATCATCTTGCCCATGCCGCCTTTGGACATTTTCTTCATCATCTTCTGCATCTGCGTAAACTGTTTCAGCATACGATTGAGATCCTGCACCTGCACCCCGGAACCCGCTGCGATACGGCGTTTACGCGAAGCTTTAATGATATCCGGATGACTCCGTTCATACGGCGTCATCGAATTGATCATCGCCTCGACACTATCAAACTGCTTGTCATTGATCTGCCCTTTGGCCCCCTGCGGGATATTGGAAAGCCCCGGAATCTTGTCCATCAGCCCGGCAACGCCCCCCATGCCCTTCATCTGTTGCAACTGATCGCGGTAATCCGCCAAATCGAAGCCCTTGCCCTGCTTCATCTTTTTAGCGAATTTCTCCGCCTTGTCGCGATCTATTTTACCTTCGGCCTCTTCGACTAGCGTCAGCACATCGCCCATGCCAAGGATGCGCGACGCCACACGGTCCGGGTGAAATAGCTCTAACGCCTCATTTTTTTCGCCAACGCCGAGAAATTTGATCGGCTTGCCGGTGATCTGGCGAATCGACAGCGCCGCACCACCGCGCGCATCACCATCGGTCTTGGTCAATACTACGCCAGTCAACGGTAGCGCGTCATTGAAGGCCTTGGCGGTATTGGCAGCGTCCTGCCCGGTCATGCTATCGACCACAAATAGTGTCTCAATCGGCTCAACCGCCGCATGCACTTCTTTGATCTCGGTCATCATGTCATGGTCGATATGCAGACGCCCTGCGGTATCGATGATAACCACATCAATGAACTGTTTTTTAGCCTGTTTGATCGCCGCTTTGGCGATCTTGACCGGTTTTTGTGACACGTCACTGGGGAAGAATGTCGCCCCGACCTCGCCCGCCAGCGCCTCTAACTGCGCAATCGCAGCGGGACGGTAGACGTCGGCACTCACCACCATCACACTCTTTTTCTGTTTCTGCTGTAGCCAGCGCGACAACTTGGCCACGGTGGTGGTTTTACCCGCCCCTTGCAGGCCCGCCATCAGGATCACTGCCGGTGGCTGCGTGCTGAGATTCAGCGCTTCGCACGCCTCACCCATGGTCGCCGTCAGCTCATCGCTGACCACTTTGATGAATGCCTGTCCCGGCGTCAGGCTCAACAGCACCTCTTTGCCAATGGAGCGCTCTTTGACGCGCGCGATAAAATCACGCACCACCGGTAAGGCGACGTCGGCCTCCAGCAGTGCCATGCGCACTTCACGCAGCGCATCTTTGATATTATCTTCGGTCAGCCGCCCCTGACCACGGACATTTTTAAGGGTACGACCCAGGCGATCACTTAAGCCATCAAACATCGAAAACTCTCTAACTCGTTAATATGTGGGTTTTACTACAGACCGCCAATGATACACGTTTCACTGACCATAGATAAGAATGAAGTCGCCGCCCAGAACAGAGCGCGACTAAACAGAGAATAGATTAGAGCTCGAACACCTGGTTGCCGAGGAGTCGCTTCAGATTACGCTCCGGCATCAATGCCTGGCATTCATCAAATATCCGCTGCTCTTCGCCGGGTTTGTTATGAGTGATAAAGATCTCCGGCGAGTGATTAAGCTTTACGAGGTCTTCTGCCAGTAATGAGGGGCAGTAGTGGCGTGCCTTGAGGCTCAACTCCCGGTCCTTGTTACTAAAAGCGGATTCCACCAACAACAGGTCAAGACGGTCATGGGCATTGAGCGCCGCCCAAAAGGTGTCATTGGTCACGGTGTCACCGGTAAAGGCAAACACACCGGTATCACAGGCCACACGATATCCGACGGCGGGCACAATATGATTGACCGGAATCATCTCCAGTGAACGCCCGTCAATCTCACAGGTTTCACCCGGGGAAAGCACGTCATAGGCCATCACAGGGATTTCAGGAGTGGGTAATTTGGCGAAATCAGGCCAAACAGCCCAATTAAAAATATGTTTTTTCAGTACGTCAATAGTGGGGGTCTGAGCGTGGATCACGATGGGCTGTTTGAGCTGGTCAAAAATACTATCGACCATCAACGGCAGGCAAGCAATATGGTCGAGATGAGAGTGCGTCACGAAGACATGGCGTATCTTCGCCATTTCTTCGAGTGTCAACTCACCGATACCAGTACCGGCATCAATCAAAATATCATCATCAATGAGCAGTGAGGTCGTCCTCAAGCTCTCTCCGATGCCACCGCTACAGCCCAGTACACGCAATTTCATGCTATATTTCCTGAATATCGACGCTTACATCAACACGGTTGATAAAAAACCCCCACGCAAAGTTAGCGACTTCCGCGGCATGTATTCAATAAATTTTGCAAAAACATCCTGCCACTCCACAAGAAAAATCGCATAACACCCCATGTATCCAGACAACTAAGGTGCTAACATGACGTGTAACGGTGCGCTATGACTTTGCAACATTATCATATCTATCGACATTTTCGTTTATATTTTAAGCAATATTTACCTATTAAGTTAAATATTTACCAAAAACAGCCCTTCAATGACGGCATCGCTTATGTCATCATTCCGCATTAATGAAAAACCCTGAACCCATATGAGCAATATAATAATCAGTTTTGTGGCCATCGCCTGTTATCTGGTGACTGCGGTCCTGTTGGTGATGCGTCTGACGAAGAAGATCGAGATCAGTAGCAAGACCCGTCTGATTTTATTAGGCCTGTTTGCCATAGCGCTACACGCGACTGTACTGGCTTTTAATATGTTTACGCCTCAGGGAATTAATTTCGGTTTTTTCAACGCGGTCTCACTGCTCTCGTGGCTGATTGCCCTCATTCTACTCACCGCGGCGCTGACCAAGCCTGTTGAAAACCTCGGTATTGTTATCTTGCCATTAGCTGCACTCGCCATCTCACTGGTACTGGTGTTCCCTTCCGAACACTACATCACCGAGGCAGGTAAGACTCAGCTGGGCGCTCACATTCTGATCTCGATCATCGCGTATAGTCTGCTCAGTATTGCGGCGGTGCAGGCAGTACTGTTAGCGATTCAGGATCGCCATCTACATAATAAACACCCCGGCGGTTTCATTCGCACGTTACCCCCATTGCAAACGATGGAGACATTACTATTTCAGATGATTGGACTCGGCTTCATCCTCTATAGCTTGTCGCTCATCAGTGGCGCGCTATTCATCGAAAACATGTTTGCACAGCACCTGGCACACAAAACAGTATTTTCGATCACCGCATGGACTGTCTTTGCCATCCTGCTGTGGGGCCGCTGGCAACATGGTTGGCGCGGAAAAAAGGCGATTCGCTGGACACTAAGCGGATTCACTGCCGTATTGCTCGCCTATCTGGGAAGCAAGCTCGTGCTTGAAGTCGTGCTCAAGTAACGCTATGAGACCTCGCTTTATTATCACCTCAATCCAACTACTGCCAGAATAACTCATCGTGGATGATATCTCCTTAGCTACACTGCTCAGCTTGCTATTTCTGCTGCTGATCATTTCGGCCTTTTTCTCTGCCTCCGAAACCGCGATGATGAGCCTCAATCGCTATCGTCTGCGCCATCTTGCCCAGACGGGTCACCCCGGCGCCAAGCGCGCTCAGACACTGCTCGAACGTCCCGATCGACTGATCGGCCTGATCTTGCTGGGCAATAACTTTGTGAATATTCTCGCGTCATCCATCACAACGATCATCGCGATCAAATATTTTGGTGAAGCGTGGATCGCGGCGGCGGCAGGCATTTTAACGCTGGTGATTCTCATCTTCGCCGAAGTCACGCCAAAAACCAAAGCCGCGCTCAACCCCGAACATATCGCCTTCCCAGCAACACTGATCCTTAAGCCGCTATTAGTGATCTGCTATCCAATGGTGTGGACCATCAACATCATCGCGAATAGCCTGCTAAAACTACTGGGCGTTTCTCCGGAAGGCGATGCCTTACAACAGCTCACTCAGGATGAATTACGCACCGTGGTCAATGAAGCCAGCGCAATGATTCCGCGACGTCACCAAAAGATGCTGCTCAATATACTGGATCTTGAAAAGGTGACCATCGAAGACATTATGGTGCCTCGCAACGATATCATCGGCATTGACCTCGACGATGATATCAACGACATCGTCCAGCTATTGACGAACTGCCAACACACACGGTTGCCGCTCTATCGTGAAAACGTCAACAATGTACTCGGCTTCATGCACTTACGTAATGCACTCCCCTTCATTCATAAAAAAGAATTTAATAAAGAGACCCTGCTCAGCATTGCAAAAGACCCTTACTTCATGCCGGAAGGGACACCGCTTAATACACAACTACTGAATTTTCAGCGCCAGAAACGGCGCATCGGTCTGGTGGTCGATGAATATGGTGATATCAAAGGACTGGTAACACTGGAAGACATTCTGGAAGAGATTGTCGGTGAGTTCACGACTGACGTTGCGACCACGATTAAAGATATCCATCCGCAGGATGATGGCAGTTATTTGGTCGATGGCAGCGCCAACTTGCGAGAAATTAATCGCACCATGCACTGGTCATTTCCGACTGACGGGCCTAAAACACTCAACGGTTTAATCACAGATTATCTGGAATCAATTCCGGTACCCGGCACCAGCCTGCGCATTGCGGGTTACCCCATTGAGATCGTACAGATTGCGGATAATACAGTTAAGACAGCACAGATCTATCCTGAACTGCGCGTCATTAAAGAAGAAAATAATTCGAACTAAAAGTACTCAAGACTACATTTAAGGCCAGCCAACCACTCAGGCGCCACTTTAATCGTCTACATCCTGCTTCGCACGACAGCAGCGATTCCGCCCTTCCGCTTTGGCATCATAAAGCGCCTCATCTGCCAATGTTATCAAACTGGCTGAATCTTCACCGCAGCGAGGGGGGATGCCTGCCGCGCCAAGTGAAATGGTGACAAACTCAGCGGCATCGGAGAACTCATGCTTAAGTGCCAGTTTTTCTATTGCCAGCCGTAACTCTTCCGCAATCACTACTGCGCCATCGATATCTGTATTTGGCAGTACGACTGCAAACTCTTCTCCTCCGTAACGTGCCACCATATCGGAAGAGCGACGCATCGTGTCTGCCAGCGTGGTGGCGACTTTGCGCAAACAGTCATCCCCGCCCTGATGGCCATAGCCATCGTTGTACTTCTTGAAAAAATCGATATCGATCAGCACTAGTGACAGACAGTTCTCCTCACGAACAGAACGGCCCCACTCCTTGGCGAGGTATTCATCAAACGAGCGTCGATTGGGAATGCCAGTGAGCCCGTCAATTGATGATAAACGCTCAAGCTCAACATTACTTGCTTCCAGTTCTTTCTTCAGCTGATGCAGTTCACGAAAGGCCTGGTCACGTTGCAATTGTGCCAGATAGCTTCGTGAATGCGCCTGAATACGGGCAATCAGTTCTATTTGATCAGGCAGCTTAACCAGATAGTCACTCGCGCCATTACTAAACGCTTCACTTTTGTCCTTAGGCTCTTCCTTGCTGGAAAGCACAATCACTGGCGTGTTTTTTAACACCGGATGATTATGATAAAAACGTAATAGCGTCATACCATCAAGATCCGGCATCACTAGGTCTTGTAAAATGGTGGTGGGTGACACCTCAACAGCCATGTCGATTGCCTTTTTCGAATCACTACAATAGTGAAAAGTAATCGTCGGTTCACTTTCCAACATCCGCCGAATCGCTTCCGCGACAATCAGTTGATCATCCACCAGCAGCACCACCATAGTGTCAGGCATTTCTGCTGCGGCTAATGCTTCGTAAACGTCGTTCATGCCCTCATCCCATGCCTAACACACAGCCATTTTATGATATTTTTTAAGCAGTGTAGCCCCAATACTGCCAAGTGGCAAAATATCTACCGCGGCATTTAATGCTGCGGCGGCCTTGGGCATCCCGTAGACAGCGCAACTCGCTTCATCCTGAGCGATCGTATAAACACCTTTGTGGCATAATGATAATAATCCTGCAGCGCCATCGCGTCCCATTCCCGTTAGCAATACTGCCGTAATTTCACCGCCCCAGTGTGCTGCGACACTCTCAAAAAAGACATCCACTGAAGGACGATAGGCCATTTCTAACGGCTCAGGCGCATATGTCAAACTGCCTCTCGAGGACATTACCAAGTGATCATTAGTTGATGCAAGATGTACTGTACCAGGGGTAATACAGTCACCTTCCTCCGCTATTTTGACATGTAGATCACACTGTGTCCCTAACCATTCGGCCAAGTCATAAGAAAAATGCGCGTCAATATGCTGAACAATAACGATTCCAGCAGGAAAATTGGCAGGAAGTGCTGACAAAACTTTAGCTAATGCAGAGGGACCGCCTGTGGAGGAACCAATCACCACTAACGGCTGATGTTTATGTAAAACTGAAAAAGAGGCCTGCGCTGATATTTTTTGTACGCGATGAGAGGGGATGGGCTTGGTCAATTTTTCGATTGTCTTAATTTTATGTAACAATGCTATATTATCCTTAAGATCGCCAGTCCCGCGTAACACAGGTGTTTTTACGACATCAAGTGCGCCGACGCCCATCGCCTCAAACACCATCGCACTACGCCCTTCAACGGAGCTTGTAACAATCAAAATTGGACAAGGTGTTGCTGCCATAATCTGGCGCGTTGCTTCAATGCCATTCAATACTGGCATTATCAGGTCCATTAAAATTAAATCAGGAATATCCTGTTGACAGCGCTTCACCGCATCCTCACCATCCACAGCGACCCAGGCGACCTCATGCTCAGTCGCCGTCACCAACAAACGCCGTAAACCTTCAACAGCCATCATCGTATCATTAACGATCGCTATCCTCATCAGGCCTCTCCAATCAAATCTACCACCGCCCCACGTAACGCCTCATCGTGAAATCCACCTTTTGTCAGATAATAATCAGCGCCCGCCTCAAGCCCCAATAACTTATCCTCTTCTCTATCTTTATACGAAACAATCATGACGGGCATATTACGCAACCCTTCATCCTGTTTTATCATGCGTACCAATTCAATCCCGTCCATTCTTGGCATATCTACATCCGTAATAACCAGATGGTAATCACCACTACGCACTGCATTCCAGCCATCCATCCCATCCACTGCCACATCTACATCGTAGCCATAAGCCTCTAGCATCTTGCGTTCAACCTCGCGCACTGTAATCGAGTCATCTACGACGAGCACCCGCTTAATGATATTATCCTCTAGCTCATTCTCCCCACTTATTTTATCAACTCGCCCTTTTGAAATAAGCTTTGCAATCGAACGCGCCATATCATCCACATCAACAATCAATATCGGCGAACCATCATCAAGTAAAGCAGCAACACTTATATCTTTCACTTTACCCAACCGTGAATCAATCACCTGAACCGCGAGTTCTCGCTCACCAAGAAAGGCATCGACGGTCACCCCATATTGCCCATATCTGTCACTAAGAATCACTACATACCGTTGTTTGGGGCTTAGCGCGGGTTTTACAACGCCAAATACCTGAGAAGCTGAGACCAGCCCAATATGTCGCTCATTCCAGGTAATGTATTGATGGTCTTCAACAACCTCAATTTGGTCATTCTCGATTTTGAGTAAATGATCGATGCGAGCCAATGGAAATGCATAACACTCTCCACCAATCTCTACTAGTAGCGTTCTGATAACCGATAGTGTTAACGGTAATTGCATTTGAAAACAGGTACCCTGCCCCGCCTTAGAGGTGATCGTGACCACTCCTCGCATCTCCTTCACCGCATCATGAACGACATCAAGCCCTACGCCGCGCCCTGATATTTCAGTCACTTCGCTACGGGTACTAAAACTTGGCAGAAAAAGAAACTCCAGCAACTCCATATCGCTCATCTGAGACAGCATCTCTTCACTGCTCAGGCCACGTTCAATAATTTTTTTCTTCAAGTTTTCAAGATCAACCCCACGTCCATCGTCTTCTATCGTCACTAATAACATCCCAGAACGATGCCGAGCATCAAGCTTAACAATAGCCTGTGAGGGCTTGCCACTTTCGAGGCGAACGCCCGGGATTTCTATGCCATGATCCACTGCATTTCTTAATATATGATTCAGCGGCGCCTTAACTATCTCTAAAACATCTCTATCTACCTGCGTTGTCAAACCAGTGATTTCGAGACGGGCATCCTTACCCAATGAGCGCGCAACATCACGTACCATGCGCTGAAATCCATCCACACCTTCAGAAAATGGTCGCATGCGACTGGCCAATACTTCACGTTGTAAGCGTCCTGCCAGGTTCGCGGTTCGATAATCAAAATTCTCCAAATCAACCAGCCGATCAGCCAGCGCCTCTCGCTGGTTGACCGCCTTACGCTGTATCTCTAATAATGAAGCGGATACTTCTGCATCAATATTTTCGCCTATAAGTCGTTCTCTTAAATTGTCTAGATCACTCACTAGGTCAAAATGAAAACGCTTGAAACGCTGCATGGCCTCAATATGAGGATGCAGCCAACGAGCCTCAACCATCGCCTCGCCTGATAAGCCAAGCAGCCTATCCATACGTTCAGTACTAACACGTAAAACCCGGTCTTTTACTTCCGCCAATGAAACCGCTTTGTCTGGGGGTGCATCAAGAGGATTACCCTTCAATTTATCGGCTTTACTCGCAGTTGTAGATTCATCGCTATTAAGTGCTTCCTCGGTTGCCTCTGTATCACTGACAGGGCTCTTATTCTGCTCCACATCAGCAATAACAATTGTAGGCTGTGAGCGCTGACCACTTAATATCCCGCCAATAGAAGAAACTAAGGTATCGAGCTCACTGCTATTTAATTCAATCCATAATGCAAGCTCAGACTCATCTAGTTTTGAAACCTTTTCCATCACATCAACACCTTGCAATAGCAGGTCAATGTCGACACTAATTAATTCCAGTTCATTCTTTTGAGCAGCAACAAAACAGTCTTCCATGACATGTGCCACGCGCACCACCGGATCTATATCCACCATACGTGCTGCACCCTTGATTGAGTGAGATGCACGCATCAGTGATTCTAGAATATCAGTCGCAGAAGAATTCTGTTCCAACGCTAATAATCCATCCGTCAATAACGACAACTGGCCCTCAGCCTCGACTCTGAAAAGCTCAAGCATTGAAAAACCACTTAAATCATCACTCATACGAGACTTCTCTGTAGTGAATTAAACAGTAGATCCTGATCTAGTAACCCAACATGACGATCATCAAGCTTAAATAAACCTGCCAGATGGGAGTACATAGAATTAGCCGCTGTGGCAGGCACCTCACGAATATTATCTTTCCAGATGCGGTGCGTCCCAATAATTTCACTCACTGGAAAAACATAATGTTCATTATTTTTTTCAATGACCACCAAGCGTTCAAGAAAGCTCTTACGTAACACACTAAAGTCATATTTTTCACCTTTATCAACAGAAAGTAATGTTCCCATTGATACCCATAACTTAAGCTCACCTCTAACATTCACCAATCCTTTCACAACTTCACTTTTAGAATTTGGTATACTATGCACAGGACGTATTTCAGAAATTTCCTTAATCGTCATTGTCGGCAAACCAAGCCATTCATCACCTAGTCTAAATACCACTATTGAAAGTGAGTCGTGACTTTTCTTGACTTCCTCTTTTGCTAATAAATCCGTCCAAAACTCTCTGTAATCATCAGGGATTTTACGAGTAAATAGGCTTCGACCAGCGCTTGAATAAACATCACAATTACGGCAATGAAGCACCTCTTCAAGTCTAGGGCATTTTTCTACACCTTTCCTCCAGACGCCCATAGTCGACCAACAATTTTTAACGGTATCACTCATAAACTAACCTAAACCAAATTATCATTATTTGCCAGCTCGCTCTGCACGTCGACGAAGACTTAACGCCTCCACAGCACTGCCATTACTCTCAACATGTAATGCTAAATGAACTAGCGCCTCCATATGATTTGGCATCAAATAAATAGCCTTTCTGAACATCGACTCAGCCATTCCAGCCCTGCTAGTCGCTTCGTAGATAACACCGAGCAAATAAAATGCATCCGCACTACTAAATCGTGCTATCACATGTTGGCAGGCTGCTTCGGCTTCAATCAAACATCCTTCATCAGCTAAACGATACGCTTTTGTAACCAACTCATGCTCATCAAGCGCTTCATCTACGTGACAAGTGGAAAATGGCTTCTGATCTATGGGCTTGTTATCTGAAATAATTTCACTTTCATTCATCCGGTTAAAATTGATATCTGCCTGTTTGATAGTTGGTAGATCACGGTGCATTCTGGAAAATGCATCAATCCGTTCCTCATAATCACTATCACGCTCAGTTAAGTCACATTCATTTTTTTTAACAAAAGCAAATGAACCACGTAACCGTAGCGAGCGAAATAACTGGCTTACATTGTTATTGGCTTCAGCATGTCCGACAAACAATACACCATCATTTGCCAACATATTATAAAGTTTACGCACTGTAGATTGTTGATCTTTACTATCAAAGTAAATTAATAAGTTACGGCAAAAAATCACATCATAATAAGCATCTAACTGGGAAAGATTATCTCTTAACAAATTGCCCTGTTTAAAATTAACACGAGTTCTAATATCACTTTTCAAATGATATCCGTCGCTGATTTTGGTAAAGTAATTATCTCGGAATGACAGGTCGTCACTTCTAAATGAATTCTCTCGGTAAACGCCTTTCTTTGCCTTATCAAGCGACTTCTGGCTGATGTCAACCGCGTCAATCACTATACGTTCCGTAGGGAATTTAATTTTATCCAACGCCATAGCAATAGTATATGGCTCTTCTCCAGTAGAGCATGGAATGCTCAACACTTTAAGCGTACGATCACCCTCTTCAGGTGTTAACCAATTATTACTGAGATTACTGGTTAACACATCAAAAGGGACGTCATCTCTGAAAAACCAAGTTTCAGGAATAACAACAGCCTCGACTAGGCGCTTTAATTCAAGATCCGAACTAAGTAAAATATTATAATACACATTTAAATCTGTGTAGCCAGCATCCTTCAAGCAGTGCTTAACTGCACTCTTAATCGATGCTTCACCTATAATTTTGACATCTAGTCCAATTTTATCTTTAAGTAATGCTTCAATTTTCCTGTACATTACTTACCTGACTCAGCAGCGGCACTACCATATAAAATATCACGATCACGACTGGAAACAAGCTGTTCTACAGTAACCCATTGAATAATACCGCGAGCATCCGTCATGATTCTTGAAGCAAAATTTTGCTCGGAGGACTGTAACGCAGCTTGACGAAAACTACTTTCTTCAAGCACGATTGTTTCAATTGCATTCTCTGCGATCACACCCAGTAGATGCTCTGAATTTTCAAACCCAGAATATTCGACTATTAATATTCTTGTACTCATAAATTGCTGCGAAGCAATATTGTCAAGTAAATACCGTATATCGATCGTTGGAACTGGCGTGCCACGGTAATTACACAAACCTGCTATATAACCAGGTGCGCTTGAAAAATTATTTAATTTAACCAGCGGTATGACTTCAAGCACCTTCTTTGCATCAATGACATAACGGTCTTCGCCAATATGAAAGAGGATAAAAAGCATCAGACATCAATCTTGAACTGTGATACACCACCTTGCAGGCCATGAGCGGCGTCATTTAATCGATCTATAGCACTATTAGACTGACGCAAAGACTCTACCGTCTGTTGTGATGACTCACTGAGTTGAATCATTGCATGCTTGATCTGTTCCGCCCCTTCCGACTGCATTTGCATCCCTTCATGCACAATCTCGAAGCGTGGGGTGAGTGTTTGTACCTGGTCAATAATTTGCGCCAGCTGTGCGCCAACCTGCCGCACATCCTCAACACTATTTTTGACTTCGTTCGAGAACTTTTCAACGCTCATTACCCCTGCAGATACTGCTGACTGCATCTCCTGAACCATTTGTTCAATATCTAGTGTTGCGACAGCCGTCTGGTCAGCAAGCCGTCTAATTTCAGTCGCCACCACTGCAAAGCCAACACCATATTCACCTGCTTTCTCAGCTTCGATTGCTGCGTTTAAAGACAGTAAGTTTGTCTGATCAGCAACCTTTGTAATTGTGGTGACTACCGAGTTGATATTGCCTGCTTTCTCACTCAGCACTTCGAGCTTGGATGCGATCGCCTTCGATGCGTCCACAACAGAGTGCATCGTACTTTCCATACTCACCAGACCAGTATGGCCACTCGCGGCAGCTTCTGCTGTGCCTGATGCAACACCGGCCACTTCATCCATCGTGTTAACGAGCTCTTTACCTGTCGCTGAAATCTCAGTTGCTGTCGCGACAATTTCATTCACCGTCACCGCCTGCTCGCCAACTGTTGCCTCTTGCTGTTTTGCAGACGCCGCAATCTCTGTTGATGATGATGTCACCTGTATTCCAGACTGTTGAACCTGTGACACCAACTTATTCAGACTATTAAGCATACTCTGAATTCCCTGTGCAAGCCTGCCGACAGCATCGTCACCATCAATATCTATGACACCGGTAAGATCTCCGGCGGCGGCACGTTGCACCACGTTCTGCATCACATCCACTTTTTTCTCAAGATCTTCCATTGCTGCGCGGCGCTCTTCCATCAGTTGACGCAAATTATCGATCATGGATTGTAGTCCTGACCCCAGCGAACCAATCGAATCATCACCCTGGAATGAAACCACACCTGTCAAATCGCCCTCACCCGCGCGACTCACCACATCTAATAAGATTTCCACCTTCTGCTTGAGTGCCTCAGCCGCATCATGTTCGCGCTGGGCTTGCATCATCTGTTCTTTGGTAGCCGTATCAACATTGTCTGCCATCATGTTGAAGGCTGAACCCAGGCGCCCTATCTCATCCTGTGACGTTAACTGAACGCGCGCTGCTGTATCACCATGGGCCCGTTTTGTTACTGTCTCCATCAATTTCATGAGTGGCTTAGAGAGCCATTTTCCAAGCAATAAGTTTGCTAATATCAGCCCAACAAGTAATAAAACGATATTCGCAAATACCTGCATTCGGAGATCTTCTGCAATCGTTTCATCCATATTTTTTAAAGAGTAACTCACCCGCACCGCACCATTGACTGAGTTTTCCGGCACATTGTGACAGGCTAGACAATTAACATCGCCTTCGTTCTTTCCCGACGTCGCCCGGAAAGGCGTTAGTACTGTTACGACACGTCCATCCAGGTTGCGATTAAATTCTTCACCACGCTGATACTCAATAATTTGCTCACCTTGAAGCGCGCGTCTATCCCAATCGTCGACAGGCTGCTCTTCTGGTAGTCCGGGACCATACTGCTGATTAACCGGCTCGCCCCGAATCACTCGGGCATCAACTACATTATTACGTTTCAAAATTTTATTTCGTAGAATATTCCGCTGCCCCATGGTGCTCGTCAACATCATGGTATTGAGGCTATCAAAATAGAAGGTAGCCAGGTCTTTCGCCCGTTCTTCAGCATCTTCCTGTGCACGCTGTTTCTCAACATAGACCGTATAACCAGTCACCATGCTAATTACAAATACAAAGATGAAGGCAACCGTTAAATTGATCTTCAGCCTCACGGACAACTGACCAAGCAACGAACCATTCTCTTGCGACGCCATAAGTAACCCTCAAACTATTCTATAATTTTCAATTAATAAGCATATTTTCGGCTCTTTTTTACATCCCAGAGCTGTCAGATAATGCTACGGCTGAATATTTCAGAACTTTAGCCAGCGACCATGACAATTTAGTCAAACAAGCAACTAGAATCCAAATTAAAAAACCCGCCCAATAGAAAGACTTAACATATCCATACTGCTTTTAGGTTGGTGCACTAGCACTGCACCCGTAGACACTGCGGGTGATTTTGAAAAGCGAAAACTATCATAGGTAAAAGAGAAAAATGTCCCTTTATCGAGTCCCTGCCAATTCATAAGTTGGAATCGATAGCTAAAAAAGAGTGAAGGTTCTTTACCTGGCTCAAGCTTAACTGGAGGAATATCAAGAGTCTCTTTAGTAAAAACAGGATATTTCACCCCCACGCGCCATAACGTTTTCCAATATTCATCTCTATTTTCAACGCCCAGTGAAAACCGAGTAAACACAATTTTATAATCCTCAACCAACCCCTTAACACTATTGCCCTGAGAATCCACACCACTTTCAATATCTCTGGTCCAGCTATCTATGCCTGTACCTACCAGAAGATCAAGCGATGGTCCTCGAGATAAATTTGTTAATCGATAGCCAATCGACAATTCACCAGTCAAACCCACATAATTTACATTAGCCGCACTAAAGCGCCCTCCGGGCTGACTTTGCCCATCATAATCAACATTGCCACCATAAAACGAACCATCTACCCGATAGATTAAACCACTAGATAATCTCGCCTCATTATTATGGGAAAGTCGAATGCGCGCACGCGGCCCTTGTTCAGTCAGGAGACGAGTGTTGTTACTATTAAATTCTTGCCAACGAAATAGTTCAATACCAAGACTCACTTCGGTAAGCCCACCTTCAAATACACTCGCATGCTCTGAAAATAACGGTTTCGCCATAACCTGCATATGCCATAAAGAAAACGTTACTGTCATTAAAGAGGAAATGAATAATCTTTGCATTATTATTAACATCCTAAGACCTAGTAATTATCACGGATATACTCACAGCGGGCCTGCGATTATTATCCAGCTGCCCGTCAATTATTCTTACGGTGACGACCCCTTATGCCATCAGAAAACAAACCACTCATAAATGATTAAAATCAACGCCTACGCTATACTGTAGCACTAAAGACAAAACGATAGTCCTTTGCTATACAATAGGCTAGCCACTCAGAAAAGAATTGATTCACCCTTCTTTTTTCAATAGGATAACGCACTTTATTATTCGGATAAGTGTAGATTCGAGCAAAACCAGTTTTATTTTGATACGTCAGGACTTCTGCCATTCGCGCATCATTGTATACGCGAATCTTCAGATACATATCGGGCACAATTTTATTGTCATCAAGCGCGTGTAGAAAGGCAATGGTCAGCGTATATTTGCTGCGCTCAAGGACCTCCATATGCAAATCAGGCAATGCTTTAGTACTAGATAGGACGGCTGTATCCGCGTCCATATCTGGTACCAGTCGATGAAGTGTTTGATAGTTCTCTTCGTAGACACTCATCAGTGGCTTGTTATTTATTATCAACATCAGTTTTCAACTTTTTCTCAACGTACTTTATATATCGACCATATCAAAGAACATCTAAATCCTTTATCGCTTTTATTATCACAACCACTGCCTGCGTAAACGTTCACGATTCAGCATTAGCCACTGTAAAGCGATAATCGGACTGGCTGATTTAATTTGTCCATTTTCCAAAAGAGAGACAGACTCTTCATAGGAAACCACTGTCACCTTGATATCCTCACCTTCATCAACAACGCCGTGAATACCACCCACACTTTTAGAATCAACTCGCCCGCAAAAGAGCGCTGTAGATTCGGTTGTACCACCGGGGCTCACAAGATAGTCACATACACGTTCCAGCTGATCGATCTCACACCCTGCCTCTTCTATTGCTTCCCTTGATACGACCTCCTCAGCACGTTCACCTTCCTCGATAATACCTGCAACGATCTCAATCAACCAGGGCTCCCCCGGAAAGTCTAGCGCACCGACGCGAAACTGTTCGATTAACACTACTTCGTCACGCACCGGATCATAAGGTAATACCGCCACGGCATGCCCTCGTTCAAATAACTCCCTTGTTAACGTATCACTCCATTCTCCATCGTACTTTCGATGCCTCAAACGCAATCGGCTCATGCTAAAAAAACCACTATAACAGATCGTTTTCTCGATGATTTCCACCTTCTCTGATACCATCACTCCCCCCTGCTTTCAATCACTGTTATGATACTTGTGCCCAATAATAGCCCTGATGAATTAACGCTGTTTAATGAACACACGCAACCAAACCTACCTACTGCCTTTTCTAGGCATCACATTACTGGCCATTATTGCAGTTTTTTTGCTGAAAACTAAACAAGACAGCACTGACCAGAAAACATTCACCACCAACTGGCAAAGTGCGGCATCTTTTATTACGCCTCGGCGCGCGCTAGCCGCTGCCACCTATAATAATTATCTCTATGTACTCGGTGGTATCGATGAACTCAATCAATACGTACGGACCGTTGAATACAGCAAAATTAACGCTGACGGTCAACTGCAACAATGGCAGACAACCACACGTCTAAACGAAGGACGGTTTTATCTCGCTGCCGCGGCTATCAATGGTTATCTTTACGCAATCGGAGGCGCTCAAGGGCCGCTGGGCGGAAATAACACCCCGGTTGCCACCGTTGAAAAAGCGAAAATCAATGCGGATGGTTCTCTCGGCTCATGGGAGTTTGCACAGTCACTGACAACCGCGCGGCGCGCCCTCACCGTCAATCAACGCAACAACAATGTTTATGCGTTAGGCGGGTATAACGGTATTTTTTTACATTCCATCGAATACACCACGGTCAAGGATGATGGCTCACTCACCCCCTGGCAACTCTCTACGGAACAATCTAAAGTAGACCGTTATATTCATTCTTCAGCACTGGCGAATGATAATTTGTACCTGCTAGCTGGCCACATGAGAAATGACCAGACCGTCAGCTATGGCGATGTCGAGTTAAGTCGGCTTACCGACAGCGGCAAGCTCTCGCCGTGGCATGTCGAAGCCACGACACTGCTCACCCCGCGTTTTATCGCTGCGGCATTTTCATTAGGCGACTATCTCTACATTCTTGCCGGGCATGATGGGGCAAAGAGACTCAACACCGTTGAATTTGCACCCCTGGATGACAAAGGACACGTGGGCAGCTGGCAACATACGGCATCACTCACAATACCCAGAAGTGGCGCTGCCACTGCGACCTATCGTAATAAGGTTTATGTGCTCGGAGGGATTAGTGAAATCGGCGTATTAAACAGTGTTGAGGTGGCCACTCAGGCTGCTGATGGAGGTTTGGGACACTTCGCAATACGCACTCATTAGGCATATTATTGGTCATCATCGGAAATATTGTCAGACTTCTCTTTTTCAGCTTTTTCGAGCGCCAAACGCTCCTCTTCTTCTTCGACTTTCCGAAGCTTCTGGTTACGCATATCATCCCGCGCCAGAAAAATCAGAAAACCGACTACCACCGCTATCGCAGCAATCTGTAAACTTATCGCTAACATCTTAACCCCTTGCTTATGTTGTGATGTTCGTCAGGACAACGTAAAACACACGATACACGAGACGTCAGGTATTTTCTAATATTTCTATACGATTGTTAGCAAGCCAAAATAACCATCCGTATGCGTCAAATCACCTCATCTATTCCTAGTCGATGAGGATTAGGCACACGACCTAGCTCGAGCTGTAATATATTATCTTTTTGTCGACGAAGCTGAAAACGACGTTCACGCTTACTTCTAGTGTCAAGTAAGCAAGGGAATTCATGTTGACGACGATCATTATAACGACGGTCTCGCGCACGTTGCTTGCGCTTTTCAGTGGTCACCGCAGGCACAACATTCGACCTGGCGTTATCCCCGGGACGATGTGTGATGGGTTCAACGGCCTTAAGGCTATCAGTATCGGATAATATCAGCGTCTTATTACGCTGCGTCCCGATGTCATCAGGGCGTATATATTGTGGATCAATCAACAGCATCACGTAGCTACCTCTATGATCAGCGCAGACGTATTATAACATGACAATGTTATTCACCAAACTCATAAAAACAATAAAAAATATTTACTTTCAAAAAGATAGCATATTTTTATTTATCTGTAGTATCACGGGACATCTGCCACGATCACGGCCCGCTTTGGCGCCGGCAGCCCTTCAAGGGTCAACCGGCTATCCACCGGGTCGAGAAAACTGGACAGCGAGTCAAACGTCATCCACGGCGTGCTGCGCTGCTCATCCACTGTCGTCGTTGCCACATCAACCAAGCGAATATTGCTGAAACCACAACGCCGCAACCACTGCTCCAAAGCCAATGACGACGGGATAAACCAGACATTCCGCATTTTGGCATAGCGCCCCTGTGGCACCAACACCGTGTCCTGATCACCATCAACCACCAGTGTCTCCAGCACCAGTTCTCCTCCTGAACGTAACAACGCGCGCAATTCATAGAGATGATCGATAGGCGATCGACGGTGGTACAGTACCCCCATCGAAAAGAGCGTATCAAACCCTGGCAGCTTTTGCGGCAACTGCTCGACACCCAATGGCAGTACATAAACCGGCACCTGTGGCATGTATTGCGCCAATGCCTGATACTGCATCACAAACAGCATTGTCGGATCGATACCCGTCACCAGTGCAGCCCCCTCTCCCGCCATGCGCCATGCGTGATAACCGTTACCGCAGCCGACATCGAGCACGTAACGTCCCTTGAGCGATGTGATATAAGGCTGAAGTCTCTCCCACTTCCAGTCAGAACGCCATTCTGTATCAATATCGATCCCAAACACCGAATACGGACCTTTGCGCCACGGGTGCAGGATACGTAATTGCCGTTCAATTTCGAGCGCCATTTCAACACCAACATCCGCAGCTTTGCCAATGCTCACGCTGTCAGCAGTTAGATCAACCGATGAAGGTTTGATATTCGGCAGGGCATCCACAACACCTTGCCATTTAGCTAAATCACCATGTCCTCGTTCAAAGGCAACAGCCACCGACGACGGCAAGGTTTCAAGCCAATTTTCAAGCGGAGAACCTTCAAGCCGCTCGTAAAGCGTCGAGTAAATATTCATTTCACTGCGATAAACGAGACAAAATTAAGGCATTGAAACCACTGACGCACTGCACTAAAACCGACCTCTCGCAAACGCGCCTCATGTGTTTCTCGCGCCTCCGGAATCAGAACGTTCTCCAACGCCGCGCGTTTCTGGCTCACTTCAAGATCACTATAACCATTTGCCTTTTTGAATGCGTGATGCAACTCTGTAAAAAATGCCCCCGCCTGCTCATCAGTAAACGCCAGTTTTTCAGATACCACCAACACACCGCCGGGTAACATGCCGGCATAAATCTTTTCGAGCACCGCTTTACGCTGGGTGGGGGCGACGAACTGTAACGTCAGATTCAACACCACCACTGAAGCGTGTGTGATTGGCACTTTCTGAAGATCTGCACAAACAAACTTAACGGGAACATTCCCATCATCATCTTTCACATATTGACGACAGCGCTGTAACATCGCCTGCGAATTATCTACCGCGATAATCGTACAATCCGGCTGCGATAATCGTTGTCGCATCGACATTGTCACCGCACCCAGTGAGCAACCTAGGTCGTAAAGGTGACTCCCTGGCTCTGCATATTGCGCCGCCAGCACCCCCACTAAATTAATCACCGTACTGTAACCCGGCACAGAACGATTAATCATATCGGGGAAGACTTCCACTACCGACTCATCAAACCTGAAATCGACGACCTCATTGAGCGCGGAAGCATACAACTGGTCAGGACCCAGCTTGTTCATTTCAAAATTCTCTTCATAGCAAAATACACGGCTTCATCATCACAAGAAGCGGCATTATCCTAGAAAACTCAGTTGGACGCGAGTGTAGAGTGCAGGCTATTGATTCGGATAACGTAGTGGGAAAAATCGTAGTCACCTTATTGGTGATGAGACTTTTTCCCGCATAGTTAGACGGATCAAGAGCTTGTGCTATACACCGTGGATTAACTGATTTTTCTAGGATTAGACCTCAGGCTATTGAGAATGGAGCGGGGCTATTCATCAGTAAAATGATGATCGACAAATAAAGGGATGCCACAAAAAACGCGGTAATCGTACAAAAAAGGGGGGGCTACCGGCATGCATAGCCCCTCCGCTACTTCGCTTTGAATATCAGGCCGCAGAGACTTCTGTCGTGACGAGTACTTTATCAAAAGTCAGCTCATCATCTACCAGCGCGACTTGAATCACATCCCCCGCCGCATATTTACCGGCCAGAATCTCCTGCGCCAGACGATTTTCCAACCTGCTCTGAATCACCCGCTTCAATGGGCGTGCGCCATAAACGGGGTCAAAACCGGCTTCACCCAGTTTATCGAGCGCTTCATCGCTCAACCTAAGTTCGATATCCCGCTCACGCAGACGCTCGCGCAGATAGTCGATCTGAATATCGGTAATCGCCCGGATCTGTGCCTGAGCCAACGGATGAAACACCACCACATCATCGATACGATTAATAAACTCAGGGCGAAAATGACTGCTCACAGCCGCCATCACAGCTTCCTTCATCACATCATAATTTTCTTCGCCCGCCATCTCCTGAATTACCTGTGACCCAAGGTTTGATGTCATCACGATCACTGTGTTACGAAAATCAACCGTGCGCCCGTGGCCATCGGTGAGTCGCCCATCATCAAGTACCTGCAGCAATATATTAAACACATCGGGGTGCGCCTTTTCCACCTCATCCAGCAGGACCACTGAATAGGGTTTGCGGCGCACCGCCTCGGTCAAATAACCGCCCTCTTCATAACCGACATAGCCCGGCGGCGCGCCAATCAGACGTGCCACCGAATGCTTCTCCATAAATTCCGACATATCAATCCGCACCATCGATGCTTCGGTGTCGAATAAAAACGATGCCAGCGCCTTGGTTAACTCAGTCTTCCCCACTCCGGTTGGCCCCAGAAACAAAAATGAACCATTAGGACGATTCGGATCAGAGAGCCCAGCACGCGAACGACGAATCGCATCAGAGACTACTTTCACCGCCTCATTCTGGCCAATAACACGTTGATGCAACCCTTCTTCCATCCGCAGCAGTTTTTCGCGCTCTCCTTCCAGCATGCGCGATACTGGAATGCCGGTCCACTTCGAGACCACTTCGGCAATCTCTTCTTCGGTCACCTTATTACGCAGCAAGGTCATCTCTTGCATCTCGGCCTGTCCCGCCATATCGAGCTGTTTCTCCAGCTCCGGAATACGCCCATACTGCAACTCTGACATACGCGCAAGGTCACTGCCACGATGGGCTGTTTCCAGTTCGGTGCGCGCGCGTTCCAGCGCTTCTTTAATATGCTGCGTCCCCTGCAACGCCGCCTTCTCTGCCTTCCACACCTCTTCCAGATCCGCAAACTCCAGTCCTAAGCGACTAATCTCTGCATCGAGACTCGCCAGCCGTTTTTTCGATGCCTCGTCGCTCTCTTTGACCACCGCTTCACGTTCAATCTTGAGCTGTATCAGGCGACGCTCAAGGCGATCCATCACCTCTGGCTTTGAATCGATTTCGATACGAATGCGGCTCGCCGCCTCATCAATCAGGTCGATCGCCTTGTCAGGCATCTGCCGATCGGTGATATAGCGATGCGACAACGTCGCCGCTGAAACAATCGCCGGATCCGTAATATCGACGCCGTGATGAACCTCATATTTTCCCTTCAGGCCACGCAAAATCGCGATGGTATCTTCGACACTCGGTTCATCCACCAGCACCTTCTGAAAGCGACGTTCCAGTGCCGCATCTTTTTCGATGTACTGTCGGTACTCATCAAGCGTGGTCGCGCCGACACAGTGCAGTTCACCACGCGCCAACGCCGGCTTCAACATATTCCCAGCGTCCATCGCCCCTTCCCCTTTGCCGGCGCCGACCATGGTGTGCAGCTCATCAATAAAGAGGATCACTGACCCTTCCTGCTTGGCAAGATCATTCAATACACTTTTTAGGCGCTCTTCAAATTCACCGCGGAATTTTGCGCCAGCAATCAGCGAGCCCATATCCAGCGACAAAAGACGCTTGCCTTTAAGCCCTTCCGGTACCTCGCCATTAACAATACGTTGCGCCAGCCCTTCAACAATCGCCGTTTTTCCGACACCGGGTTCACCGATCAAAACAGGATTATTCTTCGTACGCCGTTGTAATACCTGAATAGTGCGACGAATCTCATCATCCCGCCCGATCACCGGATCAAGCTTACCCTGCTCCGCACGCTCAGTGAGATCGATGGTAAATTTCTCTAACGCCTGACGCTGCTCTTCGGCATTGGGATCATTTATTTTTTCACCACCGCGCATCGTTTCAATCGACTTTTCGATGACACCCTTGACCACGCCTGCCTTGCGCATCAATTCGCCCAGCGGACCTTTGTCCTCTACTGCTGCAAGCACAAAGAGTTCACTGGAAATGTACTGATCATCGCGCTGCTGCGCAAACTTGTCAGTCATGTTCAGCAGCCGCCCAAGATCGTTGGAGATATGCACATCGCCCGCGACACCCTCAACACTGGAAAGGTGATCGAGCGCCTCATCCAACTGTGAACGCAACGCATTCACGTTGACATCCGCACGGTTCAATAAGGGGCGTACCGTGCCGCCCTGCTGATCCAACAGTGCGGTCATCAGATGCAGCGGCTCTATAAACTGATGGTCACGACCGACTGCAAGACTCTGCGCATCCGCTAGCGCCAACTGAAATTTACTTGTCAATCTATCCATTCTCATGGGATGTCCTCACTAATGCTGTCATATCAAATGTACAACCATTTACCTTTTGACAATAGTTATATAAGGGTCTTTATCGAGATATTCAAGCACTCACAAACCGACCACTTTACTCAGGTAAAGCGCAGAAAATCTGGCAGCCCCAGCCAACCTCCCCTGAAAACAGGTTGAAACTTATCGGCCCAGCATTGATACTGCGGGTCGTCATGGACGCGCATCAACGGACATATAAGCTCAGCATAAAATCAGGGCAATCCATACATTCATCTGCAACACGCCAGGGGACAGCTTCAATGGCACAGCTCACACTACCACCGGACATCAAAAAAACAGTCAAAGCAGCTCTAAAGGAAGACATTGGCAAAGGCGATGTGACGGCTTCACTGATTCCGCCAGATGCCCTCGCCAGCGCCACAGTGATCACGCGTGAAACGGCAGTCCTGTGCGGGTGCGAATGGTTCAACGAAGCGATGCTGCAACTCAGCGACGACATCACGATCAGCTGGCAGGCGCAGGACGGCGATCTGATCAACGAAAACCAGACGCTCTGCACCCTCCACGGCCCTGCACGCGCCATTCTCAGCGCAGAACGGGTGGCGCTCAATTTTCTCCAACTGCTCTCCGGTGTCGCCACTGAGGCGCGTCGTTATGCCGACCGCATCAAAGGACTCAACGCCGTGATCCGCGATACCCGCAAGACCATTCCCGGACTGCGCCTGGCGCAAAAATATGCGGTACGCTGCGGCGGCTGCGAAAACCACCGCATCGGGCTTTATGACGGCGTGCTGATCAAAGAGAACCACATCCTCGCCTGTGGCTCAATTACCAAAGCGGTTGAGCAGATCCGCGCCAGACACCCCAAAATGCCGATTGAAGTTGAGGTCGAAAATCTGGATGAACTACACGAAGCGCTCGCAGCCAACGCCGACATCCTGCTGCTCGACAACTTTGATCGCGCCAACTTGCAGCGCGCGGTGATCATCAACAAGGGACAGGCGAAACTGGAGGCCTCCGGCGGCGTCACCTTCAACGAGATTCGCACACTAGCCGAAAGTGGCATCGATTACATTGCGATCGGTACCCTGACCAAAGACCTGCGGTCAATCGACCTGTCGATGCGCTTCTCGAACGACTAATCGTAAGCAGCGCGGTGTAAACCTTCGCCTCATATTATTCTGAAACGCGCCTTTGATTAATCTTCGTTTTACCTTTACGATAAGTAAAGAGTTCATCAAGCAACCACTGCTGAGTCGTAATCACTTTCTCATCATTACAACGGACAGTATAGGGGCTACCACTAAACATACTCTTACTGGCAGCGCGTTCAATAAAAGCTTCAGTCGAAGTAATATCATCACGAAAGTAGGCGTACTTTTTATTAATGTGATCCAGCGCATCTTGCCCATTGTGTCGTGAACCGTTGCGATCAATGATGCAAGAAGTGTCAGCAACAAAATTGAGTAGATGCGCTACCTCATGTCGCTGCCCATTTGAAACCTCAGCTGTGGCGGTTTTTAACTGCGCACATAACAAAACAAGAATGTAAAGACCAACTCTAATGCTCATCATTATCTCGCCACCGTAGTCATCGTGATCCGATGGTGTTTATCACTTCGCTGAGATTGTAGTGTAATAGCACACCGCCTGTCTTAAGAGACTTTAGCATAACAGCGGACAGCCCTTAAGCTAAGGTCCATTGATCTCTCGCAGGATGTCTCCACCTTTCAGTTCCCCATGTGCCGCAGACGAACAAGAGTGGCACGGCTGATCCGTACTCTGTTACCACTATAAGCACGCAACCAAAGAACTTCACGCCACTGCTGAATGAAGCTGTTGTTATCACCACCGAGCATGAGATTAGCCTTTTAAATTCGACGGCGATATAGTCTGCGGCCTTGACCAGCGGTGCTGTACCAAGGCCCTGCATTGCCTTACGAGTAAGAAATGCTACTCGGCCATCATCCGTTTTTCGGGGAAGACCGGCGGTAGTTGTGCCAACGCGGGTGCTGGTGTCAGTTTGAAACCATCTCTTTTAGGATTATCGGTATAGTTGAAATCAAGGCTCATCGGTGAACTCAATACCTGCCACTGTCCCTTGGCGACGTTATTTCCCTCGTCGCCTTCAAAGGCGAGGTAGCTGTATTTACGGTAGTGCGGCAGCTTGCGCGCCAATACGGGCACCGCTTCTGCGCGGCTGGTGGCAAGCCATACCAGGGTAGCGCCACTATTGTCGGGGTGACGAGCAGTGAGCACCGCCGAGTGGTTAGCCAGCGGCAGTGATTGCTCCTTGAGTTGCAGCGTCGTATCGTTGAGCATGATGCCATGCGCGGCGACCGCTTTTTTTACAGTTTCACTGAAGCGGTTGTTCCAGCCGAGAATCCACACCGCGCGGTCGCTGGGCAGGGTGTCGATCTCACTATCGAGTTTAACCTGCCAGTCGCCGGGTTGGTTGCGTTGCCACGCCTCGGCCATGACACGATATTCATCAAGCAGTGGTTGGTCAGCTTTCGATGGCAGCAACATCAACACACGCTCAGCGCCAAAACCTTGAGATAGCGCGGCTGGAATTTCTCTGTTATCGAGTCTGCGGAAGAGGTCAAACATCGGGTCGACTTCGATGCGCAGTGGGCGGGCGTCGAATGTAAATGCAACATCGAACTGAGATGAGTCCATCGACACCCGTTCGATATGTGGTTCGCTTTCACCTTCGAGATAGATCATCAATGGAATCTGTAACTGAAATAGTGTGCCTGATTGTTGCTGGCTCAACGATGCATTAAGTTGGTATTGCTCACCTTTTTTAACCACGGTGGCACTGCTGAGTGCGAGGCTCGGTGCGCCACTGCGTTGTACCCACTGGGTAAAAAATGGCGAGAGATCCTGCGCGCTGACCTGACTAAAAACCATTTCAACATCCTGAAAGCTAGCAACAGTGAAACGATATTTCCGATAGAGCGTCGCCAGTGCGCGCACGAAGTCACGATTGCCGAGTTGCTGGCGCAGCATGTGAAACAGCATCAACGTCTTGCCGTAGCCAACCGCCTCGGTCGCTGGACTATGACGTGAACGAAACTGACTCAGCGGGAAGTCGCGTCCATCACTGACGAAATCGCTATAGCGTTGCAGCACATCACGACGATAACTGATCGCCTTGCCGCGCTGCTCGGCGATCAGATGATCGGCAAGATAAGTGGTCAGTCCTTCGGCCCAGTTGCCATTATCGTAATCGACAAACACACCGTTGCCCCACCAGTTATGCAGAATCTCATGCGGGTACGATGAGTGCAAAATAAACGGAAAGCGAATCACGCGTGGGCCGAGCAGCGTGAACGACGGCATGCCGTAGCCGGTGTCCCAGAAGTTTTCGACCATCGCAAACTTCTGGTAAGGGTAGGGGCCGAGTAGTTTGTTGTACATCGAAAGATACTGCGCGGTGGTGTCGAGGTACTTCTGTGCCAGTGCCTCATCTTCATCGCGCAGGAAGACCATCGCCTCGGTGGCACCGGTACTCTGGCTATATTCATGATAACGGTTGGCGATAACAAAGATGTCATCCTGCGGGTGGTTCTCTTCCCATCCAACTACGGTCCAGCCTTCAACTGCCTCTAGCTTCAGAGGTATGCGCGTTCCTTGGCTGACAGCGCTCCACCCCTCAGGGATTCCGATTGCGAGTCTAAAGTTGACCAGCTGGCCCGGCACTACTGGATACCACATCATCGAGCCCGCAAGGAAGATGCCTTTAGCGCTAATCAACCCCGGCGTCTCCTTGAAACCACGCGCGTACTGCTCCCCTTCGGCACTGATGGGGTGATAAATCATGCCGCTGTATGAGAGCTTGACGGGTACGTTGTCACCTGTCAGTCGGATGCGGTAGTGGTGCTGGATCGAATCGGCCGGGGTTGAGACAGCCTCCAGTTGGTGTGACGAAGAGCGCGGGTTCAGCCCGCTGTGCAGTAGAAATTCAAAGTAGGGCTGAGCGGAGAGCGCATCCGGGAGTGTAATGGTATCGCTCACAGTAATCATCGACGTAGTCGGTGCGAGGGTGATCTGAAGCGAGTGGTGGATTACGTTGCTAGCGTTAGCTACCGAAGCCACGATACAGGCGATCAATAACAGCAGAAGGTGTAGCGCAGCGCGCGTCTGTTGGGCCAGCATCATGTCAGTCCATTATCATTATTGGGTTTAGCTCGATTATAGTTCAAGTCCCTGTGCAACGAAAATCGTATCTGTAGGATGTACGCGCTTGTTTCAGTTCATAGCGATGTGGTAATCACACGATTATGTCACTACTTCGCTAAAAATTATGGGGGGGGCTCATGCCCATCATTCATTCTCTTACGCAACAACTCGTTCCCTTTGCCCCGACTGTTCTGCGTCCGCAGCATTCTCGTACAACCTTGCTCACTTCGTTCTCTTGTTGCACTCAACACCGCGACCTCAATGACTCTGCGGCCACTAAAACTTCTTGCATTTCTCCGTCGCTCGCCTTACACTGACACTGCGAAAGGGCACTCAGCCTGAACTAGCGGCGACGAATTTCCCTCGCTGCGCTAACCACAGTAATCAGCTGTTGGATTCCGGCTCTACCGGTAGATCAAAGTAAAAGCAAGTACCTCCATCAGCGCCACATTCATAGCCAATGCCCCCCCCCATCTTTTCCACCAGTGCCTTGGCGATACTGAGACCAAGACCAGTACCCCCCTTAGAACGCGTATCAGAGGAATCTGCTTGTGCAAATTTCCCGAAAATTCGCTCGCGAAACTCATCGGCAATCCCAGGACCAGAGTCCTTTATCGCCACTCTGATGACTGCGCCATTAATACATGTCTCTACTAATACTTTTTCACCCGCAGGTGAAAATTTTATGGCATTCGTCAATAAGTTCGTCATAATCTGGAAAAAGCGGTCAGCATCGACATACAAGGCGCTGTTAAGATGATTCTCGAGCACTAACTGTACCCGTGCAGCCTCAGCTGCACCTGCATTTATCTCCACAGCTTGTTTTAACAATACCCCAATATCGTGATGCTTAGCATTCAATCGTAATGGCGCAGATTCAATTTTTTCAATATCAAGAATGTCATTAATAAGACGATTCAAACGTTCTATATTACGGACAGCCACATCCAAAAGCTCATGGGCTTTCCTGGGAACTTCACCACAGGCACCATTAGCGACCAATGATAATGAACCCCGGATTGACGTCAACGGAGTACGTAATTCATGGCTTACTGTAGAGATGAACTCACTTTTCATAAGATCAATTTTTTTTCGTTCAGTAATATCACGAATAATAGCGTTGACCTGTGGAATATCACCTGCCTTCCATGTTGACAGAGAAAGTTCCAATGGAAACTCTGAGCCATCTTTTCTTAAACCGACTAACTCAACTGTTTTACCAATAAGTGCTGATGAAGCGCCGCCAATAAACTTGTCAAACTTATGATTGTGCTGCGAACGAAACTGTTCTGGCATTAAGATAGCAATCGGTTTTCCAGTCACTTCTTCACTACCATAGCCAAATATTGTCTGTGCTGCCTTGTTGAAATATGTGACATTACCCGTGTCATTGGTTGAGATGATTGCATCATTAGCGGTATCTGCAATCGCTTTAAAATGTAGCTCGCGCTCACCAAGCTGTTTGAACATGCTATTGGCTATCAGCTGTGACTTTATGCGCAATCGAACCAACGATAAAATAATAAAAGCAGGTCAATAACGATACCACCGACTGCGATCATTAATGGCTGGCTGGTCTTATTAGCGATTTCAAAGGCTTTATTGGGCGCAAAGAAAATACTCCAGGTACGCCCAGCAATGTGCATCTGTGTTGTTCTCGCTAAAACATCCAGTTGCTGCTGTGACTGCCAACCTTTATTATTAGTCGAATCATAAAGTAACTGCTCTGTGTTAACGGCTTCTCCATCATAGATTTCAAAATCAAGCTCCGGCAATCCAGCACCGAGAATACCTTCCATCAAATCACGAATACGAAATGGGCTATAGACAAAGCCGGCCAATTCAGCGCGACGTTCTGCGACAGTTTCAACTGTTTTTCGATAGACAGGAAGGTACATTAAAAACCCTGGCTGTACATCCTGATTAGTCTCTTGCAGCAAAGTGACCCGCCCCGAAAGTGCTGGCTGAGCCGTGTCCCGTGCGCGCGACATGGCTTCACGCCGTATCTCATTTGAATACATGTCATAACCAAAGGCACGCAGGTTGCGATCAGTGAATGGCTCAAGATAGAGAATAGAAGTGTATTGCGCTCGCTCACCCGCGGGCTTAACAATATAATCAGAAAAGCCTTCAGCACGCACCGCATCGATATGCTGAGCCAAATCAGCGGGCGTAATCCAGCGTGCAAACCCGACGCCTTGTACGCCTGGGTAGTGCTGATTAATTTCAAGCGTAGTGATATATTCTCGCCACATAGAACGAGTGACATTGCCAGACGCATGAAACAGCGCAACACCGCCACGTAGGAGCTGTTCATAATCGAACATACGCTTTTTTATCGCCAGTCGAGCCTCTTCCACCTGAAAACTAAAACGGTCATGGGCACGCTCTTCAGCGTAACTAGCTGAAAGCTGCCATGCGGCAAGCGTGATGAGCAGCGACATAAACAGAATCATCCATGCCATCATCGGGCTATGTAACTTATCGACCCAGTGATGCCCGGACATGACCGGTGTTTCAGTGACCACTGATGTATCTACGCCTCTCATTTCGCCCTCGCTTCCCTGTGATTGCGCACATTACTCACACCTAAATATATAAAGATTGAGACCTTTGCATGATCCCACTATTCAGCAGCCAACATTTTAATGTTGCGTTTTTTGAAGGCTACCCTCCCAAAATAACGACTTCATAACGGTATTTAGGCAAGAAAACGTGTTTTCTTCTTCA
>Ga0316209_1000431_pt1 | contig 75600 bp, 77 predicted proteins | sample 6monopyrite_MG_FD_204945 | JGI IMG/M metagenome (GOLD analysis project Ga0316209, IMG submission 204945) | Microbial mat bacterial communities from mineral coupon in-situ incubated in ocean water Damariscotta River, Maine, United States -... | ecosystem: Environmental > Aquatic > Marine >... | reverse complement strand
CCCCGCCCTAAAGGGTGGGGCAATTGATTTAGGATTGGGCTGATTTCAGTTGTACAAATTTTCGGGATGCGGTCTATCATGATCTTCGTTTTTCGACAACCTCCACACCAAATCATATAGACCCAAAAAAAAAGGCATCCAGATGGATGCCTTCATTTTGAAATAATTGATTTGTTTAATTTTCTTCCAAGAGGAAGTAGGAATCACCGAGATAGTTAAACATGAAGGCACTTTTCGCCAGTAGTCCGTACTCGGAGTTGTTCATGGTATTCTCGTCAAAATCGGCTTTAAGAATCTCCTTTACCAAATTCCCTGCCGCATCAAAAATCTTCACCTTCCTTTCAGCAAATTCGGTAATTACCATTTCTGCTGTCTCAGCGTTGAGTTCGTCCAGTACCCAACTGTAGTCTTCTACCACGTCTGTTTCATTTGCATGAACCGAAACGCTCATTAGTAAGTTTAATAATAGAATTTTCATAATGTCCGTCCGTTTAGTCCTTTACTTTTATTTTGTTTTCGAGTCGTGTATGTTGATACGGAGAAGAATATTTTTGGTTTACTAATTATTGTTAAAAATTATTCTGTCCCCTAAAAAAACCAGCGCAAGTACGATGAGTGGTTCAAAAAGATGATCAACGGCAGAAAAATCATTGTGCATTGGATTAGCTTTAAGAAATTTAATTTGGTTGTTTGTCAAGTTTTCAAAATCCATCATAATTGAGAAAGATTAGATTTTATTGGCTCTTTCAATTCATCGGCTGGGGCTCCTTCGGAATCATTCAAGTTTTCTTGTTCTCGGCGGATGGCCAGTCAGTAGATAAGATGCACCTTTTGATTGAGGGGTTGCAGGTGGCGTTCAATATTTTACTCACGCATGGGTTCAGGTATTTCATCATTAAGTTCAAATGGCTGAATTTCAGAATGGTCAAACTGATCCCGTTAGTGTTTGTTTCGGTATTTACGTTGAGCCTTCTAAGTTCGATTTTTCTGGCATTGATTATTTTGGTTAGAAATGCATCCCTGTCTTTTGAAACACTGATGCAACCAATCGTCATCCAGACTACCGAATCAGTTTTTCTCTTTCTCTTTTGGTCGCTGGCCTATTTTATCTACCTCTATTTTGAGCGATACAATACTTCATTGAAATACGAAGCGACCATTCGTGAGACGGAATTAAAAAACCTGAAATCGCAATTGAATCCTCATTTCATATTCAATGCCTTGAACAGCATTCGAGCACTTGTGGAGGAGAACCCGAAAAAATCCAAGGAAGCGATCACCCAGCTTTCTCATATTTTGAGAAATTCGTTAAACTCTGATAGAAAGAAACTCGTACCTTTTGCGGAGGAATTGCGAACGGTGAAAGACTATTTGGGGTTAGAATCTATCCGATATGAAGAAAGGCTTTCCACAAAGTTTGATATTGCCGAAGGGTCAGAAAGATTCCAAGTGCCACCACTGATGTTGCAGACGTTGGTAGAAAATGGAATAAAGCATGGAATTGCCAATTTGAAAAAGGGAGGAATCGTGGCAATTTCAACTTTTTTGAAGGAAGGGCAGTTGGTTGTGCAGGTACGTAATACTGGACAATTGGCTTCTGGCGAAAAATTGGAGAAGGGTTTTGGTTTGGCAAATACCCAAAAACGACTTGAAATGATTTATGGGAGCGAGGCGAAATTCAAAATAAAAAACGAGGACCTGAAAACCGTACTAACTGAAATCAATCTACCAAAATGAAAACATTAATAATCGATGATGAACGACTGGCCAGAAAGGAACTAAGTGGCCTTTTGGAAAATCATAAGGAAATCGAAATTGTGGGAGAGGCAGCAAATGCCGAGGAGGCCATGGAACAAATAATGGAACACCAGCCTGGCTTGATTTTCTTAGACGTGCAGATGCCAGGGAAAACGGGATTCGAATTGCTGGAAGAATTGGATCGTGTGCCACAGGTCATCTTCACAACAGCTTACGATGAGTTTGCGCTAAAGGCATTTGATGTGAATGCACTTGATTATTTGCTCAAGCCCATTCAGGCGGATCGGCTAGCTGAGTCATTAAGGAAGGTCGATTTCACCGAAGATTTTGGAAGTGCTGACCATAAGCTGGGAAAGGAGGATCAGGTTTTTGTGAAGGATGGAGACAAGTGCTGGTTTGTGAAGTTGGATAAAGTCAGATATTTCGAATCCGATGGTAATTACATCAAAGTGTTCTTCGATAACGTCCGCCCGATGATTCACAAATCATTGAATGCGCTGGATGAACGCCTGGATGAGCGAACATTTTTCCGAGCCAGCCGAAAGCACATCATCAACTTGGGTTGGGTAGAAAAAATCGATACGTGGTTCAATGGAGGATTGCTGGTAGAGCTAAAGGGAGGAGACAAAATCGAAGTAAGCCGAAGACAAGCAGCGAGATTTAAAGAACGTATGAGTCTGTGATTGGTGGATTGTCAATTAATCACTAAACTAAGTCCTCACATTCTGCATAAAGTCCATTTCCACAGACCAGTCTTTGGCGAGGTTCAGCATGGCCGTTGTTTCCATTTCGGTGACGTACCCCTTGTCGTAATTTTCTTCCCAAATTTCCATGAGATATTTCAGCCGATCTTTTGCGTCCATCGAATTGAAGACTTTACTGAGGAATTCACGTGACCGTTCAAAGGCAGAAAGATAATCGTCTGCAATGAAGGTGTTTGCCCATTTCAATTCCGCTCGTGCGGAGAGATTTTCAGCAGCTTCCTCCAGCAATTTAAGTTCGTCTTCGTCCAACCCATGATAGTGAAAGATCAGGGACTTCAATAGCATGACGGCCTTTTTTGTTTCTTCGGTCATAGTGGAAATAGCAATTCTACCTTAAAAGTAAATTATTCCTCCGAAAATAGTCGCAGTGATACTTCATCAGCAACAGAAAATCCTTTGGAGGTCAAACGGAAGATTCCATTTGATAGACGGGCTTTGTCCTCTTCAATCAAACTGACCAGCAACTTTTCATGACTTTTCATCAAGTCGAAACCCCATGACTTGCGCATATATTCAATGTCCAATCCCCACTTGGTTCGGGATCGAGTGAGGATGTATTCGTTCAACATTTGGATCTCTGTCAAGTGCTCAATTGAAGATGGCGTTTGACCATTTTGAATATCCCGGATGTACTGTGCGTTGTTCGACACATTGATTGTTCGGGATTTTCCATTGTAGGAATGAGCCCCGGGTCCAGCACCCAGGTAGAGGGCACTTTTCCAATACGAGGAATTGTGCCGTGAGTATTTTTCAGCTTTGGCAAAATTGGAAATTTCATAATGCTCATACCCATCGGACGTTAGTAGAGCTATGGCCAGTTCATATTGTTGCGCACTCGATTCTTCACTTACGGGGGAGAGTTTGTTTTTAGTATGCCAATTCCCAAATACAGTCTTTGCCTCAATGGTAAGGTTGTACAGCGAAATATGTTCAGGCTCGTATGCAATTAATTGGCGAAGGTCATTTTCAAACCGCGTCAAAGCATCTTTCTCTGGAGGAAGAGCAAAAATGAGATCAGCGGAAATATTCGAGAACCCAGCCATTCTCGCATGGGAGATTGTTTGCTTGGCTTGATTCGAATCATGTGATCTATTAAGAAATTTTAATCGATCATCATCGAAGGTCTGGAGGCCAATGCTCAATCGGTTTATCCCAGCTTGATAGAGTTCTACAAGTTTGGATTCGTTGAGATCGTCCGGATTGGCCTCTAACGTAATCTCGGCATTTTGAATGACGAAGGAATCCGAAATTACCCTAAGGATTTTTTTAATTTCCTCAACCGGAAGAATCGAAGGGGTGCCACCTCCAAAATAAATGCTATCCAGAGATTCATCTATCAGGTAATTTTTGCGATTCACTAGTTCTTTACAAATGGAATCTACCATCTGATCCTGAGATTTCAGATTAGTACTAAAATGAAAATCACAGTAGTGGCAGGCCTGTTTGCAAAAGGGGATGTGGATATAAATTCCAGCCATGTTGTAATATTACATCGATAACTCAGGATTGTGATTAAGAGACTTCTTTTCATTCATTTTTCATTATGGACACTGATTGGCTTAGGCCAAAATCAGGTATTTGTGGATGGTGAGAGATTTTCAGAATGGACTACTTCTGACACGCTTGAGCTCAAGAACAAAACCGAAGACCAGATTCGTAAATTTTGGGAAAAGGGCTATTTGTTCGCCGGACTCGATTCTATACGTCAGACTAGCATCTTTTTGCATAGAGGAGCGAGGATAAAACTGGCTGAAGTTGATGGCGGCACGATTTCGTTTTCAGAAGTAGTGAATCACGCCAACGAGCAATTAAACACCAAAATAAATAGTGGATATCCGTTTGCCAGACTCTGGTGGGATTCGCTCCGTTTGGAAAATGGCCGAATGAAGTACTCCATGAATTTTGATAACGGCCCGCTAGTCACGAATGATTCCATCATATTGCTTTCGGCTATTGACACCAAGCGCCAGTTCATTGCCCAGATGTTGGGGATGCAGAAAGGCACATTATTTAGAGAGAAGGATTTTGGTGCCATCTCTGACCGATTGACGAGAGTCTCATTTTTAACAGCCAAGCGGCCAGCTGACATTTCTTTTCAGAATGGAAAATCCTGGACGTATTTGGATTTAGAAGAAACAAGCACCGGGAGTTTTGAAGGAGTCATGGGTGTCTTACCCAATCAGTCTACAGGCGGTAAGCCATTGATTACAGGCAATCTGAATTTATCGCTATTGAATTTATTTCGAAGTGGGAAAGAGCTGGATTTTGATTGGGAACGGTTTGGTCAGCAGTCACAGAAATTGGATTTGAGGTACAAGCATCCGTTCATCGCAGGCAGCAAACTTCACTTCGAGGGACAGTTCGGATTACTGAGGCAGGACACCAGTTTTATTGGTCGCATGGTGGGGCTGAGGACGAGTTTTTTCATTGCGGATCGGGTAGGTCTTGGATTTGCATTTGAGCAATCCACCGGAGATGTGATTGCCACGAATTCAGCGAGAATCATCAGTAACAATTGGCTTGACTTTCAGCAGAGCAGTTATTCCATTTCGGTATCCTCCACCCAAGGAAAGAACAGTACTCCGGTCAATTTTACGAATTACGACTTGAAGTTTGGTGTCGGTGAGCGGGTTATTTCTATGAATCCAAACTTACCCGTTGAGCAATATGACACGGTCAATCTGCGTACAACAAATAGTGAATTAACAGCCCGTTTCGAATTTCAGAGAATGATGAATAAGCGAACGGGCATCTACTGGAATGCCACGAGTGCTCATCAAAGTAATCCGCAACTAATCAGTAATCAGCTCTATCGGCTCGGAGGATTGAAAACACTGAGAGGGTTCAATGAGGAATTTTTCTTTGCGGCAAGCTATGTCACGAGTCAGGTGGAGGTGAGAGTTTTCTTTGAGCAAGAATCCTACTTGTTCGCCTTCTATGATCAAGGATTTCTTAAAAATCAAGCTTGGGAATCACCTTTGGGATTAGGGGGTGGATTTTCTCTTCGTACCAATTCTGGGTTGTTTAGTTTTGCCATGGCCGTTGGCAAAACCCAAAATATCCCTTTTGAATTTGCCAACATGAAAGTTCATTTTGGGTATTTGTCTCGTTTTTGATTTGCGATATATTTTCACTTCTTTTTTGTTTCTATTGGCAATGGAGTTGTCTGGACAAGACACGCTTACCGTCGACCAATTAGATTACCGCTTTGTCTCCTTTTCAGGAGATGAACTGCTTCCGCTTACTTCTCCAGAGAACTCCAATGTTGCAGGATTGTTTATTTCCTGTACGAAAGACCAGCAGTTTGAATTTTGTGGAGTTTCTCCTTTCGCAATTTGGATAGATGGCCGTTACGCGGCTGATAGCGGAGATAAGAACTGCCTTCATATATCTGGCAAAATTTTGTGTGCTTTTGCTGACAGAGAGAGCCCTTACCTGTCGGTGGTTGCTGAAGCAGGTCTTTCAGAAATCACCGCTCGTACGATTAGCATTGAGTTAAAAACAGAAGTGAAGAGGAACGAACTATCCATAAGAGGGCGAAGTTCGGGATATTGGATTCTAGGATTCCTGATGGGCTGTATTCTCTTGATAGGTGTGCGGGCACTTAGATCTGGCCATACATGGCGTTTTCAACGACCAAATCTTCGAGAATTCTCCAGTCGTTTCATCACACTAGAAAATATGATTTTGCTCCTCCTTTTGGCGCTTGTCAATGCGATTAGTTATTCTTTTTTGGCAGAACGAGACGAGGTGCTTTTCATTCTACAATCTCTGCTGACAATACTTGAATTTTGGATAACGAAAATATTTTTGGTGTTCCTTTCAGGAATGATTTTCAAAAATCAAAAAACCGCCAATTGGCAGTTGATTTTCCAATTGCAATGTTGGTTGGGAACTAGTCTTATTTTCTTCGTCGTTTTGTTTTTTGACTTTGTGTTTTTTGCTGACCCACAGTTATCTCACGGATACCTGATGCATGCAATGGCTTTGAGTGCATTGGTTTTTTTATTTTTAACCAGTATGGTTTTTATGACTCAGAAAGGGCGCAAAAAACTTCACATATTTATTTATCTTTGCACGACTGAAATTTTACCAATCACATTTTTGGTTTATTGGTTCTCAAAATAATATTAAAAACTCACTAAATAATTTGGAATGGCTGAAGATTTACTAATGTTAGAAAAAGAGAGATTGAATAAAGTGAAGAGCATTTTGGTATCTCAACCAAAGCCTGAGGGCGGGAATTCCCCGTACTTCGCATTATCAGAAAAGTACAAATTGAAGGTGGACTTCAGACCCTTTATACAAATCGTACCTGTGGGCGCAAAAGAGTTTCGTCAGCAAAAAATCAAGATCCTTGACCACACTGCAATTATCCTTACTAGCCGCCATGCCGTAGACAATCTATTTCGATTGGCAACAGAAAGTAAAATCGAAATCCCTGCCGACATGAAGTATTTCTGTATCTCAGAGCAGACAGCAAATTACCTTCAGAAATACATTGTTATTCGCAAGCGAAAGATTTTCACAGGAGAAAGAACAGCGGAAGATTTGCTACAGGTTATAAAAAAGCACAAAGGAGAGAAATTCCTTTTTCCTTGTTCGAATATCCGCAAGGATGTGATTCCGAAATTTCTGGAGGAAAATGAATATGATTATAACGAAGCGACCATATATAAAACAGTGGCCTCTGACTTATCTGATTTATCTGATGTAAACTATGATGTCTTGGCCTTTTACAGCCCATCAGGGATCGAGTCACTTTATTCCAATTTCCCGGGCTTTAAGCAGAAGAAAACACGGATAGCAGTCTTTGGCCCAACAACAGCAAAGGCCGCACGGGATGCAGGCCTTATTTTGGACATTCATGCACCTCTTCCAAATGCCCCCTCCATGACTGGAGCTTTGGAGCTGTATATAAAACAAGCCAACGGCCTGTAAGGGATTTATATTTTTTGTGGGTTATCTTGTTGTTTCTTAATAAACAATGAAAAAAATCGGACTTGTTCTTTGCGTTTTTGTCTCCTTGGGAGTGAGCGCTCAGACTGATCCCCTCTTTAGCCAGTACATGTTGAATCCGTCCTATTATAATCCCGGATGGATGGGTGATGTACAAACCGCCTTTGCTTCTTTTCAACACAGAAGTCAGTGGGCGGGGTATAATTCAACTTTTGATGGACCAGGCGGAGCGCCCGAATCTCAACTTTTGAGTTTCATCGTTCCGGTGGACGGACCGATCGCTTCCGCTGGGGTCAATATCATACTAGATTCTCAGGGACCCGCCTCAAGTCTATGGATACGGGCAGGAGGAGCGTATAATTTGGATCTAAACAAAGGAGTCTTGTCAATTGGTGTTATGCCAGGATTGGTTTCAAGAACATTGAATTTTGATGAACTTCGTTTTGAACAGCCAGGAGATCGATTTGATGTTGGGACAAAGGAAACCCAAACAAAACCAGACTTAGCAGCGGGAATTTTTTTTAGCTCGTTTAGCGGATACTTTGGTGGGATTGGAGTGAATCACCTGCTTTCTCCGTCCTTTAATTTTAACATCGACACGCCTGGTAGCGAGGAGACCAGTCAATTCAAACTCACGTATTATATACATGGTGGAAAAAAAATGCAGATTAATCGTGATTTTGAGGTGACCCCAACACTTTTGGTAAAAACAGATGGATCTGGCTATTCCATGGATGTCAGTAGTCTGGTTACCTATAAGAATAGTATGTGGGGTGGATTGTCTTACCGACGATCAGAAGCGGCCGTATTGTTGATCGGCTATAGTTTTCTCCCAAATCAAGAATTAAAGGTGGGCTATTCTTTTGATTATGTGGTTAAGGATCAGGAGGCTAAGCGGCCTACATCGCACGAAATATTTCTCAGATACAATCTTCCAAATTTGGTTCTAGGAGGTAGAAAAGCCGTAAAGACTCCTCGTTTTAGTTTCTAGTCTAGAAGGCGTTTTTGATGAATTTTTTTCACGAATCGAAGGAAGGGACTATATTTAGCCTTCTTTACGTACAATAATTGTTGCAAAAGTTTGTTTATTTTACATACTTGCAAGTTCAATCAAGGTGTTATGTATAAAATGCGTGTTAAATTATCGACCCTGTCACTAGTTTTGATGGGAGCAGCAATTTCAAGCTGTAATCTATTTTCAAAGAATAAAGGTGATTCAGGAGAACTTCTGGGGGCACCCGATCGGCAGGGATGGGAAATGACCCGTCCGTTCGGCATGGTCTCTTGTCCGGCAGGAACGTTCCATATGGGACAAGCTGATCAGGATGTGGCTGCCACTCAAATCAATTTCAACAAACAAGTGACCATTGGTGCATTCTTTATGGATGACACAGAGATCACAAACAATGAGTATAGACAATTTACTCAAGCGTTGGAAGATGGTGCAGAGGCATTCACTGCTCAAGGCTTTTCTACCGAAGACTTGAAACCGGATACCACAGTTTGGACAACCGACTTCACCCACCATATGGGAGATCCGTTGGTTCAATACTATTGGGATCACCCGGCATTTGATGATTTCCCCGTTGTGGGAGTCAGCTGGGAAGCGGCAAGAATATTTGCTGATTGGAGAACTCGTCACTTGAATGATTTCAGATCTACAGAAGGTCTACCAGATATGCCAAATTTCCGATTGCCATCTGAGGCAGAGTGGGAATATGCAGCGAGAGGTGGCCGAGATATGGCTAAGTACCCTTGGGGAAACCCATATGTAAGAAATACAAAAGGATGTTTGTTGGCTAACTTCAAGCCAGGGAGAGGGAACTATTTTGACGATGGGTATGCCTACACATCTCCAGTTGCAACCTATTTCTCAAATGACTTTGGATTATATGATATGTCAGGTAATGTGGCCGAGTGGTGTGAAGATGCGTACAACCCGGCAGCTATGCCTCTTGTTTGGGATTTGAACCCGACCTACTTTGATGAGTCTGTAACTCAAAAAGTGATTCGTGGTGGATCTTGGAAGGATATAGCTTATTACCTTGAAACTGGGACTAGAACGTATGATGATAAAGATGCAAAACGATCTTCTATTGGTTTCAGATGTGCGATGACTTATCTTGGTAGGTCATCCGGATATGAATTTTAATTGAATACTTACTAACCTAAATACTAATATAATGAGTAAAAAAGGCGGATTTTCAGAATTGTTATTTACAACTATAATGCCCAAGGTTTATGGCATTGGAGCTGCGGTTGTTATTGTTGGTGCTATGTTTAAAATCTTGCACCTGCCCGGAGCAGCATTAATGCTTGGAATTGGTTTATCCACTGAGGCAATAATCTTCTTACTTAGTGCGTTCGAGCCACCTCACAGAGATCCGGATTGGGCAAAAGTGTATCCTGAGTTGGGTGATGAATATGACGGACCTAAAGCAGCGCCCCGAGCGGTAGCTGCCCCTCAAGCAACGGGAGCATCTGCCCAAATGGATAAGATGCTTTCTGAAGCCAAAGTAGGGCCAGACCTCATTAAGAGTTTGGGTGATGGCATGAGAAATCTTGCAGATTCAACCAAGAAAATGTCTAATCTTAGTGATGCGGCGGTTGCGACTAACGAATACGCATCCAATGTAAAGAAGGCTTCTGGTTCTTTGGTAGAAATGAACAAGTCATATTCTACTGCCATGGAAGGTATGAAAGGAATGGCCGATGCGTCAATGGATACTAAGGAATATCATACTCAAGTTCAGAACGTAACTAAGAGTCTTGGTGCTCTTAATGCCGTGTATGAAATGGAATTAAAAGATGCTTCAGGTCATACTAAAGCATTGAATAAGTTTTATTCGAATGTTAGTGGCGCACTAGAAAGCATGGCAGAAGCAGGGAAAGAAACAACTGCTTTCCAAGGTGAGCTCAATAAGCTAACAGGAAATATTGCTTCTCTTAACAGGGTGTATGGCAATATGCTTACAGCTATGAAAGGATCATCTAACTAATAACCTAATCAACTAGATTATGTCTGGAGGAAAAGAAACAGGACGTCAAAAAATGATTGGGATGATGTATTTGGTGCTAACAGCTTTGTTGGCGCTGAATGTAAGTTCTACAGTCATAGAAAAATTCATATTCCTGAATGATAGCTTGGAACGAGCGAATGGTGAAGCAGAAGATCGAAATGTACAGATCCTTGAGGCCATGCGGGAGTCCGTAAAGGAAAAGGGAAACAAAGCAGAGGATGTGGCAGTAATTGCAGATGCTGATGAAATCAGGGGAAAGACCGTGGAGATTATTCGACGACTCGAGGATTATAAGGAAGAGTTCATTGAAGAAACGAAAGGATATGAAGAAACGTATGCCTATCCTAATCCTGATTCGAAGGGCAGAAAAGGAAATAGACATCACATCGTAGGTAAAACGGATTATGATGGTGTTGGCCATTACATGATGGCTGAAGCGGAGGGTGGACAAGGTCATGGAAAGGCGTTGAAAGCTATTCTCAACGATTACACCGACTACATGAAAGAAGTGATGGGAAAAAATGAGGCACCTGAGTCTGTTTTGGAGCACTTTGGAAGCCTGACTCCAGATGCAATAGACGACCCGATTTATAAAGAGGATCCGAATCAACAAGGGAAGAAGTGGTCACAGTTGGCATTTGAGTATTCGCCTACTCATGCAGGGTTAGCTACTATGAGTGAACTTCAAGCTTCGGTAATCGGATTTGAAACCAGAGGATTGGATTATTTGAAAACTAGGACAGGATTGACTGAAATAGTTTTTGATGAAATAAAAGCCATGGTTAATCCAGTTTCTAAATACATCGTTTCGGGAAGTAAGTATGAAGCTGAAATGTTTATAGCAGCATCTGCTTCTGCGGCCAAACCGGTGATGAAATACAATGGCCAGAATCTGGCAGTTGTGAATGGCGTTGGTACAGTATCGTTTACCGCTAAACACAGTGGTGGAGCTGAATCAGCCGAGAAAAAATCGTTTAAGGCTGAAATCACTGTAGCTACGGCTGGTGGAGATACCACTTTCGCCAGTACAATAGAATACTATGTGGTGAAGCCGGCGATTGTGATTAGTTCTAACACGGCGGTTTCTTTGTACAAGAGTTGTGCAAATGAGGTGAGGGTAAGCGTTCCGGGATTGACAGGAAATTATAATCCGACCTTCGCAGGGTCTGGTGCTCAATTTATAGCCGGATCTGGTGGAGAATTGAATATTGTACCTGCTTCCACGTCGAACAACGTCACATTGAGGGTGAGTAATGCAGGACAGTTTATTGGAGACAAGAAATTTTCCGTGAATGATGTGCCTCCTCCGACAATAGTCGCTAAGGTAGGCGGTAGAGAAGTAGATCCATCTCGTCCTATACCCACCACTACGAGAGCTATTTTGGTAGATGCAGTAGCCGATCCCACTTTTGCTAAAGGCCATAAAAAAGATGCGCAATACATAGTTTCAAAAGGAGAAGCTCAGCTGATTAGTGGAGGTTTGGTGAGGAAGAAGGTGCCATTTAGCAATGGGAAATTGAATCTATCCAGTATTGCGTCAGGAATACGGAAAGGAGACGTTCTTGTGATTAAGATTCAAGGGGTCATTAGAAGAAATTTCCAAAAGAAAAGTATTGCCGTTCAACGATTTACTAAAAACGTAACGGTCATATATTAATAATTAAATTCAAGGTGTTATGAGACGAATTTGTAATGTGTTTTTTGCCTGTCTGATGAGTGTCACAATGTTGACAGCTCAGGATTCAAGTGACAAGCCTGAAGTTGACGAAAAGTATAAAATGTTTTCGAAGACTATGTGGCGAAGGATGGATTTTAAGATTAAGCAAAACCGGCCATTCAATTCTATTAATGGTGAAATGTCCAAACTGCTGATGGAAGCACTGGCAGCTGGAGATATCAAGGCCTATAAATCAGATAGTTGTAAGGTAGTGGCCACTGGTACAGAATTGGACGAGATGCTTACAATTATCGAGGTAGTAGGGGTTGATCATGACAATGACCCCTTTACTCCAGATGTAATGGATTCTGTTCAAACGACTCTTCCGTACAATATATTCGAGGTAATGTATATCAAGGAAGACGTTATTTTTGACCGAAACAGATCAAGAATGTATTGGTACATTCGATCGCTTTCGATTACTGTCCCCAGTAATCCAGATTACCTGGCGAGTTTTAATATCTCTGGTGAATTGGATAAAGTTTTGAACTTCAAATATGACGAGGTTGTGAAGGCTTTTAAAATGGACAAGTATAAGGATCGAGCCATCTGGTATAACGGCCAAAATATTTCTTCGCATAGAAGTATGCCTGAAGCCATGGAGCTGAGATTGTTTTCAGCACCGATAATTAAGGTGGCGAATAATCAAGATAGAGATATACGGCAATTGTACGGCGCAGAGATTGCGGCTGACCCAATGAGGGCTATGATTATACAACAACAGTTGGAGTATGATCTTGCTGAGTACGAAGCTGAAATGTGGTCATATTAAGCACGGTCGGTTAGAAAGTATTTAAAAAGGAGGATCAGTTTTGATCCTCCTTTTTGTTTAAAGAGCTGAATACAACTTGTGCTTTTGATAGGCCAATCAACTGCGCTAGCTCGGTTATAGATGCCGTTCTTATTCGTGCCACGCTTTTGTATTCATTGAATAGTTTTGATTTGGTCTTTTCCCCCACTCCTGTAATTTCATCGAGTGCTGATAGGGTCTGCCCTTTGCTTCTTTTATCCCTGTGAAATGTAATGGCGAATCGATGAGCCTCATCTCTTACTTGTTGAAGAAGTTTTAGAGACATGGATTTTTTATTGATATGCACGGGGTATGGGTCGTTGGGAAGATATATTTCCTCTAGTTTTTTCGCAATGCCGATGATTGGAATTTCCCCATACAAATCCAATTTTTTGAGTGCTTCGCAGGCGGCACTTAGTTGGCCTTTTCCTCCGTCAATGACCACTAGATCTGGAAAGGGTTGATTCTCATCCCTCAATCTTTTGTAGCGTCTCGTTACAATTTCAACCATTGATCCGAAATCATCTGGCCCGACTACAGTTTTGATCTTGAATTTCCTATACTCTCTTTTGGAAGGTCTGGCGTTTTTGAAGCAAACCATTGACGCCACTGGATTTGAGCCTTGAATGTTTGAGTTGTCGAAACACTCAATGTGCACCGGAACTTCCTCAAGGGAAAGGTCTTCTTTTAGCTGATTAAGAATTTTGTCTGATAAAGACGGGGTTTGGTTAAGGCTTTCCTTTTGATAGAATCGAACATTCTTAAGTGAGAGATCTACAAGCTTCTTTTTATCACCGATCCTGGGAAGAATAATTTCAATTTCTTCCCATGTTTCGACTTTCAAATTAGTAAGGACAAGCGTGTTTGAACTACCGAATCTTTTGCGAAGATTGAACATAACCAAGGGCAGTATTTCGGCTTCTGATTCATCTAGTTTTCGCTTCACCTCAATGGTCTCGGATAGCTTGATCGAACCTTCATCAATTTTCATATAGTTGATAAAGGACGTGTCATTTTCTGACAATATGGTGAAGACGTCTGTGTCGGAAATTTTCGGATTGGCCACAAGAGATTTCGATCTGAAGCTATCGAGAGAAGCCAACCTGTCTTTGTAGATTTGAGCGTCTTCAAATCGTAGCTCTTCGATTGCCAGATTCAGTGATTCTTTGAAGCTTGTTCTTACAGGCTGAAGATGCCCCTTCAGAATGTGACGAATATGAGAAATGTCCGCGTTGTAATCAGTTTCATTTTGGTGAGCCTCGCAAGGGCCTTTGCAATTTTGGATGTGATATTCCAGACAAACTTTGAATTTTCCAGAGGACACGTTCTTTTCTGAAAGATTGAAATTACACGTCCTTATTTTATAAAATTTCTTTACAAGATTCAGAACGTTGTGCATGGCTCGGGCACTTGTAAAGGGCCCGAAGTACTCACCTTTTTTCTGGTTAACTTGGCGCGTCGAAAAGACCCTAGGGAATCGCTCATTAACAATGCAAATGTAAGGATAGCTCTTGCCGTCCTTAAGCATGATGTTGTATTTTGGCTGATTTTCTTTAATTAGCGCATCCTCAAGAACAAGGGCCTCATACTCTGTATTGACAATGACGAATTCTATTTCACGAATTTCACGGACAAGTCGGACGGTCTTGAGATTTTGATGATTGACCTTTGTGAAATAGCTGGCTACACGCTTTCGTAGGTTCTTTGCCTTTCCAACGTAGATGATCGTCTCGTCCTTATTTAGATACTTATAAACGCCCGGTGAACTGGGTACTTTTCGATAGTCGTCTTTCGCGAAGCGCTGAAATTGCCATGGACTCATCTCCAGTCATCCAGATCCTCTTCTGAAATAGGCAGAGTGAGTAGTGTCGAATCATTTGGTGCTATCACTCCACCTTGGTAGAGACTACAGTCGAGAATCGTCTGAAGTGGCTTGCTGGGACGATCAAAGACTCCACCCTCATAGCCCAATGTACTATCTGCGTAAACTTTGAGCATGAAATTTTGCCAGATGGGCATGGCCGTTCGTGCGCCTTGCCCCATGGCCCAATTACGAAAATGAATACTGCGATCATCACCACCAGACCAGGCACCCGCAGCAAGGTCCTTGGTGACACCCATAAACCAGCCATCGGAAGCATTTTGAGTAGTACCTGTTTTTGCCCCAATTTCATGTTTGGCACGTAGTTCCCGACTCAGGCCGAGTGCGGTTCCCCCCGATTCTTCCGAAGTTCCTCTGAGCATGTGGAGCATCACATAAGCGGTCTCCTCATTTATTGCTTCCGTCCGATCCGTTGGGAAATCTTGAATCACATTCCCATTTCTGTCTTCGATTCTTGAAATGAAGAAAGGATCTGTGTGCACACCCTTATTCACGAAAGTGGCGTATGCGCCCACCATTTCAAAGAGAGAAACGTCACCTCCTGCACCCAAGCTGATGGATGGCACTGCTTGAATCGGACTCGTGATTCCCATTCTTTGAGCATAGGCAAGAACCGTCTCTGGCTTGACTTTCATGCCAAAGTAGGCGGTAATGGTATTTACGGATCGAGCCATGGCTTGTCTGATGGTCATGGCTTCATTTGTGGGAGCAGCACCAGCGTTTCCTGGTGTCCAGGTTGGTGGGTCTTGTTCCGGTAGGTCGTACGTTTGGATTACGTCAACAGCCGTTTGGCAGGGAGAATATCCGTTGGCTATAAGAGCTGTGTAAACGAAAGGCTTGAAGGTAGAACCTGGCTGACGCTTACCTTGCTTCACATGGTCGTACTTGAAATATTTGTGATCTATACCTCCTACCCATGCCTTGATGTGACCCGTATTTGGTTCCATGGCCATGAAGCCTGCATGGAGAAATTTCTTAAAGTAAGCTAACGAATCGTATGAACTAAAAACCGTGTCAATGTCGCCTTGCCATGAGAATAGTCGCATGGGTTTGGGTAGATTGAGGTAGTATTCAACAGAATCAGATTCCTTTCCATACCTATTCACCAGAGACTTATAGGCACCAGTTCTCTTAATCGATTTTTTCAAGAACCCTTTTATTTCTCTCCAATTTTCATCTATCCAAGGTTTTCGGGTGCCGACATGATCGTCAAATTTTCCTTGCAGAGTAGCCATATGTTCTTTTAGTGCTTCTTCAGCGTACTGCTGCATTTTGCTGTCAATGGTCGTATATATTTTCAGGCCATCTTCATATAAATCGTATCCATTTTCTTTACACCAATTTCTTAAATAATTACCCACCACTTTTCTAAAGTAGGGAGCGGCCCCTTCGTTTTGGTTGGCGACCTGATAGCTTAGACCAAATGGTTCAGTGATGAGGGAGTCATATTTTTCTCGCGAAATGAGCCCGTACTTATGAACATTGTAGAGAACTTCTGTTCGCTTGCCCATAGCTCGGTCTGGATTCAAAACTGGATTATATGCTGTTGGAGCATTGAGTGAACCGACCAATACAGCCGATTCTTTGTAGTCCAATTGTGAGGGAAGTTTATTGAAGAATGTTTTGGCAGCTACTTTTATTCCGAACGAATTACTTCCGTATTCGATGGTGTTGAGGTACATAGCCAGAATCTCCTCTTTGGTATAGGATTTTTCAAGCTGAATGGCAATGATCCATTCTTTGACTTTGGTGATCACAAAACCTATGTATCGAAATTTGTAAAGACTTCCTCTGTTCTCGGTGTTGGTACCATAGAGGTTTTCAGCCAGTTGCATACTCACCGTGCTGCCTCCGCCTCTGGATCCTAGAGAAGCGGCGGCTCTCAGCAATCCACGAAGGTCGATCCCCGAATGATCTTTGAATCGAATATCTTCAGTAACTAATAGTGTGTTGATTAATTCTGGAGATAGCTCATCGTACGTGGCAGGCGTTCGGTTTTTACGAAAGTACTTCCCTAAGAGTACACCATCAGAACTGATGAGCTCTGAGCTGAGGTCAGGGTCGGGTCGTTCGAGAGCAGCCAAACTTGGCATGCCGCCAAACCAACCGAATGTATCGTTTTTGACCATTAGTACCAGCGAAGTGACTCCCACAAAGGATAGCAAGAAGGCCACCCACAGGAGACGAATTATGCGACGTGTCCATTTTTTACTCATGGATAGTTCTTTTCAAAAAAGGTTTGGTAGGTGTCTATGTCTTTGGTTCGATAGAGTATATCAAAGTTGTCCTCAGTTATGATAAAAACAAAATGCTTTTCGCCTTTTAAGACTTCTGACGGTCTCATTTGGTCGTTAAATGATGTTAAGATTTCACGTGCCCGAGTTTTGCCTTCAATGTTGTTGATCACGGCCATAGAGTGGTCATCACTGAGAAGCAAATTTCCAGATTTTTGGTTCAGGCTATTTTCTTCCAAGAATGTGCGCAAGAGCTCAGGAGCAAGGGTGCTGTTTTCTTCTTTGTTTGGATAGATCAAAGTCAGGTAATGCGCCTGATCGAAGTACTTTATGTAGTTGGCCTTTGAGCTACTATACAAATTTGCTTTGTAGTCATCAGACCTTTTGACGAGGGTTTGAGCGTAGGGGAGCAGCTCACTTTCTGAATAGGACTTTACGAAATTATCCAGTTCGAATTGGTACCTGTGTTGGCCTTCGAGTTGGCCAATGTTGAGAATACGGAGCAGCTCGAGATGGTCACTAAATTCATTTTCCGGGTACAGATTCAGTGCACTATCAAGTAGGTGTTTTGAATGTGTGAAATTGGCGATATCATAAAGGTCATACGCCTCTTTGTACACTTCTTGTAATTGGATGGTTGCGGCGAAGCTCTCTTCGCGATAATTCGGATTCACTATCAGTTTTGCATAAATGGATTCAGGGTATTGTTTTACAAGTTGATCTGCGGCTTGCTGCGATTCATTCGGGTTTGCGCCCTTTTGTAGAAGATAAAGTTGGTACAAGACCTCAGGCTCGTAATCTGATCCCGGAAAACGGACAAGAAGACTCTTGAAAGTGATGATTGCATTTTGTTCTTCCTTTAGTTTGAAATTGTAAATGTTGCCGACGGCATAGAGCCCATCTTTCACTTCGCTTAACAACTTAGCACGCTGCTCATCCGAGCTTGGAATATTGGCCAGCAATGATTTCACCTGATCACCAAATGCTTCTAGAGGCGCATCTGATTTCGGGATTTGTGAGGGCTTGGCTTCATCAGCCCTGTCGTTATTGTCGCTCAGGCTTACAGGGGCCGCTTTAATGGAGCGTCTCCAATTATCCTCCAAAGGCCGATTTTTCCATTTTTGATTGAAGCTGGAAAAGCCTCGGCTGACCGATGTGGCATTATCAAAGTACCAACCCCCTGCACCTCCGGTGTTTATTAGATCGTCATCCTCGCTTTGTTCATTTTTTTGGCGCTGCTGCTCGGTTCTGGCAATTTGTTCTTTTTTCTTTTTTTGTTCTACTCGATCCAATGAATCCTTGGTTACAAAAGCGATGGCAATGGCCCGGGCAGAGTCGGCGGGAAGTCTGGAAAGTGCCACCAAACTATCATTTACTCTGATGGTTGTGATGTGGGTAACAAATTCCTTGAGGACTTCTTGACGGGTTTTTATTGCTGTATAGTTGTCTTCGTCTTTAGGTAAGGTGAGAACCGTGCTGTCATAATATATTTTGGCAAGTTCGAAATTCTTCAATGAATCGTAGTGAATCTTAGCCAAGCTCAAATAGGACAGTCCTTTTTGTCGCCTGTTATTCACGCTAACTTTGACTGATTTTTTGAAGTTGGCAATCGCATCATCCAGATGCCCATGCTTTGCCTCGAAGAGTCCCATTTCATAGTAGATTTTGTCGTTGTACTCAAAATTCTTCCGATCGACCAATAACTTCTTGAAATACTTTCTGACCGTTTTTATGTCTTTCCCTTCGGACAGTTGGGTGACCTGAGCCATGTTGAGTTTCGTGAAAAATGACAGCTCGTAGGAGGGGTTATTTTTTAGGGTTTTTTGGTAATATGAAAAAGCGGAAGCTCCAAAATCTAACTGCTGATAAACTTGCCCAATGATAAATTGAATTCTTGCTTTGTCCTGACTGCTGGTGAATGCTTCTTCTGCCAAGACCAGGTTTTTCACCATCAAATTCAGATCTCCCCGCTCTTGGTAGAGGTGGGCTTGGTTGAGATAGAAGTAGTGAGTGTTCTTGGCGTTCAGGTCTTCTTTTGCCAGGTGGTCAGCCACAGCCACGGCGTTTTTAAATTCCTTGTTAGCAGTAAACGTTCGAACCAGATTTATCAACGCTTCATGCCTGACATCTGAATTTTCGCTTTTGGTATTCACATACTTGAAGGCCTCCACGGCATCTGCGAATTCTAATCCGTAAAAGCGAGCTTTTCCGACAAGGACGTAACTCGGGTATTCCCACTTTGAACCAGGGTGACGTTGAATCCCAATGGATGATTTTTTGATACAATCCTCAAGCTGGTCTTTTAATGTGATTGCATCTGTTGAATCAAAAGGCGCATAGATGGGAAGCACTTTATTGTAATTCCATTCGTACCCATTATGTAAAGTGGTTTCTATTTCTTTGATATGCTCGTCGGCAATGAAGTACGCATTGTAATGGGCAGTCATATCGTGGTAGCCCGCATTGATTGGATTATTCCGCTGAGGAGCGCATCCCAGCGTCATCAAAATCGTAAAGCAAATGAGCAGTTGGTTGAATTTCACAGAATAGGCCTTTTCGCTGAGCTAGTATAACGTCCGATAGATTATGAATCTTGTAAAGATACCAACTATCCTTTTGAATATATTTGCCCAAATACTAATCAATTGAGTGCTAAAAAGACTTTTTCGAATTGGCTCACCACCAAATACCTGCTCATTGTTAGGAATGAGGAAAATTTTGCTGAAAAGCACACCTATGGTTTCAATTACGCCAGGGTCATTCTTATCGGACTTGTGATTTTTCTGATTGCCCTGACGTTGGCTATTTTTTTGGTCAGAGGCGTGCTGCAGCAATGGCTCGATCCGAGATACTCCGAACGTGAATCGAGAAATCAGCTGATTGAGATGCGTCTGGGCATGGACTCATTGAAATATCAATTGATCAGTCGCGACATTTATATAGAGAATATCAAAAAAATACTTTCTGGAGGCTTGGATAGTGAGCAAATTGACAGTTTGGCGTCTCCAGAGATACGACCTGAAATTATTTTGGATGAGAAGCTCCAACCGATTGATTCTGTGTTCAGAGCCGAATTTGAAAACCTCGAACTCTCAGAAATTCCATTCGAGAGCCGAACGTTTACAAATGAGTTTAGATCAATTTATTTGTTTAGCCCATTGGAAGGCGTGATTTCAGACAACTACAATCCAAAAGATGGTCATTTCGGGATTGATCTGGTGGGGAAAGAAAATGAGCCCGTGAAGGCGGTAGCAGATGGGATTGTCATTATTTCTTCGTGGACGCTGGATGGTGGCCATGTGCTGGTCATTCAGCATCGCGCTGGATTGGTCTCCATTTACAAGCACAATTCGGAAATATTAAAAAACGTGGGTAATTTTGTGACTGGAGGAGAGATCATTGCCATTATTGGCAATTCTGGTGAGCTCACGAATGGGCCGCACCTTCATTTTGAATTGTGGCACAACAGCAACCCGGTCAATCCGGAGAAGTATGTTGGATTTTAATAAGGGTCTATGTTTAACAAAACGGAAAAAAAAGTGGCATCAGAGGAAGTAAGTAATTCGAATATTATCGGAAAAGGAACCATCCTGACTGGTGACCTGGAGACATTTGGCAACCTCAGAGTCGAAGGGAAGCTAAATGGAAACATCAAGAGTAAATCTAAAATTGCCTTTGGGCAGTCATCGGAAGTAGATGGGAGTGTATTGGCACAGAATGCGGAAATCGCAGGTCATGTCACAGGCATGGTTGAAATCGCTGAGACGCTTGTCTTAAAGGCATCTGCAGTTATTGATGGAGATATCATCACAAACAAGCTACTGGTAGAATCCGGAGCGGTATTCAATGGGAGCTGCAAGATGGGAGTTAAAAGTAAAGAAATCCACATTGGTCAAGACGAACCACTCCTCCAAGTCCAGTAATCCGGAGAAGGAATCCCGCTCATATATGAGATTCTATGGCTTGGCCTTCGAACTGGTTGTTCTAAATCTGGTATTAATTTCAGGAGGTTACATATTGGATGATTATTTAAAATCGACCCCAGTTTTAGTTTTATTGGGTACTTTATTGGCTATGGCTGGCACTATATGGATTTTATTGAATCGCCTTAAATGAAGAAATATTTTTGGCTAGTCTTGTTCGGTTTGACATTAATGTGCGTGGAATTCGTATTGAGGGATCAAGTCGAGTTCGATTCTTCTTATCAGCTCATGGTTATTTTTTTTATTTTTCAAACTGGCGTTCTTTTCCGGCTTGAGGATAAGGCTCCAAAGAACCTTAAGGTTCAAATTTCAATGGTTAAAACTGGGATTAGGTTTTTGTCTGCTCTTGCATTTGCATTGGTGGTGGCATATTCACGTGAGGAGGACTTGGCTTTTTTCTTTATTCAATTTATAATTTTCTATTTGGTCTTCATGGCTTTTGAAATAATTATGGCTTTGTCTAACTTGCGGCGGAATTGAGAGACCAACTCCGAAGCATGAAAATTCGACAACAATCATTTTTGGCTAACCCCCTGAAAATCAATAAGTTTTTAATTATTATTTTCTTGTCTCTTCCAACGATTCTTTTGGCAGAAGGAGGTTCTGAAGATACCTCGAAGGAGTTTAACCCAAGTGAACTCATAAATCACCATATTGCAGATTCGCATTCGTGGGAAATTTTCCACGGAATGACTGTTCATCTTCCTATAATCATTTATTCTGATGAGAAAGGTTTAGACATTTTCTCATCTGCGAACTTCTATGATCACAACAAACTAGTGTCATATGGCGAATATGAAATGGATCATGAACACATCACTCTAAATGGCGAGCAAGTGATGGATTTGTCATTAACTAAGAACGTGCTATTCATGTTAATTGATGCTCTAATTCTGATTTTGGTATTCACTGCTGTAGCAAGGGGTTACAAGAAAAATGTGGGTCGAGCACCTAAAGGTATTCAGGCATTTTTTGAGCCTTTGATTATTTTCATAAGAGATGATATTGCTAAAGACAATATTGGAAAGAAGTATGAGACATTCCTACCCATTCTACTAACCATATTTTTCTTTATCTGGTTTGGAAACCTTTTGGGGCTATTGCCTGGAGGGGCAAATATGACGGGCAATATTGCGACAACATTGACCTTGGCAGTTATTGTTCTCATAATTACACTGTATTCAGGAAGAAAAACCTATTGGTTGCATATTCTTGATCCATTAGGAAAATCTATGGGTTGGGGGGGTAAAATTCTTTTGTATTTGATCCTTTGGCCAGTTGAGATAATAGGGATTTTCACTAAGCCATTTTCATTGATGGTACGTTTGTTTGCCAACATAACTGCGGGTCATATTTTGATCTTGAGCATTTTGAGTTTGGCATTTATTTTTCAGAGTCATGTTATTGGCACGGTTGGAGCACTTTTCGCTACCGCCATGAATATGCTTGAATTGTTTGTGGCATTGCTACAGGCATATGTGTTCACACTTCTTTCGGCAATGTACTTCGGTTCTGCTGTGGAGGAAGCACATCATTAATTTGGAACTATTTTATTAACATAAATTGAATTTAACATGGGAGCAATTGGAGCAGGAATAGCAGTATTAGGAGCAGGACTTGGTATCGGTTTGATCGGTAAAGGTGCGACTGAAGGTATTGCGAGACAACCAGAAGCGCAAAGCAAAATTCAAACTGCAATGATTATTGCGGCTGCCCTTATTGAGGGAGCTGCTCTTTTCGGAGTAGTTGTTGGATTGTTGGATGTGCTAGGAGTTGGAAAATAATTCCATAACCTGATCTCGAACCACATTAGGTGGCGAGATCAGGTTTAATTTTGATTTATACTTTAAAAAAAGAACATTGTGGATTTAGTTACCCCGGATATAGGCTTAATAATATGGCAAACCATCGTTTTTTTATTAGTGCTTTTTGTGCTGAAGAAATACGTATGGGCGCCTATTTTAGGAGCACTCAAGTTACGTGAGTTCCAGATTGAGGATGCACTGCGTGCTGCTGAGCAAGCCAAGGATGAGATGGAGCAAATCAAGATGGACAATGACTATTTGCTGTATGAAGCTCGTATTGAGCGCGATCAGATGATGAAAGACGCAACAATTGTAGCCAACAAAATCAAGGAGGACGCAAGAGCGGATACATCTAAGATCTCGGAGAAGATGATTTCCGATGCTAAATCGGCCATCGAAAATGAAAAGAAAACGGCCATGGCTGAAATCAAAGAGACCGTATCATCTCTTTCGCTAGAAATAGCCGAAAAAATCTTGCGAGAAAATCTTAAAGATGATAAGTCACAAAAAGACTTAGTAACCAGATTCCTAAAAGACACTAAAGTAAACTAAATGTCAGTAGGAAGAATCGCCCATCGATATGCCAAACCCCTGCTAGAATTAGCAGAGGAGCACAAAGTATTGGATCAGGTGAAGGAGGATATGGAGGGGTTTGTTTCGCTATGTGAGGAGAATAGAGATTTTCTATTGATGTTGAGAAGTCCGATTATTCCTCATCTAAAAAAGGCAGAAATTTTAAAAAACGTTTTTGACGGTAAGGCAAACAAATTGACAATGTCTGCATTTGACATCATCACAAGAAAGAACCGAGAGAGTTTGTTGGCTGAAATATCGAGCGCGTTTGTGAGCTTGTACAATGAGAAGATGGGCTATCAGGAAGCGACGCTTACCACCACCTTCCCAATTGACGATCAGCTTCGCAACTCGTTTCAGACGATTGTCAAAGAGGTGACGGGAGGAACAGCAGTTCTGAACGAGGAGGTTGACAAGTCGATTCTTGGAGGATATATTTTAAAAATGGGTGACAAGCAGTTGGACGAAAGCATCAGCTCGCACCTGAAAGAAATCAAATTGAAATTCACTAAAAATTAAAAGCCCAGAGCTTAAAGAATAATTATGGCAAACGTAAGACCAGACGAAGTTTCAGCAATCCTGAGAGAGCAACTCTCTAACTTCAAAACGGAAGCTGAACTTGAAGAAATTGGAACCGTCCTTCAGGTAGGAGATGGTGTGGCTCGTATTTACGGCCTCACAAATGCACAAGCTGGAGAACTAGTGGAATTTGAGAGTGGTTTGAGTGCCCTTGTACTGAACCTGGAAGAGGACAATGTTGGAGTGGTACTACTTGGAGATTCCAGCGAAGTGAAGGAAGGTGATACTGTGAAGCGAACTGGCAAGATTGGTTCCATCAAAGTAGGAGACGGTATGTGTGGTCGGGTCGTAGATACACTTGGTTTGCCGATTGATGGTAAAGGCCCAATCCAGGGAGAGGTTTTTGAAATGCCAATTGACAGAAAGGCACCTGGAGTAATCTTTCGTGAGCCGGTAAGTGAACCACTTCAGACTGGTATCAAAGCCATTGACTCAATGATTCCAATTGGAAGGGGTCAGCGTGAGCTTATCATTGGTGACAGACAGACAGGAAAAACAGCCGTGGTTATTGACACCATTATTAACCAAAAAGAATTCCACGATAGAGGCGAAACGGTTTATTGTATATATGTGGCCATTGGCCAAAAGGCCTCAACGGTTGCCGCCATTCAAGCATCTCTTGAAAAAGCGGGAGCAATGGACTACACAGTGATTGTAAATTCATCGGCATCCGATCCTGCTCCAATGCAATTTTATGCTCCGTTTTCTGGTGCAGCCATTGGAGAATTTTTCAGAGATACCGGACGACCAGCTTTGGTGATCTATGATGATCTTTCTAAGCAGGCGGTTTCTTATCGTGAGGTTTCACTTCTTCTGAGACGACCTCCGGGACGTGAAGCATATCCTGGAGATGTGTTTTATCTTCACTCAAGATTGTTAGAGCGTGCGGCCAAGGTCATCAATGACGACACAATTGCGGCTCAGATGAACGATGTTCCTCCTTCCCTAAAGGGAAAAGTTAAAGGAGGGGGGTCTTTGACCGCACTGCCTATTATTGAGACCCAGGCAGGTGATGTGACGGCATACATTCCCACGAATGTAATTTCGATCACCGATGGTCAAATTTTCTTGGAGACGAATCTTTTCCTTTCGGGAATCCGACCGGCGATTAACGTGGGTATTTCTGTATCCCGAGTAGGAGGAGCAGCGCAGATCAAGTCGATGAAGAAAGTGGCAGGTACATTGAAATTGGATCAAGCCCAATTTAGAGAACTGGAGGCATTTGCCAAATTCGGATCTGATCTGGATGCTGTGACTAAGCAGACGATTGATCGAGGAAGACGAAATCAGGAGATGCTAAAGCAGCCTCAGTACTCGCCAGTTGCAGTTGAGGAGCAGGTGGCAATCATATTTGCCTGTACGAAGGGGTATCTTGACAAGATTCCTGAAAACAAAGTTCAGGAGTTTGAAACTGAATACATTTCTACGATGAAGGCTTCTCACAGTGCTGTTCTTGAGGATCTCAAGGCAGGTAAACTTACTGATGAGGCAATTTCAACAATGGAGCAATTGGCCAAGGATATGGCAACTAGATTTATTGATGCATAAATGGCAAATCTTAAAGAAGTAAAGAATAGGATATCATCGGTCACCTCTACGCAGCAGATCACCAAAGCTATGAAGATGGTGGCTGCAGCGAAGCTCCGTCGTGCGCAAGATAAGATCACTCAGATGCGTCCGTATGCCGAAAAACTTACTTCGATTGTCAACAATGTTTCGGCGGCTGGAGCAGGCGATAATTCTTCTCCCTATACGGAACAAAGAGATGTTGTCCAGGTTTTGTTAGTCGTAGAGAGTTCTGACAGAGGGCTTTGTGGTGGCTTTAATAACAATGTATTTAAGAGAACAGTCGCCCTGATTGCTGAGAAATACGCAGGTCAGGAAGTGACGATCATGCCGATTGGCAAGCGATCACTGGAATATTTTAAGAAACGTAACTACACGGTCATCGAGGATTTCAGCAAAGTGTTTGAAAAACTAAACTTTGATGGTGCTATGAAGGCAGCAGAATATGCTATGAATGCCTTTGTTTCGAATGAATTTGATCAGGTAGAGATTATCTACAATGAGTTCAAGAATGTGGCAACACAGATTTTGAAGAATGAGCAATTTCTTCCAGTAGTTCAAGAAGAGGATGAGGAAGTAGAAGTTTCCACCACAGACTACATTTATGAGCCGAATCAGGAGGAGATATTTTCTGAAATCATTCCAAAGTCATTGAAAATCCAGTTTTACAAAACATTGCTAGAGTCCAATGCTTCTGAGCATGGCGCCAGGATGACCGCCATGGACAAGGCCACCGAAAGTGCCGATGACATGTTGAAGGATCTTCGACTGATGTATAACAGGACTCGTCAAGCAGCGATTACAAAGGAGATTTTGGAGATTGTGGGAGGTGCTGAGGCACTTAGTGAGGGTTAATTATCCATCGGGGATGATCGCCCGAACATATAAGATATTTACATGGCTCTCGTTGGACGTAACAGCGGGAACCATTGTTGTTATGTACTTCCTGTCGCATGAATTTGGTACACCCGTGCAATGGAGCGAGGTAGTCGCATTAGGGCTGGCCGTCTGGGTTATTTATTCTATCGATCATTTATTGGATGCGAGAGTGGCTTCAGAGCCAGTTTCTGAAAGACGAAAATTTCATCGAGAGCATTTTAAAACGCTATTTTTCTTAACTATTCTAGCCGTCAGTCTTGGAATTTGGGTCGCCACATTCCTTTCGAAAGAAGTGATCGTCTTTGGCGGAATTTTGGCGATAGTGGCCATTGGCTATTTGGCTCTAGCCCAGATTAGGAGATGGGCGGGGTTCAAAGAAGTCCAGATTGCGATTGGATATGCCGGAGGCGTTTCATTGGTTCCATTGGTCAATCTTGAGGTAGTTGAACCTTGGCACTGGCTGGCGATTAGTCTTCTGTTTTTGTCGGCTTTGGTTAATTTGATTTTGTTTTCATGGTTCGAGAGGAAGCAAGATCAGCAAGAAGGGTTCACGTCACTCGTTCTGTTTTTGGGAGAAAAAAAGATCTCTTCGATTCTCACTTTTATTTTTGTTTTGACGCTGCTTGGAGCGATTCTCCTGTTCCAATTGCGCGACTCCTGGCGACTCGCAGTTTTCTTTCTCGCAGCTGGAGCAATGAATTTTGGAATATGGAAATATTCAGATTTCTTCAGTAAGAACAATCGTTATCGTGCCGTTGGTGATGCCGTATTTTTGCTTCCTCTAATTTGGTTGACATGAGTGCCTCCAACTTCAATTTCGTTGCACCTTTCTATGATCTGTTGGTTTCGATAGTCTTCAAAAGAAGCCTTCAAATCGCTCAGCAGTTCTATCTTCATAAAATTAACCCCAAGGATAAAGTGCTAATTATCGGTGGAGGAACAGGCCAAATCTTGACCTGGCTTCCAGATTGTGAGGTCACCTATTTGGAATTGTCAAAAGCGATGATTGTAAGAGCAAAGAAGAAGGGACAGGCACATTTCATTCAAGCTGATTTCCTAGCCTATCCATCGGATCAAACATTTGACTGGATCATTTGTCCATTCTTTCTGGATTGTTTTGATGAAGAGAATTTGAAGAAGGTACTCTCAAAAATCCACGCTCATTTGGGTAGCACTGGTCAGTTAATGGTTACGGATTTTCAGGACAATGGAAGATGGACTTTTAGAATCAAACTATGGACAATGCTTCTGTTCTTTCGGTTGGTAGCCCTGCTGAAAACAAAGGAATTGCCGCCAATCAATCAATGCATTCAACAAAATGGATTTGATCACATTGAAAGCAAACTCTTTTCGAAAGGAAGTTTTTTCAGCGCTATCTACGCACCTACTGACTCGTAATCATTGCGCTCCTTTGATAATCTCATCCACGACTTCTGGATTCAGCAACGTCGAAGTATCGCCCAAGTTTGAGGTATCCTTCTCAGCCACCTTTCGTAGAATCCGGCGCATGATTTTACCAGAGCGCGTTTTTGGGAGACCAGGGACAATCTGAATTTTATCAGGTTTGGCGATAGCCCCAATGATTTTTGTAACAGTAGCTTTGATTTCATTCTTGAAATTCTCCTCCGTTCGATCGGACAAATCACCAATTACATAAGCGTAGATTCCTTGGCCTTTTATTTCGTGAGGGAAACCCACCACGGCAGACTCTACAACCAGCGGATGTTCGTTGATGGCGTTCTCTACTTCCGCTGTTCCCATCCTGTGGCCTGATATGTTCATCACGTCATCCACTCGTCCAAGTATTCTGTAATAGCCGTCCTCATCTCGTTTCACACCATCGCCAGTGAAGTACAGATTTTTGAAGGTATCGAAATAGGTTGTTCTACATCGTTCGTGATCGCCGTAGGTCGTGCGAAGCATCGATGGCCAGGGGAATTTGACACAAAGATTTCCCTCTACACCATTTCCTTTCAATTCTTTTCCCTCTCCATCCATAATGACCGGCTGAATACCCGGAAGCGGGAGTGTTGCAAAGGCCGGCTTGGTCGGTGTAATTCCTGCGAGGGGCGAAAGCATGATCCCACCCGTCTCGGTTTGCCACCACGTATCCACAATCGGACATTTGCCTTTCCCAATATGGTCGTGATACCAGTGCCAAGCTTCTTCATTGATTGGCTCACCAACCGTGCCAAGGACTTTTAAAGAATCGAGTTTGTAAGGCGCTACTGGCTCTGTGCCATATACTTGCAAGGCTCTGATCGCCGTGGGAGCTGTATAAAATTGATTTACCTGATACTTATCAACTATTTGCCAAAAGCGGCCAGCATCAGGAAAAGTAGGCACTCCTTCGAACATCACGGAAGTGGCGCCTGTCAGAAGGGGCCCATAAACGATGTATGAGTGTCCCGTAATCCAGCCAACATCGGCGGTGCACCAATACACATCATCTTGATCATATTGAAATACATTTTTGAAACTATACGAAGTATAGACCATGTATCCACCGCACGTGTGAACCACGCCTTTTGGTTTGCCAGTGGAGCCTGATGTGTACAAGATGAAGAGCATATCCTCGGCATCCATTTCTTCAGCTCTATTCTCAGTACTTACTCCTTCTGTTGCCTCGTGCCACCAGAAGTCACGGCCTTCTTGCATGGTCACATCGGTTCCCGTCCGCATTACAACGATCGTTTTTTCTATGAAATTGGATTTCTCCAAAGCCTCATCCACCACCTGCTTTACTGGAATTGTTTTCGTTCCACGAAAATTTCCATCGGCGGTCAGTACCATTTTTGCCTGACAGTCGTCAATCCGGTCAGCCAATGCAGAAGAGGAGAATCCTGCGAACACTACAGAATGTACGGCTCCAACCCTCGCACAGGCGAGCATGGAGATCGCCGCTTCGGGAATCATCGGCATATAGAGAATCACACGGTCACCCTTTTCTATTCCGTGCTGTTTGAGAACATTGGCGAACTGGCATACCTTCTCATGAAGTTGGCGATAGGTCAGCGTAATTCCTTCTTCATTCGGATCATTGGGCTCCCAAATGATGGCGGGCTTGTCTCCCATCGTGAACAAGTTCTTCTCAAAAATGCTTTCTGTGATGTTTAGTTTTCCATTGACAAACCAGTTGACGCTTGGTTCGTTGAAATTCCATTCCAGTGTTTGGTCCCATTTTTTTCTCCAGTGAAAATTACTTGCCTCCTTCGCCCAGAAGTCTTCCGGATGGGCAATGCTCTTTTGATATTCGTGAAAATATTCGCTTAGGTTTTGAATCTTGTTCATATCATTAAAAGTACGAATTTTGATAATTGTAGAACAGTATTTGAGAAGTTTAAGGGAAGATTGTATGTAAATTGATGAAAAGTGAGAAGCGGAATAGCCCGTATTTTTGTGAGAAACTATTTGAAAATTAGAAACCTTTTTTAAAAAAGGGTGTCAATACACCGAGAAGTGAGCAACGACCAACACAACATTCATAAGCATTTGATTGAAAAATGTCAGCTAGGTGATGCGGTAGCTCAGGAGCAGATATATAAGCTGTATGCCGGAGCTATGTATTCAATCTGTTGCCGAATAGTTGGAAATGCGGAGGATGCTCAGGACATTTTGCAGGAGTCGTTTATGGACGTTTTTAAAAAACTTCCGGCATTAAGAGAAACCAATTTTTTTAGTGCATGGATCAAGCGCATTGTTACGAATAATTGCATCAATGCCTTACGAAAGAAACGATTGATTACGAGCGAACTGGAGGATAATTGGGATGGAGAAGTAGATGAACCCGATGACTTTGATTATCAACGATATCAGCTCGACCAAATAAAAGAATCGTTGAAAATGTTGCCAGATGGATGTAGGACGGTGTTGAATTTGTACGTTTTTGAAGGGTATGACCACAAGGAAATTGGTGAGATATTGTCAATAAGCGAATCGGCCTCAAAAGCGCAGTACTGCAAGGCCAAGGCGAGGATTAGAAAGGTATTAAATGAAAATGTGGTGAGACATGCAGGATAATTTCAAACAACATATTGACAAAAACATTGATGAATTTGATCATTCATTTGATCTGAATAAGGGATGGAGCGAATTTGCAAAGAAGCGTGTACCGAAGAGCAGACGTTGGGTTTGGTCAGTTGCCGCTTCGCTTGCTCTGCTGATTGGAGTGTTTGGGGCTTTTTTGATAATTCAAACGGAGGCGCCACAACAACTTAGTGAATGGGACGAAGTGGAGCTTTTTTATCAAGCGCAAATCAATGATATGACTCAGCTCGTGAGGAACGTTACTGATGACCAATCAATTCTTTATGATTTGGACGAAATGGAACGTGCTTCTGTGGAGGTAAAAGAAGACTTACAAGATGATGCGGCAAACGAAGAGGTGATCGAGGCGATGATGAATCATTACCGTTTGAAGCTTGAGATATTGGAAATGATGTTAGACGAAATAAGTGAAGAAGATGATGAAATTAAGGAGACTATTAGTCTGTAGCATTTTTATTTCAGCTCTGACGGGAGTCGGGCAGGTAAAAATGGAAAAGGATTTTAACGAATCCTTTGATGTTGCAGAAGGCAACAAGGTTGAAGTATCGAACAAATACGGAGAAGTGATTATTCGTGTTTGGAAAGAAAGCCGTGTGAAAATTTCTGCCCTAGTGATTGCTCAGGGAAGAAATCAGGAGGTGGTGAGCAAGACCATGAGCAGAGTAAATGTACGCATGCGCAAGGTCGGACAATTGGTGACGGCTGATACCGAAATTGAACAGGGAGGAGGCAGTTTCAAAGACTTTCTCGGTGGAGTAGAAGACTATTCGAAAGCGCTATTCGGCAAACAAAAGCTGACCGTGAATTATGAGATATGGCTCCCAGAAAATATTGATTTGAGCATTGGAAATAAATATGGAGATGTGTACTTGGCTTCTCTAACCGGAAGTGTAGAACTCACACTTGCACACGGGGACTTGCGGGCAAATCGAATTGAGGGCCGACTGGATATGGAGCATTCGTTTGGGAAGAGTTCTTTTGATTATGTGAGCAGAGGAAAATTTACGTTGAGAGGTGTAGAAATGACCGTGGATGAGGGAGGGTCGCTCAGTTTGAAGAGTAGTACGTCGGAGATTAATCTGAACAATACCTACTATGTGAAATTGGATGCGCGAAATGATAAGATTAAGGCGAGCGACGTAAAGGAGGTCGTAGGGGTTGGCAGGTTTACCAGCTTGGATGCCGAGCGAATTGGAAAGAAAATTGACTTGAAGTTTAATTTCGGAGAAATTTCCTTGAGCCAAATTGAACCAAAATTCAAGTCTATAAATTTGGAGGGTTATTCCACAGACATCAATTTGGTGCTAAATCAAGTGTCCTATATCAGTGCAAGTATCCAGGGCGATGAAGACAAAATGATTGTCCCCAATAGTATGATGTCCCTTTCTCGAGATTTTGATGAAGAAGAGGGGGTTGTGACCCTGACTGGAATGCTAGGCCCAGCCAATGAATTCAGGAGTTCGCTGGTCGTAAAGTCAGAGAAGGGGGACGTGATAATTGCGATTAAAGAAACCCCAATATTTACCGACAGGCGCTAATCTAACTATGATAAGGACGATAATTATTTTTATTTTGCTGTCACCCGTGTGTCTTTTTGGGCAGGATTATGAACGTGCGGCGGGGGTTCGACTTGGAGCCACTTCAGGTGTCACCTACAAGAAATTTATTGTGGAAAAAGAGGCCGTGGAGATGATCCTTTCTGGGAGAAATGAAGGCACGCAGTTCACCGCACTTTATGAATTTCATACGCCCATTGAAGTAAACTTCGAACAGGAGAATTTTCATTTTTACTATGGCGTGGGCGGACACATTGGTGTCGAACGATTCGATGATTTGAATAAAGTCCTTGTGAGCGAAGACCCAGTCGAATTCATCTTTGAGGACAAAAGCTATTTCGCCATGGGCTTGGATATAATTGCCGGAGTTGAGTATAGATATTTAAGCGTACCCATGACGATTGCATTTGAGATCAAGCCCTATTTTAGTTTTATAGGAATGAGATACACCAAGTCTAAATTTTGGGATGCGGGCCTCTCTATCAAATACATTTTCTAACCAATATGAAAAGAACCCAAGAGTACGCTGAAATCTCAGAAGGAAACAAAAGATCGGAAAAGAGTTTTTTTGGAAATTCTCCGTTAGCTCGCCCGAAAAATAGGCACAAGTCGTTTCTCAGTAGTGAAAAATAATTACGCAGTATGAAAAGCATCACCACCACCCTGCTTTTAGTTAGCTCATTTTTTGTTTCGGCACAGCGCTATGTGGACACCCATGACCCCAAAAAGGAGGAAGTGAAATCTTTGCTAGGCAAGGGCAATGACTTGAATGGATTTGGAGGGCTTGATATAAAAGTCTCTGAGTTTATTGATCAGCGAGGAATGGTGACAGGTGCATATGGAGGGGTGCTGATAAACCGAAAGTATATTTTGGGCGTGGCGGGTTATGGCATTACTACAAGTGTAGAATTTGAAGGGACGGTAGGACAGGACGTGAAGCCATTGAATCTGTATGGCGGCTATGCTGGCCTATTGGTTGGCGGTATGATCGGCTCAAAGGAAGTGATCCATCTCACGTTTCCTGTGTTCTTTGGGGCAGGATCGATTCAGGTGTCTGACAAGGACTTTTTCCCCAATAGCCCAAACGAGGCAGAGTTTGTAATAGAAAATTCGGCTTTTATGGTCATAGAGCCAGCAGCTCAGTTGGAGTTTAATATCACGGCATACTTTCGATTTGCTGCTGGCATGAGTTACAGATATGTCACAGGTATCGACTTAGAAAATCTGAAAGATTCTGATTTGTCAGGTAGCTCGATTATGATTTCGTTCCGGTTTGGGAGGTATTAGGTAGTAGTAATGTCTGGGGCAAAATGAAGGTCAGAAAGAAGCTGATCAAAGAGCTGAAATTTTGGAATGGGTAGTGGAGCGGTTTGTTTACAATGGAGCTGGCAGAACGCACCATGGCACATGCCTGTATAGACTGTGTTATCAACTCATCCATGGTCTGTGTCTCACAGACCATTTCATTCTCAGACATTTTTTCTTATGAAGTTAAGAATGTTGGCTGGTATTAAAGGTCTGGTTATCACTCCATAAACCCAAATAATCATCTGGCGTAATCACCATAAAATCAGTATTCGGACAGGCCTTGCTCCATAGTGCGGGAGCTTTAATTTTTTTTGTATGGCTTACACTTAAAATCGTACCCGTGATAATTGCCGTTTGTCATTACGATAGAAATTCCACTGGCTTTTTTGAAGCCGATTTTACGATCTTCATTATTTTAATGTTGTAAATAAGGCACGATATGTTAAATTTACTACAATGATTAATCGAAAATATCTATCAATAGTAGAAGATAAATTGAGTAATTTTTCTGCTGTGGCACTGCTGGGTCCCCGACAGATTGGGAAAACGACTTTGGCAAGAACACTTGCCGAACAACGGCCATCAGTCTATTTGGACTTAGAGAATTACCGTGATCTCGCCAAACTGGATGACCCTGTTGCGTATTTGTCATCGTTTTCTGGCAAGCTGATCATATTGGATGAGATTCAGCGCAAACCGGAACTCTTCGCCACATTGCGTGGCTTGATAGATGAAGGTAGGAGAGCAGGCCATAAATTTGGCCAATTTCTTATTTTGGGTTCGGCCTCCCTAGACCTACTCAGGCAAGCATCTGAAAGTTTGGCGGGGCGCATCGCTTATGTGGAAATGAGGGGTATTAGTGTTATTGAAATAGATTCGGAAAGTGAAACCAGCGAAAGGCTTTGGATGAGAGGAGGCTTCCCAGATAGCTACCTGGCCTCTTCATCTTCTTTGAGTATGGATTGGCGTTTGACGTTTATCAAAACCTATCTTGAGCGAGATATTCCACAGTTTGGCCCCAGGATTCCAGCCGAAACATTGCGCCGACTCTGGACCATGCTGGCACACACACAAGGTAGCCCGGTCAATGCTTCAAGGCTGGCCGCTAGTCTGGATTTAAGCGGGCGGACGATTGGTCGATACATTGATTTGCTCACCGATTTGTTTTTGGTTAGCCAGCTGCCTCCATGGCACGAGAATGTGGGCAAACGGTTGGTGAAGAGCCCGAAAATATACGTTCGTGATAGCGGCATTCTTCATGCGTTGCTCAACATTACTTCACTGGAGGATTTGCTGAGTCATCCAGTGCTGGGGAGTAGTTGGGAAGGATTTGTGATTGATAACCTGACTAGTTTTCTGCCCATTGGATCTGAATACTATTTCTATCGAACCGCTCGGGGAGCCGAAATAGATTTGATTCTGAAATTACCCGATCGGAGATTACTAGCCATAGAAATAAAGCGATCATCTATCCCCAAAACGAGGCGTGGATTTTATGAAGGATGCAAGGACATTGGCCCGACTCATAAGTATGTTGTTTATAATGGAGATGAAAGGTTTCTTATAAAAAATAATGTGTGCGCCATTAGTCTGGCCGACTTGATGCGGGAGATAGTGGCCTAATTGATCCAATCCAAATAATCATCTGGCGTAATCACCATAAAATCAGCATTCGGACAGGCCTTGCTCAATAGCATCGGAGCTTTGATTTTTTGGCCAATCAACTGATGTAATTCTATTAAATACCGTCAACATGATGACGGAATTATGCTGAATACCGTCAGTTTATAAATGAATTAATAATGAAAATCGTAATAAAAGTTGAACTAAACCCGCTCCACAATCACCAGTTGTGGTTTATCCTCCGCGTCCCGAAATCCAATCAAATACAACTCTCCGCCTCCTCTTAGTTTGTTCTTTTTCAGAATCTGGTCTGGCTTGGCTGGGTAGTTTCTGGTGATTACATTGACCTGTTTTTGTGGAAGGTATTCTTCGATAATGTCTGGTGTCACTTTTTCAGACAAGACTTTGAACTGCCGTCCAGGGAACCCAGCCATCAAATCGTCTCCAGAATAGAGATGTGTGTTCGGTGCAATTTTGGGTAGCTTGTAGGTTTCGCTGATACTATTAAACGCACCCGCCTTAAGAATAGAGGCATTGGGTAGAAATAGGTAGTTGGCAAGATCCGAAATGTTCGATACGGCTTTCTCCTCTTCAGAAAATCGGAATTCAAAAACCTCCTTCTCACTCCTAAGAAAGTTAACAGCCTTAATGAGCGGCTCGCCAAACTCCCGAGTGAAGTCTAGAAAAAAAAGCACCTCCTTACATTCGTTCTTCACACTCAGCACATGTACTTCTTTCACGCCATCAAATTCCCGAATACCAGCCTTGATATCCAGAAGAGGAGAGGCTTTGACTAGCACATGCGTGGCGACCTTTTTCAGGTGACTGATGAATTTTGTGATATCTGGAGAGCAGTCTTTGAACCCTACCATTTTCTGTGTGTCACTTCGGCGATCAGGATCTATAAATATGACGGGTTTGGTTCGGAAATCTCTTGTGATTAGATAAGATTCGGCTTTTTGATTCACGACCTTCATCGCCCGACCCAACGTACGAGAGTTGAAATCGAAACGGGTGCACAGATAGGGATCAGCCTCCACATAAATGGTTTTATCGAATGACTCACTCATCGCCAGACAGTCCACACCCATGCCTCCCGTTAGGTCAATCAGAAGTTCTCCAGAGACCAGCGTGGATTTATAATTGGCCAACGTTTCTGATGACGATTGTTCAACGGACAAAGGAGGAGGCAGTATCAGATTAGGATTGGCAAACCAGGTAGGGAGCTTGTCTTTTGCTTTTCGCCTGGACAGAATTTGACCTACCAGAAATTGAATGTTGTCCTTGAAAGTGGAAGGGGGATTGAGTAGAAGCTTGGCTACATCAGTAGCAAGATTCTCTTGCACGAATTGTCTTTCGGACGGAGTTAGCAAACCAACATTTTTTCCAGCAAATATTCCGCAATCTGCACGGTGTTCGTGGCGGCTCCTTTTCTCAGATTGTCAGAGACGATCCACATATTCAGGGTTTTCTTTTGACTTTCATCCCGACGAATTCTACCCACAAACACATCATCCTTTCCTTCTGCGGAGATTGGCATTGGGTATTCGTTCTTGCTTGGGTCGTCTTGAAGCACTAGGCCAGAAGTATTGGCAAGTAGTTGCTTCACATCCTCAATTTCAAAGTCATTTTCAAATTCAATATTCACAGCCTCGGAGTGGCCGCCTGTCACCGGAAGGCGTACGCAGGTTGCTGTCACCTGAATCGAATCATCGCTAAGGATTTTTTTGGTTTCATTCACCAACTTCATTTCCTCTTTGGTGTAGTCATTGTCAAGAAACACATCCACATGGGGAAGTACATTCAAATGAATCGGATGTGGATACACCATCCGGTCAGAAGTGCCTTTCTCTTTCTCATCATTGAGTTGATCCACGGCGGCCTTTCCCGTACCGGTAATTGACTGATAGGTGGAGATCACCACTCGCTTGATTTGGTATGCTTCGTGAAGAGGAGCAAGCGCCATGACAAGCTGGATTGTGGAGCAGTTTGGATTTGCGATAATTCGATCATCCTCTTTCAATAGACCACCATTTACTTCTGGCACCACCAATTTCTTGGTTTCATCCATTCGCCAAGCAGAAGAATTGTCAACTACGACGGCCCCTACATTGGCAAATTTTGGAGCAAATTCTAACGACACATTGCCACCAGCTGAGAAGAGAACAATGTCTGGCTTTGCCGAAATGGCATCTTCCATGCTCACCACTTTATAGGCTTTTCCTAAATAGTGAACCTCCTGACCAATGGACCGAGCGGATGCAACAGGGATGAGTTCGTCTATAGGAAACCGTCTTTCTTCAAGAACTTTGAGCATCTCTCTACCCACCAGACCAGTTGCGCCAATAACAGTAAGTTTCATATTATTTCGATCAATCGTATTTTCTTCCTTACAAAACTAGTATTTTTAGGTGTGTATAAACCAATTGAAAGGTGAAGAGATTTATAGGTTTGGTGATAGTTCTAGCCCAGGGGGCTTTTGTTAGCGCACAGTTTTCTGACGATTTTTCGGATGGTGACTTTACCAGCAGTCCGACTTGGGTTGGCCAGACAGATCGTTTTCTTGTGAACGAATTGGGCGAACTTCAGCTCAGTGCTCCAGCGGAAGTTGGAGAATCTTACTTGGTCATTGTCTCCTCTGAAATTGATGATGCCAGTTGGGAGTTCGTTGTAAAGATGGGATTTCAGACGTCTAACACCAGTTACACCAAAGTGTATTTAATGACAGATCAAGCCGATCTTACAGGAAATCTGAATGGCTATTTTGTCCTGATTGGAGAGACAGAGGATGAGGTGAGTCTTTGGCGTCAGGATGGCATTAGTGAGGTGATGGTCATTGATGGGGTAGATAAATCCATTGAAGCAAGTAGTGTAAATGTAAGAGTGAAAGTGACGCGTGATGCATCGGGAAATTGGGAACTACTCAGGGATGCCACAGGAGGGAATGATTATTTTTCGGAGGGAACTACCACAGATGTTACATATACGTCGGCTAGTTTTTTTGGCGTGCGATGCAGGTACACTGCTTCACGATCGAACAAATTTTTCTTCGACGATTTTTTTGCAGGACAGGACAATTTCCCGCCAGAGATTGCCTCGGTTACCACCCTGGATAAAAATTCAATTGAAGTGGGCTTCAATGAAAATTTAGATGTTGGCACAGTGCAAGGCAGTGACTTCAGCATTGATCAGGGAGTTTTGGTTACCAATATTGTGACCGATGGTTCGGTGGTTATCCTCTCGACTTCTGATTTAACCAATGGCAGAACCTACGAACTGATGGTGAATGAAGTCGCTGATGAAGCAGGAAATGAAATAGTGTCAAATTCTATGGCCTCCTTTCAGTATCTGGTTTTTTCGGAACCTGAGAATGGCGAGCTTTTGCTGAGTGAAATCCTGTTTAACCCGCGTACGGGGGGTGTTGATTTTGTCGAATTGGTCAACAATACGAGCGACAAATATTTTGATTTACAAGGTTGGAATTTAGCTCGAATAGATGCTGAAAATGAATTGGATCAGGTCAATGAGATTACGGATTCAGAGCTAGCATTGGAGCCGGGTCAGTACGTCGCTCTGTCTGAGGATTCTGAAAATTTGGTTTTCGAATACCCAAAGGGAGAAGCATCCCGGTATTTTACGGTAGATGATGTGCCTTCCTATAATGATGATGAAGGGACGGTTGTTCTTCTGTCACCGTCATTGGACACCATTCAGTTTTTTCATTATTCGGAGGGTTTTCATTACGAATTACTTGAGGATGAAGAAGGCGTTTCGCTGGAACGGATTTCCTTTGAAGGGGATGAAAACAATCCCAATTTTTGGCGATCTGCCGCTAGTACCGAGGGTTTTGCCACCCCCGGGAAAGCAAATTCTCAGACCATTCTTAGGTCTGAAGCCATTGGCGAACTCACCATTGACCCCAAGGTATTCCTTCCAGGAAATAGCGGAACAGGTAGAGACTTCACTACGATCAACTACTCTTTTGACCAAGGCGGCAAGTTCGCCAATGTCATCATCTATGACCAAAGTGGGCGACAAGTGAAGGAACTTGTCAATGGCGCTTCCCTTGGAACTTCTGGGTTCTTCCGATGGGATGGCACTACGGATCGAGGATCGCTTGCTCGCATGGGTTACCACGTGGTAGTTTTCGAAGTATTTGATGGGAACGGGAACACAGACCTTCTCAAGGAGACCGTCGTGGTAGGCAGAGACTTTTAGCTTCCATTTCTAATTTTCTGACAAAGTGTCACGGAAAATCCTTTGGCACAACCATTGATAACTGGCTGTCAGGTTAGAAATTATCAACATTAGAATATAAATACAATGGGAAAGATTATAGGAATTGACTTAGGAACCACCAACTCCTGTGTCGCGGTAATGGAGGGGAACGAGCCAGTCGTCATTCAAAATAGCGAAGGCCGAAGAACCACTCCATCAATTGTGGCTTTTTTGGATGATGGAAAGGGCGAACGAAAAGTAGGAGACCCTGCAAAGCGTCAGGCGATCACAAATCCACAGAATACAATTAGTTCTGTGAAACGATTTATGGGCAAGAAATTTTCTGAAATTTCTGCTGAAAAGAAAGTGATGACCTACAAGGTGGAATCAGGATCTAACGATGTGGTTCGAGTAAAAATAGGGGATAGAGATTATACACCTCAAGAATTGTCGGCGATGATTCTTCAGAAGATGAAGTCAACTGCTGAGGATTTTGTTGGTTCGGAAGTGACCGAAGCAGTGATCACTGTACCTGCCTATTTCAATGATGCAGAGAGACAAGCCACCAAGGAGGCAGGGCAAATAGCCGGCCTTGAGGTGAAGCGAATAATTAATGAGCCAACTGCTGCAGCACTGGCTTATGGTCTTGACAAGAAGGACAAGGACATGAAGATCGCTGTGTATGATTTGGGTGGAGGAACGTTTGATATTTCCGTGCTTGAATTGGGTGATGGAGTCTTTGAAGTAAAGTCTACCAATGGTGATGTGCATTTGGGAGGTGACGATTTTGATGCAGTGATTATCGAGTGGTTGGCGAGTGAGTTCAAGAATGATGAGGGGCTTGACCTGATGAAAGATCCAATGGCTCTTCAACGATTGAAAGAAGCCGCCGAAAAAGCAAAAATTGAGCTTTCTAGTTCAACTGAGACAGAAATTAATTTGCCCTACATCATGCCTGTAGATGGCGTGCCGAAGCACTTGGTGAAAAAATTAACAAGAGCAAAATTTGAGCAATTGGCTGATAGCTTGGTGAAGCGATCCATGAAGCCGGTAGTTGAGGCACTCAAGGATGCTGGGGTGAGCACCAGCGATATCGATGAGGTGATTTTGGTTGGAGGCTCTACACGAATCCCGATTATTCAGGAGCAAGTAGAAAAATATTTTGGCAAGAAGCCTTCTAAGGGAGTGAATCCCGATGAGGTAGTAGCCATCGGTGCTGCGATCCAAGGTGGTGTGCTCTCTGGGGATGTGAAAGATGTTCTTCTTTTGGATGTAACTCCGCTCTCATTGGGGATTGAAACGTTGGGCGGTGTGTTTACCAAGCTCATCGAGTCGAATACCACGATACCTACTAAGAAGTCTGAGACCTTCTCGACTGCAGCTGACAATCAACCGTCTGTGGAGATTCATGTGCTGCAGGGTGAGCGCCCCATGGCAAAAGACAATAAGTCCATTGGTAAATTCCATTTGGATGGAATTCCACCATCACCGAGAGGAGTACCACAGGTTGAGGTGACTTTTGATATTGATGCAAATGGGATTTTGAATGTATCTGCAAAAGATCAGGGCACTGGCAAAGAACAGACGATCAGAATTGAGGCGTCTTCTGGCTTGACTGATGAGGAGATCGAAAAGATGAAAAATGAAGCGAAAGCGAATGAAGAGGCAGACAAGCAGGAGAAGGAAAAAATTGACAAGATAAACGAAGCTGATGGAATGATTTTCCAAACGGAAAAGCAGTTGAGTGAATTTGGTGAGAAACTTTCCGAAGAAAATAAGACAGCTATCGAAGGTGCTTTGGCCAAATTGAAGGAAGCACATACTTCGCAGGATGTTGCGACTATTGAAACAGCACTTGGTGAGTTGAATACTGTTTGGACAGCCGCTTCACAGGAGATTTATGCAGCTCAGCAAGAAGCGCAGGGTGCAGAAGGCGCAGGTGAGCCAGCCGAAGAAGGTGGAGACGGAACGGCTGATGCTACAGACGTTGAGTTTGAAGAAGTGGAGGAAGTAGAAGAAGAGAAGAAGTAAACTCTTTTCGAATTACAGTAAAGCCCCAATCTGAAAAGGTTGGGGTTTTTTATTGAAAAACCAAAATAAATGACAATATTTGTCAATAAAATATTTGTCATGTTGGGAGTTGCCTTACAAAATGCGAGAAAACTAAGAGAGCTAAAGCTAAGAGAGCTTAGTGCCATGGTATGCATTGATCAGACCCTAATGAGCAGATTTGAGCGTGGAGATCGATTACCAAATGCCAGGCAGTTGGAGGAAATCGCGGGGGTGTTGAATCTGAATTTTGATGATCTAATGGTCGAGTGGATGGCAGAGAAGGTGGTAAAAATCATCGAATTTGCTCCAAGAGCTTCGGAGGTTTTGATGGCCGCTGAATCACGAGTGGAATATCTCAGACAAGGAGTACAGGAGGGGGGACTTGATATTTCTGAGGCCATCAAGAATCAATTGGTTGAAGTAGATGAATTGAAAAGTCAATGGAACCAAAGCCATCCATTGAATCAGACGCAGTTGAGGCGGATAGAGGAGTATTTTGATATCAACTATACGTACGAATCTAATCGAATAGAAGGCAACACGCTGACCCTTCAAGAGACCGCTTTGGTGATGAATGAAGGACTTACGATTGGGGGTAAATCCATGCGAGAGCATCTTGAGGTGATCAACCATGCTGAAGCGATTGACTTTGTTCGAAAATTAATTGAGAGTAAAGAGAAGTTGACTCGCAGGACTCTTTTAGAAATCCATCGACTGGTGTTGAAGGAGATTGATAAGGAGAATGCTGGAGTTTATCGGAAGGTTTCCGTAAAGATCGGCGGTAGTAGTCATGTACCTCCTCAGCCTTTTCTTCTTGATAAATTGATCGAAGATTTCTTTCAGCATTTTAGAAGGTTTGAGAATCAGTTGCACCCTGTAATTCTAGCCGCGGAGATGCACGAAAGGCTGGTAAGTATTCATCCGTTTATTGACGGAAATGGACGAACTGGGCGTTTGTTGATGAATTTTATCTTATTGTCTAGCGGCTACACCCGTGCCAATATCAAGGGGGATAATTCTAGCCGATTGGCGTATTATCAGGCATTGGAAAATGTTCAGACGGACAATGATCCAGAGCCATTTTATTTGCTAGTGATTCGGGAAGTCAAGCGATCTCTGGAGGAGCATCTGGAGTTGGTCTAGGTGCTCTTTTAAATCAAGTTATTTGCGTATGCGTACTTGATCAGACCGACCATGTTGTTGGTGCCTGTTTTTCGGAAGATGTTTTTACGGTGAGTTTCTACGGTTCGCTCGCTTATGAAGAGCTCTTCTGCAATGGTACGATTCGTAAATTCCTTAGAGATAAGCTTGAGGATTTCGCGTTCTCTGTCCGTCAATAATTTTTGTTCCCCTTCTCCATGTAGCCCTTTCAGCAGAATCGTATTGATGTCTGAACTCAAGTAGACTTTGTCATTTTTGATAGCGTAAATCGCATCTACCAATTCATTGTGGGAGTCTTTTTTGAGCACATATCCGTTGATGCCTTCTTTCAGGATTTCTTTCACGAGATGTCCTTCATCGTGCATACTCAAAACCAATATCTTAATTTTGGGGTATTTTCTTTTCACTCGTCTAACAAGCGCAAGACCATCATCGTCTGGCAGGTTGTAGTCCGTGATCAGTAGATCAACGTCCATTTGGGTAAGGCCGTCGAGTGTTGCTTGAACTGTGCCAGCAGAGCCAATTACATCGAGTCCGTCCTCATCTAGGATTATTTTCTTTAGTCCGTCCAACAAAATCTCGTGATCGTCCGTGAGGAATATCTTCATTTGGGATGTTCCATTATTCTTCCGCAGGAAAGATACGAAATTCATAGTGATAGGTTCGGGGAGTGAGCGAACAAACTTCACAAATTGACCATCGATTTTTTATACCGTCAAGAGGGTATTTATGCTAGCTCTAGGTCAACCTTCTTGTTCACCATCAATTCGGCATTCAAGATCAACGAACTTCCCTTCATATTTGGAGAGGTGTCTAATTCTAGTTCTCCATGAATAAGGTTTGAACGAGAGGTCATGTTTTTCCAGCCGTTTCCTTTGCTTTCTTGTAAAATAGTCTTGTCAAATCCGATTCCATTGTCTTCAATAAGCAGTGTAACTTCCTTTGTGTCTTTTGTGATCTGAATTGTGATGAGATCGGCATCCGAGTATTTGATGACATTGTTCACCCATTCTTGAGTTATACGATAGAGTGAAATTTCTTGCAGTTCGCTTAGTCTTTTCTCAAGTCCAAAGATGTTTACATCCATGTGCTTTTGTCCCGTAAGATTTATTCGATTTGAGAATTCGATTATAGCTGGCCCAAGTCCATGCTTTATTAGGGTCTGAGGCATTAAGTCAAAGCAAATATTTTTAAGCTCTTGATACATTACTTCCAGCACTTCCACCGAAGCGTCAAATACTAGCTCTCTTTCATTTTGATCTTTGGGGTTCTTGAGATTTTTAAGGTTGAGGTTGAGAGTAGAAATGAGTTGTCCGAAACCATCATGCAGATCACGAGCAAATCGGCTTCTTTCTTTTTCTTGTGACGAAATCACTGCATTCATTTCTGCCTCTCTGGTCTTTCGTTTCTCCTCTTCAAGTAGTTTTTGTGTTTTCCATTTGAGGCGATTCTTTCCAAGAATGCCTATAAAAATCAAAAGCAGAATGGCCACACTTGAACCTGCCAGAAGTAACTGATTTTGATCAAGAGAGGCTTGTTGAGATTCTATTTTTCTTTTACTTTTTTCTGTCTCATATTTCGCTTCCAGTTCGGCTACTTGTTGGCTCTTTCGGACATTGAACAGGCTGTCTTTGAGTACTACATGAGCTTTGTAATATTCAAATGCCTTCTCGTTCTGTCCTTTTTTTTCGAATGTTTTGGAGAGCATATTCAAGACATGTTGCTTGAAATCGGAATAATTTACTTCTGTCGCAACGTCTAGTGCTATTACGAAATAGGGTTCGGCATCTTGCGGTCTGTCGATAGCTAATAGCATCTCGCCAATGTTATTTTGAACGATGGCATAGCCTACTTGATCCCCAACAATTCTCTTGTATTTTGCAGCCAAATCAAAGTAATTAATGGCCTTATCATACTGAGAAAGCGCCGAGTGAACTTGACCGAGATTGTCGTAATTATAACTCAAGCCAAGCGTGTCCCTGACCAATTCTTTTATGACTGTGGACTTCAAAAAATAATCAAGAGACTTTTCAATATTATCTGTTTGTAAGTGAACCAGCCCAATATTGTTCAGACTGTTTCCCATGCTTAGCGAATCTCCTTCGTCCTCTGCCCTCTGTAATCCTCTTTCAAAATATTCTAATGCTTTTGGCATACGATCTTGCTTTTTGTGCAAAGTCCCTATTAGATTAAGAATTGATATTTCTTCTGATACATTCGATATATTGATAGAGAGTTCGACGGCCTTCTGATAGTAAGAAAGTGACTCATCGAAGTTGCCCAGACAGTAATGGGTGAGTCCTCGTTGTTTCAATATTTGATGTTTGTACTGATCCGTTACTGTTGGGTTTTCAAGATCAATTTCCCGAAGCATCACAAGTGCGCTATCACAATTTGATTTACGCATGGATTCAATTTCATTGAGATACGTACCCAAATTCTCATAGTCCTGAGAAAAACAATAGGAGTTGATCAGTACGATCAAGAATAGAAAATTTTTCATAAGCCCATATTTTAGCACAACGAAATTATTGGAAGCTGACGAGAATTCTTTTGATTTGATGAATTCTAAAATGAATTGCAGGATATGAAGAAAGTATTGAAAAGAATAGGGCTAGCTCTCCTCGTTATATTTATCATTTTGATTGGATGGGTGGCCATGCAATTTCATTCTTTGTCCGAAGGACAATCTGGCGATGTGGCGGACGAGGTAGCTAGAAAAATGCTTGAGTCGGTTAACTATAAAGCCTTCAAAAAAATCAAAAAAATCAGCTGGACTTTTCGTGGCAAGAGTCATCACGAATGGAATAAAAAAGCCCGAACTGATCGTGTACGCTGGGGAAACAACGAAGTGTTTTTGGATTTCAAATCGAACGACCATGAGGTAGTAAAGGGAGGGGGTGAATTAACAGATGAAGAATTAATTAAGCAGGCCATTGGCCATTTCTACAACGATTCCTTTTGGCTGGCTGCTCCCTTCAAGGTGATGGATAAAGGAGTGGAAAGACAAGCGGTAGAGTGGGAAGATGGATATGCTCTTAGGCTAACGTATACATCAGGGGGCAACACACCCGGAGATAGCTACTTGTGGATATTGGATGAAAACCATCGACCTGTTGCATGGAGACTCTGGACGAGCAACACCTCTATTAAAGGAATAGAGCTTGGTTGGACAGATTGGCAGCCACACAAGGGGGCATGGTTTGCACCGATTCATCCCGGTCCTGGCCCGATATCAATTGATATTACGAATCTCCGTGTCGAGTAATTCCGTGTTCTGATTCTTGACAACATCTAGACGCGCATTGAGAATGAATGTGTTCCCTTTCATACCGAGGGTTGTATCGAACTCAATTTCCCCAGAGATCAAATTGGCACGTGAGTTCATGTTTTTCCATCCGTTACCTTTCCCTGAGGTGAGCAAATTCCTGTCGAATCCCATCCCATTGTCCTCAATGAGCAGGGTTAATTCTTTCTCATCTCTGGTGATCTGAATCGTGAGATGCTTGGCATCAGAATATTTCAAGACATTATTGACCCACTCTTGGGCAATTCGATAAATGGAAATTTCTTGTAACTCGGATAAGCTATCTAGTTCAAATACATTGACCTCAACAGTCATCTCCCCGGAGGAATTAATTCTGGATGAGAACTCATTAATGGCCGCCTCCAGGCCGTGCTTGATAAGGGTCTGTGGCATCAGGTCGAAACAGATATTTTTTAACTCTCGATGCATTTGATCAAGGAGTTCGCTGGATGTAGAGAATATCTTTGTGCGATCTTCAGTATTCGACGATTTCAAGGTTTTCAATCCTTTCAAATTGAGATTGAGTGCCGAAATCATTTGACCAAATCCATCATGGAGATCGCGGGCAAAACGATTTCGTTCATCCTCCTGTCCTTTGACAATGGCCTCCATCATCACCTGCTGATTGTCCTGTACTTGCTGATAAAGCTGCTCTCGTTCTTTATAGACTGCCAGAGTAGCGTGCCCCATAAATCCCATAAATGCTAGCGTCTCCAGAATAGATCCAGCCATTACTAGATGTATCCCATTGAGACTCTCATCGGCCATTCCAAAAAGGGGGAGAATTACATTGCTGAAACCAAGAGAAAGGTAGAACAGGTAAACGAAAAAGAGAGGGAGCGCACGAGGTTGTCTCCTGAGTGATGCAATCAGAAGCGTGACTAGCACATACAAAAACAGAATGCCGGAGAAGCCGACGATGATATTGATAAATAGTCTTGTGAAGAAGAAACTGAACTTGAAAAATGGAATGGAATAAAGCGTCGCAATTCCGATGGCCGTATAGCCGATACTCATCATTAGGTTCCAGCCTCGCTTGCTGACCGGCCTGATGGACACAATACTATCAATAAACCGTGGCATGAAAACTAAAAGAATCACTGCTCCCCATTGATAATAATTCGTGACAATTTGGAAAGGATCCGAATCAATAAACATGGTCACCACCCCTGTGTTGGAGGAAATTATTACACCTGTTGCTAGCGCAAATAGGATATAATACAAGAACATTTTTTGTTTGGTATTGACGAAGAGCAGACCCGCCAAGACAATTGACAGCATCAAAATACCAAGCCAAAAGAATAGGAAACTCAGATTTTTGTCCTTGAGTTCAAAGGCCTTTTTTTCACTCAACAGGTGAAATGGCGTTTGCATGGATGAGAGGGCGTCTTGGACTTTGACCAGAACCCATAGCTTACTTTTTGAGGGGAAATGAACACTGATCGGATAGCCAGGATCATTGTATAACTTCGATTTCCGTGAGCGAGCGAGCCCTGATGTGACATGACGATTTTGTAGCTCTCCATTCAAAACAAAATAGAAATCGATCTTGTGGCTGATGGAGTTGGAGAGGTAGAGTACCCTGTCAAAAGGCTCACTTGTTTCATTGACAAATGGAATCAGAATCCACTCGGTAGTTTTTGAATAACCTGTCAATGAGCGTTTCGACCAAATGGAGAATGGAAGATTGGTAATTTTTTCAACGGACAACTCGTCCGTGGTATCAGAAAATAAGTACGTCTGGCCTGATAGATCTAGGTACTCAGTCTCGGCACTTACTGATATTCCGTCTATCGCCCACAGAAGCGATGAGTACAAGAAAAGAGAAGTAAATAATAATGTTCTCATAAATCGACCAAGCAGCGTTCCGCAAAGATGACAAAACGTATGCCAACCCCAATTATGATTCTTATCAGCGCACGTAGTTTTCTAAAACTCAGCTAAGGTCTTTTCAATGATATCGGAGCATTCGTGTAGTTGCTCTTCGGTCATCACCAAAGGAGGCGCAAACCGAATAATGTTCCCATGTGTTGGCTTGGCAAGCAATCCATTTTCTTTGAGCTTCACGCAAATGTCCCATGCAGTAGAGCTGTTTTCGGTATCGTTGATGATGATGGCATTTAGCAATCCCTTGCCGCGCACCAGACTCACAAGTTCAGATTTCTCAATGTAGGCGTTCATTCGCGCTCTGAACAATTGGCCAAGCTTTTCAGCATTCTCGGCAAGTCCTTCATCTTTCACCACTTCCAGCGCAGCGATAGCCACTTTGGCAGCTACGGGGTTTCCACCAAATGTGCTACCATGCTGTCCTGGATGGATCACGTCCATGATGTCATTGTCTGCAAGAACCGCCGAAACCGGATAAGCACCACCGGATAATGCTTTTCCAAGAATGAGAATATTTGGATGTACATCTTCATGGTCACAGGCTAGAAGTCTCCCTGTTCGAGCGATTCCTGTCTGCACTTCGTCAGCGATGAAGAGCACATTTTTGTCTTGACAAAGAGCAAATGCTTCTTTTAAGAACCCTTTATCAGGCACGACTACTCCAGCCTCTCCCTGGATGGGTTCAACCAAAAAGCCAGCGACATTTGAATCTTGCAGAGCAGCCTTCAGGGCATCCAGATTGTTGTATTCGATTCGCTCGAAACCTGCCGTGTATGGCCCAAAACTCCCATTGTCCGGATCATTAGAAAATGAAATTATAGTGGTGGTGCGCCCATGAAAATTATTCGAACAAACGATGATTTTTGCTTGATCTTCTGCAATTCCTTTTTTGTCATACGCCCACTTTCGGCAGATTTTGATGGCCGTTTCTACTGCTTCAGCACCTGTATTCATCGGCAGTACTTTATCGAAACCAAAGTACTCTGTCACGAATTTTTCATAAAGCCCTAGTTCGGCGTTGTAAAAAGCACGAGACGTAAGTGTGAGACGCCCAGCTTGCTCCTGCATAGCACCAACAATTTTGGGGTGGCAATGCCCCTGATTCACGGCAGAATAAGAAGACAAGAAATCAAAATATTTTTTTCCTTCCACATCCCAGACATATACGCCCTCACCTCGCTCGAGTACCACGGGGAGGGGATGATAATTGTGCGCTCCGTGTTCATTTTCCAACTTCATCAAATCTGCGCTGTTCATTGTCATTTCTGCCATAATTTTGTTGTTTCTAAATGCAAACACGAAATTATAGTTTTCGCCCATGAGCGCCAATGAACCGAGTGAAAATAGTAAGGAACAAATCCCGAATGGTCGGGGTAAATTGTTCTATTTTGAGAATGGACTCATGGTATTCACAGAAGCATATCATTTGAAAAGGGGAGAGTGTTGTGGAAACGGATGTCGGCATTGCCCGTTTGGGCATGAGAAGGTACAGAAGGATTAGCTCGACCCGATCTCCTACATATTATTCCGTTTTCTTTGAAAATAATTATTTTTTTTTTTTTTACAATTGTGCCGGATACGTTGGGTGTTCAGTGATGACAACCCACTAACAACTCATTGATATGAAAAAGCTAGTCCTGTATTCGTTTTTTGTAGTCATTACACTTTTGATGGCTTGCAACCCTGATGATACGAGAGAAGGATGCGTGACGAGTGAATGTAGAAACTGGAGTTTTGCAATTGTGGATGCCGAAACAAATGAAAATCTTGTTGGACGAACTGAGAAACCATTTCACCCAGATTCCATTGACATTTTTTACAAGGCTAATGGAGAGCGTATTTTTTTTAAGCGTAGGTTTCGGGATTTTGCTGATTGGTGGGAGTTTTCTTTTAACTACCATGATGAATTGATGAGATGCGACTTACACAAGACCGATTCCACTTTTTTGATCACCTACTACTTTTATTTGAACCAGTCAGACACGGACACATTGGATATACGAATAGCACCCTGTCGAGATTTTGATGCCATGTTTTATAATTCTGTTCTGATTGAGGATACGCCTGCTGGCGGGTTGTCCTCCTTTTTTCTCAGAAAACAACCTTAACCATTTTCAATTATGAAGAAAATAAATTTACTAATTATCTTCTTGGTTCTTTTCAGTAGCTCGTTTGGACAAGAGGTAGTATGTTGAGACTCGCAACGCATACCATCAGTAGTATTTTGAAACTGAGGTGTTTAATTTTCGCAATTCTCTTGATGCTTTCCTATTTTGGTTTTGCTCAGTCAGATAGCACCCGCAACGCTATTATCATAGAGCCGCTATCGCCCGTAAGCGACAATTTCACTTTTGGGTATAGAAGAACATTTGACAAAATAGCTTTGAAGGGAGAAATTGGTATTATAACGTCGTTTTGGGAAAGCAGTACCCAAAATGGGCAATTTCTGAAATTGTCGATTGAGTTTGAGAATGTTGTGTTTGCCGATTCTGAGAGAAGTTTCATGTTTGTTCAAATTGTGCCTGCGAGATTTAAGCTTCGAGATGAGCCAAAGGAGGTGAAATCCATGGCACTAATTTTTGGAGTAGGTGAGCGAATCAAAACGGGCAGGTTATTTTTTGAATATTTTTCAGGAATTGGGATGGCTGCTACAACCAATAAAGGGAGAGGGTATAATTATGGATTTTTAAAATTAACACGTGATGTTCCTGTAGTTGTGAGTCTAGGATTTTCTATGGGGTACAAATTCTGATCTGACTTCATATTTTGCTGGGAAGTTGCTAGATGTTAGTATTCATATCTTTTAAAAATTTGTACCTTGGCATTTCTAAATCCTTGAAATCATGAAGAAAATCACACTAGTAATTATCACTTTTCTATTTGCATTTGGCCTCATGGCTCAGAGCAATAAAGAGATGCTATGTAAGAAATGGACGATTGATGTGGATGCGCTGATAGCGAGCGTGCCCGAAATGGCGGAGATGATGAAGATCATGCCAGATGATCAGAAGGCTATGATGAAAGAGAAGATGGGTGCTGTAAGGGTAGAATTTTTTAAAAATGGAACAATGGAATCTTCACAGGGAGATGGGGGTGCTGTGAAGAAAGGCACGTGGGAATTCATTGAAAATGGAGCCGCGATCAAGTCTATTACCGGAGAAGATCAGAAAGAAAGGATTATGGAAATCGTGGAATTATCCAGCGATTCGATGACGGTGAAGGAGCGAGGCAAGGAAAAAGAACCTGCCATGATTATGATTCCGGCCGTGGATTAAGTCTCCTTAAACAAAATTCAACGTTCAAGTTTGTTTTTGAAAGTCAAATCACGATATTTGCACTCCATTTTTGAAAATCGACGAAGGAAATGTCAAAAGTTTGCGAAATATCAGGGAAACGACCACAGGTTGGAAACAACGTTTCTCATGCTAAGAATAAGACCAAAAGAAGGTTTAATCCGAATCTTCAAAAGAAGAGATTCTATATTCCTGAGGAGGATAGGTGGATTACTTTGAAGGTGACTACTTCTGTAATCAGAACCATCAACAAGATTGGTATCACGGCAATGTTGAAAAAGGCGCGTGCCAAAGGCACCTCCTTGGTGTAAGTAGAAAAGAAAACACAAAAAGGCCGTCCCGATTTATCGGGACGGCCTTTTTTATTTGCTCAGTTCGCAAGTTTTGTACGGATTGAATTGTACATTTATAATGGTCTAAACTGGTTCGTTATGAATATTAAGAATATCCTCATCCCCGTCGATTTTTCAGAGTCGTCTAAAAACGCCCTCAAGGCAGGTATTGTAATTGCAAAAAAGGCAGATGCCAAAATCCACATGGTCAATGCCGTGCACATTCATGCGTCCATGCCGGATGGTCATTTGATAGAAGCCATAGTGGGAGACTATGAAGAGCAAGTGAAGCAATCATTTGACGAGCTGGAGTCTGAGGTCATTGAACTCAAGGACGTACCGCACGAAGACGACCGATTTGTTTCTTATCTGTCGGATGCGATTTATTCTGAGACTAAGCAAAAGGGAATTGACCTGATCGTGATGGGTACGCGATCACAACACACATTGGGCGAACGATTGCTTGGAACAAATGCTATCGACGTAATTACTCAGTCTGAAACTCCTGTCTTGGTCATACCTGAAGACTATCATGGTTTCGCTCCAACTCGAATCGGTTTTGCATCGGACTTTCTAAGAGTACCTGATTATGGGCCGCTGAGGATATTGAAGGCTTTGGGAGCTCTGTTTGGAGCGGAGGTGATGGTTTTTCATATCGCAGACGATATCACAGAAGATGAGCAAAAGCAAATTGATAAGATAAAAGAGAGCCTTTCGTCGCTTCCGAATTGTTCTATTCGAATCGTTTCGGCCGATTCGGTTATTGGCGGAATTCAGGAGTTTGCCAGCTCTCACAAGCTGGATATGCTCACGATGATGCCTCGTACTCACAACCTATTTGAAAGACTATTTGTGAAGTCAGTCACCAAAGCCATAGCGATTGATATTGATATTCCGCTGCTTACTTTTCACGAGTGATTTTCTCCCCTTTCCAAAGCCGGTAGATCAACACCGCACTTCTTTTGGTTTGCTTGGGCAGTGCATCCAGGTAGCCTAATTCTCGAATCGTGTGATCGTTTTCACCTGACATTCCCATGCCGTCTATGCCCATGTCGATGTATTCAGAAGTGAAGGAAATATCCGCCGCTCCGGCATCTGCTGGATTTACGGCACTCACTTTTCCAAAACCTAAATCCTGACTCACTTGGCTGAACAGCCCAAGTAGTTCATAATTGCCATCGGTTGGGGCGAAGGGCGGGTAGCCATCTCCAAATTCAATGTTCGCATCCGTTTGGGGTAGATGCCGTGCCACGATCTCCTTCATTTTTTTCTGAGCGCTGGCAAGCTGCTCGGGAGACAAGCATCGAATATCTCCTGCCACAGTCACGTCTTTTGAAACCACATTATTTTTCCCAAAAGAAGTGCCTGCATTTTCGGACTGGTCGTAAGTCACCGTAGTACCTCCAACAAAAACCCCCGGATTGAAAGTCAGAAACTCTTCTCCAGAAAGTTCTTGATAAAATTGAAACAAGATTCTAGAGGCCTCATAAATAGCCCCTGCCCCAACATCAGGTTTGAAAATTTGAGAGGAGTGTGAGGCCACACCAGTTACGGACAAAGTCCAACCCGATGAGCTTCGGCGAGCGACATTTACGGTTGCAGGGTTGCCATCTCCATTTTCAAAACCCAGCGCAATGTCTGCCCATTTTGCAGCTTCTACTAATGCGGCTTTGGACTTACTCAACGGTCGTCCACTTTTTTCTTCATCGCCCGTCATCACCACCCAAATGTTCATGTCGTTTAATAAGCCTGCCTCGTGCAAAGCGGTGAGTGATTGAAGAAGGATAACGTCACCACCTTTCATATCCGCAATGCCTGGGCCTTTCACTATATTCTCATCCACCTGTATCCATTCTTGATTGGGGCTGTCTTTTGGGAATACAGTGTCCAGATGGCCAATCATCATTATTTTTTTCCCTTTTCCTGCTTTTGTCCGGGCAATCAAATGCCCGGATCTATTGAATTCATCACCAGGTATCCACGCTGTTTTCATGCCGATTGCTTGGAATTTCGCTGCAAGCACGTCACCAACCTTTCTCACGCCCGCAAAATTCATCGTCCCACTATTGATGTTTACCAAGTCTTTCAAAAGAGCGACTGCATCGGCGTTGTTTTCATCCACCCATTTCACCAATTTTTTTTCTGTAGGATCCAGTTGAGCCCATGATGAAAAGGGAACAAGAAAAATCAGAATAGCGAACAAAGAAATTGACTTGGGCATTATTTTGAAAGGTTGTGAATAGCAATTATAAATAAGATTCGAATCAGTCGAAGGTGATTTCTGCTTTGTCTTGAGCAATGGGTAGTTTTGCCTCAAGACGTCAAAAGATGAGCGGATCCATTCTGGAAATTAATTTGTCGGCACTTAGCGCAAATTTGAAATCGTACAGGGAGATTCTGAAACCGGACACCAAAATTATGGTCATGGTGAAGGCCAATGCCTATGGGCTGGGAGTCGTTGACGTGGCTCGATTGGTAGAGCATCGGGGAGTCGATTTTTTTGGAGTAGCGTATCAGGAAGAAGCACATGAATTGAAGTCTAACGGTATCCAAATTCCTATTTTGGTTATGAATCCCGATGCGGATGATTTTGATGGAATTGAGTCAGAAGGCATTCAAGCGGGCGTGTACAGTTTGAATCTTTTAAAGAAATTCATTTCAAGCGGATCAACTACAAAAATTCATTTGAAGTTAGAAACCGGAATGAATCGTCTTGGTTTTTCGGAGCAAGAATTACCAAATCTCATTGAGCTACTGAAGATGAATCCACAACTTCAGGTGACAGGCATCTTCACTCATTTTTCATCAACGGATCTTCCTGCCGAAGATGAATTTTCGAGGATTCAAGCGGAGAAATTTGATCGAATGAGCCGAGCAATTATTGATGCTCTTGGCTATCGACCCATGCTACACGCACTGAATTCTCCAGGCATGGTTCGCTTCCCCGGATTTCAGCATGACTTGGTTCGGTTGGGTATTGGGCTTTATGGCTTTGATCCTTCAGGGAATTTAGATTTGCAATCCGTGGCGACTCTCAAAACTCATGTATCCCAGATACGAGATATAAGGAAGGGAGAAAGCATTTCTTACTCCAGAACCGGCCAAGCAAAAAATGACATGACGATTGCCGTCCTTCCGATCGGTTATGCAGATGGATATCTAAGAGTTTTTGGAAATGGCAAAGCGTACGTTTCAATTGGATCTGCTACCGCCCCTACTGTTGGGACTATCTGCATGGATATGACCATCATTGATGTTACGGGATTGGATGTCCATGAAGGGAGCGAGGTAATCATTTTCGGGAATGATCCGTCTATTGCGCAGGTAGCGGAATGGTCCGATACGATTCCCTACGAAATCCTAACGAACGTAGGCGAGCGGGTGAAGCGCACCTATATAGACGTGTGAGAATTTGGAACAGAATATACCGATCGGTATATTTGTGTTGAATCATGAAAAATTCAGAAGTCACAAGACAGTTGATCGTGTCAAAAGCACTGTCCATTTTTAACACGAAGGGGTATCATGCTACGTCTCTCTCAGATATTACTAACGCCACCGGCATCACTAAAGGCGCCATCTATGGAAATTTCAAAAACAAGGATGAGGTGGCTTCAGCGGCATATGATTTGGCAGGAGAGACTGTGCTGGGACACTTGACTTCTTTTGTGAAGGCGCAACCATCCGCACCACTCAAGCTGCAAGCGATTGTTAATTATTTTGGCGATTATATTATGAATCCACCCATTGAGGGTGGGTGTCCGATTATCAATACCTCTGTTGAGGCAGATGATAATTATCCTCTATTACGTGCCAAGGTGATCCGCACAATTGCTCAGATCAAGGAATCTGTAGCGAAGATCATTTATAGAGGAATTAAAGAGAATCAAATTGAGAGCGGTGTAAATGTCGAGGAATTCACTGCCTTTTTTTTCGCGACTATCGAAGGCGCCATTCTAGTGTCGAGGGTAGAGGGAGACGGCAGGTCGTACCAGCATACCCAGCAAGTGGTTTTGGACATGATTGATAAGATGAGTGTATAATTTAAATACCAAACGGTATGAAAGACCTAACCTATATTTCAGTTGATCTGGCGGACATGGGACGACCCAAGGAACGTCCCCCAAAAACGAATTGGAAGACGGAGATGATCAAGAAGGGCTTACTGGCGTTGCAGCACGCTTCGCCCAAAAAGACGGCCGATATCATTTGGCATCACTTCACTATGCCCGGGAAGGTAAATTTCTCGGATTCACAGAATAAATTAATGGAGCGAGCAGAGATTGGCGAGACGAAGTACGAAGGCGATACCATTATAAACTATCGTTGGGGAACTGAAGGCCCGAAGGTACTCCTTGCACACGGATGGCGATCGAAGATGGCCGACTTCCGAAAATTGATCGAGGCTTATTTGGAGGCGGGATATGTGGTGGAGGGATTGGACAATCGAGCCCATGGTAGGTCGGACGGAAGGCATACAACAATGCCGGAGTACAGAAACATCCTCAAGGAATACATGGTGAAAAATGGCCCGTACCATACAGTGGTGGGTTATTCGATGGGGGGGATGGTTGCAGGGATTATCTTGAGCGAGGTGAGCAAAAGTCTCTATCCAAAGAACCTGTTCTTACTGGCTGCTCCACCCTATGTACAGTTTTTTTTCGAAAAAATTGTTTCGGAATTGGGATGCAGGCGAAGTGTTTATGATGCCTTTATCAAAAGAATAGAAGAAGCCTACCACCAATCAGCCGACTATTTCGATCTACGTACAAAGGTGAAAGAACTGAGCGGAATCGAGAAGCATTTCATCTACTGCGAGGACGATGACATGATCCCATTTGCCTTAGGGCGAGAAGTGTATGACTTGCATGAGAACAAACATTTTGTGCAAGCACGGGGATTTGGTCACTACAAAATCCTCTCGCATGATGAAATCGTGAGGTATGTAATTAAGAATTCGGCAGTGGCCGAAGAAGCGCAGTTGCAAGAATAGGAGTTTTCGGAAAGGTTAATACCGTAAATGAATCAACCCGCTCTTGCCAATCTCGGTCACAATTAGAATCAGGATGTTTCCATAATCCTCATCATCAAATGGTTGGAACTTCTCTTCGCCAAGCAGAATGTTCGCCAGGGTAGGCGTGGTATTCGAGTGGCCACTAATTACGACCGTTCCACCGGCATGGGTCTCTAGCATCTTTATGAGCATTCCTTTTGGATCACCCCAGCCATAGCTTAGAATGTCCTGATCTTTCGATGCTGCCAAAACAGCAACCGTCTGCTGCGTACGATTATAATCTGTCGAGTAAATGGCAGAAACATTGGTCGAAGCAAGGAGATCCGCGAACTCGTTGGCGCGCATCACACCTTCTTCGGTGAGGGGTGGATTTTTGGTGCCATCATCGGCTTTCTCGGCATGGCGAACGAGAATGAAAGTGGTTGTTTCTTGAGAATAGGAAATTATAGAAACGAGAAGGAACGATGCGAATAGTAGTTTTTTCATGGTGGCAAGTAAGGGAATTGATCCGGTATTGACAAGCAATTATTTATAAACGGATAGATAGAATCACTTGAATTCCTCTTGCAGAACTTGCATTAGATTGGTCAAAGAAATGGCGGTTACGTCGTTTTTCATTGAAAAACTCTGATCGCCAGAGTACACGACGTATTTTCTTGTTGGCTGGAGATCATCACACGCTTGATGGAATCCCTTGGATAGGGAGGGAGAAGAGCTTCTTTTTATCTCTATAGCCCACAAGTCGTTGACTCCAAATTCCAGAACTAAATCTATTTCTGCCCCTCCGGCTGTTCTGTAATAAAAGGGCTGAATTCTTTGATCAAGAACTGAGAGCAGGTTTTCGATCACAAAGCCTTCCCAGCTACCGCCAACCACGGGATGCCCCAGCAAGTCGTTGTAGTTGCTAATGTTCAGAAGGCTATGCGCAATCCCTGAATCGCGAACGTACACTTTGGGCGCTTTTATTAGACGTTTTCCAATGTTGAATGTCCAAGGTTTCAATCGCCGTACGAGTAATAAACCCACCATGAGATCGACGTATCTAGCGACTGTCACGCCACTCGCATCCAGGTTGCGAGCCATTTGGGCTGCATTGAAAACGCCTCCCTGATTGTGAGCCAGCATGACCCAGAAACGCTCAAGTGTTTCTGCTGGAATTCGAGGGCCAATCTGTGGAATGTCTCGCTCCAAATAGGTTTTCACAAAGTCATACCTCCATCGCAAACTTTCTACATCCGAGTTCGCAAGAAGGCTTTCTGGAAATCCGCCCCTGAGCCATAGCCTGTTTATTTGGGACGGATTCTGTGAGCCATACTCCAGCACATCCACCGGGTGAAGTTCTAAATAAGAGATTCTCCCAGCGAGCGACTCACTGGATTGACGAAGAAGATCAAGCGACGCAGAACCCAAAAAAAGAAAATGTCCGGTTTTGTTTCCCTTTTGGCGTTCACCATCAATGATTCCTCTCAAGGTGGAAAATATTTCTGGCATCCGCTGAATTTCATCCAAGATGATGAGTTTGTCACGATTTTCAGAATGAAAGGCGGTTATGTCTCTCACTCGTTCCAAATCCAGTTTATTTTCAAGATCGAGATAGACCGACGAAAACTCAGCAGACAGAATTTTTGCCAACGTGGTTTTACCCACTTGGCGAGGGCCCATTAAGGCTATTGACGAACTTCTGGAGAGTACCTCGATCAATTTCTTGGCTAATCTGCGATTAATCATGTATGTAAATGTAACATTAAATATTATATTTACATGGTTAATTAATGTGCTATTGTTTGCGATTTCCTCCAGAAAATTGTTCCAGCGCTTCGCTATCTTTACTGCATGACCGAATCATTGAACCAACTCTTTCAGCGCGACTTAGAGAAACTCGCAGGAGAAATTAATCTGTACGCTAACGAAGCAGACCTTTGGAAGCTATCCGGAGATATAAAAAATACAGCTGGAAACCTGGCCTTACACCTTGTGGGAAATTTGCAGCATTTCGTTGGAGCAATAATGGGCGATACAGACTATGTCCGTGACCGAGAGAATGAATTCAACGCTCGAAATACGCCTCGTGAAGAAATTCTTTTAGAAATAGAAACCACGAAGAAAGTTATCGATCGGGTGCTGCCAACCTTAACGGAGGAAATGTTGGCTAATCAAACTTCGGATAAGATACCTTTCGATGTAACGAATGAGCAATTCCTCTTTCATCTGTACGGACACTTCGGATATCATTTGGGTCAGTTGAATTATCACAGGCGGCTGATTAGTTAAAGTCTGAAGAAGGGGAGTGGGAAGGAGTAGCTATTTCATTACCGAACGGGTAATTGAAAAACAAGTACGTTTGTTTATGGGTAACCCTGGTTTCAAGTTCGAAAATTTATTGATTTGGCAGCATGCCATGGATTTGGGTGAACATATGAATGTCATGGCAGATCAGTTTCAGAAAAAAGAGGTCTACAATTTGTCATCACAATTAAGAAGGGCGGCTGATTCTGTTGCACTTAATATTTCGGAAGGGTCTATTCTTCAATCAAAACCAGAATTCAGAAAATTCTTAGGGTATCAATACGATCATTAGCGGAAGTTGTAACGTGTCTCCACAAAGCCAGGAGAAGAAATTATATTTCGAAGGATGTATTCGATAAGGTTTATCAAGATTCGTTTGATCTTATGAATATGACCATCGCTTATAGAAAAACGCTCATCTAAATTTCAAGCAATTGTCTTCCCTCTCCCCACTTCAAGATTCCTTCATATCTCACCCCAACCTACTCACTTCCTGATCGGTCAACTTCCGCCATTTTCCACGGCCAAGATTCTTTTTGGTCAGTCTGCCATACATCACCCGATCCAGTGTCTCTACTCGGTAGCCCAAGTGTTCAAAGATTCGCCTAATGATTCGGTTTCTGCCACTGTGGATTTCAATGCCCAAATTCATGTTGTCGTCTGACAGTACGGCCAATTCATCCACTTCGATCAGGCCATCTTCCAGCGTGAGACCCGCAACTATCGCATCATAATCTTTCTGAGTCAATCCTTTGTCCAGCCCAATCTGATAAATTTTCTTGATCCTATGTGAGGGATGCATGAGTTTTTTGGCCAGGTCACCATCATTGGTAAAGAGAAGTAAACCAGTTGTTTGTCTATCTAATCGTCCGACAGGATATATACGCTCCGTACATGCCTTCTCGACCAAGCTCATCACCGTTCGGCGATCCCGTTCGTCCTTCATCGTGGTGATGAATCCTTTCGGTTTGTTGAGGAGGACGTACTGTAGCTTCTCAGTGGTCAGCACTTTTCCTTCATGTTTTACCGTATCCGTAGGCTTCACTTTGAAGCCCATTTCCACGATTTTTTTTCCATTCACAGTGATTTTTCCATCTTCGATCAGGACATCCGCTTCTCGGCGAGAGCAAACACCTGCATTGGAGATGAACCGATTGAGGCGAACCGTGTTTGAGACAATTTTTGATTCGTCCGGCTTCTTGTATTTAGGATTGCTTGGTCGTGGATTTGTGTTCTCCGCTTTTGTGTTCTCCGATTTCTCAGCCTTGGGCGGAGCAGCTTTAAATTTCTTTCTTGGAGGCGTAGGCTTTCTTTTTGGGTTATCCATTTTCTGTCCCGATTGTATTTTCTTCCTGACTGAAATCCTTTGGAGTTGGGAGTTCTTTCAAATCGTTGATGCCGAAATAATCCATGAATTTCTGGCTGGTGCCATAAAGGATCGGGCGACCGACACCTTCGGCCTTGCCTTGGATTTCAACGAGCTCTTTTTCTAATAATTTTTGCACCGCATAGTCGCAGTTTACTCCCCGGATTTGCTCCAGTTCACTTTTGATAATGGGCTGTTTGTAGGCAATGATGGAAAGCGTTTCCAATGCCGAATTAGATAAACGCCGTTTGGACTGTTGCTTTAGAAGAATCCCGATACTTGCCTGATAGGCGGGCTTGGTCAAAAACTGATGACCACCTCCACTTTTGGTCAACGCAAACGAATGACTATCTGACTCATAGCGTTCTTTGAGTTCGGCAAGACCTTTTGAGATATCCTCTGCTGGCACTTCAGCATCGAACATTTCCTTCAGGCAATTTTGGATTTCGGTTTCTGTAATTGGCTTTGGAGAACAAAAAACCAGAGCCTCCATGTGGTTGACTAAGTAGTCCAACTGATTATTTATTAAGCTTCGCTTCGATCGAATGCTGCGTGTGAGGCACGGCTTTTAGTCTTTCCTTTCCAATCAACTTTCCCGTGTCAATGCAAACGCCATATGTGCCGTTCTTGATACGAATAAGCGCATTGTCGAGGTTGTTGATGAACTTTTGCTGACGAGCTGCCAGTTGATTCAATTGTTCTTTTTCGGCCGTATCCGCACCATCTTCCAGCGTCTTCACCGTCCCGAAAGTTGAGTCTGTGCTTTCATCATTTTTGTGTGTGAGTGATCCTTTTAAGGTGTCTAACTCCGAATGAGCCTTCTCCAACTTATCCAAAATGATTTTTTCAAATTCCTTCAATTCCTTCTCTGAATACTTATTCTTGTCTGCCATGATGATTTTAACTAGCTTGGAAAAATGATCGCAAAAATACTACTATTTCCCTTATGCAATTAGAAAAGGAAACGATTAATCTTCTAAAAGAGGCCGTCGAGAAACTGGGATCGGGATTCGATTTGCCAGAAATCCAACATGCCTATGATTATGATGCAATGAAGGAAATTCTTGGTCAAGTCGCGGAGAGGATGCAGGACAACTATCCGTATTTTCATCCGCTTTTTGCCGGCCAAATGATTAAGCCACCACATCCGATAGCGCGAACTGCCTACCTGCTTGCCATGTGGATCAATCCGAACAATCACGCACTGGATGGGGGGAAGGCAAGCTCTGAAATGGAGAAAGAGGTGGTAAGTGATTTGGCGAGAATGTTTGGATACAGCCAGCACTTGGGGCATCTCACGGGTGGTGGCACCATGGCCAATATGGAAGCGCTTTGGATTGCAGGGAAGCTAAATCCTGATGGGCTAATTGTGGCCTCCGATCAAGCGCACTATACCCATGAGCGAGTCTGTGATGTTTTGAAAATCCCTTTTCAGAAAGTGTCCAGCGACAGGAACGGTAGAATGGACATGACTGCCCTAGAGGAATTGTTGAAATCAAGAAAGGTTGGAACGGTGGTGGTCACGATGGGCACAACGGGTTTGGGCATGGTTGACCCTTTGGATCAGGTTCTGAAATTGAAGGAGAAATATGACTTCCGTGTTCATGCTGACGCTGCTTATGGTGGATATTTCCGTTTGGCGGAAAATCTACGAAGTGATACATTCAAGAATTACCAATTGATGGAAGAAGCCGACAGCATTGTCATTGATCCCCACAAGCACGGCCTTCAGCCCTATGGTTGCGGCTGCATTTTGTTTAAAGACCCACAGGTTGCCAAGTTCTATTTGCATGATTCTCCGTACACTTATTTCACGTCTGATGAATTGCACCTCGGTGAAATCAGCTTGGAGTGTTCACGTGCCGGAGCATCTGCAGTGGCACTTTGGGCGACACATAAATTGCTACCTCCAGTTGAAGGCGGAGCGTTTGCAAAAGACATGGCGAAGTGCCGAGAGGCGGCTGTCTTGTTGACTCAAAAAATCAAAGCTGATACTCGCTTCATGCGAATCAATGATCCAGATATAGACATTGTTGTCTGGGCTGTAAAGGGAGCGACAACAGTGGAAATGTCCGAGCAAGCGGATAATTTATTTGCGAAAGCTGCACAGAATGATCTTCATTTATCGAAAATAAAAATACCTGTTGGCAAGCTCGAATTAACAGACGTGGAAATGAATTCAGAAACGGTCACTTGCTTACGAAGCTGCTTGCTCAAACCAGAACATAAGGATTGGTTGGAGGAGATTTGGAAAAAAATTTCAGACTCATAACCTTACAATTTGTCCAATAAATGGAAAAATGGTAAGGTTATTTTAATTTAACCTTGCAATTTGTCCAAATTGTGGCAACTTTGCAAGGATGATAAAAAGAAGGCTAGTTGCAAGATTAGAACGGCAGGTTGATCGTTTTTCGGCTGTTGGGATCATTGGTTCACGACAAGTGGGTAAAACCACCCTAGCCAAAACGATAGCCAAAAACAGACAGTCGGTCTATCTAGATCTGGAAAACCCGGATGACCTTATCAAATTGGAGAACCCCGTTCGGTATTTTGCAGACAACAGCGATTACTTGATTATTCTGGATGAGATTCAGCGGAAACCAGAGATTTTCCCCGTCTTGCGAAGCGTGATTGATCAGAACAGAGAGCAAGGGCAAAGGAATGGTCAATTTTTGATTCTGGGTTCAGCTTCTGTAGACCTGCTTCGTCAAGCATCGGAAAGTTTGGCTGGTAGGATTGTTTATGAGGAACTACCTCCAATTACGCTGACAGAATACAACCAGGAAATAGACATGCATTGGATACGTGGTGGTTATCCTGATAGTTTGACGGCTGCTGAAGAAGAAGATAGCTTGGAGTGGCGGAGAGCTTTCATCACGTCCTATTTGGAGCGTGATATTCCATTTTTTGGCCCGAGGATACCTGCCACTACGATGCGCAGGCTTTGGACAATGCTGGCACACAATCAGGGGACACAGCTCAATGCTTCTCAAATCGCCGCAGCTCTTTCTGTCAGTGTTCAATCGGTGACCAGGTATGTGGATTTGTTGGCCGATCTATTTCTTGTAAGAAGGTTGCAACCCTGGCACAAGAACACAAGCAAGCGGCTGACCAAAAGCCCGAGGGTGTATGTGAGTGATAGCGGCATTTTACATTCGTTGTTGAAAATTCACGACAAAGAGGCGCTATTGTCTCACCCGATCGTTGGTCATAGTTGGGAGGGTTATGTGATTGCAAACTTGCTCGGGATTCTCCCTTCAGGATGCGAGACCTATTATTATAGAAGTTCAGGAGGAGCAGAGATTGATTTGATCATTGAACATGCCAATGGCAAACGGTTGGCGATTGAAATAAAGAAATCCTCTGTTCCAAAACTAGAGCGAGGATTCTTCGAGGCATGCAAGGACATAGAGCCAGACGAGAAGTTTGTAGTGTATCAAGGCGAGGATTCTTTCTACATGAAAAATGATGTGCTGGCGATTGGACTAGTGGAGATGATGGGGAGGGTGGAGTAGTTGAGATTAACAAATGATGAATACTCCGAAAGTATGGTTTCTTATGACAAGGCTTGCTCTGCCGAGTATGCTTTTTATGATTGCATCTTTTGAATTATTTCTTGGGGAATCTTACCCATTAAGGGCGTTCTCTATTTTTTATGGACAGCTTAGCTGGACATTTATGTTGCTTTTTTATTGGATCATATTTGGTATGGTAATAGCGATTTCCAAATCATTACCATTTTCATGGAGAAAGCAATGTGGCTATGTATTTCTCTTGGTCGTTGATTGCCTAATGGGGTTATCGTTATGGCTCTTGCTTTCCGATGCTTTTGAATTTGGAGGTTATCCAAGACAGGCAATTTGGATTGCAGTTGCAATTGTTTTTTTCTTCTTAATTTTTTCCCGAAGATCGAAAGCAACCGAAGGTCTCGTCTCCATTTAATTTTTAGTATGCACCCAAACCAAATTCCATCTCCTTGCCTATCTTCGAACCCACAAAAAAACCCCGATCGTAAGGATCGAGGTTCTTGAAGCTTTGTGGTGCTAGGTGGATTCGAACCACCGACTCACGGATTTTCAGTCCGATGCTCTACCAGCTGAGCTATAGCACCGTAAAAAGCGGTGGCAAAAGTAGAAGAAATATCGAAACGTGACAATTTTTCTACTAAATTAACCGAACGTAAACCATCGACGCAAGAATGACCTATTTACCTCAACTCATTTTCGTCCTTATCCTTGGAGCTTTTAGCTACTTCATTGGCAAGCGAATCAATCGAATCCGAAAGAATATCCTGAGCGGAAGAAGTGAGAGCATCTCCGATAACAAAAGCCAGCGGCTCAAGAATATGCTGTTGGTTGCCTTTGGACAGAAGAAGATGTTTAAGAAACCGATTCCGGCATTCCTTCACATGCTGATATACGTGGGGTTTGTTCTTATCAATATTGAAGTACTCGAGATCGTGATTGATGGACTGCTCGGCACGCATCGGGTGTTTGCGCCGTACTTGGGAGGTTTTTACACCGTCCTCATTTCCTTCTTTGAAATTTTGGCAGCTGGTGTGCTGCTCGCTTGTGTGGTCTTTTTGATCAGACGAAATGTGCTTAAAGTTCCGCGATTTCATAAACCAGAAATGAAGGGCTGGCCGGCGATGGATGGCAATCTGATTTTGATCATTGAGCTATTTCTGATGGCCGCCATTTTAAAAATGAATGCGGCAGATGCTATTTTACAGTCAAGAGGAATCGAACATTACACCGAGACCGGGACGTTCTTGGTGAGTGGTCTTTTGGTGCCAATTATGGATGGGTTTTCACATAGTTTATTAATCCTCACAGAACGAGGAGCCTGGTGGTTTCACATTGTGGGTATTTTCGCATTCGCCTTGTACGTGACGTATTCCAAGCATTTGCATATTTTCATGGCCTTCCCAAATACGTATTTTGGTCGGGTAACACCTCAAGGGCAAGTGAAAAACATGCCTGAAATTACTAATGAAGTGAAGATCATGCTTGGCGTCCCGATGGAGGGCGAGCAAGCGCCTCCGCCAGAAGGGATGAAATTTGGTGCGCAGGATGTGAAAGATTTGAGTTGGAAAAATCTGATGGATGCGTATTCCTGTACCGAATGTGGCCGATGCACATCAGAATGTCCAGCTAATTTCACGGGCAAGAAATTGTCGCCAAGGAAAATTATGATGGATACACGAGACAGGCTAGAGGACATTGGCAATGGAGTCGGAGAAGGCAAGACCTTGCTTGGAGACCATATCTCCAAAGAAGAAATTAACGCCTGCACCAATTGCAATGCCTGCGTGGAAGCATGCCCAATTATGATTAATCCACTCGATATCATTTTGCAGCTGCGACGATATGTGGCTATGGAAGAAGCCGGATCACCAGCTTCTTGGAATGCCATGTTCCAGAATGTAGAAACCAATTTCGCTCCCTGGAAATTTGCCCCAACCGATCGATTCAATTGGGCAGGAGAATTAAAAGAAGAGGGAACATGAAATTATCTAAGAAACAAGAAAATCTAATCGCCAATTACTTCCATGACAAGCCAGTTTTGAAGGCGTACGTTTTTGGGTCATATTCTCGTGATGAGGCGGATGAAAATAGCGACATTGATTTGATGATTGAGTTGGATCGAACCAATCCGATTGGGCTGAAATTTTTTGGCTACCAAAGCGAACTTGAAGGAATTTTGGGAAAGGAGATCGACCTTGCGACCGACAATGCTCTATCGAAATACATAAGAGAAAATGTTATGGCTGACAGGAAATTAATTTATGAAATGTCCACTAGCGAAACGGAATCAAGTAAAAGTTAATAACGCTGTTTGGAGAACAGTCCTTGAAGATATCCCTCCACTAAAAGTGAAAATTGAAAACATGATTAATATACTTCAATCAAGATATGAGTGAAATACAAATACCAACAGTGGCAGATTTAGTTGCCAAGGGAGAGAAGCCAGACGTTTTGTTTTGGGTAGGCTGTGCGGGTTCGTTTGACGACCGATACAAAAGTGTGACCAAGGCCTTTGTGAAAATCTTGAACAAAGTAGGCGTGAAGTTCGCTGTTCTGGGGCCGGAAGAAACTTGTACAGGAGATCCGGCTCGAAGAGCCGGAAACGAATTCCTTTTTCAAATGCAGGCCATGGCCAACATACAGGTGCTTGATGGATATGAAATCAAGAAGATTGTTACGGCTTGTCCACATTGCTTCAACACACTGAAAAATGAATATCCTGAGCTAGGCGGAAATTACGATGTGATTCATCATTCGACTTTTTTGCAGCAGCTTATCAACGATGGGAAGGTGACCTTGCAAGGGGGTGGTGAATTCAAAGGAAGGAAAATCACCTACCACGATTCGTGTTTCCTTGGCAGGGCAAACAACGTGTACGAAGCACCAAGGAAAGTATTGGAAGCATTGGATGCAGAGTTGGTAGAAATGAAGCGATGCAAGACCAAGGGGCTTTGTTGTGGTGCAGGAGGAGGTCAAATGTTCAAAGACGCTGAACCCGGCAGCAAGGAAATCAACATTGAACGAACAGAAGAAGCCTTGGCTACTGGAGCGGACACCATTGCCGTGGCGTGCCCATTTTGCCTGACCATGATGTCGGATGGAGTGAAGGGCAAGGAAAAAGAAGAGGAGGTTAAAGTCCTTGATTTGGCGGAGCTCATTGCAGAGTCGGAGGGGTTGTAGTTTATAGCTCTTTAATCCTCTTCATGACATTGTCCCTCAATCCATCCTTATACTTCTGAAGATTCTCGGCGATCTCTGAATCGGATGTGCCAAGAATTTCTGCGGCGAGAATTCCGGCATTTTTTGCTCCATCCAGTGCCACTGTAGCTACAGGTATTCCGCCAGGCATCTGTAGAATAGAAAGTACAGAATCCCAACCATCAATTGAATTGCGAGATTTGATCGGGACACCAATTACAGGTAAGGTGGTCAATGAAGCCACCATCCCTGGCAGATGTGCAGCACCGCCTGCACCCGCTATAATTACCTGAAGTCCTTTCTCTCTTGCCCCTTCCGCATACTCAACCATTCGGTGAGGCGTGCGATGAGCAGAGACAATCGTCAACTCAAATTCCACGCCCAACTCTTTCAGGATGTCGGCAGCTTCTTGCATTATTGGCAAGTCGGATTTGCTGCCCATGATTATTCCTACTCTTGGCTGACTCATGCTTTTACTTTTAAAGTTCCTTTTACTTTCAACGTCTTTGATTTCAACTCCTCGATATCCTCCTCGGTGATCGTCACATGACCCATTTTTCGAAAAGGCTTAGTTATCTTCTTGCCATAAAGATGCACATAAACGTCAGTCATGGCCATGCACTCTTCCAGTCCTTGATATTTGGCCTCTCCTGTGTGTCCATCCTCGCCTAGCAAATTCACCATCGCAGCAGGTGTTCTCAAGTCAGTTGAGCCCAATGGTAAATCTAAAATCGCACGCAGGTGCTGCTCGAATTGTGAGGTCACATTTGCTTCGATGGTGTGGTGACCGCTGTTGTGGGTTCGAGGGGCTACTTCGTTGACAAGCAATTCACCCTCTTTGGTGAGGAACATCTCCACGGCCAATAATCCGACCATCTCCAATTTTTCTATCACATCTTCCGCCAGTTGATAGGCCTTTTCTTTGATGGCTGTAGAAATTTCCGCAGGCGCAAACAGATACTCGACCAAATTATGTTCAGGATGAAATTCCAACTGAACCACTGGGAAACATTTTTTTTCGCCTGCTTCATTTCTGGCGACAATTACACTAAGCTCTAGCTCAAAATCCACTAACTTTTCCAGGAGTCCAGGTTGATCGAAGGCCTTGTCAACGTCTTCATCAGCCCGTATCATTTGGACGCCACGCCCGTCATAACCCGCCTCGCCCAGCTTATTCACAGCGGGTAGCCAGTCAATATGTGTGCGAACATCCTTCGCATTTTCAGTCAGCACAAACTCTGCCGTTGGGATTCTGTTTGCTTTATAAAAAGTCTTTTGCTTTCGCTTGTTCTGGATAAGCTCGATAACCTCTGGCTGAGGAAAAACCTTCACTCCGTCATTCACTAATCGCTTTAGCGCAGCAACACTCACGTGTTCAATTTCTATGGTGACCAAATCAAAGTTTTTCCCCCAATTAAAAACCACCTCTTCATCGGTCAGTTTGCCTACGGTGAAGTTTTCAACCAGATGCACACAAGGGGCGTTAGGGTCAGGATCGAGAACGGAGACATCAAGATTGTAATTGATAGCTGATTGGATCATCATACGCCCAAGTTGACCGCCACCGAGGAGGCCAAGTTTCAGCGAAGTGATGTCCTTATTTTGCATTTGCAAATATCTGTAGGAAATCGCATTCAGTTACTAATTTTGCTCGAATGAAAATATGCTTTGCTACGCACAATGAAAATAAGCTCCGAGAAATCCAACAGATTCTTCCTCCAGATTTTGAATTGATAGGTCTGGAGCAATTGGAAATCACGGATGAAATCCCGGAGACGGGAAGCACACTTACCGAAAACTCCGCTCAAAAAGCGTCTTTCATTTTTGAGAGATTTCAAATTCCCGTATTTGCAGATGATACGGGTTTGGAGGTAGTTGCGCTTCACAATGCACCAGGAGTTTATTCGGCGAGATATGCAGGCGCCCAGCGCAGTGCGGAGGATAATATGGACCTTCTTCTGAAGAATCTTCAAGACGTTGGTGACCGAACGGCTAGCTTCAAAACGGTGATTACTTACATTGATTTGAATGGAAACCCCGAGCAATTTGTTGGGCATGTGGAAGGAAAAATCATTCATGAAAGAAGGGGGAAAGCGGGCTTTGGATACGATCCCATTTTTCAACCAGTTGGTTATGACCAGACGTTTGCAGAAATGAATTCAATGCAAAAGGTGGAGATTTCTCACCGTGCTCATGCCTTTAGAAAATTCATCGCTTATCTTGCCACTCCATGAGCAAACCATTCGTAGTAGGCATCACTGGAGGAAGTGGATCAGGCAAAACGCATTTCCTAAATCAACTGATGGCTAATTTCTCCGAAGAGGAAATTTGCTTGATCTCTCAGGATAATTATTACAAAGCAATTGACGAACAGGAGAAGGATGCGATAGGGGTGGAGAATTTTGACCTTCCTACGGCCATGCGCGAAGATCAATTTTATGCAGACTTAGTAAAGCTTATCAAGGGGGAAACTGTGACCATCACAGAGTATACCTTCAATAAATCAGATACCCCCCCCACTGAGATCGTTCTCAAACCAGCACCCATAATTGTAGCAGAAGGAATTTTCACTTTACATTATAAGGAGGTGAAGAAGCTTTTGGATTTGAAATTGTTTGTGGAAGCACCCGATTTCCTGATGATGAAGAGGCGTATTCTTCGCGATGGCAAGGAGCGAGGCTATGACATGGATGATGTGTTGCATCGGTACGAGCATCATGTAATGCCTACGTATCGGAAGTATATTTTGCCCGAACGATATGAGGCTGACTTCATTATCCCAAATGAAAAGAACTTTGATCGAGCGTTGGAAGTGGTGATCGTTCATCTCAAAAGCCTTATTTAGGAAGAATATTAATTCTATATTTGCGGCCTCTTGGAAAAACTGAGAAACATATCGAGCAAGAAACAATGGCTGGCGATTTCGCTTGGCTTAGTCATGGGATTAGTGGTCCTCGGCTCTTCTTTGTTTGTTCAAAGTCCTACCGAGGCAGTAATTGATTCGTCGGACTCGACCGAATCGGCCATTGTGTCTGAGGTGACCATGGAGGCCGTGCCCTCTGCCGTGCAGCCTTCTGTGGAAAGAACGTCATATTTGATAGAGACGCTTCCAGAGATTGAAGAACCAGCGAGTGAGGATGTGACTGAAGAGAGCTTTCTTCCTTCACCAGCCAAGGTTTTCAAAATACTTTCTGAGCATATCATCTCACCCAATTCTCCGTGAGCTTGCTCTTTTTCTGACATTCGTCAGAAGTTTCTAAGATTTATTAAAAAACACAATTTATTTAACATTTTACGGCGTACTACGCCAACGTATTTATTATGAAAAACAAAGGATTTGTCATATTTATAACCATCCTGATTTCGGTGCTATGTGTGTACTATTTATCGTTCACATTTATTGCTCAAAATATTCAGGAGAATGCTGTTGAAGTAACCAGGGATGCTGAAGGGCAATCTGATCCACAGGAAAAACAGCGCTACTTGGACTCTATTTGGAATGAGCCTATTTACAATTTCTTAGGCATGACTGATTATACCTACAAGGAGGTCAAAGAAACCGAACTGAACCTTGGTTTGGATTTACAAGGCGGAATGCACGTGACACTGGAGGTCTCTCCCATGGATATTTTGAAAGGATTGAGCGGCTATAGCAAGAATCAAGAATTCAATGCAGCTCTGGAGCAGGCAAGGGAAGCGATAAAAGGAACACAGCTGAATTTTGTGGACGAATTCTACATCGAATTCCAAAAATCAGGAAAGAGCCTCAGCTCGATTTTCGCTACAGCGGCCAACCGAGATAGATTTGATTTGTCATCGTCGGATCAGGAAGTTCTAGATGTAATCAACCTGGAAGTTGAGGATGCAATCAATCGTTCGTTCAATATTCTTCGAACACGTATTGACCGGTTTGGTACATCACAGCCCAACATCCAACGACTGCAAGGCACAGGTAGAATCCAGATCGAACTACCAGGTATCGATAATCCTGAGCGTGTACGAAAACTACTTCAGGGCGTGGCAAAACTTGAATTCTGGGAAGTGAATGATCCCAACGATTTCTTCCCGATAATTGAGCGGATGAACACCAAGCTGGTTGCTGAAATGAAAACAGCATTGCCTGATTCTGTTGCGTCAGGAGAGAGCGAGGACACTGAGGATGACTTAGCTTCCTTGTTTACCGATGATCCAAACGAGACTACTTTATCTGATGCCAATTCGGATTCTAGTGAAGTTGTGGCCACAGACAGTGCAGATACGGCAATAGATTCGTTGTTAAACAATCAGGTGTCGCCACTATTTAGCCTGCTGAGAGCGCAGTATGGATTGGTGTACGAATTGAAGGATACGGCCAAGATCAATCGAATATTTGAGCGGGAGGACATCCAAGCAATGATCCCCAAGAATATGAAATTCTTGTGGGAGGTAAAAGCAATCACCAACGAAGATGCCACTGCTCCAGACCTACTTCAATTGTATTCTATCGAGATGCCTCGAAACGGAAAAGCCCCGCTTGAGGGGGATGTCATCACAGATGCACGATTTGAATTGGATGATAGGGCCAGACCCGGTGTGGCCATGCAGATGAACCCGTCAGGGGCCAAGTCATGGAAGAAATTGACAGGGGCAAATGTGGGTCAGCGAATTGCGATTGTACTTGACAATTATGTGTACTCTGCTCCTAATGTGATCGATGAAATTGGGGGTGGGCGTTCGTCTATTTCTGGAAGCTTCACCAGAGATGAGGCCGTCGATTTGTCCAACATTCTAAAGGCCGGAGCACTTCCTGCACCCACGACCATCGTGGAGGATGTGGTGATCGGGCCAACGCTCGGTAAGGTCGCTCAAAAGCAAGGGATGACCTCAATACTGGCAGGTTTGCTGATCGTGATCGTGTTCATGATTGCGTATTACGCCAAGGGAGGAATCATCGCGAACATTGCACTTTTCGCTAATATTTTCTTCATTTTAGGAATACTAGCTTCCACTCAAGGTGTTGCGCTTACTCTTGCGGGAATTGCAGGAATCGTGTTGACGATTGGAATGTCCATTGATGCCAATGTGTTGATTTTTGAGAGAATCAAAGAAGAACTTAGGAATGGTGCTGGAATGAAATCCGCTATCAGTGCTGGTTATAAGAAGGCATTTACGTCTATCATTGATGCCAATATCACCACGTTTATTGTTGGGGTGTTGTTGTTCATGTTTGGTCAGGGACCCGTGAAAGGATTTGCTGTTACGCTGATGATTGGTATCGCGTGTTCATTCTTTAGTGCGGTGTTTATCACCCGGGTGATTGTTGAGGCATTTTCCAAAAAAGGGGACAAAAGCAAAATGTCTTTCTCAAATGCATTTTCTCGAAATGCGCTTACAAAGTTGAAATTTGATTTCTTAAGCAAGCGTAAAATGGCGTACATTTTCAGTGCGACATTTATCACAATAGGCATTGTAGCCATGTTGGTCAAGGGGATCACTTTAGGAGTTGATTTCAAAGGAGGTCGATCATATATTGTGAGCTTTGAAGAAGCACAAGTGCCGTCTACAATGAAGGAAGGACTTGAGCCATTCTTCGAGAATTCGGGTACAGAGGTGAAAACGTACGGAGCAGATAATATCCTGAAAGTGACGACTAGTTATCAGATTAATGAGACGTCTGATGATGCCGATTCTCTTGTTAGGAGTGCACTTATAGCCGGGCTTACGGATTATTCTGGGCTTTCGTATGTGGAAGATGCCACGCTGCTTGACGCGTCTAGTTTTGCGATTTCAGGGCAGTCCAAAGTGAGCGCAACGATTGCAGATGACATCAAAAACTCATCGTACAAATCAGGTATTTATGCCTTGATTTGTATCTTCTTGTACATTCTTCTACGATTCAGGAAATGGCAGTTTGGATTGGGAGCAATCATCGCTTTGTTCCATGATACATTATTTGTGTTATCGGCATTTGCCATTGCGAATCTTGCCGGAATCTCATTCGAGGCGGATCAGGTCTTCGTTGCGGCGATCCTGACCATTATTGGGTATTCCATAAATGACACGGTGGTTGTATTTGATAGGATCAGAGAAAACCTTGGGGTGAAAGCCGGCTCAGAAATGAAGCAGGTCTTTAACGAATCTTTGAATGCGACCATCAGTCGAACATTGATCACGTCTGTGACCACCTTGATTGTGGTGATCGTGTTGTTCATCTTCGGAGGACCAGCGCTTCAGAGCTTTTCTTTTGCACTAATTATTGGTATTCTTATTGGTACCTATTCCTCGGTATTCATTGCGACTCCAATTGTGGTTGACTTGAACAAAGGGAAAGAATAGACGTTCTATTAGCTCATTTCAAAATCCCCTGAAAATTATTTCAGGGGATTTTTTTTCGTCAGCATCTAAGAACGACGTAACTTAGAACAACCCAAAGATGATGGAGAACATTCGTTTCCTTCTTTACCCTGCGTTTATAGGAAGTGCTTTCCTCGTTCTTCTTTCCGTTAAACTTGTGTTGCCAGAGAGAGAAGACATCCCTCCGGTGGATGAAATTGGAATGAAACTCTATCGCCCTATTTTCTTTGGAAAGGGTGAGCGGATCACAAAACCTCAAGTCGCTAAAAAAGAAACCAGGGAAGTAGTCGAAGAAGCAGTCTCTGCTGCGGCGGTTGTCGCAGAACCTAAAGTAGAAGTGGAGAAACCTAAAGTGGTTGCTAAAAAACCCAAAAGGGAGTTAGCTTCAGAAGGGGATGAATCTTATTTTCTGGACATGATTGAGGATTATAAAACCAATGTTCTCACCGAACGAAAATACCGGAACGATGTGGTGGTAAGGTATTATCAGCACGAGTCAGATGGAGACAAGGCTCACTTGCTTGTAGATTTTGGCTTCTACCTTCATGTTCGTCCTGTGAATAAGACTCGATATAAGACGGTCAGCTCCAATGTCATCTATTATGGCCATGAATTTCCAGAGCGAGACTTGAAATTAATCACCTACTTGCTGGTGAAAAATGGAATTCCAATAAAGCGATTGCAGCCGTTCAGGGATTACGATGGATGGAAGAAAAAGTCTCTGGAAATTGGAGGTAATCCTAAATTGGAGAATGAACCAACGCTCACTTTTTTTCAAATACAAGCCTATTCGGTACGTCAGTAGGAGTGTTAAAAAAGTTTAAAAGCCTTTTTTTGAATGTTCAACTATTGATATTTGATCGTGAGATTTTTTCTACTCTTCCTACTAGTGACTGCTGGTTTACTTTGCACGGCTCAGCGAAAGATGCTTCAGGGACATACGCTTGATGAATTAAGCCTGGAGATTCCAAATGTACATGTCCGTAATCTCACCAGCCGAAAGATCACTATTTCTGACGGAAGTGGAAATTTTAGTATTCCGGCTAAGGCAGGGGACACACTTTTGATTACGAGTATCGGTTACAGCCCTTTGAGGGCGATCATTGAAGAGGACTGGTTTGCTGAGCGGATAATCCTGATCATGGAGGAGTCGTTGATCAAACTGGATGAAGTCACAGTAAATAGCCTCCCGACGTACGAATTGTTTAGAGATCGAATTTTGGAATACCAGCCCAAAGACTCTGTTGAATTCTGGTATTTTGGAATGAAAAAACCCGTTTTCAAGGGGGATCAAATGTTGGAGGGGGATAAATATAAAAGTCCACTTTTTGCCATTTTTCATCCGTTGAGTTTTGCGCACTACAATCTCAGCAGCAAAGAGAAGGAGAAACGCAAGTACCACAAGATCACCAAAACACAACCTATTCGGGATCGTGTCAATGAAAAATTCACTAGAGAATTCGTGCAAAAGGAAACGGGATTGGCAGGAGCTGAACTTACTTCTTTCATAGCTTTTTGTGATTTCGACATGTATTATCTAGACAGAACCTCGCTGTTCTACATCAAGGAAAAAATGATGGCCAAGTTGGAGGAATTCCGAGGTGAAGGAAAAGGCTAATTCCAATTCATTTTTCAATCAATTCGCCAAGTCAAAAAATAGTTTGTGACTTTTCATGGGGCTTGGATTATTAGGGTGAATAAAGTTCACCTTAAACCAAATAGACATGGAATTAAAGAAAAATGAAGACAAGCGAGTGGAGCGAAAGATGCCGCTCTTTTATCTCGTAGGATTGAATGTAGCCTTGTTTTTTACCATTGTGGCTTTTGAGTGGAAGACAATAGACGGGGGGATTATTAATCTGGATAATCTAACTCAAGAAACTGATTGGGTAGACCCGCCCGTAATTATACCGCAACCTCCGGTTCCAGTCCCTCCAAAGCCAAAGCCTCAAATTAGAATTGCTGAGGTTGTGGAAGAACCAGAGGAGGTACCTCAGGATATTATCATTGATAGTGAACCCACCGATGAGCCAATACCTCCAATTGATTTTGAACCGACTCCACCTGTTCCGGTGGACGAAGCGCCGTTCATCATCGTCGAAGACATGCCAGAATTCCCTGGTGGAATGGAAGCTTTTTATAAATTCATAAGCAAGAAAGTAAAGTACCCGGCTCAAGCCAGACGGATGGGAATTGAAGGCAGAGTTTACTTACAATTTGTTGTAGAGAAGGACGGATCAATTGGTGATTTATTTGTGGCCAAAGGTGTAGGAGCAGGATTAGATGAGGAAAGCTTGCGAGTGATGAAATTGGTACCCAACTTTAAACCCGGCAAGCAGAGGGGTAGACCTGTGAGAGTGCAAATGACGATACCGATAAATTTTAGGTTGAACTAAATAGGGTCTGCTGAAAAACTCAAGTTGATTTGTTTTACTATTCTGTTTTGCCTTAAAGCCCTCCTACTTTCTGTCTTGATACAGAAAGGTACTGTGTTAAAATACAAACTTAAACGGTATTATAATTGGGAATAAACTCCGTGTTGTTTTTCCAAAGTGTATACATCAAGATCAAGAGTTTTCGAGC
>Ga0316209_1000430_pt1 | contig 75833 bp, 63 predicted proteins | sample 6monopyrite_MG_FD_204945 | JGI IMG/M metagenome (GOLD analysis project Ga0316209, IMG submission 204945) | Microbial mat bacterial communities from mineral coupon in-situ incubated in ocean water Damariscotta River, Maine, United States -... | ecosystem: Environmental > Aquatic > Marine >... | reverse complement strand
TGTATCAGTTGTCACAATAATCTGGTTCACCGAGAGGTGGCTGTGCGTGAGTTGAAATCGAAGGATGAAACAATCGAAGCGGATGGTCTGGAAGACGATCTGGATGACGGTCTGATTGATGATCTGGAAGATGACTCGGACGATGACGATTTGGAAGATTTGTAAAGGAAAAATGGTGACATGAACTCAGACAAAGATTTTCAAGATCCGAACGACCAGAGTGTGGTTGCCGAAAACAAACCATCCTCAACTAGTCGTCGCGGATTTCTCGCCGCGCTGGCGGCGGGCGCTGCTGTTACTGCAACTTTGTGGCAATCGACGCGCGCCCGAGTGCACAAAGTACTCAAGAAAAACAAGCAGTACGCCATGCTGATTGATACGCGTCGCTGTATCGGCTGTCATGCTTGTACCGTAGCTTGCAAAAGCGAAAATGCGGTGCCGCTGGGGGTAAATCGTTCCTGGGTGGAATACACCGAAAAAGGCGATTTCCCCAATGTGAACCGCAGCTTTCTGCCGCGTCTTTGCAATCAATGCAGTGAGCCGCCGTGTGTCGATGTTTGTCCGGCCAATGCGACCTATCGCAGAGAAGAGGACGGAATTGTCATTATTGATAAAGGACTATGCATTGGTTGTAAGTACTGCATTCAGGCCTGTCCCTACGATGCCCGTTTTCTTAATCCGGTAACGGGCTTCGCCGAAAAATGTGATTTTTGCATTCACCGCGTTTCTAAAGGACTGGAGCCTTCCTGTGTGAACACTTGTGTCGGCGGCGCGCGCATTTTTGGCGATATCTCCGACCCGGAAAGCAACATTTCCAAGTTAATGGCCAAAAATGCCGTGACCGTATTGCGCGGAGAAATGGGCACTTTTCCGAATGTTTATTACATAGGCGCGGATCATACCGACGAGATTGATCGTCGTAGAGACGAACGTATTGAAGTACGGGTAATTACCCATCGGCCGCAAAAAAAGAGAAGGTAGCTATTATGGAACATGAATTCACCTGGGGACTGCCGGTAATTCTTTATTTGTTTTTAGCTGGCGTGGGTGCGGGCGCAGTCACTGTGAGCGCATCCATTTTGCTGCGTAGCGGTGGTGGTCATACCCATCGGCATTTTAAGCTGGCGCGTTACGGCGCTTATCTGGGGCCGATACTGGTTCCCCTGGGCACCACGCTAATTGTCGGTGAATTAGGTCGGCCGTTCCGCATGTTCAACCTGTTTAAAGTGATTAACCTGTCGCCAATGAATATTGGCTCCTGGTTGTTAATCCTCTTTATATTTACCAGCATATTATATGCGATCACTTTTTTGCCGGTTTTTTTGCCCTGGCTCAAAGGAATTTTACACTGGTTCCGCCGTTATCGAACCGCATTGGCATGGACTAATCTACCCTTAGGGATTGGAGTGGCTCTTTATACCGGGGTGATGTTAGGGGCTATGCCGTCACGACCACTATGGAACTCGCCCATTCTGGCGTTATTGTTTCTGGTGTCGGCGTTGTCTACTGCCACCGCGGCAATTTTGCTGACTGCGGCTTTGTCCAAGCAAAAATCTGACGATCCAGACGCTGATTACCATAAAAGTGCTTATCTGCTAAGCGCCAGCGATTTGATGCTGATCGGGTTTGAGCTGACGGTTATTTTCCTGTTCGTGATGTTTTCACACCTGACCATAGGCAACGTCAAATACGCGATAGAAATCCTGTTGCCGGGCGGTGAAATGGCGTTTATGTTCTGGTTCTGGGTGGTCACCATCGGACTGGTAATCCCGGCGATATTGGAGCTTCGTTACGTGGTGCCAAAACTGCTTTACCAGCGCAGTTATGCGGCGCCAAAAATGGCAGAAATCACGGTGTCGGCCTTGGTGCTGATTGGCGGGTTTATGCTGCGATATGTGATAGTCGTCGCCGGTCAACTTACCGGTCCAGTGGGACTTTAAAAGAGAGCGTACACTGATGATAAACCGTCGTAAATTTCTTAAACTGGGAGCGGCTTCAGCAGCTCCCTTATTGTTCGACCAGCCAGCTCAGGCGGGTGAAGAACTCCGCACTGGCGGAAAAGATTACTCGCCCCTCAGTGGCACCGAACGAGAATCGGTTGCGACCGCCTGCGCGCTTTGCCAAAGCCGTTGTCCGTCGATGGCTTATGTGGAAAATAAAATTCTGGTCAAGCTGGAAGGATTGCCTGAGTCTCAGCGCTCAATGGGCAACTTTTGTGCGCGCGGGCAGGCCGGCGTTACTCAGGTTTACGATCCCGATCGAATTTTGCAACCGATGAAACGCGTGGGTGAACGTGGTGAAGGAAAATGGCAGCAAATTTCCTGGGACGAAGCCCTGTCTGATCTGGGTGACCGCCTGCAAAAGCTGCGAGAAGCGGGTCAACCGGAAAAATTTATGTTCCACCACGGTAAAATTTCGGCCAGCGCCGACCGTTTAATTAACCGGGTCTTTATGCCCAGTTACGGCAGCGCCACTATCGCCAGCGACGATAACCTCGACCAAAGCGCCCGTTATACAGCCCATCAACTGACCTGGGGAACGCGCTTTGACAGTTGGGATTTTGAAAAGACCCACTTTGTACTTAATTTTGGCAGTAATGTATTTGAAGCAGACAGCAATTATCTGGCGTTGTCGCGCCGGCTAACCAGCGCGATCACAGACAGAGGCATTAAGCTGGTTACTTTTGACGTGCGTATGTCCAATACGGCGGCAAAATCGGATAGCTGGGAGCAGGTAAAGCCCGGAACCGACGCCGCGGTTGTTCTCGCCATGTGCCATGTGATCATGAAACAAAAACTTTATCTCGGACAAGGCGAAGCCTTTTTGGAATTTTGTCAGGTAACGCCCGATCCGAATGCCACGCTTGATCAGAAAGTTGCCGCACTAAGTGAGCACCTTAAATCTTATACGCCTGCCTGGGCCGAAAAAATCAGCGGCGTAAGCGCGCGGCAAATCGCTGACATCGCCGTTCAGTTTGCCACCACCAAACCCGCGTGCGTGATCAGCGGCCGAGGCGTCAGTGGACACCACAACGGCGTCGAGGCCGAGCGAGCGATTCAAATGCTGGCGGCCATTACCGGCAATATAGACAATCCCGGCGGTCGCTGTCTCGGCGTTCTGCCGCAGTGGCAGTATCCGACTGGGCTTAAAGTTAAGCCCCAGTCGAAGCGGCTGGAAATTGTCGATGGGGTTGCCCGTCAGGTGGCGTTGCCGATTTACAGCGTCGGCAATCAGGTTTTGCCAATGGTAAAAGACGGTCAGGCGGGAAGGCCGGAAGTTTATCTGTGGTACAACTATAACCCTGCACTGTCCAACGGCAATATTCAGCAGAACCTGGATATCCTGGCCGATCAGTCGCTGCTTCCGTTTACGGTGGCGGTCACCTCGGTGTTTGATGAATCGGCGGCGCTGGCCGACCTTATCCTGCCAGACACTAACTATCTGGAAACTTTTGACTTTGAAGACGGCGTTTCGCCCAACCAGATAGCTGAATACAGCATCCGTCAGCCGGTGGTTAAACCGCAGGGGCAGGCAAGAGACTTTAAAGATGTGTGCTGCCAACTGGCGAGCAAAATGGGATTATCTCTCGGCTTTGAGTCGGGTGAGGAATTTCTGCAACAGGCTTGCGAGCTTACTCCTGATCTCGAAAACATCGGCGGCTTTGATACCATGACCCAGATTGGTGTGTGGAGTGACCCCAAGGCCAGTCCCGCGTATTATTCGTACAAACAAAAAGTGAGTGAGCAGCAATTAAACGACGCTATTTTTGATAAGCAAACGGGCGTCTACTGGAACTGGCGTGCAAGTGACGCGGCCAGTGAAAAAGAGGCGCTCAAAGGTGGCTATCGCAATACCCCCGGCGCATTTAAAGGTTATATCGCTCGACGAGTAGGTGAAACCCCTTACTCAGGTTTTAAGCCCGACAAACTTAACACCACAGGCCTGTTTGAGATCTACTCTCCAATTCTAGCCGATAAGGGGCTGTCGCCGCTGCCGACTTTTGCTCCGATCGCCTCGCACCAGACTATGCAGGAGGATGAGCTGATTTTGACAACTTTTCAGGTCAACGTGCAGACGCCTTCTAAAACTCAGAACTGTCGTCTGGTTAACGAGATCAGTGATGAAAATCTGGCCTGGATTAATCCGCAAACTGCGGTAGGCAAAGGCATCGTGGAGGGTGATAAAATTAGCGTTAGCTCGGCGCTGGGTTCCCTGGAAATTACGGCTAAAGTTACCCAGCTGATCATGCCCGGCGTTATCGCGGTGGCCAGTCACGGGGTCAACTGGGAGTACGGCCGTTACGCGTCCGGCAAGCCCGCGCCGTTCAGTGTAGACATTGATTCGCCGCAAGAAGAGCTTAAATGGTGGCATGTTGAGGGCAAACACCCCAACTGGATAATCGACAATGTGGTCGAGCCCATTAGCGGACAACAATGCTGGAAGGATACGGTTGTTACAATCGCAAAAGTTTAGGCTTGGCAGATTAACCCTAACCGAAAGTAGCGAGCTAGCAAGCTGCAGTTAACTGCGTCATAAACTTACCCACCACATAAGGGTCGTGTTTGCTGCCGCGCTCGCCCAGGATCACCTCTTTAACCTGTGCAAGGCTACGCGAGAAATGATAGGGGCGCGGTTCAATCATCGCGTCGAAGCTGTCTACCACTGAGATAATGCGCGAACCGATAGGAATATCTTCTCCCTTTAGCGCTGCAGGATAGCCTCCACCGTCAAAATGTTCATGATGATGTCTGACCACAGTGGCGATGCTTTCGCGATCTTCTATTTCGAGGTGGCCGATAATCTCAAAACCGATTTCAGGGTGGCTTTGCATCACTGCACTTTGCTCGGCTGTCAGCCGCGAGGGCTTTAGCAGGATCTTGTCGGGAATGCCGATTTTGCCAATGTCATGAAGACGGGCGCTGAGTTTTAATCGGGTTAGCTCCCTGGAAGATAATCCGCAGTTTTTTCCTAACTGACACGCCAAGTTCACCAGGCGCTCAGAATGTTCTTGTGTGGGTAGGTCGCGTGCTTTTAACGCCGACATTAATGCCAGGGTTTTGTGTTGATATTGTTGATAACAGTTTTCAGGGCTGTCTTTTATATTATCCACTTTTTATGTTTTCCATTGAGTCAGAGCGATTGGGTTGTAAGTCCGTCACCTGAATAATTACTGTCAATACTAGCCAATCTTAGGCTGAATTGGCCGACTTGTCATGTTCCAGGTCCGCAAAAACCGCTAAACAAGAAGCACCGAATAACTAAAAATTTAACAGATAACGCTCATATAACCAAAAGTTAGTAAGCGCGTAGATTTCTTTCAACGCATAGAAAGGCGCCAGGCAATGCTCTTAACTTGATGATTTATAGGGAGTTATTTTTAAGGAGATGACCAAGTTGAATCACTAAAAATAGTGATTCAGTTGTTCGGCGCACTTTCAGGCATCGACGAGGACAAGTTTGGTAAAAAGTTATTTGTATCCGTCTGTGACGATATGTTACTAATTAGTCACGTCAATTAGACTCACTGACATAAGGCGCACAGTCTGCAAAGCACACAATCTTTTGAGACACGCCATTTATTTGAACAGATAATTTACTTAAATAGACAAATTTTTTTATGAAATCTCTAAATACCTTATTCAGCAACCTGCTCGTCCTCGTCGTGGTGATTATTCTCTCTCCGCGGGGGAAAGCTTGTGTCTGAATAAACGAGACAAACAAGATTTCAAAACCCCCGCTTCGAAAGAACCGGGGGTTTTTTGCATTTAGGCGGATCGAAAATTTAAGACAGCACAAATTGCGGCAAAGTACAGTGAAAAACATGAAGCTTAAAACGACATACCACAGCGTGGGAAAATCAGAACCTGATAGCTCCGGTGCCAATCGATACCGTGCGGCGGAGCGTTAAAAAATGAACGGTGCGCAGCTGACACTAGAGATATTGAACCGGCATCAGGTCGAAAGTGTTTTTGGCTATCCCGGCGGCGCCATCATGCCGATTTATGACGCCTTATACGACAGTGAAATCAAGCACTATTTATGTCGCCACGAACAGGGTGCAGCCTTTGCAGCGCTGGGTTATGCCAAAGCCAGTGGAAAAGTCGGCGTTTGTTTCGCGACTTCCGGCCCGGGCGTGACTAACCTGATAACAGGTCTTGCCGACGCCAATGCGGACTCGGTTCCTGTGGTCGCCATTACCGGACAGGTCGCTACCACTTTGATGGGCACCGACGCGTTTCAGGAAATTGACGTTCTGGGGCTTTCTTTAGCGGTTACCAAGCACGCTTTTCAGGTCACCGAAATCAGCGAGTTGGAAGCGACACTGGAGCAGGCTTTCACTCTGGCCAGAAGCGGTCGACCGGGAGCGGTGATTGTGGATATACCGAAAGATGTTCAACTGGCGCAGGTGACGCGTCAGCCACAATTAATTCAATCGGAAAAAATTAATCGGGCAAACGATGAGGAAATCGAGGCCGCCAAAGCGCTGATGCGTAACGCTGAAAAGCCGATACTTTATGTTGGCGGCGGCGTCGCCATTGCTAAAGCTGTGGATGAAGTGAGAGCGATGGCAAGCGAGACCGGAGCGCCCAGCGTCTGTACTTTAAAAGGGCTGGGTAGCATAGCTCCAAACGACCCGCACTTTTTGGGCATGATCGGCATGCACGGTAGTAAAAGTGCCAACCTGGCGGTGCAGGCGTGCGATTTGCTGATCGTTATCGGTGCGCGTTTTGACGACCGGGTTACCGGTAAGTTATCTGAATTTGCGCCGCACGCGAAAGTCATTCATCTGGATATTGACCCGGCAGAAGTTAACAAATTGCGACAGGCAAACGTGAGCCTTGTTGGTGACTTTAAATACACGTTGCCGGCGCTGAGTATCCCACTGAATATAAAAAACTGGAGAGAAATCTGCGCGCAAATGGCGCGAGATTACGCGCCTAAGTACCGCCACGGCAACGAAAGTTACGATAGTGATATCCGTTGCAATAAACCCGGTTTTGAGAATGCAAATCGTGATAATGCAAGCTGTGATAATGCAAGCCGTGGTAATGCAAGCTGTGATAATGCGAAGCGAAATGAGACAACATCAATTCACGCGCCGAGTCTGCTTAAACGCTTGAGCCAGATTATGCCGCCACGAACAACCGTGACCACCGACGTAGGACAGCACCAGATGTGGGTGGCGCAACATATGCAATTTGAGCGACCGGAAAAACTGATCACCAGCGGCGCGTTGGGCAGTATGGGATTTGGAATACCTGCGGCGATTGGCGCTCAAATCGCCAATCAGGATGACGGCGTTCTTGCCATTAGCGGCGACGGATCTTTTATGATGAATTTACAGGAATTGGCGACTATCAAACGCTTCTCGCTGCCGCTGAAAATCCTGCTGATCGACAATACCAAACTGGGCATGGTTCGACAGTGGCAGTCTCTGTTTTTTGATAAACGATTTAGCGAGACAGATTTGTCGGACAATCCGGATTTTGCTTCGCTAGCCAACGCTTTTTCTATTCCTGCGCAAACGATCAGCCGTCATGTCGAAATCGAATCGGCGCTGGCGCGAATGTTTTCAGTAACCGGCCCTTATCTGTTACACGTAAAAATAGATCAGGATCAAAATGTATGGCCGTTGGTTCCACCCAATACGGCTAATCAGGCAATGATGGAGGGGTAACAAAATGCAACAGCACAAATTAACAATCAACGCGAACAATCAGTCGACAACCTTGGAGCAATTATTGCGCGTCGTGAGGTTTCGCGGCTTTAAGGTTGACCGGATTTCGATGGAGTATCAGACCCCGGCGCAAGCGATGGATATTGAAGTTTGCGTAAAAAGCAAACGCCCGATTAACTTGCTGCAAAATCAATTGATGAAATTGCTGGATGTAAACTGGGTTTGCGTTCACCAGGCGCAGGCCGCCCCAACGGCAATCTCGGCGGCAGAGTGATGTCCACCCGGTTCTGGTTGTTGCTGCTAGTGGTTTTTGCTTTTCTTAAAGCAAGCCTGGCGGACAGCAATTCACCGCCGGGTAGAGAGCGCTGGATAAGGCAACCCTGTGCCGCCAGCCTCAAGGGGATCTATCTGCCGGGAGCGGAAAAAAGTGAGATTTTGCGGCCTGAAAATGATATTCACAAAAGCGTTGGTTCAATTGGCTAATCGAGGAAAAATTAATGGCGATGCAACACCCTGAATTTATCTGGTTTAACGGAAAACTAAGGCCCTGGCAAGAAGCGCAGGTGCATGTTTTGACGCACGCAATTCACTACGGCTCGTCGGTATTTGAAGGTATCCGTGTGTATCAAACGCCGGATGGGCCACAGGCATTTCGTTTGCAGGACCATGTTCAAAGGCTGTTTGATTCGGCCAAAATTTATCGTATGGATATTCCGTTTAGCAGAGCCGAAATCAGCGCAGCCTGTAAAGACGCTGTAGCCCATAATGGTCTGCAAAGCGCCTATTTGAGACCGGTAGCATTTTATGGTGATGTCGGCCTGGGGCTTACACCGCCAAAAGTTCCGGTGGAAGTGGCAATTGCGGCGTTTGAATGGGGTGCTTATCTGGGCGAAGACGGGCTGGTTAATGGTGTCGATGTCTGCGTCAGTTCGTGGGCTAGACTTGCAGCTAATACCATGCCAACGGGCGCTAAAGCCGGTGGGAATTACCTGTCGTCACAGTTGATCTCAATGGAAGCCAAACGTCATGGCTATCATGAAGGGATCGCTATGGACGTGAACGGCATGATCAGCGAAGGCGCCGGAGAGAATATTTTTGTGATCCGCAATGGAGTGATCTTCACGCCGCCGTTGTCGGGCTGTATTTTGCCGGGACTAACACGCGATACGGTAATGCAATTTGCCCGCTCTCTCGGTTTGCCCGTGCGCGAGGAAACCATCGCCAGAGAGTCACTGTATCTGGCCGATGAAATATTTATGACCGGAACCGCGGCAGAGGTCGTTCCGGTGAGAAGCGTGGATCAGATCACCATTGGCGAAGGCAGTCGCGGACCAATCACCGCGGCTATCCAGCAGAAATTCTTCGGTCTGTTTAAAGGCGAAACGCTGGATGAATGGGACTGGCTGGAACCGGTTGGTGAGCCGCAACCTGTGGTTAAACCTGTCGAGGTTGTCAATGCCTGAATTACGCTCGGCAACCAGCACCAAAGGGCGTCGCATGGCGGGCGCGCGGGCGTTGTGGCGTGCCACCGGAATGAAAGAAGGCGATTTTGGTAAGCCGATAATTGCGGTGGTCAATTCTTACACCCAGTTTGTGCCGGGACATGTTCACCTCGCGCCAATTGGTGAAATGGTTGCGCGGCAAATTCAGCAGGCAGGTGGCGTGGCGCGAGAATTTAACACCATCGCAATCGATGACGGAATTGCTATGGGGCACGACGGTATGTTGTACAGTCTGCCGTCGCGTGACCTGATCGCCGATTCGGTTGAATATATGGTCAACGCCCACTGTGCCGACGCGATGGTGTGTATTTCCAACTGTGACAAGATCACGCCCGGCATGTTAATGGCGGCGTTGCGACTGAATATTCCGGTTATTTTTGTTTCCGGCGGGCCGATGGAAGCGGGTAAGACGGCCCTGAGCGATCAAATTATTAAGCTAGACCTGGTCGATGCCATGGTTCAGGCTGTTGACGAAAAGGTGAGCGACGCCGAGGTCAGGCAGGTCGAGCAATCAGCCTGCCCCACCTGCGGCTCCTGTTCGGGTATGTTTACTGCCAACTCCATGAACTGCCTCACCGAAGCGTTGGGTCTGGCGCTGCCGGGTAACGGTTCGATGCTGGCCACCCACGCTGATCGGCGGCAGTTGTTTGAGTCGGCCGGGCGCAAAATAGTAGCCTTATGTGAGCGCTATTATCAAAAAAATGACAGTAGTGTACTGCCACGAAGCATTGCCAATAAAGCGGCATTTGAAAACGCTATGGTACTGGACATCGCTATGGGTGGCTCGACCAATACGGTGTTGCATTTGCTGGCGGCTGCTCAGGAAGCCGAGGTTAATTTCCAGATGAAAGATATCGACCGGCTTTCGCGTGAAGTACCGCATTTATGCAAAGTCGCGCCTTCGGGTAATCGGTATCACATGGAAGATGTGCATCGTGCCGGTGGAGTATTCGCGATTCTGGGTGAGCTGGCCAGAGGAAATTTATTGCATCTGGATTGTCTGCATCTGGCGGAAGGGACGCTGGCGCAGACGATACAAAAATGGGATATAAAATTAACCGAAGATCAAAAGGTAAAATCTTTTTATAAGGCTGGCCCGGCTGGTGTTAAGACTACGCAAGCGATGCAGCAGTCATGCCGCTATCCGTCGCTGGATGAAGACAGAGAAAAAGGATGTGTTCGGTCGGTTGAAAACGCTTACCGAACCGATGGTGGCTTAGCGGTGCTGACCGGCAATCTGGCGTCTAACGGTTGCATAGTAAAGACTGCAGGGGTGAAGGATGAATGCCTGATATTTACCGGCCGGGCGCGCATATTTGAAAGTCAGGAGAGCGCAGTGCAGGCAATTATCGGCGATCAAATCAAGCCTGGCGATGTCGTCGTGATCCGCTACGAAGGGCCAAAAGGCGGGCCGGGAATGCAGGAAATGCTTTATCCGACCAGTTACTTAAAAGCCAAAGGGCTTGGAGAGCAATGTGCCCTGATAACCGATGGACGATTCTCAGGCGGTACTTCCGGTCTTTCAATCGGACACGTGTCACCGGAAGCTGCCAGCGGCGGTACTATCGCGTTGGTGCAAGAGGGAGACAGTGTCGCCATTGATATTCCACGCCGAAGCATCGAGTTAATGGTGAACGAGCAAGAACTGAGCGAAAGACGGAAGCGACAGCAAGCAAAAGGATGGCGACCGGAAAATCAGCGAGCGCGTAAAGTCTCCAGCGCGCTTAAAACCTACGCGTTGCTGGCCACCAGCGCTGATCAGGGCGCAGTGCGTAATTTAAACCTGCTGCAAGGAGAGTAGCTTTATGCAACCAGCCAGCGCTTTAAGAACCGATGTTGCTGCGGACTTTCTACGCCGAATATTGTTGGCGCGGGTTTACGAAGTCGCACAGGAAACCGACCTGAATTTTCTTCAGCGCCTATCCACTGAACACGATAATCAAATTTATCTTAAACGGGAAGATCAGCAATCGGTGCATTCGTTTAAATTACGCGGCGCCTATAACCGACTGGCCAATCTGGACGAGAAATGTCGACAGCGCGGCGTGGTGGCGGCTTCTGCCGGTAATCACGCACAGGGTGTCGCCCTGTCCGCACAAAAATTGGGTATCAAAGCCACCATTGTGATGCCGATCACCACGCCGGAAATAAAAGCACAAAACGTGCGAAGATTTGGCGCCGAAGTAAAGTTGGTGGGAAAGAATTTTAGCGAAGCCAACGAAGTAGCCATTCAATTGGCAAAACAAGAGCAATGCGTTTTTGTACCGCCTTTTGACGATAAAGATGTGATCGCAGGACAAGGAACCGTCGGCAGAGAATTATTACAACAATTACCCGACGCCGACGTTGTTTTTGTGCCCGTTGGTGGTGGCGGTCTGCTCGCGGGAATAGCGGTATTTTTAAAACAGCTCAACCCATTGATTAAAATTATTGGCGTAGAGGCCGAAGACTCGGCGTGTCTTACGGCAGCGCTTGCCAGCGGCAGTCCAGTCGAGTTGCCTCAGGTCGGTTTGTTTGCCGATGGTGTCGCGGTGAAAAAAATTGGTGAAGAAACTTTTCCATTGATCCGTGCATTTTGCGATGGAGTAATCACCGTTTCCAACGACGAAATCTGCGGTGCCATTAAGGAAATATTTGAACACACGCGCGTGATCGCCGAACCCGCAGGCGCGCTTTCGCTGGCAGGCTGTATCCGATATACCCAAACCAGCGTTGGCAAACAAAAACTGGTGGCTATATTAAGTGGTGCCAACATGAATTTTCATACGCTGCGTTATGTCTCGGAGCGCTGCGAGCTGGCCGAGAAAAAAGAAGCGGTACTCTCGGTGACCATCGCCGAGGAAAAAGGCAGCTTCAAGAAATTTTGCCAAACCATTGGTGGTCGGGTGATCACCGAATTTAATTATCGCTATAGCGACAGAAAAAAAGCCAATATATTTGTCGGCGTTAAATTAAGCGGCGGTGATCATGAGCTGCAGGCATTGATTAAGACACTTAAGCAAGTTTACCCGGTCGAGAACTTTACCAATAACGAACTGGCGAAATTACACGTCCGCTATATGGTTGGTGGACAAAGCCCGGTAAAACTCAGTGAACGCATTTTTCAATTCGAATTTCCCGAGTTTCCCGGCGCGCTCGAATTATTTTTGCAAACATTAGGGGAAGAATGGAATATCACTTTATTTCATTACCGTAATCACGGTTCAGCTATCGGCCAGGTACTGGCAGGGTTTGACGTTAAAGATGAACAGCAACTGGATTTCTTTCGTCATTTAAAGGCGCTGGGTTATAGTTTTAAGGAGGAGAGCAACAACCCCGCCTTCAAGTTATATTTGTGAACAGGGTAGAGTGTTTGTCTGTAAAATTTATCCATTGATCGTGTTATGCTTAGCCTCTATTGAGCTTATACAAAATAAAAATGGAGTTAAAAATGGCAGTAAACGCAACTCTCTTAGGGCAACTAATCATTGTATGGATTCTGATTGCTACAACGATTACCTTTCTCCTGGCGAGGCGAAAAACTCAAACGCCAATTATTGCAACTCTTCTGGGCTTTTTATTTTCTTTTATTCCTCCAGTCAGCATGCTGTACCTGATAGTGCTGGTAATAAAGAACGATATCGTAGACGCTGACCAGCCAGACTCACAGATTACTGATTGAGAAATCACCAGCTTTTCGGTTACAGTCTAGGCTCTACCTGCCCACAATAACAAAAGGAATGCGGTTATGTTGCTTCGCCTGCTGTTGGTTTCGGTCTTTTTACTCTCTCCTTTTATTTTCCCGGTTTTATCTGAGTCGATATCGCCCGATTCAAGCCCACTTAACTCAGTCCCACCGGAGCTAGCCAGGTGGCAGGGTTGGGTTAAGCACCAGCAATCTTATCGCGATTGCCCCAGTCTCAACGGTATGCTGCCCGGTAAGGTGACGAACCACCTTTGCGCCTGGCCGGGCGAATTAAAAATTTCAGTGACTGATTCTAAATTGGATTTTACCCAGCTCTGGCAGGTGCTGGATAAGAGCTGGGTGCCGCTACCGGGTAATATCCGATATTGGCCACAGAAACTAACAATTAACGCTAAAGCAGCGACCGTATTGGACCGGGGCGGGAAGCCTTTTGTGTTGCTGCAGAAAGGAAACTATCAGCTTTCGGGACAGCTTAGTTGGCAACAAAGACCTGAAGCGTTGGAAATTCCATCGCAAATCGCGCTACTGGATGTTTCCATCGACGGGGTGAAGCAACCGTTTGTACGCTCAGAAGGTGGGCGTCTCTGGTTGGGCAGGGCGCATAAGGAAGAAGTTAAGCAGGAGGACGAGCTTAAGCTCTGGGTTAACCGGTTGATCGGCGATGGTCATCCCATGCGCATGACAGTTGCGCTGCAGTTTCAGGTTTCCGGTCGCGCTCGCGAAGTCAAGCTCACGCGTTTTTCCAGAGAAAACTATCAGTTGATGTCGGTGCAATCGAAATTGAATACCAGAATTGATAGCAACGGCGATTTGCGTGTTCAATTAAATCCGGGAGAGCATCGACTCAGGCTGGAATTTAAAATTATCGGATTCCCGGAGCAGCTGGACTTTTCGGAAGCGGGCGAAAATTGGCCTAAACAGGAAATATGGGTTTATCAGGCCGACGAGCGACTCCGTTCGACCCGGATTGAGGGTGTTTCGTCCATCGACCCGCAGCAGGCGTTTGTCAGCGAATGGAAAAATCTGCCGCATTATGTGCTGTCTCAAAACGATACTTTTAAAATTAAGCAGCGTAGCCGCGGACTTTCCCATAGCGGAGATTCGCTGGCATTATCGCGTCAAATGTGGTTGAGTTTTGACGGCGACGTATTTTATTTTTTCGATAAAATCAGCGGCAATAAAAGCAAAGACTGGCGCGTAAATACGTTACAAAATTATCAGCTGACTCAGTTGAGTAATCATGGCAAACAACGACTGATTACTTTTGATGAGAAGCAGCGGACCGGTGCCGAGATCCGAACGCCGCAGCTTGATATTTCGGCGGGCGGTGAAGTCGCTTACTCAGACATGAATCACGCTTCGGGCTGGGAAATGAATTTTTCAGCAACTAATGTTGCACTGAATATTCCGCCCGGTAGAAAACTTGTTGCCGTGAGTGGTGCCGACGCTTCTTTTGGTGACTGGGTCAGTCGTTGGTCGCTGATCGACTTGTTTGTGGTATTAGTCAGCGTGGCACTGGTATTCAAGTTGTTTGGTCTGATACCAGCCTTATTTGCAGTGGTTACCCTGGGGCTCGGGTATTTTGAAACAGGAATGCCCGTTTTCTTATGGCTCAATCTGATGCTCGCCATGGGACTGGCGCTTAAATTGAGTGGCGAGAAACTGTCTCGCTGGTTAAATATTTACAAGTGGTTGAGTCTGGGCGCGCTGGCGCTGGCACTGTTGCCGTTTATTGCCGATCAAATCCGTTTTACCCTGTACCCCCAATTGGAAATGAACCAGGCTTTGAGCGCACAAACGCAATCCTATCCGTCGGTATCAAAGCCCCAAAAACAGCCTGATCAGCTGGCGCTGGAGGTCGAAGAGAAAGCCAGTGATATTAGCCGCTACGCTTCGTCGTTACCGAAAAAAATCACGGTCACTGGCTCCCGGGTTAGATTGTCTGATCTCGAACAGAGCTACGAACAGGGTGCGGTGATCCAGGCGGGCAAAGGGCGTCCGGGATGGCAATGGCAACGCGCGAGTTATCGCTGGAATGGGCCGGTGGCCGGCGGTGAGATCGTTGAACTTTTTATTCTCTCGGAATTTTGGGTCAGGCTGCTACGAATTGTGCTAATTCTTTTCTCGATCTTATGGCTAATTTCCGTTACCAGACGGGATAAACAGTTGGCCGATCCGATAGCTAAATTAGTTAAACCAAAGTCACAGCTGGCCAGCGTGCTTGCAATGCTGGCTATGAGCGCTTTTCTGTCTGGCTTATCGCCTTCACTATCGGCCAATAATTTTCCCGATGACAAACTGCTCAAACAATTGCAGCAGCGGCTGTACCCAAAGGCACAGTGTGAACCTCAGTGTGTTTCGGTTTCCGCAGCAAAGCTCACAGTTTCTCAACTTAGCCTGAAAATGGAAATGCAGTATCACAGCGGTGCTAACAAGGCCGCTTTACTCCCCGGCTCGAAAGACTGGCAGATTGAGAATTTGCAACTTAACCAAAAGCCGGTGCAAACTTTTTGGAAAAACGCGCAAGGCGCCTGGATTGAGCTACCTGCGGGGGTTTCGTCAATCAGCCTGAGTGCGCGTCTCAAGCAAAAACAGACATTGGCAATCAATTTTCCGTTAAGGCCAAAACAGTTTCAGCACAAAATTAGCGGTTGGCAACTATCGGGCGTTAATCAAAGCGGACTGCTCGGCAGTAGCATTCAGTTGACGCAAGAGAGAGTGAAAAAGCGTCCGGATGACTCAGTTAAAAGCCAGGAAAGTAATACAGAAAGCAACATGGAGTCGCGTGAGCAGTCGATTAGCGATCTGGTATTTGTAACTCGCAGCTTCAGTTTTGCCAATCAGTGGAAAATCACAACCCTGGTGACGCGTCAGGCTCCAGAAAAAGGCAATATTAGTATCCAGATCCCACTATTGCCTTTTGAACAGCCTTTGCAGATGCTGGACAACGTGGTAGACGGCAACATGCGGGTTGCTCTGGGGCCCAATCAGAATCAGATTAGCTGGCAATCGAGCGTGGCTGATGCTGCCGAATTTGAACTGCAGGCACCAAAAAACAACGCCATCGATGAGTCCTGGCAAATTCTGGTTTACCCAAACTGGAGAATTAATATTTCAGGCGTTCCGGCGGTCATGCCGATTGGATTAGACAGGCTCGACCTTTGGCAATATCAGTATTATCCGCGACCTGGCGAAAAAATTCGCTTTAGCCTGAGCAAGCCGCCTGCAGTCCAGGGCGAGTCGGTCGCGTTCACCCGAATCGAACAGGAATTTAAGCTGAGTAAGCGTAAAACGACCAGCCATATTCAGCTTAACTATCGGGCGACCCGCGCTGAGCCGTTTCTGATGCACATCGGAGACAGTCAGTTGAAAAAGCTTACCCACGATCAAAATCAGATTAACCTCGGGCAGGTCGACGGAGTGATCTCCATCGGCCTTAAGCCCGGTGAGCACGAAATCCAACTGACTCTGGAGGCTGAGCAGGCAGTTAGTTTTCAGTCATTGCTACGCGGGGTCGACATCGGACGTGAGTACGCCAACTTGTCCACACGCGTTAATTTGCCAGCAAGTCGCTGGTTGCTGGCCGCCAGTGGCCCCGGTTACGGCCCGGCGGTCATTTATTGGGGCGAACTGATATTCTTTCTGTTGCTGGCTGTAGGCCTGAGCCGTCTGTCTTTTTCACCGCTAAACTATTGGCAATGGCTGTTACTCGGCCTGGGAATGAGTACTTTTTCCTGGCCCGCAATGGCGCTGGTTTCCGCCTGGTTATTGGCTGCCCAATGGCGGCGGCAAAATTTACAGGTACAAACGAGTGATGATCAGGAAAAACAAACCGACAAAGAGGAAAATATTTATCAACCTGCGAGTAGCTGGCTTATTCTGCTGTCGACTTTATTTGCGGTGCTGGCGCTGGTAGCGGCGGTTCCTTTTGGTTTGTTGCAAACGCCTGATATGGGGGTCATAGGTAATGGGTCCTACAAAAACTCATTGCTCTGGTTTTTAGACCGTGGTCAGGGGCCGTTGGGTGAAGTTGTTATCTATAGCCTGCCAATCTGGATCTACAAAGGATTGATGCTGTTGTGGTCGACCTGGCTGAGTTTTTCACTGATCAAGTGGCTTGGCTGGATCTGGAAAGATCTGTCTCACGCCAGATTCACCTCGGGCAAGTTAAGGTTGGGAGGGAGTAAAAAAAATAAGTGATTGTTGTCAACCAGCATAAAGCGAGCGCGTTTAATTCAATGTGGGCTTGGTATCGGTAGTCAGAGTGTAGCGCTGTGAGCAGATCGCTAGGCCTTTCGCGACAATTGTTAAATACGGGAGAAATTGAATGCAACCACTAAATTATCGGGTGTTGTTAATGACGCTGGCGATGAGCCTGGGATTGGGGGTCAAGGCGATGAATGTGAAGGCCGAGGATTCTGGAGAGGAAAGTTCCGGGCTGGAAAGTCAGGGGCAGGTAAACATAGATATGCAGAATCTACAGTTTCTGGAATTTCTGTCCATGGAAATGTCAACGCCAGAAGAGGTAGCCAGGCAAAAGCTAAGGGAATTTGCGCAAAAGTTGCGAATTAATCGGCAACAGCAAACTCAGTGGGACGCATTTGCAGAAAATGCCGTTCACGATATTTCGATAAAAAATCAGCGTAGACAGCAAAGACAACGGAAAATGCAGCAGCGAACTGCGCCACCGACTTCATTGGAAATGATCGACTCTCATTTGATTGGTTTGAATCAACAGGTTGAAGATGCGCAACGTAGTCGACAGATAGTGGCTGAACTGATTGCGGTTATGGACGAAAAACAGCAGGCTTTGTTTAATCACGCGATGCGGCTAATTGTGTTTAAAAAATTGCAGCGCTTTCGATCTGATTGAGTGATGAATACGACAAAACCTGCGCGACTCAGCGAGCCTATAATCGGACGACCCCTATCCCCTCTCGCTTTGGGTGAAAACCAAGGGAAAGGGGCCGCTGACTTGGCTCTATCACATCGATTTATTCAGTGATAAATCACTTTTTCATCATAGAAAGGTCTTCTCTCAAAGCATAAACTGTGTAAGTGCTCGACTTAAAATTGCTCGACCAGTCTTTCAGGATCTGTGCACTTTTCTTGGGATCTCCAAGATGTGCTGCGAGCGCTTGAGAAAAACTCTTTTCTGGTGGGGTCATTCCTGCGTAGTTCTTGTAAGGAACCACCAGGCTGATACTACTCTTACCGCCAATGCTACTGCTCCAAGACCAGGCAAAAGGCCATTTCATTGCTTTAGCGTAATCACTGATCAGTTTTTTGCTTTTTCCAATTGCCATTCCCTGTCCCATTCTCGGCTGCATCGAACTCACCGCAAAGTACTTAAATCCTGGGTCTTGTTCTGGCCAGCTACCATTTTCCTGATCGATTCGACTGAAATAACGTGAGTAGCTGGCGACATATTGGTCGACATTATTATTCCAGTGGTCGCCGGTTTTTTTCTTCTTTGACCAGGCGACATATTCATCAACGTCGCTCCAGGTAACGCAGCAATAGCGGATAATATAGCGGTTTAAATTATCACCGATGGACGGAACGTAGGTTTTCCACTTTCTAACGTCCCCCTGTTTGGCCCGGTACTGAATATGCTGTTTTAGTGCTTTTTCAAACTCTGCTTCTTTACCGCGTTGTGGCACAACAACCCATACATCGGCAAGTGATGTGCTGGCCTTTTCGGCAGCAATGGATAAATCAGAAAAAGATAAAAGGCTGACTGATAAAACGATAATTATTATTTTGACGAACAATGTCTTCATGACGGTTTTCTCCTAATTGCTAAAATTGGCTTCTTCCTTAAAACCTTGACGCAAGCACAGGATTTTTCGTCAAACAAATACAAGGAGAGCGCAAGCCCCCGCAAACATACTAACAGATATCTCAAAAATTGGAAGTTTACGACTTTCCTGCTAGAACGACCTTTACTAAAAAGAATACTTTGGCGTTTGTTTCCAGGTTAAATTCGAGTATAAAATATCAGCGCCAAACCGTTGATTAATCGGAATAATTCATCGTCGTGAATGTTGCAGTTTTCTCGTCACGATTTGCCTGTTTGCTCGTTGTGTCTCGCTTGTGGTATGCAGGTGGCAATTGGGTTATTCTGGTAATCGCGCAGGCATGGTGGCGATGCAAATCAGCTCACCGACTATTTATCAGGATTTGACAAGACAATATGAGTAACCTGTTACTACCATTTAAGCTGCTTGTCCGGCTTTATGTTGCGAGCACTGGCTACCTGGCGGCCTATACCATTGGAGTAATAGATAAATATTCGGCAGAGCATAAACGATTCTTAAAATCAGGTTTTATCTGTGCTTTGTGCAAGGGGTTTTTGCTGAAGAAAACTCTGGTGGCTGACGTTATTATCAAGGATAAAGACGGTAACGAAGTACCGATATTAAAAACAAGAGCTAAGGGCAAATATTTTTGCTGTCCTAGATGTAATCATCGCTGGGTGTTCAGGGATAATTAAGAGTGGCTTACAACAATAACGCAAGAAAAGGAGAGGATTATTCAGCTAATATTTAACGTCCTTTTACCGCTTATACTGCTCGCGGTGCCTTTTGTTCTGGTATTTATGATTCTTAAGGCGACAAAGCCCCGTAATACGACATACAAGTTTGCGGTTGCGCTCGCACTCGCTACTGCCTTTGTTCTCGTCTGGATAAGTCTTGCTGTCGGCATCATTGGAGAGCCGGATAATCAGGCTAATTTAATGTTTGTCGGCGTTCTTGCTATCGGCGCTATCGGCGCGCTTGTGGCACGATTTGAAGCAAAAGGAATGGCGTTGACTATGTACGTGATGACGTTAGCGCAAGGTTTAGTCGCGACAATCATCTTCGCTGCAGGAATGCACACTGACAGTAACACACCCGCTGTTGCGGTATTGGGTTTAAATGGGTTTTTTGTTATTTTATGGGCAGTGTCGGCCTGGCTGTTTCGATATGCTGCGCGCAAAGAACATTGAAAAGACTGTCGGATTTGTGAAAAAAACGGTAGTGTTGATAATAAACATGTCGCCTGAGTTTATTGAAATTAGTGAGTAAAAATGACCAGTATTATTTATAAATTCGCTTTGGGCTTATTTTTTATATTCACTTCATCATCGCAATCGATTGAAGATGCGGAGCGACAACTTTATCGAGCCGATGGCTCATCGATTAATTTCTATATTAAAAAGAATTTACCTGGTTCTCATTCAAATACTCTGTTGATAATCGTACAGGGTTCAGACTGCAATAGTGTATTGCATAATCGCTCTGTCGACGACCTGAAACCTGCCTGGCCAGGTGCTGATTTGTTGCTGGTTGATAAATATGGTATTACACCAGCACTTCCATATAATAAAAATGCGGAACGCAAGGATTGTCCCACCACTTATTTAGAAATGGATAGCCTGGAGCAACGCGTCTCAGATATTCTTCAGGTTATCAAGAAAATAGAATCCACGAGCTCTTATCGAAACTATCTCATGATTGGTGGTAGTGAGGGAGCGGTAGTTGCCAATGCGGTTGCTTCGCGGAGCAAGCTGATTAACGCTACTGTTGCTTTCAATGGTGGTGGGCGCTGGTTTTTGGATGACGTTATTCATAGTATCAAAAAAGGTCGAAAAGAATCACCTGAACTTCTTACTGAAATCGAAGGGTTTACCAGTTTTGCTTCGCAAATCATTTCTAACCCAGAGATAAAAATAATAATGAGCGGTCATGGAAGCCGATGGTGGCGGAGTGTTCTTCAATTTGATCAATTAAAACAGTTAGGCAAGGTTGAATCACCGTTACTAGTGATTCAAAGCGATAATGACCAGTCTGTTTCCGTAAAAAGTACCGACGAAATGATGGCGTTACTTTTTAAAAATGGCAAGCAAAATATTGACTACAAAAAATACGCGGGACTAGATCATAGTTTTCGCGAGTTTGGTGGAGAGTCGCGTTTGGCTGATGTGGTAGTCGACATAAATAAGTGGTTTGCGACCAAAATCGAGTTTGTTTCTAACGCTGCTCAGTAGCTTCAAACTCTTGTACTTTGTAGTGCAGGAATACTCCGATTTCGACAACGAATCGGTCTATGCAAGCGCCATAGAGAGAACTACTAGAGCTTCAACGAAGTCCTGGGTTCTATTTCTATGGCACCTATTTTATCTATGCTTGCTATCAGATCCTTGGCGTTGAAAGGGAAATATTGCTCAAATAACTTCTTACTGACCACTGTTTGACCTTTTTGCTTTAGCTATGCGCTGAAAGTGGTTAAAATTGCCGCCAGTTGAGCACATAAACGCCCCGGCGTTTGTTTTAGCTCCTACTCTGGTTCCCGTTAGCGGGCGGCCATCACCACCAGCACAGAGAACGAACTACCGAGAATGACAAACATGCAGCAAGCGTATAACCCGCAACAGGTCGAACAACAGGTCCAGCAATTGTGGGACGAAAACAAAGTATTTAAAGCGGTGATGGATACCAGTAGGGAAAAGTTTTACTGCCTGTCTATGCTGCCTTACCCAAGCGGTCGACTGCACATGGGGCATGTGCGCAACTATACCATTGGCGACGTGATTTCCCGCCAGCAGCGCATGTTAGGTAAAAATGTGATGCAGCCGATGGGCTGGGATGCTTTTGGTTTGCCAGCGGAAAATGCGGCGATTAAGAACAAAGCTCAGCCGAGCCAGTGGACCAAAGAAAACATTGCCTATATGAAAAAGCAGCTGCAAAGCCTGGGTTTTGCCTATGACTGGGAGCGCGAAGTCACTACCTGCGAACCGGATTATTATAAATGGGAGCAATGGTTTTTTACCCGATTGATCGAGAAAGATCTGGCTTACAAAAAAACTTCGGCGGTGAACTGGTGTCCCCACGATGAAACGGTTTTGGCCAACGAACAGGTTCACGATGGGTGCTGCTGGCGTTGCGATACGCCGGTTGAGAAAAAAGAGATAGACCAGTGGTTTATCCGGATCACCGCTTACGCCGAAGAATTATTGCAGTGTCTCGACCAGCTGGATGGCTGGCCGGACAGCGTTAAAACCCAGCAAAGAAACTGGATTGGACGCTCCGAAGGCGTCGATATGAACTTTAAGCTGCACGGCAGTGAAGAGTCAGTTTCCATTTACACCACCCGCGCCGACACCTTGATGGGGGTGACTTATCTGGCCGTAGCGGCGAGACACCCGATTGCGGAAAAAGCTGCGCAGGATAATCCTGAGCTAGCGGCGTTTATCAGAGAGTGTAACCAGAGCACCACCGCAGAAGCCGATATGGCGACTATGGAAAAAAAGGGCATGGCTACCGGGGTCAAAGCGGTTCACCCGATCAGTGGTGAGCTGATCGAGGTATGGGTCGCCAATTTTGTGCTGATGGATTATGGTTCGGGCGCGGTGATGGCGGTACCTGGCCATGACCAGCGCGATTGGGAATTTGCCCATAAATATGCAATAGAAATCAAGCAGGTGATTCAGCCCGCGCCTGAGCAAGCAGACCAATGCGACCTGACACAGCAGGCGTTTACCGAAAAAGGCATTTTGGTTAACTCGGGTGAATTTGACGGCCTGACATCCGAGCAGGCCCTTGCTAGCATCGCCGACTGGTTGAGCGAACGTGGACTCGGACAAAAACAGGTAAATTACCGGATGCGAGACTGGGGCGTTTCACGTCAGCGCTTTTGGGGAGCGCCTATCCCGATGGTCAAACTGGAAAACGGTGAAATGGTCACGGCCAGAGAATTTCCGGTGGAGTTGCCGACTCATTTAAAGATGGAAGGGGCCAATTCGCCGCTGGTTAACAATCCGGATTTTCAGGATGTAGAAATTGACGGCGTTAAAGGTAAACGCGAAACGGATACTTTTGATACTTTTATGGAGTCCAGCTGGTATTACGCGCGCTACACCTGCCCGCAAAGCCATGATGCCATGCTCGACCGCGATGAAGCCAATTACTGGTTGCCTGTGGATCAATACATCGGCGGCATTGAGCACGCAACCATGCACCTGCTTTACTTCCGCTTTTTTCACAAGCTGATGCGTGATGAAGGTCTGGTTCAATCCGACGAGCCGGCCAAAAAATTGCTGACCCAGGGCATGGTGTTATCCGACACCTATCTTACCCTGGATGCCAAAGGCACCAAGCACTACCACACTGTCGATGAAGTTGAAATTATTAAGGACAGCAAAGGTAAGGTAATCAGCGGTACGCTCAAGACGACCGGCGAAGAAGTGATTCTGGCAGGCATGGAAAAAATGTCCAAGTCAAAAAACAACGGCATTGACCCGCAGGCGTTAATTGACCAGTATGGTGCAGATACCGCGCGCCTGTACACTATGTTTGCCTCGCCACCGGAGCAGTCGCTGGAATGGCGTGAAGACGGCGTTCACGGCGCGCATAAATTTATTAAACGACTGTGGAAACTTTATTGCGAACACGCCTGCGTTACTGAGCAATCAGTTAGTTTTGACCAATTAAACAGCGAGCAAAAATCACTATTTTCCAAGACACACCAGACCATCGCCAAAGTCAGCGATGACTACCAGAGACGGCACGCATTTAACACGGCGATTGCTGCGGTAATGGAGCTAACCAACGCGATCAGCAAGTTTAAGGTCAATAGCGAGCAGGATCAGGCGGTCATTAAACACGCGCTGGACCAGGCCGTTTTGCTTCTTTCGCCGGTAACGCCGCACATGTCACAGGCGCTCTGGCAGCTTTCTGGCCGCGACGTTTTGATCGTTGATGAGCCCTGGCCGCAAGCTGATCCACAGGCGTTGGTGCAGGATCAGGTTACCGTGGTGTTGCAGGTCAACGGCAAAATGCGCGGTAAAGTCGAAGTTGCCGCTGATGCCACAAAAGAGCAAGTTGAATCGCTGGCGCGGGAAAACGAAAATGTGGCAAAATTTATCGAAGGAAAAACCGTGCGAAAAGTGATTGTGGTTCCGGGTAAACTGGTGAATATCGTTGCAAACTAACATCCTGATTAATCGAGTCGTTGTATTGGGAGTGCTGCTGTCGCTCTTGTCCGCCTGTGGTTACCATCTGCGTGGAAGCCAGGAATCTACTCTGGTGGGTACGCCGGTTGCGCTGGTGTCGAAGCAGCCTAATGGCGAGTTCGAAAAAATTCTGCAAAAAAAGCTTAAAAGTGCTGGTGTACAGCTGCTTGTTTCGGGTAAAAAAGTTTCGAGAAAAGAAGTTTTTAGCAGCGGCATAAGCGGGCAGTCGCCACAATTTAGTCTCGAAATTACTGAACTCGATATCAGGTTTCAGGGGGTTAGTCGCGACCGGAGTGGGCGCGCCAACGAGCAGATTGTCAGCGCACGCTTGAGTTATTTGTGGTTGCCGCTGCTAGGAAAAGAAAATGGTGAAGCTTCGTCTGACTCGCTCCGAGAAATTATTGAACCGCAAATACTGACGGTTTCTGCAAACTATGTGCAGGATTACCGCAACCCCATCGGCGAAGAAACCCAGAAAAAAGAGACTCGCCGTTTGTTATTTGAAAAATTATCACAGCAATTGGTTCGGCGGCTCAGCAGTTTAACCCGACAGGATAAGCCTTAGCCGATGACCAGCGCTGGCTTACATTCAAGCACAACTGATGTGCCAGTGATTAGTATTGTCAGTGGTGACGAACACTTGCTGATGATGGAAGCGTGCGATCAGCTTCTGGCACAGGCGAAAGCCTCGGGCATGGAGGAGCGGCAGATAATTGACGTAACGGACAAATTCAACTGGGATGAGACTCTGGCAGGGAGCGATAGTTTAAGTCTGTTTTCGCAAGTTAAATTGACGGATATCCGCTTTTCAAAAATGCTCGATAAAAAGGCACAGGCTGCATTGTTGATTCTCGCGCAAAGTGCGGATCAGGAAAACCAGCTACTTATTCGCCTGCCCAAGCTGGAAAAAAGACAAAAAAACGCCAAGTGGTTTAAGACGCTGACAATGAAAGCCAATGTGCAGGAACTCTGGCCACCCAGGGCGCACGAATTAATGCGCTGGTTGCAACAACGCTGTTCGCAAATGGGCTTGTCACTTGAACGTGATTCCCTTGAGCTGCTAGCCGAAAGAACCGAAGGGAACTTGCTCGCCGCCAGACAAAGTCTGGAAAAAATTCAGTTGCTCTATCCGCAGCAAAGTATTACCCGTGAAATGGTAGAAGCAACCACCGCCGACAACGCGCGCTATTCTATTTTTATGTGTCTCGACGAGGCGCTGGCGGGTAATCCGAAACGGGCTGTCAGAATGCTGGAAAAGTTACAGCAGGAAGGCGTTGCGCCCATCGCTTTGCTGGTCAATCTGACCCGTGAAATCAACCTGTGTAACCAGATTGCGCTGGCGCGCGCCAAGGGGTTGCCACCAATGCAGGCTTTATCCGACAGTTTTTTATGGGATAGTAAGAAAAGACTGTTAGTCGAGGCTGCCGCGCGCCTGCCTTTACCCGTATGGCAAAAACTGGTCGCCCGTTGTGCCCATCTGGACAGAATGGTTAAAGGTCAGGAAAAAGGTGCGATCTGGCAGGAGTTGTCATTGTGCTTGTGGACCATCGGTGGCCAGAAAATCTGGAGTAAAGCCGTTTAGACGGCGGGCAAGATCAACCTTGATTAAATCGTCACATCCACAAACAGCGCCGGGTGTTTCCAGCAGAAAGGCCGAACTGATTTTCGGCGGAACCTTTGACCCGGTTCATCTGGGTCACATTGCTATGCTCAAATCGCTGCAGCAATTGGCGCCAGGATTGCCAATCAGACTGCTACCCTGTGCGCTACCGGCGCTTAAAGCGCAAGCGAGCGCGACTTTTGAGCAAAGAGTGGCGATGCTGGAGCTGGCCACCTCAGAGTTCGAAAATATTGTAATCGACCCGCGCGAGCAGTCGCAGTCGGGTGCTTCTTATAGCATCGTCACTCTGAACCAACTGACTCACGAGCTACCGCAAACAGTTCTTATTCTGGTGGTAGGCGCTGATAATTTAGCGACACTTACCCGCTGGCATCAGTGGCAACAGTTGACTAAGGTCTGCCATCTATTGGTGTTTAACCGAGGTGATTTGTCGACTGCTGAGGTTGAACGGGGAACCAGCAGCGCTAATTTTGAACTATGCGATGAGTTTTCCAGGTGGAAAAGTCAGCGTTCTGGTCTTTGCTTTTTTGAGCAAAACCTCAAAATGCCACAATCTTCTACCCGGATCCGGAAGTCAATCAGGAATAATCGAGAGTTAGATTCAATGCTGGAGCCAAGTGTTATAAAATACATCCGACAACACCACCTATACGCGAGCGAAATGAATTAATGCAAGGTACCGAGTTAAAAGAGTTTATTGTAGCGCAACTGGAAGAAATTAAAGCCAGAGACATTGCCGTCATCGAAATTTCCCAAAAGTCGACTATTGCCGATTATATGGTGATCTGTAGCGGGACCTCGAACCGCCACGTTAAGTCGATTGCGGTATTGCTGATTAAAGAGCTAAAGCTGAATCAGCTACCGCCTATCGGGGTAGAAGGCGAAGACGCCTCAGAATGGGTGCTGGTGGACACTGGTGATGTGATTGTGCACGTTATGTTGCCGACGACTAGAGATTATTATCAGCTTGAAAAGCTCTGGCAGTAAATTGTCTTATTTAATCCGAATGTCTTTCTTGAACGGAGCTGTCGGCTGAAAAGCCCGCTTGCCCTGGCAAATAGCCGTTTTCTGCTAGAGTCGAGCCAGTCGCTTTTGTTGTGCCTCCGGTAGAAAAGGCGGAGCAGAGTCAGCCGCAAGAGGGTGCCCATGAAAATCAAGTTAATCGCGGTCGGGAGCAAAATGCCTGACTGGATAGAAAAAGGGTTTAACAATTACGCCCAGCGCCTGCCTAAAGACTGTAGTCTGGAACTAATTGAGATTGCTGCGGCCAAAAGAAGCAAGAACCAGTTGGCCGAACGCTGGCTGGAAAAAGAAGGTCAGTTGATCCTGCGGGCATTAGATCCGAAGGATCGGGTAGTCGCGCTGGACGTGAAGGGTAAAAACTTGAGCACGCTGCAGTTGGCAGACAATATCAGCCAGTGGCAACAGATGGGCAGTAATGTCGCTTTGTTAGTCGGCGGGCCGGACGGACTTTCGCCGGAGTGCCTGAGTCGAGCAGATATGCGCTGGTCATTGTCAGCGTTGACGCTGCCACACCCGATGGTCAGAGTGGTGCTTGCAGAAGCTATTTATCGAGCCTGGTCTGTTACCGTCAACCACCCCTACCATCGGGAGTAAAGACGGCGTAGTCATTAAACAAAACAACAGATTCTCTCGCGGAAGCGACCAGTCAGAAAGTCGTGTCAGGAAGGCCATGTTAAAAGCGCTATGTTAAGAATGCTATGTTGAAGTCAGGCAGCCATTATCGTGGCGCCCAGTCATTTAAAGATCATTATCAGGAAAGACAGCTGCTGGTAAGGCGCAGTTTTGTCGCACTTGGATTTGTGGTGCTCATGTTGGCCTCTCTGGCTGCGCGAAGCTGGTATCTGCAGGTCATTAAGTTTGACGACTATCAAACCCGCTCCAATAATAACCGTATCAGTGTCCAACCTATCGCGCCCAAGCGAGGTCTTATTTACGACCGTAACGGAATTCTGATCGCCTCAAACCGCTCGGTTTATTCCCTTGAAATTGTACCCGAGCAAGTTAAAAACATCGAAGACACGCTGACCCGCCTGATTGAAAAAGGACTCATTGAAACGCCACACCAAAAGAAATTCAGGCAGACATTGCGGGGTCAACGTCGATTTAAAAGCCTGTTGTTAAAAAATCGTCTAAGCGATGAAGAGGTCGCCCGGTTTTCGGTGGTGCGACATGAGTTTCCCGGCGTAAAAATAGAGGCGCGTCTGGTTCGCTACTATCCCTTTGGTTCGGAGCTGGTACACGCTCTCGGCTTTGTCGGCAGAATCAATGATCGTGAACTGGCGGTGATTGACCAGGCAAATTATCAGGCCACCCGGCATATTGGTAAAGTCGGTCTGGAAAAATATTATGAAGATCAGTTGCACGGTCGCGTCGGGTTCAGGCGGGTTGAAACGGATGTTCAGGGCAGGGTGATCGGAACGCCTTTGTTCGAGAAGCCCCCCGTACCCGGCAACAATCTGAGGTTGTCCCTGGACGTTCGACTGCAACAGGTTGCGATGGCGGAGATGGGCGAAGCAAGAGGCGCTGTGATCGCGGTCGACCCGAGAAACGGCGAATTGCTGGCACTTGTCAGCACGCCCGGCTATGACCCTAATCAGTTTGTGACTGGAATTTCAACTCAGGATTATGCCAAGCTGACGGCCTCGGAAGATCGGCCTTTATTTAACAGAGCGTTGCGTGGATTATACTCTCCCGGTTCGACTATCAAGCCGCATCTTGCCTGGCTCGGATTGGAGAAAAAAATAATCACCGCCAAAACGACTGTCTCCGACCCCGGTTATTGGGTGATCCCCAACGAAGAAGAGCGCGTTTATCGCGACTGGAATCCTCGTGGGCACGGCGAAAAAGTTAATGTAACACGAGCAATCGTTGAATCCTGCGACCCGTATTTCTACGAGCTGGCCTATCGTATGGGGATCGATACCCTGTCAGAAAATATGGAAAATTTCGGTTTCGGCCAATACACCGGTATCGATATGGGAGAAGAAGTGCCGGGTATAATGCCTTCGAGGGCGTGGAAGCGAACTTATCGCAAACTTCCGTGGTTCCCCGGCGAGACAGTGATCACCGGAATAGGACAGGGTTACTGGAATGCAACGCCGTTACAACTAGCCAATGCCACCGGTCAACTCGCCATCGGAGGCACGCGTTACCGGATGCATTTGGTAAAATCTATCGAAAATGAGGCTGAGACGCGTCAGATTACCCATACGCCCCTGCCAAAACAGGCCGACTTTTCCAATGCGGCCAATCTCAACATTGTGCAAACGGCAATGCGCAAAGTCACCCAGTTTCCTCGTGGAACCGCGAAAACTGCTTTTCAGGATGCGCCTTATCAGGCCGCCGGCAAAACCGGAACGGTGCAGCTGGTGACACAGTCTGGCGAAGATTACGATGCCGAAAAAGTCGCTGAGAAGTTAAGAGACAACGCCATTTTTGTGGGCTACGCGCCGTTTGATAATCCCGAGATCGCGTTAGCGGTAGTGGTAGAAAATGCCGGGCACGGCGGTAGCGAGGCGGCGCCTATCGCGCGAAAGTTGCTGGATGAATATTTTAATAACCGCACGCAACAGGATAAAATTTCAATCAACTCAACGGGTACGGGCCGCTGATGGCGATCATTGATTATGATAATTCTGGCCGTCGCGGTAAAACTTTTGCGCAAAGGTTGCATCTGGACACGCCGTTGTTGTCAGGCCTGTTGTTGCTGGCCGGGTTCGGCCTGGTGATTCTTTACAGTGCATCGGGGGAAAGTCAGGCACAACTAAACAAGCAGGTTATTCGACTGGCGATCGCTTTTTCGGCGATGCTGGTGCTGGCCTGGATCCCACCTCGCGTTTATAAAAAATGGACGCCGTTTTTGTACGGGTTGGGAATTTTGATGCTTATCGCGGTCATCTTCCTGGGAGACAAAGGCAAGGGCGCACAACGCTGGCTGGATTTTGGTTTGTTCCGATTTCAACCTTCAGAAATTATGAAGCTGGCCGTGCCCATGATGCTGGCCTGGTATTTTAATGAGCGCAGACTGCCACCACGGTTTGGCGAACTGGCTCTGGCCGCGGTGATGATAGTTGTACCAACGCTACTGATCATGATCCAGCCGGATCTGGGTACTTCGCTGCTGATTGCCAGCTCGGGAATTTTTGTGGTTTTTCTGGCAGGCATTCGCTGGCGGGTCATTCTAGGCTTATTACTGTTGGCAATAGTCTACGCGCCCATTCACTGGTTTTTTGTCATGCAAGGCTATCAAAAGCAAAGAGTGCTCACTTTTCTTGACCCGGAAAAAGACCCGCTGGGTAGCGGCTATCATATTATTCAGTCGCAAATCGCGATAGGCTCCGGTGGACTCAAAGGCAAAGGCTGGCTGGAAGGGACGCAGTCGCAACTGGAGTTTTTACCCGAGCGCAATACCGATTTTATTTTTGCGGTACTCGGCGAGGAGTTCGGTTTTTACGGCATTCTGTTAATTCTGGCGCTCTATCTGTGGATCATCAGCCGTGGCTTTTTTATCGCGACCCAGGCGCAGGATACTTATACCCGTCTACTGGCTGGCGCCATTGTACTGACCTTTTTTGTTTATGTTTTCGTTAATATCGCCATGGTTACCGGAATTCTACCCGTGGTCGGATTACCCTTGCCATTGGTCAGTTATGGCGGCACCTCTATGGTGACCTTGCTTGCCTCTTTCGGCATATTAATGGGTATTCAAACGCACAAAAAATTGTTGCCGGGTTGAGTAATATCTGCGAGATTATTTGGTGCGAAAATTACTCACCCTACGGGTGACAGTGACGGTCAACTCTTTTTCAAAGCCTTTTTCTTTCTGGCTTCCTTGGGATCGGCAATTAGTGGCCGGTAAATCTCGATACGGTCACCCTCGCGTAAAATATCATTCAATTTCGCCGCTTTACTGAAAATGCCCACTTTGTTGCTCGCCAGGTCTATGGCAGAGTATTTATCCAAAATCCCGGATTCTTCAATTGCCTGTTGGATGCTTGTGCCCTGCGCGACAGTTAATTCAATTAATTCTTGTTCGTCGGGGAGCGGATAAATTAATTCGATGTTAATTTCTGTGAGCGGCTGGCTTGTCATTGGCGTTCCTTTTTCAATTGTTAATCGAGCTACCATAGATAGTTTCTGCTCTTTCGGAAAAAGCGGTGATCATGGACTGAACCAGGTGATTAAACATTTTGGCGAAGGCGATTGAGGCAAGCCGGTTAGAGAAAGCGTATTCAAGCTCCAGTTCAATCTTGCTCGCGTTGGGTGCTAGCGCTTTGAAATACCATCCGCCGCTCAATCGGGTGAAAGGCCCTTCGATCAGCTCCATGTGAATCGAGTGAAACTCATTTAAGGTATTTCGCGTGGAAAAAGACCTGGCTATACCGCTTTTTGCGACGTCAAGTTTGGCGCTCACGACAGAACCTGTCCGCTCCATAATAAGTGCACGTCGACAGTAAGGAACAAATTGTGGATATTTTTCAACGTCGTCAACCAACAGATACATTTGTTCTGCCGAATAGGGGACGAGTGCGCTACGTTTGATTATTTCCACGGTGTTTGTCTTGATTGATTAATACTGGTTTAACTTGCTGAGAAGCTTCTGGGTGTGGCCGATATATTTCTTTGCCAGTGCGTTGTCAGGTTGTAGCTGCTGAATCAGTTTCCAGTAGCTCAGTGCTTTGTTGAGTTCATGTTTTCGGTAAAACCTGATCGCCTGCTCGTGAAGCTTATCGATCAAAGATTGTTGTGTCTGAAAAGCTTCTGTTTCTTCGCTCAGGTTTAAACCAAGCTTTCTGGCGGCAAGCAATTTTTCTGCAGCAGAAAAATAACTCTCGTCGGCGTATAAAAATTTTGCTTCTAGCCAATATAAGTCGAGGCTTTGTTGATTAATAAACCGATTATATTGCTTTCTCTGTTGACGATTACGCGCCTTTTTGGCCAACACTTTTACCTCGGCCAGCATTTTTTCTTTTTCGGAAAGGGATGCCGAATAATCACCAAATCCGTCGAGTAATTGTTGATGAATTTTTAGAAAATCGCCCATGTGTTTCTTGGTAATAAAGACTGAGTTACTTCGTTTGAGTCCGTCTGCAAATGACTTGTCGCTAATGAATTGTGCGAGCATTTTTAAGTTAGCGCTTGAGCGACGACTTTCTTTGATAACCAGATCGCTTTTTTCTGTCAGGGGGATCTTGATACTGGTACCTGGCAGCAATCGTGCGGGATTCTCGATATTGTTATAGCGCGCCAGAGTAACAAAATACAGAGAATTCCCCAGCCACTTTCTGGCTATTTTTCCCAGGCTATCGCCGTTTTTTATCTCGTAGTTAGTATAACGAGTGGTTTTCATGAGTGTTTCTGTTGGCGTTGTCAGTTGACGGGTCAGGTTGAGTGCGGTTGCCTGCGTTGGGTTAAATCTGAGCACTTGCTGCAACAGAACTTTCGCCGGCTGATTTTTGCCTTTTTCGAGTAACGCAATCGCCTTATTGACCTGCTCTCTCTGGCGTTTTGGTGATTGCAGGCTCAGATCATCAACCTGCGGCTGAGTTGGTTGTTTTTTTGTTGTTGTTTGGCAGGCTGCCAGCGTGAGCAACACAAGAAAAACCAGAGTAAGACGGATTATTGATACACGCACTGCTAATTACCGTTAGTTAAAATTATTTTTCATTATCCTTTGCTTGTCTCTGTTCCACTCTTTCGCTTTTTCGGTGGCGCGTTTGTCGTGGAGTTTTTTTCCTTTAGCGGTTCCAACCTTTAATTTTACCAGATTTCTAACCCAGTAAAGGGTCAATGGAACAATGGTATAACCTTCTTTTTGTTGGGCGTCAATTAACTTTCCCAGTTCAGAGCCGTGTAGCAACAACTTGCGATTGCGAGTCGGCTCGGCCAGATAATGGGTGGACGCGGTCGACAAGGGGGAAATATGGCAACCGTGCAAGAAAGCCTCTCCCTCATGCAGGACAATATAGGCATCCGCCAGATTGACCTTCTTCTCTCGCATAGCCTTTACTTCCCAACCCTGCAAGGCCAGCCCAGCCTCAAAAGTATCCTCTATAAAGTAATCGTGGCGGGCTTTGCGATTCTGGGCAATGGTATTTTCAGGTGTTTTTTTCTTTTTGGCGGACATCGACTCGTCAAGGATCTTGATAAACAGCTGGGATTATAGGGTAACTGGCCTGGATTGTCTGCATTAAGTGGCACCAGTACGGCAAGGGAAGACGTGCGACCGGTGCATATTCATAGCTGATGGCATCAGTTTCTAGCTCTCTCTGTCTGCCTTATCCCAAAGGAGGCGGCAGAGAGACGGGTATTTCAGGTTTTCCTCTCTGCTGCGGACAATACTGCTCGCCTTAATTATCTCAGCATCTGATTGATTTTGCTGAGGTCGTCTTCGCTGAGCAACCCGGTGGCCTGCTTTAACTTTAGTGTATTAAGTACGTAATCGTAACGCGCCCGCGAATGCTGTCGCTTGGCATCGTATAGCTGCTGAGTTTGCAGTAAGACATCGACAATCGTCCGAGTGCCCACTTCAAATCCTGCCTGATTCGCTTCAAGAGAGCTTTGCGATGAGACAACGGCCTGTCCGTAGGCATTAACTGAACTGACTGCGGCGACTACGCCAAGGTAAGCGCTGCGGGCATCGCTGATTGCACGTCGCCTCTCGGCTTCAAGGTTGTGAGCAGCCTGTTGATAGAGCATCTGGGATTCTTTGACTTGCGAGTTTGTTCGACCGCCAGAGAATAAAGGTATGCTCACGTTAACTGATATTGATGAACCCAGGGGTTTTCGGTTTGTTACCGTGTTTGAAAAGCCGACAATATCTCCCGCATCATTATATTGTGGAGACAACGGAGAGTTGATATCAGAATCGCTTTCGGAGTAGCTTGCCGTAAGGTCAACGGTTGGGAAATGCCCCGATTGCGAAATCGAAATTGTTTTCTTGGCTATATCCAGGTTAATTCTGGATGCTTTCACGAGGACATTGCTTGATTCGGCTTCTTTCGCCCACTTGTCAATGTTTTCCGGTTGAGGTCTTTGTAGTGGAATTTCCGATTCTATTCCGAGCAAATCATAATGATATTGGCCGGTAATCAATCGTAGCGCTTCGTGAGCATTGTCCAGATCATTTTGTGCACTGATCTGGTTGGCGATAGCTCTGTCGTGTCTTGATTTGGCGTCGTGCACATCAGTAATGGCGATTAACCCGACTTCAAACCGTTGCTTGGTTTGAGCCAGCTCTTTAGATACGGCTTCAGTTTCCGCCGCCGAGAAATCGACATTATCCTGTGCTGCAAGCACATTAAAATAAGCCTCTGCGACTCTAATAATGAGATCTTGTTTAGTGCCTTCATGGTTAACGTTCGATCTTAAAGCTTCTTTTTCTGACTGTTTTAGATTGAGCCAGCTAGTATGGTTGTATATTTCTTGTCTAAGCGTAATGGAGTATCTAGTCGTAGTAGTATCCGACTCACTGGTGGACGGCGCGTATATAGGAATCTGCGTTCCATTGTTAGCAGTAAATACACCAGTTGTCGTACGTACAGATTCGTCGTCTGATTTTGAGTATTCTGCAGACATGCTAATTTGAGGCAACAAAGCGGCCAGGCTCTGGTCAACTTTTTCGCTAGTTGCTTTGCGTCCCATTTCGCTGGAAAGGAATGTCGGATCATTATCTTTGGCATAATTGTACACGTCCAATAGATTATCCGCCCATACGCCCGAAGACGAAACAAGCATAAAGACGCAAAAAGCTGTTTTTGTTGGTTTATTCATTTTGTTACCCGCTAGTAGTCAAAATTTGTAACGCCCACTTGTATGCACAATAACTCTGGCTCTTCGCCGTTAATAAAATTGGGTGAGTCTTGCCATAAAAAATGGTGTTAGTCAGAACACGCTTTGGATTTATTCAAATTAGGTGTGTTGCCATTGTAACTCACCTCGTTAACAACTGCGCGCTAATAAGTTATTAGTAAATTAGAGAATTTGTAAGTGGATTTTACAGCTGTTTTTAGATAAGAGGCGAAGCCGATACCAGGTTTTTCATTGGTATCAGCAGGGCGTAAAGGCAATTTACGGGGGGGCGGCTAGTCGCGCGCGATTTAGAATACAAACTGGTTGGGTTGTTCTGCGTTAATCATTGGCTTTGCAGAAACAGGGAAAAGCTTTTCTATTTGCCAGTCGCCGTTTTGGTCGAGCATGGCCTTGCACGCATAGTATTGGTCTGACGAGCCTAAAATGGCGACTAAACGGCCGTTGGTACTCAGGCTGCGCTTGAACGAGTCGCCGAGTTGTGGCAGTGCTGAGGTAATCAAAATGGCATCGTAAGGCGCCTGTGCCATCCAGCCATCGGCGGCATCCGCTTCAATGGTTTCTACATTGTTTAGCGCCAGCTTTTTCAGTCGGGTTTTGGACGATTTAACAAAGTCAGCAATGATATCGACGCTGACCACCTGCGCCGCCAGTTTGGAAAGCAGTGCGCTTGAATAACCGCTGCCGCAGCCAATCTCCAGCACTTTTTCGTCGCCATTAAGTGATAAAGCCTGGATCAAGCGAGCGATTTCTCTTGGTGCAAGCATAGCCTGGTTGTGACCCAGCGGAATTGAGATATCGGCGTAAGCCAGGTTTCGATGACCCTCAGGAACAAATTTTTCCCTGGGAAGGGTCGCCATGGCACCCAGCAAACGCTCATCAAATACATTCCAGGGTTTTACCTGCTGCTCAATCATATTAAACCGGGCTTTTTCAATATTCATTATTTTTAGAACCTAAGTTTTTTCAATTCTGGCCATTTTGCCTCAGGGCGATTAAGATTATCAATGATCTGAAGCAAAAACACTATCGATGGTTCATCGATTCTTTATTTATTCTGTGTGAGAGTGGGTGAGATAATTGCTCGGACTGCGGCGCAGAAAAAGTTGTCTGGTGGCGGTCTACAACTTTTACCGCTATTTCATTTTCTATTCTGGTGGTCATTTATTCGTGAAATTGTCAGATTCAAGTTCTTTGCAGTACGAATTACTCGCTAAAAAGCCGCTCTACAGTGGTTTTTTTAAATTGAACCGTTATCGTTTCAGGCAGCAATTATTTGCCGGTGGTTGGAGTCAGACTTTTGAGCGGGAGATCTTTGAGCGGGGGCACGCGGTGGCTGTCCTGCTGCTCGATCCGGATAAGGAAGTCATCGCGCTGGTGGAGCAATTCAGGCCGGGCGCGGTGGCAACCGAAGAAAACCCCTGGGTTCTGGAGCTTGTTGCCGGCATGATTGAAAAAGACGAGTTGCCGGAAGAGGTTGCAAAGCGGGAGACTATAGAGGAAGCGGGTTGTGAGCTCCTTGGACTTGAGAAAATTTGCGAATATCTGGTCAGTCCGGGAGGCTCGACGGAGCGGATCTGGCTTTATCTGGGCAGAGTGGACAGTGACAAGCTGTCAGCGAACGCCGGTTTACTTGACGAGCACGAAGATATCAGGATTCATCAACTCTCGGTGGAAAAAGCCTTTGAGCAACTGGATGCGGGACAATTTAACAACGCCATGATCCTGATTGGGTTGCAGTGGTTGCGCATAAACTGGCCTAAAAAAGCGCAGTTTTGGCGCTAAAATCATGCGTCGGTTCACAATTTGACCAAAGATCGGCCGAAAATGTGTGAATATCAACAATGAACAGTCAAATATCTGAATATTGATCTAAAATGTGGCTAATGAAGGTAACGGAAAGTTGATGAAATCTTTGCCGGTTGATAAAAAATCGAACTCACGAAGCGTTTATCAACCCGATCTGGACGAGTTTTTATCTCAATGCGAGGTAAACTATTGGTTGTTTCAGCGACTATCCGGCACTTTTCAAGGGCCTTGTGGTGAAAACCCTGATTTGACCGTAAATATGCAAAAGTGGTGTATTCAGGTTGAGAAACTGCAGCTCTTGTTTGAAGTGGTGGATATTGCGCGCTACACCCTGACGCTCAAGTTGATAATCGCGATTCCCCGAGTCGAACACAGCGGTGATATCGAGCTGATAGTGCGGCTATACCACGATGCGAAGATGCTGGAAGTGATGGAAGGTCATGGGCCGGCGGCGCTCAAAGCGATACAGAAGAAAGACAGTGCAAAAGGTAAACCGGTTGACGAAAAACGTCAGATTAACCGGTTTGTAGGAGAGAGTTTTCGCGCCTGTCTCGGGTACAGCGATAGTCTGGCTTTGTCGCCAGGCCGATAGGAATGGAAAACCAATTTGTAGAATAGAATACGATGACGATCAAAGTGGAAAAAATACCCTACGAAATTCAACCCAACCGGATGGATGTTGTTCGTTTGGTGCAAATTACCGATAGTCACATTTTTGCCGACCCCGCCGGTTGTTTGCTGGGTTTGAATACCCGGGTGAGTTTTGAGGCGGTTTGCCAGCGAGTCGCGCGCGAGGAGTGGCGACCTGACGCTTTGCTGACCACCGGTGATTTATCCCAGGACGCATCGCCGGAAGCCTATCAATATCTTGCTGATCAATTTAAAGCCATGGAAGTGCCGACTTTTTGGCTGGCGGGCAATCACGATAATCCGGAATTAATGGAGCTTTATTTAAGTAACAGTAAGGTATTTGCTGCAAAACAGCTTTTACTCGGACGCTGGCAGATTATTCTGCTGGACTCCTCGGTTAAGGGCATGGTTCACGGAGAGTTGGCGCAGGAGCAATTTGAATTTCTGGAGCGGGCTTTAAACCGCTATCCCAACAAGCACACATTGATATCCCTTCACCACCAACCGTTGGATTCCGGCTGTCGGTGGCTTGATCAGATTGGATTAAAAAACAGCGACAAATTCAAATCGCTGGTGGCCAGCTACAAACAGGTCAAAGGCGTATTATGGGGGCATATTCATCAGGAATTTAACCAGCTAATCCATGGCGTACACTGGATGGCCAGCCCCTCAAGCTGTGTTCAATTTAAACCGGGCTCGCAAGATTTCAGCGCCGGGGTCGAAGCACCCGGCTATCGCTACCTCAACCTTTATTCTGATGGTCGCATCGACTCGCAGGTTCACCGGATTGACAATCTGGAATTTACCGTCGATTACTCGATCAAGGGTTACTAAACGAACCAACATCAACTGAGTTATTTCTAACGCGCACCTGGGCTGCTTTCTATTTGTCCTGTCGCAACGCCTGCACCCAGACTCAATTGCTTTCACTGTTAGCCGCCAGTATGGCGGAATATTGGGCTATTTTTACTCGCCAGAGGAAATTGCTATGTTGGCAAATGGGGGCTAAATTTGGCTTGCGTTTGCTCCCAATAAACGCCAAGATATCGCCTCAAAGTCAGTCGAATACGGCACTGACGGCCAGTTCAGTACTCGCAGTGTAATAGGGAGCCAATGTCTAAAAGCTATAATTCCGACTCAATAGAAGTTCTCAGCGGTTTAGATCCGGTTAAAAAACGGCCGGGGATGTACACCGATACCACCCGACCCAATCATTTAGCCCAGGAAGTGATCGACAACTCGGTTGACGAAGCCCTCGCCGGCTTTTGTAGTGACATTACCGTCATTCTGCATCAGGATGGCTCGCTTGAAGTGCAGGATGACGGTCGCGGAATGCCCGTGGATATCCATCCGGAAGAGGGCATTAGCGGAGTGGAGCTTATTTTAACCAAGCTTCACGCGGGCGGAAAATTTTCCAACAAAAACTATCAGTTTTCCGGTGGTTTGCACGGAGTAGGAATTTCGGTAGTCAACGCCTTGTCCAGCCGGGTTCAGGTGCAGGTTAAGCGCGATGGCAAAAAACATCAGATTGAATTTGCCAATGGCGAACGGGTGAGCGACCTCAAAGTGGTCGCCGAGGTCGGAAAGCGAAACACCGGCACCAGCGTCATATTCTGGCCTGACCCTCAGTATTTTGATAGCCCCAGATATTCTCTGAGCAAGCTCAAGCATCTGTTGCGCGCCAAAGCGGTTTTATGCCCCGGTCTCAAGGTGACATTGCTGGACAATGTCAGCGGCGAAAAAAGCGAGTGGCACTATGAAGACGGTTTACGCGACTATCTGACCATCACTGCGCTGGATACGGAAAAATTACCGGAAGAGCCCTTTTGTGGCTCTTTTGCAGGTGACACCGAAGCGGTCGACTGGGCGCTATTCTGGCTACCGGAAGGCGGCGAACTACTCAATGAAAGTTACGTCAACTTAATACCAACGCCACTTGGCGGTACCCACGTTAACGGTTTACGCAACGGCCTGCTGGATGCGATGCGGGAATTTTGCGAGTTCAGGAACAGTCTGCCGCGCGGGGTAAAACTGACTGCCGACGACCTCTGGAACGGGCTTTCCTTTGTGTTGTCGGTAAAAATGCAGGACCCGCAGTTTTCAGGTCAAACCAAGGAGCGTTTGTCCTCGCGTCAATCTGCGGCGTTTGTTAGCGGGATTGTCAAAGATTCTTTTTCTTTATGGCTCAACCAAAACGCGACAATTGGCGACAAATTATCCGAGCTGGCAATTGCCAACGCACACAAACGAATGCGCTCGCGTAAAAAAGTCGCGCGTAAAAAAGTGACCTCCGGGCCCGCGCTTCCGGGTAAGCTGTCGGATTGCATCGGTCAGGATACCCTGGCGGGCGAGCTGTTTCTGGTGGAAGGTGATTCAGCCGGCGGCTCTGCCAAGCAGGCACGCGATAAAGAGTTTCAGGCAATCATGCCGCTACGAGGAAAAATACTAAATACCTGGGAAGTGGACTCCTCTGAAATTCTGGCATCGCAGGAAGTTCACGATATTTCGGTTGCTCTGGGTCTGGACCCCGACTCGAACGACTTAAGTAATTTGCGTTACGGAAAAATATGTATTCTTGCCGACGCCGACTCTGATGGTCTGCACATTGCCACTTTGCTTTGCGCGCTGTTTGTTCGTCATTTCTCAGCCCTGGTCGAAGCCGGGCACGTGTATGTCGCGATGCCGCCACTGTATCGAATAGATGTGGGTAAAGAAGTTTTTTATGCCCTTGACGAAGATGAAAAGCAGGGCGTGATCGACCGCATAAAAGCAGAGAAAAAGCGAGGCAAGGTTAATGTGCAGCGCTTCAAAGGGCTCGGAGAAATGAACCCTAAACAATTGCGAGAGACAACCATGGCGACAGAAACGCGTCGACTGGTTCAATTGACAATTGACTCCCACTCCAAAACAAATGAAATGATGGATATGCTGTTATCCAAAAAAAGAGCGGGAGACAGAAAGACCTGGTTACAGCAAAAAGGTAACCTGGTTGAATTTGATTGATTGCCGAAACGTTTGACTGCCGCAGAAGAGATGGTATTGCGTCTGTCAGCAATAGTTGTCGATTAAAAAATCTGACTATTAAAAACAAACTGACAATTCAAAACACTAACCACTAAATAAGAATTATTATGGAACTGAATTTTGACGGTGTAGAACAGCAATCGCTGAGTGAATTTACCGAAAAAGCCTATCTCAATTATTCCATGTACGTCATCATGGACCGGGCGTTGCCGCATATTGGCGACGGCTTAAAACCGGTGCAGCGGCGTATTGTTTATGCGATGAGTGAGCTGGGACTCAAGTCGACTGCGAAGTACAAAAAATCTGCTAGAACCGTGGGTGATGTACTGGGGAAGTTTCACCCCCACGGTGATAGCGCCTGCTACGAAGCGATGGTGTTGATGGCGCAGCCATTTTCCTACCGCTATCCACTGGTCGATGGTCAGGGGAATTGGGGCGCGCCGGACGATCCAAAATCCTTTGCCGCCATGCGTTACACCGAATCCCGCTTATCCCGTTACGCGTCGGTACTTTTATCGGAGCTGGGTCAAGGTACGGTCGAGTGGCTGCCCAATTTTGATGGCACGCTCAAAGAGCCCAAAATATTACCGGCACGATTGCCCAATCTGTTGCTCAACGGTACTACCGGTATCGCCGTTGGTATGGCGACGGATATTCCGCCACATAATATTAAAGAAATCGCCGACGCTTGCGTTTATCTGCTGGATAATCCTAAAGCGGGACTGGACGATCTGTTAGCCTTGGTTCCAGCACCGGATTTTCCGACACGCGCAGAGATTATTACGCCCAGAGCCGATATCCAGAAAATTTACGAAACGGGTCGTGGCAGCATCAAGATGCGTGCGGCCTATGAAATTGAAGACGGTGAAATTGTAGTCAATGCACTGCCACATCAGGTATCGGGTAGTAAAGTGCTTGAGCAGGTAGCAGCGCAAATGCAGGCGAAAAAACTCCCCATGGTGCAGGACTTGCGTGATGAGTCAGACCATGAATGCCCCGTTCGGTTTGTTATTGTTCCGCGGTCTAACCGGGTTGATCTGGATGGGTTGATGAAGCACCTTTTCGCGACTACGGATCTGGAGAGAAATTATCGCGTTAACATGAACGTGATTGGAATCGATGGCAATCCTCAGGTTAAAAATCTGCACACCTTTTTAAAAGAGTGGTTGGAATTCCGGACACAGACCACGCGTTCACGATTACAACATCGTTTGCAAAAGGTGAACGACCGACTGCACATTCTGGACGGGTTGCTGATCGCTTTTTTAAATATCGATGAAGTCATCAAAATTATTCGAGAAGAAGATAAACCCAAACCAGTGCTCATGTCCCGCTTTGGCATCAGTGATATTCAGGCAGAATCTATTCTTGAGTTGAAGTTGCGCCATCTGGCACGCCTTGAAGAAATGAAAATTAGAGGCGAGCAATCGGAGCTGACTCAGGAAAAGGCATCGTTGGAAAAAATTCTGAGGTCCAATGCGCGCCTTAAAACCCTGGTGAAAAAAGAGATTATTGAGGCAGCGGAAGAATTTGGTGACGAGCGCATGTCACCGCTGATTGAACGCGAAGAAGCCAAAGCTTTGAGTGAAACAGATCTAATGCCGAGCGAAGCGATCACCGTTGTTTTGTCAAAAATGGGGTGGGTTCGCAGCGCCAAAGGACATGAGATTGAGCCGAGTGGACTTAACTATAAATCAGGCGACAGCTTTGCCTGCTCCGCGAAAGGTAAAAGCAATCAATCGGCAGTTTTTCTGGATACGACCGGGCGCAGTTATGCAATAGCCGCGCATACATTGCCTTCTGCACGCGGGCAGGGCGAGCCACTGACGGGAAGGTTAAACCCGATCGCGGGCGCGTCATTTACCCACTGCCTGATGGGGGGCGACGATCAGGAGTATTTATTTTCCAGTGACGCAGGATACGGATTTGTCGCCAAATTTGCCGACACGGTCACCCGCAACAAGAACGGCAAGGCGCTTTTAAGTTTGCCCGGCGGCGCCAGGGTTTTGCCGCCACGTCCGGTGAGTGACTATGAGGCCGAGCTTTGTGTTGCCGTATCCAATGAGGGCCGAATGCTGGTGTTTCCATTGTCTGATCTGCCGCATTTGAGCAAAGGTAAGGGCAATAAAATCATCGGTATTCCCGCCGCAAAATTGCAGTTGAGAGAAGAATTTGTGGTCGCTATCGCAGTGTTATTACCAACTCAGTCGCTACTGGCCTATTCGGGCAAACGGCATCTGAAATTAAAGCCATCGGATCTAGAGCATTATCGTGGTGAGCGCGGCAGACGCGGTAACAAGCTACCGCGAGGCTTTCAAAAAATTGATAGTTTGCTCGTCGAGTAACTGTTTTGCAAATAATTTCAACGACGCGATATTGTCGGATAAGTGCCGGTTTCTGGTCTATATTAAGTAAACAAAACCAGCTTTTTTGTTGAGGTATTCCTTTGACTTCCAGCTCAGATACTACTAATCAAGCCAAACCCTCTGGTGGAATTTACATTCCACCACAGCCAGGCCTGATAGACCAGATTCAGGCGTGTGGCGCCGATCTTGAGCGGATAGGCGAAGTTATTTCGGTTGACCCCGGTGTCAGCGCGGCGGTCATTAAAATTGTCAACTCGCCGGTATTCGGACTCGACCACAAGATTGGGTCGATTCCGCAGGCTGTGGTTATGTTGGGTGTCGAGCGGGTGGTCAGCATTTTAAAAACACTGCTGCTGCGAAAATCGATGGCGCATATAGAAACACGCATCAATATGAAAGTTTTCTGGAAAAGTTCGGTATCGGTTGCGACAGTCGCGTCGGCAATTTGTCGTCAGCTAAATCTGGCGATGGCCGACGAAGCTTATACGCTGGGATTGTTTCATAATTGTGGTGTGCCGGTAATGGCCGCGCGTTATAGTAATTTTCAGGCGGTTATGGAGTTTTCCTACAGTCGCGAAGATGGCCGTATCGCCGGTGAAGAATTTTCCAATTTTGGCGTGCATCATGCAGCCGCCGGCTATCGTATTGCGCGCGTATGGAATTTGCCCAGAGTGATAGCCCTTGCGGTTAAAAACCATCACTCGGTAGATCGCGTCCTGGATGATCAGTCGATAGAAAATCCGACCCTGAAAACGCTCTTGTGCGTGCTTAAAATGGCAGAGCACATGGTTAATTTACCGGAAATTCTGGCGCAATCCGACATCGATTTTGAATGGATGAAGGTCGGGCCAAAGGTACTGGAGTTTTCAGGGCTATCGGAGTACGACTATGAAGATTTGGAAGACGCGGTAAAATATATGCTGGGCAGCGTTTATTAATTGAAGGGTCGTTATAGCTTGATACGTTCGCCTTCAAAAATTACGAATATGAATACTTCTCCTAATCCTTTTCTCCGGAGAAAATGTTGGTCTGATTACGGCCGTTTTCTTTAGACAGATAGAGTCCCTGATCGGCATATTCCAGCCATTGTAGTGGCGTTTCAATGCTTGAGTTCAGTTCGCACACGCCCAGACTGACGGCAAAGCTTATTTTTTGATCCTGATAATTGACGACCAGCTTTTCAATTAATCGTCGAAGCCGTTCAGCAAAAACCATCGCGCCTTTGGCGTCAGTATTTTCAAGCAGTACCACGAACTCTTCACCGCCGTAGCGACCGCAGATATCGGTGTCGCGGGCACAGGCCAGCAGCGAGCGCGCGCACAGGCGAATGACTTCATCACCCGCTTGATGGCCATAGGTATCGTTGACCTGTTTGAAGTGGTCGATATCAAAAATGAGCAGTGAAGTGGGTGTGTGGTAGCGCTGAAAACGGGCAAAAGTCTGCTCCTGACATTCCTGCCAGTAACCTCGATTATTAAGACCGGTCAAGCGGTCGGTACGACTCAGGTATTCCAGTTGCTGGTTGGCTGATTCTAGCGCCTTTTTACCGGTTGCAACGTCGGTTACATCATACACAATAATGCAAATGTTATTGACCTCGCCGGTGGTAGAGGTCAACGGAAAAATCGAGATGTTCTGAAACATAAATTCCGCAGTTCCGCTTATTGGGCGGTAGTTACGAAATTTAAAGATATACGGGCGCTGCTCCCAAATGGTAAAAGCGCGCGTATGCAATTCAAACACGGATTCGACTTTGTGCTGAAACCAGTCGACCGGAATCTCGGGAAACAGGTCAAACAAATTGGCGTCTTTTGCTTTGTTCGCCAGCAGGCCGCTATGATTTTCCATAAACGCGTTCCACACCTGCACTTGATTGGCGCGATTAAGCACGACCAGACCGACGTCGATGTTTTGCAACATGTCCATCATCCAGTGGAATTCGCGAAGCTGTTCGATATCTTTTGTCATAAATTTACTGGCGGTTGTGGCTTACATAATATAACTAAGCCGTTGTTTAATTGTGTCGATACAATCTTCGGTAAACAATAAAAGCAGATCGCAATTAATGTTCAGGTTTTCGATTGAATAGGAAATCTCGATACTCAATGTTTTGTGCCATCGCTTGTTGTTTTTGACCAAGTCCGGGATCATCACGTGTTGTCCCAAAACAACCGGATGTCCCTGGCTTAAATTGATATCAAGCTGATCGCTGATCCCCTGTAAACAGGCGCCAACTAATATATTGGCTGTGTCCATCAACAGCTCAAGCTCTACTTGATCATCGATTTCGCCTTTATACTTCATCAGTTTGGCGATATCGCCAAAGCTGGAATCGTTAAAGATTAACAGTGCTTCACCGGATAGTCCCGGACCGATAAATCCCTGGCAAACGGAAGAAACGGTGGACTCGCTTTCGGAAAATTGTAGCGCCATAACCAATTCTGATAGCTCAATGTGGTTAACCCTTGGGACCGGCAATTTGACAAATACGTTGAGAAATCGAGCGAGCGAATCACCGGCTCTGCCCATGGCAATATTGGCGACTTCCTGGCACGCGTCGATAAAGGTATCCTTGTCTTCCAGCTCGACTTCGCTTACAACCGGAGCTGCTTCAAGTGGCTCGTTTTGTTGCGAGGTAAAGATGGCGTGGCTGGTAAGGGTTTCGGCCATTTTTTCCTGGCTGATCGGTTTCTTAATAAAATCGATTGCGCCTAGCGCGACAACACGAGACTGCGCGTCCGGCTGGATATCGCCGGAAACAACGATAACGTCATAGTCCAAATCCTGCGCGTTAAATTCTTCGAGGGTTTCGTAGCCGTCCAATACCGGCATATTTAGATCCAGAAATACCAGATCCGGCTGTATTTGCTGGGCAATTTCGAGGCAATGGCGACCGTCTTCGGCGAAGTGAATTTCTGCGTCCCAGTCCTGAGGTAAGCATCGCGCCAATTGATTGCGCGCCATCCTGGAATCGTCAACGATTAATATACGGGTACTCATTGAGAAGTGTCTTTAAACCTCGATAGCTCGTTTTGCCGCCAATGACTCACTCGAGCGTGAGTTTTTAGCAGGGGAGTTTCTCTAAACATAGCAATAATCCACGATTATGCCAGTTATTCCACGCAATTGTTGGTGCTAATAAAATTAGCTTGTCTGCTGACCTGTTGTTCAATCGTGTCATTGATCGAGGTTAGCTGCAGACAAGTGCCGATACCGTCGATTTGCCGCTGCTTAAATTTTCCCAGCTCGGACAGCGCCTGCTGCTCAAACGAAAGAAAGATCACCCGATCGAAGTCAAAACTGGCGGCAAGCCGGTTAATTTTTTCCAGTTTTTGCTGCGGCAGACAGATGCCAGAAATTTCGCCGTGTTCGTTTTCCAGAAAGTACACTCTGGCGGTGCCGATAAAAGCCCTGACCTTGATCGGAAAACTGAGATTCGCGAATAATATCTTTATCAGCTGAACCAGTGAAAGCGCTTCAACAAGGGCTTCCTGCTGGTCCTTATTTTCCGGGAACGGAATCAAACAACCCGACAAGAGATCGCCTTGCGACTGCACACCAAAGACCGCAATTGCTTCGCGCAGATAGCTGTCTGCGGTACTCAAATTGTACGCCGTTTGCTCGTCATCCAATTCGCCCAGGGAGAATTGACAGTAGCAAAAAAGCGTATTGTCTTTGCTGGTGCTATTAAACCAGAATCCACTATCGTCAGGCAGTCGTTGAGTGTTTGTCTGGTTTTGAAGGCGATCTTGAGATTGTTTTTGAATTTGTGCTTGAACCATTGCCCCGGCCGCTTCAATCCATTGTTTCCTGCCTGAAGGTAGCTCCGGCGTGTTGCTCTGAAGCATTCGGTGCATCAGAGAAACCAGCGATTTAATGCGTTTCTCGAAATGGATGACGGTGAGTAGTAACACGACCAACAGAATAAGCGTTATAAATATAATAACGCGCTCAGCGGCAATCAGTGAGGATCGAAAACTGGTTTCCAATTTTTCCCGATCAATCGTCACTTTGAACCAGCCAGCAGCCACATCCTGGTAAATGATTTTTTCGATAAAGGGCGTATCGCGTTGCGCTTGCAGGTAAGCCTGCATTTGCGGCGATAGTGTCTGCGCGTCAGCCGAAGGCTTGACTGTGGAGCCTGTTAACTGATGATTTTTTACATTAATTCTGTTTGCTGAATTATCGCCGGGAGTCGCACTGACTTCGACTGGCTGGTGCTTTTCCGGCGATTGTGCTTTTGCAGTTTTTTTGCTGGGAATGGCCATTTCTGGCGATTGCGTGACTATCTGGCCGTCGTCAGAGTAAATGGTGGCGCTTTTGATATAGGGATCTTTGGCGACATTTTCTACCAGAATTTTTAGCGCCAGGGTATCTTCTGACATTAACGCTGTGGCAGAAGAGTTCGCGGCAATTTTAGCAATACTGTGCGCGTACTCAGAAGTTCGACTCGCCACCAGTTGCTCTACCTGATGATTGATTATTGACCAGGCAGCCAATAATATCGCGGCGCAAATGGCGACGATGCTGGTAAAGAACCAACGCAGCAGTCGGGGTGGTTTACGCGTTTTTTGTTTTTGTTTGAGTGACGCCATGACTTGCATTGTAGCAACTAACGCAGCCCAGTGTAAGCTTGTCTATTGCTTGTATTTGCTTGACTGATAAGGCGCCAGACGGAGTTTTTAGTTACTTATCTGGAGCGGCAAATGAGTAGTTGAGCCTAATCAAAAGACGAAAGCTGATCGGGTATCTTTATTTCCTGAAAGCGTCCAGATGTAGCCATTTTTTAGTTCGGTTTCATAGGAAGCATCGGCTACAATATCGATTATCGGAATTGTGTATTAAATTGCGCAAATGTAACCCTTTAAATGAGAGTCCAGTTTGACTAACGAAATAAAAATGAACCAGGCCTACCGTATTAATAACGGTATCTGGACGACTTGCGAGAAATTACCAGCATCAACGAGCAAGTTGAGCTTGTTCGGCGCGCAACCGCTACAGCAACAAAAAGAGCAGTTTATAGTTTTACTGGCGGCATTTGAGCCGAAAGCAGAACTGTTTTTCTATTTTGAGAGTAAAAACGAACTCGTCAACTGGCATCTTTTTGGCGATTATCAGGCACTCGTTGAATGCCATTCGAGCATTCATAATTCTCAATTTGATTATTTACAGTGGCCGCAGGGCGTAACTCAAGCGCCGCGATTGATGTTATTTGATATGGACTCTACCTTTATCGAAATAGAAGTCATTGACGAGCTGGCACGATTGCACCGGGTAGGCGACGAGGTGGCGCAAGTCACCGAGCTGGCAATGCAGGGTAAGCTGGATTTTGCCGAAAGCCTGGTGTCCCGGGTTGCCTGTTTAAAAGGCCTTGGAGAATCCGCAATCGACAAAGTGGCGAATAATTTGCCTTTGTCAGAAGGGGTGGTTGAGCTGGTACAAAGCGGGCTGGCCGCCGATTGCCAAACTGCCATCGTTTCCGGCGGGTTTACCCCTTTTGTGGGGCGCCTGCAGCAACAGTTGCCGCTATTTAGCGTCAGAGCAAATCGCTTGAAAATTCGAGCAGGCGCGCTCACAGGTGAAGTCGAAGGCGAGATTGTGGACGCGGCGGTCAAAGCCAGATTTTTGAAGGAATTGTGCGATCGGCTGGAGATTTCAACTGATCAGGCGATCGCCATCGGGGACGGGGCTAACGATTTATTGATGATGCGCCAGGCGGGTTTTAATCTGGCCTATCGCGCTAAACCTCTGGTGCAACAACAGGCGAGCGGACGCATGAACTTTACAACGCTGGATCGATTAATAAGTGTCTTTGGATGGATTTAGAATCCGCTGGCGGAAAAATCATAGTCCATTGTCGGCGCAGGCTTTTGTAGGTAGTAGCCCTGAATAAACTTCACATTCATAGGCCATAGCGCTGCCAGCATCGCCGCTTCTTCAACTCGCGGAATGATGCTCAGTTTGTCATGCCGGTGAATATCATCCAGGATCTGTTGGATTTCATCGGCCGTATCGGCGTCTGTGTGCAGGTTTACGGCTTTGTTGTCGGAAACTTTAACAAAGTCTACGTCCAGCTGATCAACCAGAACCCTTTGCGCCGGATCTTCGCCAAAGCCCGAGAGGCAAAGTGAATATCCGCGTTGTTTTAAATCAGCGCAGAGTGCGATAACCCGTTTGAGATGGTTGCTTGCATCGGATTCTTCGATCTGGAAAATAAGGTTCTGTCTGTTGAGGCCACTTTCTTTAAAGGTTTTCTCAATATAATCGGCAAGCTTCAGATCAATCAGCGAGGCGCCGCTTAAATTGACAATTAACTGGGTATTGCCGCTGACTTTTTGCGCCTTGATCGCTTTTTGTGCCTGCTTGATAATCCAGCGGTCCAGTTTCTCGGCGAGTCCAGCTGCCTTGGCGACGGGAAACACTTTGGACGAGTCGAGGGCGTTGCCGTCTTCGTCAGTCACCCGTAACAATACCTGGTAGAGTGAGCGCTCTTCACCGTGAAGTTTAACGATCGGCTGGTACATCAGTTGAATTCGGCCCGCTTCCATTGCACTCTGGATTTTCTCCAGCATTTCGGCGTCTTGCTCGCTACCCGCCGATTCGACCGCTTTATTAAAGACCCTGAAACCGTCACCTTTTTCAACTCGATTGGACGCAGTATGAGCATCTGACAGGAGCTGGTTGGCATCGTTACTGCTATCGCCAATTGGACAAATGCCGATACTAAAGGTCAGCTTGACTGTATTGCCATCGATATCAATCAATAAATCGTGTACTTGCTGGCAAAGTTCACTCGCTAAATCCCGTGCTTTCTTTGACAGTTCATCAGATAACAATAGACTGAAAGAATGGTCGCCAATTCTGGCCAGCATTCCATATTGTTCCACGTTATCTGTCAGCCAGTTAGCACACTCGACAGTTACCCTATCTACGCCAGCGATCCCGAATTCACTCAAAATATTTTTGTATTGATCGTATTCGATGTAAAGAACGTTAAAGGTAGTGCCTTTCTCGTTAGCTGATTCAATGGCCTGCTGCAATTGCTGAGTAAAATAATTTTTATTGTACAGCTCGGTCAGGGAGTCCTGCGCGCTTAGCTCTTTTAGTTTTTCTTCCAGTTCGGCGTTATCGGCGGCGGGCCGGATGAGTAGCTGGGTGCACACTTCATCGTCATAGTTGGCGGCTGACAGGGTCATCATCGCGTCAAACTGACTGAGGTCGGCCTTGATGCCCTTAAAAGTGAAATTTTGGTGGTCGCTGGTTGCAGACATCTCTTTCAGATACTGCCGAAATTCCGCCTGGTTTTCTTTGGCTATCATATCCAGCGCAGGTACACACAGCAGCTCGTCGTGATCGCCATAATCGAACAGTTCCAGATAGGCATCATTTGCGTACACATGCATACCATCGTGGACGTAGGCGATGGCGTCTTGAGAGTTGTTCAGCAGAAGGGTGCAGCGTTTTTCCGTGGCTCTTAAAGCGAGCTCTGTTTGTGTTTTGTTGCGTCGAATATCTAATCCTGCCAGCTCCCGCTCCACTTTTAGACACAATAGTTGCATATTATCTCGCGATACGCCGTCGACTGCGCCATAGGTCATTACCTTGATGAGCGTTTCTTCGCTAAACTCGGCCAGTAAAACGATGCAGGGAATATCGCGCCCAAACGAGGCGATTTGCTCTATCGCCTGTTTGGCGGGCAGGTTGGGATTGTCAATATTTGCCAGCAGAAGATCAGAAACGCCCTTTTCCAGGGCTTCGGATAACTCTTCTGGTGTGAGCACCTGGGTGGCGCGTACCGCAAATCCACGGTTACGCAGTGAACTGATAATGACTTCCGCCCGGTTGGAAGAGGATTCCAATAATAGTAATTGAATAGTTTTTATTTTGTCGGTCATTTCAGTTTTTGTGTTGCGACTAAGTCACACAAATTGTAGCTGAGAATGGCAAATTACAAAAGAGAACCTTGTCAATTAAATAAAGTAAACAGAACGAATTCCATGCAAACCAATCCTGTTGATTGAATTTCCAGGATTTAACTTTGAAAACCTGCTGTCTGAAAAGGCAGCCTAAATCAAATCCCAGATTCCATCGAGTTCCTGGTCGCTTGACGAAGGTGGCCTCGCAGATTTCGGGCCCGCTTTTGCGTTTCCGCCAGAGCTGATTTTTTCAAATTGAAACTGCTTAAAACTACTCGAAGCGGCGATTTCTTTTGATAGCCTGGCTTCAAATTGTCGGTCTTGATCATGTACTCGAATTTTACTGTTTACTGAAAACGATAACTGATTAGTGACCAGGCTTTGTGGTTGCCCGACGGCGCTCAATTCAGGCAATAGCAGGGCGCGCTGAAATTCATTTTCGTCACCTTTGCTGTTTCTGAGCTGGATATTCACTGGTTTTGCGTCGGGTGCCAGCAACTGGACTCCCATTTGTAGGCTGGTTCCTTTCAGAAGCCTTCGAACCCATCTGACCACCCCGACACTCCACTGCTTGAGGCTATTGTCGTCTGACTCAAGAAAACCCAGAATTTCACCCGGTTGCGCATGCCCGGGTAAATCTTGCGTTTCAATTTGAATGCAGTATCCGGCAGGGCTCATATTGAGCAGGTCAACCGATTGCAGTTTGTAGCTATCTTTGACAATGGATTCGCGTGAACGATTTTTTGATTCCATCTCATTGAGTGCTTCTTTCATTACTTGTTCCGGACGATACAGTTTTGCCCATACGTCGTCGTCAGGCGGGGCGCCAGAGCTGAGAAAATCATGGCTACTTTTGGTGCCAGCGCGTTTCTTTTTTGAAAGGTCGAGCAGAGTCGCATTTTTCATGCTTCCTTCCATGGCTTCCAGCGTGTCTCTAGCCGTGTCTTCCGCTAAATCCTCGCTATCGAGGGATTGCAATAACAGGTAATGAGTTGCGCCTAGCCCGATACTGACATCGATGTTCTCGCCGCAAGGAGTACGTGCAAAGGTCCGCTGTACGCCGTTGCTCCAGCATCGGATAAGATGTCTTATTAGCATGTTTTTACGCACCCCCCACTGCTGTGAAAGTTGATTTCCTTCCAGCATTTGTTTCAAATGCTCAACTGCGGTAAACGCCGTGAGCTTAAGGTAGGTACCGTTATCAGACGGTTTATGAAGCGATTTATGCAGCGGAGGTATAGGCCGATCCAGACAGATCACAAAGTGATCCTTGTTATAGGCGTGCGACATGAGCGAAGCAAATTCACTGATTTCAGGGAGCAGTTGCCACAATTCCTGAATTTCTGCTTGTCTTAACTGGTACGGGTTGGAAATACTTAACAACAAAACTCTCAAAAAACACTGTTGCGCGCTCATATTGTTTTCATTACGGCTCTCGACGGCCACATCCTCCAGCTCATGCCGTTTTGAAATCTGATAAAGGCAATAGAGTTCACGCCAGAGCCTGGCAGGAACTGAGGTATAGAGTTTGAAACAACGCAACATCACCAGTCCATGATATTTGATTGCCATTACCAGCGCTTCGGCTAATAGTTTTTTTTGTGAGCGTTTAATATCGTTAGCGTTGATTGACTCAATAACGGCATGGCAGCCGAGAGACAGTTCGGTTTCAATTGCTTGTACCAAAGCCGCTATTTTTCGTTGTTTTTCGCTCAGCACAATATGGGTCTTGAGGAACTGTTTTTCCAGCGACTCGACTAAGTAGTTGGCTACCGGCTCGACGAGCTTCAACATGGCAAAACGTTTATCCGGGTCAACTAGCGCCTGATTGAGGTCGACCAGCAGCTGATAGCACCCACGAGCACTTTCACCCAGATTGGTAATCGGCAGTTCTTTTGCCCAGGTCTTGATGTTTTTTGGCGTCAGCTCAAAGGTTCGCTCTTGGTAAACCTGAAACTCCCTCAGAGTCAGACCCGCGCTTCCTTGTCTCATTGGTACGAATTCCCAAACAGGTTGTTCCGGATAAACATCGGTAAAAAGTACGGCATTATCTTTCCCTAAAATACACTCAAACGTAACAAAATCAGCTAACTAACGCGTTGCTCGAATTGACGGCTGGTAGGTAAGAAAATGTTATTCAGGCCGCAATTCTAGCGATTATCACTCCAAGCCTAGTACAAATAATTGTTTTTTGCTTAAAAGTCACCTGGTTAGCGGACGAAAGTGAAGTACTTTGTGATGAAGTGTCATCTTGACTTAAGCGATCACCTGCTTGGCGGCGGCTCCCGTCTCTTCTCTGCTTAATCGGGGAACCAGATATCCAGGTAGTCTATTTCTCATTTGCGTGACCAGAGCAATTGCTAATTTATCACTCACTTCGAAATGGGCGCTGCCGTGGACCCGGTCCAGCTGATGCAGGTAATAGGGTAAAATACCCGCTGCAAAAAGTTTCTCACTTAGCGCGACCAGCGTATCGAGGCAATCGTTAACCTCACGGAGCAAAACACTTTGATTAAGTAAAGTGACCTCGCTGGCACAAAATGGAGCAAGGTATTGCTGCAATACGGGATCGATTTCATTTGGGTGGTTGATATGCAGAACGATGGAGCAGTGTAAGCGGCTCTTTTGCAGCGACGAGAGTAATTCGGGCGTGAGCCGCTGGGGTAATACAACGGGAAGTCGAGTGTGAATTCGCAATCGCCTGACGTGGGGAATCTTTTCAATTGAGCGGATTAGTTCGACCAATTGGCAGTCAGATACGATCAAGGGGTCACCGCCACTCAGTATCACCTCACTGATGTCGGTGTGCTGAGTAATATAGTTGATGGCCGATTCTAGCTGCTTTCCGGACGCGAGTTTGTCCTGGTAAGGAAAATGACGACGAAAGCAATAGCGACAATTGACCGCACAGGCGGAAGCCAGAATAAGTAACACCCGAGCGTGATATTTGTGCAGCAGTCCTGCCGAATCATTTGTAGTTTCACCCAATGGGTCCTCGCTGTAATTTTTTACGCGCTCATTTTCGGCGGTTTGGGCTAATACTTGCCTTAACAGTGGATCTTCGGGGTCGCCAGGTTGCATCTTGTCAATAAAAGGCTGGGGGACGCGAGTGGCAAAAGGGTTGTTGTAATCCACCTTGTAGTTTAATTGTGCAGTAGTCAGGTTTAGTTTTGTCAGTAGCTGTTGCGGCTCGCAAACGGCCTCTTTGAGCAGGATTTTCCATGATTTGACCTGACAATCGGCTTCGGAAACGGGTATTATATGCGGCATATTTTTCATCCGCGCATTTTAGCCTAAAATAGCCGACAACATAGAGAGAATTGCATGGCAACCTATTCCACTAACGACTTTAAATCCGGTTTAAAATTCATGCTGGATGGAGAACCTGTCGCCATTGTAGAAAACAATTTTGTGCGCCCCGGTAAAGGTCAGGCTTTTGCAAAGACCAAAGTTCACTTCCTGTTGACCGGCAGAACGGTCGAAAAAACCTTTAAATCGGGTGAAAGTTTTGAAGTTGCCGATGTAATGGAAACTGATATGGAGTATTTGTACGCGGATGGCGAATACTGGCACTTTATGGACCCGAGCAGTTACGAGCAGGTGGCGGCAGATGCCCGAGCCGTTGGTGAAAACGCCAAATGGCTAAAAGAGCAAGCGACCTGTATGGTGACCCTGTATAACGGAACGCCGATTTCCATAACACCGCCCAATTTTGTAGTGCAGGAAGTGGTGGAGACCGACCCGGGTTTAAAAGGTGATACCTCGGGAAGTGGAGGCAAGCCGGCGACACTGGAGTCAGGCGCGGTAGTACGAGTTCCTCTATTTGTACAGATTGGTGAGAAAATCAAGGTCGACACCCGAACTGGCGAGTACGCTTCGCGAGCCTGATTATCGGCAATACCCTTACCCAGGAACGCTTCTGAGGAAGCGTTTTTTGTGTCATTCTTATCAACATCGGATGCGCTCGGCATCTGAATTATTGTTTGTAAGAAAAAGTCAGGAAGAAAAAATCAGGACGCCTGTCTATGAATCCAGCTGAATTACGATTATTGCTGCGGGAACGAGCCGCGCTGTTCGAGCAAATACGATCTTTTTTTCGAGCGCGCAAAGTACTGGAAGTGGATACTCATCTACTTGGCTCGCACAGCGTGACCGATGCCTACATGAAAGCTTTCGAAATAATCAGCAAAGATGGGCAGACCCAGGGCTACCTGCAAACTTCGCCCGAATACGCCATGAAAAGACTGCTGGCGCAGGGCTGCGGCGATATATATCAGCTTGGAAAAATGTTTCGTGCCGAAGAGAGCGGACGCCATCACGCGTGTGAATTTACCTTGCTGGAGTGGTACCGGTTGGGGTTTGGGATTTCTCAATTAATGGACGAAGTTCATGCGCTGGTTAGCAGCATTACCGGTATTGTAGAGCGACAGGATTTTTGTTACGCGGAGCTGTTTATCGAACGGTTGGGTTTTTGTCCTTTCGAGATCCCAGATGATGATTTATCCGCTTTTGCCCGGGCAAAACTCGGTGATATTCCAGTGCATTTGCTCAGAGATAACTACCTGACAATGTTATTCAGCGAGTTGATCGAACCAACTTTTGCAAAGGATCATCTAACATTTGTGTACCATTATCCTGAGTCACAGGCCGCACTGGCAAAAGTAGTAAGGCGGGGCGGACACACCGTGGCCGAGCGATTTGAAGCCTATCTGGGCGGGGTGGAGCTGGCAAACGGGTTTGACGAGCTGACCGATGCAAAGTTACAACAACAGCGTTTTGAGCAGGATAATCAGATCCGGAGCCAACTGGGTTTGCCTCAAATGGAGATTGACCAGCGCCTCATCGATGCGCTGGAGCAGGGTTTGCCCGATTGCTCGGGTGTTGCGCTGGGTGTCGACCGGCTTCTGATGGTCAAGTTAGACAAACCGCGATTAGCCGATGTTATCCCGCTATCTGATTAACTGTTGGAGTTTTAGATCCTGCTTTTCGCGAGAGTCCGATTAACCCAGTCGGGTAACCATTTTCTGGCCGAGTCGAACATCGGCACCGGCTGCCACTGCCGCGTCCCACTGCCAGTGGGCTTTTTCCATCAATAGAATCACGGTGGAGCCGAGCTTAAACCTTCCCATTTCCTCGCCCTTTTTCAGCTCAACCGGCGAATCAGCATAATCCCAGGCTTTTACGGTTTTTCGACTGGGCGGCGTAATATTACCTGCCCAGACGGTTTCGACGCTTCCAACAATGGTCGCGCCGACCTTAATAAGTGCCATTTTGCCAAACTTGGTATTGAAATAGCTGATAACGCGTTCATTGCGTGCAAATAGCCGCGGGACGTTATTGGCGGTCAGTGGATTGACCGAAAATAGTTTGCCTGGAACGTGTGTCATTTGTGTCAGGCTGCCATCGCACGGCATATGAATGCGGTGATAGTCCTTAGGCGCAAGGTAGATGGTACAAAATTCGCCGTTTTCGAAGTGTTTTGCTAGCGCCTTGTCGCCACCTAGTAGTTCCAGAACCGAATAATCATGTTTTTTGGCCTGAATAATTCGCTCATTCTCAATCAGACCAAACTGGCTAAAAGCACCGTCTACCGGTGAACAAAAGCTTTGTTCGTTCTGATCAATCGGTCGGCTGGCCGGGTCAATGGCGCGCGTAAAAAAGTCATTAAAGCAGGCATAGTTTGTCAATTCCGGCTCGATCGCGTTCGACATATCGATGGCGTAGGCTTTGGCAAATTGTTTTATGAACAGATTTTTAAGCCATGGTGTCTTTATATCGGCCAGTTTTCCAGCTGCAATTGATAGTCCGTGTTGTGGGATCAGGTACTGAAAAATGACTTTAAGCTGTTCGGTAAATGACATAGAGGAATCGGTGTCTGGAGGTTAAGATGGCGGCATTTTAACCAGATTAGTATTAAATGTCAGGTTTTAAGCACATTAGTGGATCTTTAACTATAGTTATACGGGGTGCTTAAACTCAAAGTTGGCCATGAGGTAGTAGAAAACAAGATGAGTGTATTAATCGGGGTAATCGTTGTTATTGCCGCTGTATTGGGGGGATTTGTACTATCCAATGGCGAATTAATCGCGCTTTGGCAGCCATTTGAGCTGTTGATAATTGCCGGTGCGGCCATCGGCGCTTTTGTTATTTCCAACCCCTCAAAAGTTACCCTGGATACCCTGAAGCATCTGCCAAAGTTGCTATTGTCAAACAAGTACACAAAAGTGTTTTATCTGGAATTACTGTCTTTGCTGTTTCAACTATTTAACGTGATCCGGCGCGAGGGCCTGATCGCTATCGAGCGTCATATTGAAGATCCCGAAGCGAGCGAGGTATTTAGCCGCTTCCCGATGATCGCAGAAGATCGCGCTGCAATGGCATTCATCTGCGACTACCTGAGGTTGATGGTGATTGGCGATATGACTTCTTATGAACTGGAAAACCTGATGGACGTTGAACTGGAAACCCATCATCACGAGAAATCAGCGCCTTCCCACGCGCTGAGTAAAGTGGCTGACGCGCTACCCGGTTTCGGTATAGTCGCTGCGGTGTTGGGCATTGTTATTACCATGCAATCTCTGGGCGGACCGCCAGAAGTGATCGGTGTGCACGTGGCTGCGGCGCTGGTGGGAACTTTTCTGGGGATTCTGCTGGCCTACGGATTTGTTTCGCCGCTGGCCAACGCGCTTGAATATCAGGTGGGCGACGATGCTAAATTTTACGAATGTATGAAAGTCTGCATTCTGGCAACGGTTAATGGTATGCCGCCGCAAATCGCGGTAGAGTTTGGGCGCAAGGTGCTTTATTCTGAAGTGCGTCCTGATTTTTATGAGTTGGAGGAATGCGTCCGCGGACTCAAGTAGAGCTCGCCTGTGACATTGAGCCAGATAAAATGACTGAAGACGTTCAATCCGTAAAACCCATTATTATCAAGCGCGTCAGAAAAAAAGCGCATGATTTTCACGGCGGAAGCTGGAAAGTCGCATTTGCCGACTTTGCTACCGCTATGATGGCTTTTTTTCTGCTACTTTGGCTAGTCGGCAATACCAGCCAGGATCAGAAAAAAGCGATCTCCGGTTACTTTAACGACCCTTCCGGTTTTCAGGAAAAAACCGGTTCAAGTCCTTCGGTTATTGGGGAAGGCGGCGCTAACGTAGGCGTGATTGAGCTGGCCGATGTTCAGCCAGAAACGAAGGAAGTGGAAGCGGAGATTGACGAAGACGAGCTGGCCAAGTTGGCGGAAGCAAAGGAAATCGTAAAACTTAACCAGCTGAAACAGGAGCTGGAATCGCTCGCTCAGGAAAACCCCATATTTAGCCAGTACAAGGATCAGATTATTATCGATATTACGCCAGCAGGGTTGAGAATACAGATTGTTGATAAAGATAAGCGTCCGATGTTTGATAGCGGTGCGGCTGATTTAAAGGGCTATTCAGAAGTTATTTTACGCAATTTAAGCCAGGTACTTACCCATGTGCCCAACAAGCTGAGTATCACCGGCCACACCGACGCGATACCGTATCTGGAAAGAGAAAATTACGGTAACTGGGAGTTGTCGACAGACCGTGCCAACGCAGCTCGACGCGCACTGGTTCGCGGTGGAGTAAAGCAGGAAAAAGTTGCCAGAGTTGAAGGCTTTGCCTCTTCGATTTTGTTCGATAAAGAGAATCCGCATAATCCGATTAATCGCCGGATAGCGATTATTGTATTAAAACAAAGCGCAGCGGAAGACATAGAAAATCAAGTGCTGGGGTTGGACTAGTTCGAGAAGCCTGATGACAAAAACAAAAGTAAACAATCAAAAACAGAATAATCGTCCTGCGGTTGAGTCGGCTCTATTTCAAATAACCGAATGCGCGGTGACCAGCAGCAGTATCAAAGAATACGCCAAAGAATTACACAATATCATCCGGCAGCTGATGTACGCAGAAAACTTTTTTGTCGCGCTTTACGAGCAGGATAAGAGCCTGGTTAATTTTGTTTATATCGCGGACGAGTATGATAAGAAAATTCAGAAAACCGTACTTAAACTCAGCGCACAAGACCTCAGAAGAACGCTGACCGGTTACATGTTACGCAGTGGTCAAATGCTGCACTTGAAATCTAAAGATGTAGAATTACTGGTTGAGAAAAATATCGTTGATTCTGTTGGTAAAGACAGCAGCGATTGGTTCGGTGTACCGCTAAAATATAATGATGAAATTTTGGGCGGGCTGGTTATTCAAAGTTATGATGATAACAAGCACTACAATCGTCAGGACGAGGAATTGCTGCAGTTTGTCGCGAGGCAAATTGCGCTGGTATTCAAAAGTAAACAATCCGAAATGTCGTTGATAGACGCTAATGCAATTTTGGAAAAAAGGGTTAAGGAAAGAACAAAAGACCTTAACCGAATCAATCGTGAGTTAGCTTCTGAAGTCCAGGAGAGGAAAAGAAGCGAAGAGATTCAATCGGCACTTTACCAAATCACGGACCTGGTCAGCACCTCAACTTCGCTGGATGACTTTTATAAAAGTGTTCATCGCATTATCAAAAAACTGATGTCGGCGGAAAATGAATATATCGCGCTGTTATCGGAAGATCAGAAGTATATTGACTTCCCCTATTTTATCGATCAGCTGGACCCGTCCCCCGTCAGAAGAAAGCTCGATTTTGGTAAGGCTCAGCTGGGTAACACTGAAAATATTCTAAAAAATGGTGAACCCATTCTGCTCACTCGTAGTAAGGAAGATCAAACGCCGAGTGTTGGCTCTCACTGCGTTTCTTACCTGGGCGTGCCGCTAAAAGACGGCGACTATACTTTTGGGATTTTAGCCGTCCAAAGTTATCAGGAAGACGTGGTTTATGATAACAAAAATCGCGACGTACTCCTGACGATTGGCCGGCAGGTAGCGACCGCTATTTTGCGAAAAAAAGACGCCGACTCATTACGTTTGGCGCATGAGAATTTGGAGCGTCGGGTAAAAGAAAGAACTTATGAATTAGAGGAAACCATCGAGAAAAGAAAACTGGTGGAACAAAGGCTGGCGCACGAATCACTGCATGATACTTTAACTGGATTGCCCAACCGGCTGCAACTGTCGAACGCGCTGAATCAGTTGCTCGACGTTTCCAAGGGACGCAGAGAAAAAACGCTGGCGCTGCTGTTTCTTGACCTCGACCGATTCAAGGTGATTAATGACAGCCTGGGCCACCATGTTGGCGATCTTTTTTTAATCGAAGTGGGCAAACGGCTCAAACGATGCGTTCGTACCGATGATTTGGTCGCGCGTCTTGGCGGCGATGAATTTTGTATTTTAATGCCCAACATTCCCAAAGATACCGTCGCGTTACAGTTGTGTAATCGAATCTTGGTCGAGCTGGCAAAGCCGGTGGAAGTGGCTAGTCACTCGCTAATGACCAGCGCCAGTATCGGTGTTCGACTGGCCACCAGCCACGAAGCGTCGGCAGAGCCCATTATGAGCGATGCCGATGCTGCGATGTATCAGGCCAAGCATCAGGGCAAAAACCGGTTTTGTTTTTTTGATTCAGACATTAAAAAGCTGGTGACTAACCGTATGACCATGGAGCAGGAATTACGCGAGGTGGTGGAGGAAGACGGATTATTTTTAGAGTATCAGCCGCTGGTCAATATAAAAAGTGGTGAGGTCGTCGGTTTTGAAGCGCTGGTGCGCTGGGATCATCCGCAAAAAGGACCTGTCAGTCCGGCTGAGTTTATACCGGTAGCGGAAGAAACCGGCATGATAGTCGAGATTGGCGAAGTTGTGGTTGAAATGGCCACGAGCGCTTTGGCGGAGTTTAAGAAACATAAACACCTCGCGGATTTATATATTAACGTCAATGTCTCCTCAGTTCAGATCCTTGCACGCACCCTGGATGAATTTATCAGGCGTAAACTCGCCTCGCATAAGATTTCGCCTGATAAGCTCAATGTCGAAATTACTGAAAGTATTCTGATTGAAGATTACAAGACCGCGCTGGGATTTGTGCGCGAGCTTAAATCCATGGGAATAAAAATTTACCTGGATGATTTTGGAACCGGTTTTTCCTCTCTTAGTTACCTGCATAAATTCCCGTTTGACGCGATCAAACTTGACCGTTCTTTTATTACCGCACTCGGTGAGAGCGAAAGCAATCAGGCGATTGTCGAGTCGATCGCTTTACTGGCGCATAACCTGGGTATTCACATTGTCGCCGAAGGTATTGAAGACAAAGCGCAGCTCGATTGCATCCGTAATATGGACTACACGGTTGCTCAGGGGTATTATTTTTCCAAGCCGATGAAATTCGAGAAAATCAGTGAGTTTATCAAGGCGCATACAGCAGAAAAGCATTCTTAAATAACTTAGTCTTCGGGCTGGCTGACTATCTTGCAGTAGTTTCGCCAGCGCGCTTTGGATATTTTGCTTGCCTCGACCGCCTCGATTATCCGACAACCCGGTTCGTTCAAGTGCTTGCAGTCTCGAAATCGACAGCTGCCGATATAGTCCTGAAACTCAACAAAACCCTGCGCGATAGTCTGAGTATCCATGTGCCACAGCCCAAATTCTCTGATCCCGGGTGAATCGATAATAAACCCATCGCTGTCGTCAAACAGGAATAGTTGCGAAGCGGTGGTGGTGTGCTGCCCCAGCCGGGAATTTTCCGAAATTTGATTGACCCGACTGAGCTGCTCTGGAAATAGCTGGTTAATAATGGACGATTTACCGACGCCTGATTGACCGACCAGAATGCTGCGTTGTGCTTGAGCCTGAAGTTGCAATTGGGCCACGCCTTCTGCGGTTAGCGCACTCAGCCGGATGATCGGATAGTCGAGCTGACTATATTGCGCCAACTGCGATTCGATTTGTTGCGTTTTGATTTCATCGACTAAGTCCCATTTGTTGGCGATAATAATGACGTCAATATTGGCATCATTAATCGCGACCAGATAGCGGTCGAGTACAACGGAAGAAAAATCGGGTAACGGCGCGACTACAACAAACACCTGGCTGATATTGGCCACTACAGGCTTCAATCCCTGGTGGGCTGACGGTCGGCACAGCTCGCTGGTGCGTTTTTCAATCGCTTCAACTATGCCCTGATCATTGCTCGCCAGTCTAAAAATAACATTGTCGCCCGGTACTGGCGCGCCCAGATTCTGGCGGAGATAGCAACGGTGTTTTTGTCTGGTCTGCAAGTCAAGTACGTCTGCCTGCTCACCAAACCGGCTGATCAGCAAGCCGGTGGTCGGTGGCGATAAATCGTTTAGTTGAGGAACCGAGGGTTTGTTTTTCAGGCGCTGGTTTTGCTTGTGCGCGATCTGGCGTTTTTGCTTTTGGGTTAATTTGTCACGTTTAGCCAAATAATTTCTCACAAGCCGAATAAATGATCAATCTGTCGCCAAAACCTGTTTTAAGATTTGGTCTAGGCGGTATTATATACTATCTTGTTTGAATAGGGGCTGGGCCCGTTTGAATAATGCCCGGGCTAGCCAGAATGATAATCTGGCACGCCAGCTCAACGACCGGAAATCGCACCGCGACAACAGGGCGATAACGGATACAAATAAAATACTGGATAAGATTCTGGAGAAGGTGTGTGACAAAGGCGAGCAATTTAATCTGGATTGATTTGGAAATGACCGGGCTAGACCCCGACAAGGAGCGCATTATTGAAATAGCGACTATCGTTACCGACAAGGATCTGAATATTCTTGCAGAAGGTCCGATGATGGCGATTCATCAGCCTGATGCGTTGCTAGACGCCATGGACCAATGGTGCGTTACCCATCACGGACAGTCAGGCTTGACTCAGCGGGTGCGTGAAAGCGGCGAGAGCGAAGCCAGCGCCGAAGCTGCGACTTTGCAGTTCCTGCGCGAATGGGTCGAGCCGGGTAAATCGCCTATGTGTGGTAACAGCATCGGTCAGGATCGCCGGTTTTTGGTGCGATATATGCCCGAGCTGAACGACTATTTTCATTACCGCAACCTCGATGTCAGCAGTCTTAAAGAGTTGGCGGTGCGCTGGAAGCCACAAATCCTTGCCGGATTTAGCAAGCAAAACAAGCATCTGGCTCTGGACGATATTAAGGAGTCAATAGAAGAGTTGGTTTACTACCGTGAACATTTTATTAATCTGGAATAAAGGGCGCAATTCCCGGCATACTCCAGCTGAATAGCGAGCAGGGAAATGAATCATCTTAGCTTCAAATCGTCGTTCAATTTGTACCGCGCAAGCCAGATCAGGCAGGTTGAGCTGAGATTTGCCAAAAACAACCCTCAAGGCACTTATCCGCTGATGCAGGCCGCCGGAAAAGCGGCTTTCCAGCAATTGCAGTCGGTTTGGCCCGACGCCAGGAAGATTCTGGTATTAACCGGCAAGGGTAACAATGGAGGGGACGGCTACCTGCTTGCGCGTTTGGCGAGTGAGCAGGGGTTAAAAGTGACTTTATGCCCGTTCTTTAGCGCTGATCAAATTCAGGGCGACGCTATTCTTGCGCTGAACAGTCTGGCAGCGAACAGCGTGCAAATGGTCAGCTGGGATAAGCTAAAGCACAAAGGTGAGTCGACCGCGAATCTGAAGCAATACGACCTTATTGTCGACGCAATGCTCGGAACTGGCATTCAAGGCGCGGTCAGAGAGCCGTTTGTGGAAGCCATCGCGGCGGTTAACTGCAGTGGTGTACCCGTCCTGGCGATTGACGTGCCCTCCGGATTAAATGCCGATAGCGGCCACCGGTTTAATCAGGCGGTTAAAGCGAACGCCACCATCACTTTTGTCGCCCACAAGCGCGGTCTGTTCACCGCAGAAGCAGTCGATCACATCGGACAACTTCAACTGGCCACGCTGGATATCCCGCCAGAATGTTTCACCGCGAACGCTGATGAGCCCACAGTTGTAGCGCAAAACTGGCATAGTCTGAAAGGAAAGCTACAACCAAGAAAATCGAGTGCGCATAAAGGCAGCTTCGGCCGTTGCCACCTGATTGGCGGGGCGCGCGGAATGCTGGGCGCTGCTGTGCTGGCGGCAACCGCCGCGGCCCGAAGTGGAAGCGGATTAACCGCGGCATCAGTCGAAAAGGGCGCGAGTAGTCTGGTTAATCGCTGTCCGGAGGTGATGGCGCTGTCGGTTGGCGTAGACGATATCGAGGTGCAGATGGAAAAGCTGGAAAATGCAAGCACGCTGATCGTCGGGCCGGGGCTGGGGCGCTCTGAATGGGCGCAAAGCTGGATGCAAAAACTCAACGGTAACCCATTATTACGCAAAAAATATCAGGTATGGGACGCCGACGCCCTTTTCTGGTTGGCCAATAACGCTGATTTTGATGCGGTTGATTTCAAAGGCAGTCGGATTCTGACTCCACATCCGGGCGAAGCGGCTCGATTGTTAGGGATCTCCGTTGAGGAAGTCGCGCAGGATCGGTTTGCAGCGAGCGAAGCGATCGTCCGTCGCTACGGCGGCGTTTGCGTATTGAAAGGCGCAGGCACTATCGTCAGCCAAATTGACAGGACTCACGCGAGCGAGCCTATCGTCCATAGCGTTTGTTGCGTTGGCAATCCGGCAATGGCATCCGGCGGAATGGGCGATGTGCTCGCCGGGATCATCGGCGCACTGCTGGCGCAGGGGTTCGAGCCGTATGCAGCCGCCACGCTGGGGGTCTGTATCCATGGTGAAGCCGGCGACCGGGCAGCAGCAAAGTTAACGCAACATCGAGGTATGCTGGCGAGTGACCTATTCAGTTTTTTGCCGGCGCTACTCAATCCCTGAATGGATCTCAGCTGGCGCCAAAAAATTCCCGTTGATTGCAGATAAAGCGGATCGCCGCGCGACTGGCAGGTTTTATGCGGCTAATGCTAAAATCTGCACTATCTTCGATAGGGATCACACCAACTGGCTCTGAGCAAATGGATTAAAATCTGTTGGCTAAGAAAACCTGAAGCCGAAATTTGGGCAGCCCCGACTTAAACAGGCAGTAATTTTGCGACTCACCGAACATCTGGCCAACGAAACAGCAACCGTCGAATTTGCCAAGAGGCTGGCCGCCCACTTGCCTGATAAGGCGCTGATTTTTCTCAACGGCCCACTGGGCGCTGGCAAGACGACTTTTGTGCGCGGCATTTTGCGTCAGTCCGGACATCAGGGGAGCACCAAGAGTCCTACCTATACTCTGGTGGAACCTTATCAGCTGCCCCAAAAAAAGTTTTATCACTTCGACCTCTATCGCCTCGGCGAGCCTGAGGAATTAGAATATATCGGTATACGGGACTATCTGGACGAGTCTGCTGTTTGCCTGATTGAGTGGCCCGCGCGTGGCGAAGGCTTTTTGCCACAACCCGATCTGGTGATTAATTTGAGCTATGAAGGCTCTGCCAGAAGTATTACACTGGAGCCCTCAAACGCTGACTGGGTCAGGGCTATGTTGAATTCTCTGAGTCACAGTAAGCCCGTTCGAAGTGAACCAGGCATTGGCGCAGAGAGCAAAAATAACGAACCGGATTATTCGCAGTAACCAGAATCTTTTAAGGTAGAAGTAATAAAGGTGTCGATTTGTTGAGATTGGTGAGTAAATTTACAGTTGTGTTGTTAATCAACCTGGCCTGGTCGCAACTAGCCACCGCCAGTCAGGTTAGCGGCGTTCGATTTTGGCAGGATCCTGAAAAGACCCGTCTGGTTTTTGACGTAAGCGACGCGGTTGATTACCAGTTATTTACCCTGAAAAATCCTCATCGGCTGGTGGTCGACATCAAAAACGCCGAACTGTTGGCCAAGTTATCCGAAATAGAGGCGCCTGACCAGCTGGTTAGCCAGATTCGCGCCAGCAAGAAAACCGATAAGCTTCGCCTGGTGCTGGACCTTAAAAAAAGCGTCTCCACCAAACATTTCTTACTCAAGCCGTTTCAAAATTATGGTCACCGGCTGGTAGTAGACCTGCGTGACAAAGACGCCAAAAAAACCGTGGTTAAAACCGTTACTTCGGCGCAGAGTAAAGAAAAACGGGATATTGTCATTGCCATCGACGCAGGGCACGGCGGCGAAGATCCGGGAGCTTCCGGAACGAATAAAACGCGCGAAAAAGCCATTACCCTGGCCGTGGCCAAGCGGCTTTCCAAAGCAATAAACCGGGAAAAGGGCATGAAAGCCGTGTTAACCCGCAGCGGCGATTACTACGTGAGCCTGAGAAAACGCACGGACATAGCGCGCAAAAATAAAGCTGACTTATTTATCTCTCTGCACGCCGATGCCTTTACCGATAAGCGTGTTAAAGGCGCGTCGGTGTGGGTACTTTCTCCCAAAGGCGCCAGTTCAGAGATGGGACGCTGGCTGGAGCAACGTGAGAAAAGTTCTGACCTGGCCGGTGGCGTAGAAATAGCCAACAAAGACCCGCTGGTGGCGCAGGTGCTGCTGGATTTGTCCATGCACTATTCTGTCGGCGCCAGCATTAACGCGGCTAAAGCGGTGTATCAGGCGATGCGTTCGACGTTACCTAAAATGCACAAAAAGTCGGTCCAGAAGGCCTCGTTTGTAGTGCTGAAAATGCCGGATATTCCTGCCATGCTGGTGGAAATGGCGTTTATTTCCAACCCAACAGAAGAAAAACAGCTGAAAACTTCAAAACAGCAGGAAAAAATCTCGCGCGCGGTGCTGTCGGGAATCAAATCCTTTTTTAACGCCAACCCACCTGATGGGACACTTTATGCGTCGCTAGCCAAATCCCGCTCTCACAAAGTCAAATCGGGCGATACGCTATCGGCAATCGCACAATCGTATGGCGTGTCCACCAATCGCCTGAAATCGCACAACAACCTGAAATCCAGCATGCTTCGGGTCGGCCAGACTATCTTAATCCCCGGAGTTTAGGCTTTGACGACAAAGTCTTCTGCCCGCATTAAATTACTCGATCAGCGCCTGGCAAATCAGATTGCCGCCGGCGAAGTGGTCGAGCGTCCGGCTTCGGTGGTCAAAGAGCTGATTGAAAACAGCATCGACGCCGGCGCTTCCCGTATCGAAGTGAGTATCGAACGCGGCGGCACTCGCTCCATTCAGATCAGCGACGATGGACGCGGCATTGCCAAAGATGACCTGGCGCTGGCGTTAACCCGGCACGCCACCAGTAAAATACACACCAGCGAAGACCTCGCCGCGATCCGCTCGCTCGGATTTCGTGGCGAGGCGCTGGCGAGTATCAGCGCAGTTTCACGCTTGTCTTTGACCTCGCGTCCGCATGATTGCCAGACGGCGTGGCAGGCAAGCGCGCAGGGGCGAGACATGGCGGTTCAAATTCAACCCGCGGCGGCGGCGGCAGGCACCCGTATCAACGTAAGCGACCTGTTTTTTAACACGCCCGCGAGACAGAAGTTTCTGCGCACCGAAAAAACCGAATTTGCCCACGTTGAAACCGTATTTAAACGACTGGCGCTGGCCAATTTTTCTACTGCGTTTGTATTAAAACACAACCACAAAGTCGTCAAACGCGTTCCCGCTTGCGCCGATGAAAGCCAGCATTTCCAGCGCATCGCGGCAATTTGCGGCAGGCCATTTATTGACAATTGCGTTACTTTTTCCTGCCAGCACGAATTAATTCAATTGCAAGGCTGGCTCGGTCTGCCCCATTTTCACCGCAGCGAGTCGGACCTCCAATACGTGTTTATCAATTCCAGACCGGTAAAAGACAAAACGCTCAATCACGCGATCAGGCAATCATACGAGGGCTTATTACCACCCGGTCGAGTCGCGACCTACGTGATTTTTTTAACGCTGGACCCGGCTCAGGTCGACGTTAATGTCCACCCGACCAAACATGAAGTGCGCTTCGGGCAACAGCGGCTGGTGCACGACCTTCTGGCGCGAAGTATTGGTGAAGCGCTGGCTGATAGTGGCCGGCTCGTGCCGCAGATAGACGAGCCGCATCCCGTGATTAGCGCTGACGAAGTTCCCGGCGCTCACGACGACAGCCAAAATCTCTGGCAGGTTCAACAAGGCCGAACAGTCGCCGAGTCCACTCGCCACGCTTATGCGTTCGAGGGGCAGGCCAATAGTCGGGCAAATCCAGCGCCAAGGGGTGATCGGGAAAATGGTTACGCCGAGATAGCGCAAGCGGGAGCCGAGTCGTCTGAAATAAAAAACGCAGGAACAAGTACCGCTGCATCAGAGACCGTCGGGCACGAAGCAGACACAATCAACCGAGTTCAAGCGCGGCTAAGGACACCAGCGTATTTGAGCGATTTACAATTGCCACCATTAATCCGTTACGACCAGTCTTTATGGCTGAGTGAGCTTGAAGGTCAGGCCGTGGTCGTGCACGGCGCTAGACTGTTGGCGCATTTTGTCGATCAGATGCTTTGTGGCGAAATTATCGCCGATTCAATCCCGTTATTATTCCCGCGAGATCTGGCGTTGGCGCCGGAGAAACTGGAAGACGTTCAAACCTTTGAACGCCTCGGTCATCTGGGTTTTGTGGTGGAGCCCGCCAGTGACAACCGGCTTTCAATCAGAAAAACGCCACTGTGGTTAAGTTCCGTTGGTAGCGAGCACATTTTTAAGTTATTGCCGCAGTGGCTGGAGGAATCAGACGAGAGCATGATGCAGCTTATCGGCGTGCAACTTGGAAATAACTCTGCGTCGCTGGCCAGCTACATTCTGGCGCAGCTGTCTTACTCTGCGCTGCCAGAAAAGATTTGTCGAGCGCTTCCGCAACAATTGCTGGAGGGAGTGTTCGATGACTCCTGAATATCCCCAAGGCGCTGTTTCAGAAATATCCCACCCTGATTTGCCGGTGATCTTCCTGATGGGGCCAACGGCCAGCGGTAAAACCGCACTGGCGATCGAGTTGGTTCAGAGCGGCGGGTATGAAATTATCAGCGTCGATTCTGCCATGGTCTACCAACAACTGGATATCGGTAGCGCCAAGCCAAGCGATCAGGAAATATTGTTGGCGCCACACCATTTGATCGATTTTATCGACCCAAAGGAAGCCTATTCGGCAGCCGATTTTTGCCGCGACGCCAGGGAGCTAATCAACCAGATCCATGAGCGCGGTAAAACGCCGTTATTGGTTGGCGGCACTATGCTCTATTTTAAAGCGCTTAAACAGGGGTTGGCAGATTTGCCCGCCGCAGATGAAAAGGTCAGAGCGCGATTGTCGCACCAGCTCAATCAGCAAGGCATTGCCGCTCTACATCAGGAGTTGGCTCAGGTCGACCCACAAACAGCCGAACGCCTTCATACCAACGATACCCAACGAATTTTACGAGCGTTGGAAGTTTTTCTGGTGAGCGGAAAGGCCCTGTCACAGTGGCATGCCGAGCAGACTTTATCGGCGTTACCCAATCCGGTTTTATCGATTGCTCTTGCGCCGGAAGATCGCAGCCAACTGCACAAAAAGATTGAAGCGCGATTTGACTCGATGATAAAGCAGGGGTTGCTCGACGAAGTTGCCAGCCTTTATTATCGTGGCGATCTGGATCTGGATTGTCCCGCAATGAAATCCGTCGGTTACCGCCAGATCTGGCAATACCTGGCGGGTGAGCTGAAACTGAGCGAAGCGATAGAGCGCGCAGTGATAGCGACTCGTCAACTGGCTAAAAGGCAATACACCTGGTTGCGTAGCTGGCCTGAAGTCGAGTGGTTCGACCCGCAACAGCCTCTACAATTAAAGGCAGTGACTCAACGGATTGCTGAATTTGTGAATGCACACTCTAAGCAAAATTCTGACCAGCAATCAGTAGACAATCTCTGATCACCATTTAGGCATTATCTGTACCCGTTACGGGTTATTAGCTAACGGCCTGTCGTCCTGTTCACGCTATAATAGTGCCCTCAAAAAAATCAAAGGTCAGTCATGCAGCGAGCTCAAAAAATACTGGAAACCACTTTTGGCTATCCGCGGTTTCGACTCAATCAGGCAGATATCGTTGGTTCCTTGCTAAAGGGAGAGGACGTACTGGCTTTGATGCCAACCGGCGGCGGCAAGTCTCTTTGCTACCAGGTACCTGCGCTGGTACTCGAAGGGGTGTGCGTGGTGATTTCTCCGCTGGTGGCGTTAATGCAGGATCAGGTTGACGCGCTTAACCAGCTGGGAATAAAGGCCGCATTTCTCAACTCCAGTTTGAGCGTGCCGCAGGCCAGGCAAACCGAGCAGGCGCTGCTGCGGGGCGAGTTAAAGTTGCTTTACGTGGCACCGGAAAGACTGGTTACCGAGCGGTGTTTAAGCTTGCTCGCTCAGGTTAAGGTTAATCTGTTTGCCATTGACGAGGCGCATTGTGTTTCCCAGTGGGGACACGATTTCAGGCCGGAGTACCAGCGTCTGAGCATTTTGGCGGAGCAATTTCCTCACTCGCCGCGAATTGCCCTGACCGCCACCGCCGACGAAGCGACCCGCAAAGAAATTATCAGCCACTTGCGGCTGGAAAATGCCGCCCGTTACATCAATAGTTTTGACCGGCCAAATATACGTTATGCAATTAATGAAAGCGGTAGTAACCGTGATGCCTTATGGCGGTTTATCCAGCAAAACCATACCAATGACGCCGGTATTGTGTATTGTCTTTCACGTAAAAAAGTCGAAGCCACAGCACAGTGGCTGACTAAACAGGGACGAGTCGCGCTGCCTTATCACGCCGGAATGGACAGTCAGCAACGATTGCAGAATCAACAGCGGTTTCTGCGTGACTCCGGCGTTATTATTGTTGCGACTATCGCTTTTGGCATGGGGATCGATAAGCCAGATGTGCGATTCGTCGCGCACCTGAGTTTACCTAAGAGCATGGAAGCCTATTATCAGGAAACCGGGCGCGCCGGACGAGACGGTTTACCCGCGTCGGCCTGGATGGCCTACGGTCTGCAAGATGTGATTACGCTGCGCCAAATGATGCAACAAAGTGAGGCCAGCGAGCAGTACAAACAGATTTCACAGCAAAAGCTGGAGGCCATGCTGGGGTTGTGCGAGTTAATCAGCTGCCGCCGTCAGACGTTGTTGTCGTATTTTGGCGAAGACCTTAAAGAGCCGTGCGGTAATTGTGATAACTGTCTGTCGCCGCCACAAACCTTTGACGCCACCGAAGCGGCTCAAAAAGCCTTATCCTGCGTCTACCGGAGTGGCCAGCAATTTGGTGTTGTTTATCTGATCGATATTCTGCTCGGTAAGGACAGCGAGAAAATTCAAAAGAACCAGCACCACCGGTTATCAACTTTTGCTATCGGCCAGGATTTGTCTATCGCCGAATGGCGCAGTCTTTTTCGTCAGTTGATCGCACAGGGACTGTTGTTTGTCGACTCGGAACGTTTTGGTGCCATCCGGCTAACGGAGAAAAGTCGTTCGCTGCTCAAGGGCGAGGTAAAGTTGCTGGCGAGAAAACAAACCCGCCCAGCCGCGACCGCAAAATCAGGGCGAAAATCGAACAGCCCGCTTGCTTCAATCCACCAACCGCTGATGCAGGCCCTTAAACAATTGAGAAAATCCCTCGCCGATGAGCAGGGTCTGCCGCCTTATGTGGTATTCCACGATGCGACCTTGATGCAAATGGCCGAGCAACGTCCCCAGAGTCTGCAACAGATGCAATTTATCAGCGGTGTGGGAGAGCGCAAACTGGCGCAATATGGTCGAGCGTTTCTTGACGTCGTCACAGCTCATCCGCTACCGAACACTGTTAGCAGCGAGTATAGCGACGAGGTTAACCAAATGTTGATCGGGTTGGCACAAGGAGAAGATCTGGACGCCATCGCGCAGCAGCAGAAAGTGGCTATGGATGTTATCTATCAACAACTTGCCAGTGTAGCCGCATCTAACGAGCTGGATTTGCTGCAGTTATTGCCGATTAGTACGGATGATTTTCAATTGATCCAGCAGGCTTTGACGACCTGTAATGATGAGCCTGGTGGACGCGTGAGGGCTGCCTGTAAACTGCTGGATGAGCAATTTAGCAAAGCGCTGATCCAGTGTGTTGCCGCTGCCAACGTTCCCTAAATGCCAGCGGTTTTATAGCGACATCAGTGGGCGTTTAGATATTTTTCGTAATGGAATCTATTAATCTAATAAGTGCTTAATCCCAATCTTAAACTGGCGGTCGCGGTATCATTAATTGCTGATCAGCAAAAAAAGTGACCGAGATCATAAATTAAAGGTCGAAGGGTTGAACTTCTCAGGCCGAGCCCACACTAAGGGGTTACAGAGAGCGCGGGCTGCTGATGGCTATTAATTATTTAGCAGAAGCCGCCCATCGGTGCTAGTATTATCAATGCAGCCATAGGCTTTTTCTGTATGTTACACGGACAGTTTTTGTCAAGTATTGCTATCAGTCTGCAGGCTTTACAAGAACAATAATAAATCGAGACTCAGTTGAACATTTAGTCTCACACAGATAAAGAAAAAAAGGAGACAGTTATGTCAAAGGGGCAATCATTACAAGACCCTTACTTGAACGCATTGCGTAGAGAACGGGTTCCCGTTTCAATTTTTCTGGTTAACGGAATCAAGCTGCAGGGACAAATCGAGTCTTTCGACCAATTTGTCGTATTGCTCAAAAATACCGTCAGCCAAATGGTTTACAAACATGCAATTTCGACTGTAGTGCCAGCCAGGAATGTTAAACTACCGCACGCCAATGACGGCGATTCAGATGTTGAGTCGGTTGGTGACAACGCAGGTAATTATTAGTCGAGCTGACGGACATACCTGTGAAACCGCCCTCGTGCGGAGCCCCGGTAACAATTGACCGCTCATGCTACGCTACGGAAAGCATTGCTAGATAGTTAAATTATTGGAAGGTGCCAGCTAGAATTAAACTTGCTGGCGCTTTGCTTTTTGCTCATTCCCTAAATAGAGATCATCTTTTGTTTGAACGACACGCCGGTGGCGAAAAAGCCATACTGGTTCACATCGAATTTCCTGACGCGCACAACAAAGAAGACAAGGACGAATTTGTCGATCTGGTGATTTCCGCCGGATTGTCAATCAAGGAGATCGTCGGCGGGTCGCGCACTTCACCCGACCCGCGCTACTTTATCGGTACCGGTAAGGCCGACGAAATCCGTCAACTGGTGGCGGACAAGGAAGCGGACGCAGTGATCTTTAATCATCGCCTGTCGCCTGCTCAGCAGAGAAATCTGGAAGGGCTGGTCGAATGCCGGGTAATAGACCGCACCGGGCTAATTCTGGATATTTTCGCGCAGCGGGCACAAACTCACGAAGGCAAGTTGCAGGTTGAGCTGGCACAGCTCAACTATCTGTCGACGCGACTGGTTAGAGGCTGGACTCATCTGGAACGACAAAAAGGCGGGATCGGATTGCGAGGTCCGGGCGAAACACAGCTTGAAACGGACCGTCGACTGCTGAGAGAGCGGATTAAGACTATCGGCAAGCGGCTGCAAAAAGTTGAGAAACAACGCGAGCAAAGCCGTCGTTCGCGCAAACGCGGTAGTTTGCCGACAGTTGCGCTGGTAGGTTATACCAACGCCGGAAAATCAACCTTGTTCAACCGTTTAAGTCAGTCCAAAGTGTACGCCGCCGACCAGCTTTTCGCGACCCTGGACCCGACCCATCGAAAAATTCAGCTGGTGCCGGGGCAGGAAGTCATTTTGTCAGATACGGTGGGTTTTATTCGTCACCTGCCGCACGATTTGGTCGCGGCGTTTAAAGCTACATTGCAGGAAAGTCGCCAGGCAGACATTTTGTTACACATCATCGATGCGGCCGACGAGCGAAAAGAAGACAATATCGAGCAGGTGTACCAGGTGCTTGAGTCGATTGGCGCTGCCGATATTAAAACCATTGAAGTCTACAACAAGATTGACCGTCTTCCCCAGGTCGAGGCGAAAGTAGAGCCGGGGATTGATAACGCTCCCGAGCGCGTGTGGTGTTCAGCTAAAGCCGACACAGGCATGAAACTGCTGGCAGAAACCATCAGTCAGCAGCTGGATATTCAGTGGCAGAAATTAAAGTTAAAGTTGCCACCGCAAGCGCTCAATATCCGCAGCGAGCTGTTTGACCTGGAGGTGGTAGAAGATGAGTCGGTGGAAGATGATGGCAGCATTGTGGTGACAATTTGTATCAACAGCGCAGACTGGCGTCGTCTGGTAAGAAAGACCCAGGGCGAGATAGAAGATTGCCGGGTGGAAGACTGACTAGCTCATTTGTTTTACGTTGTTGAACGCGCGAAACGCTCAATAACACAGATTAAAAACGTTTATATTTGCAACCCATCTCAGGGCTACTTAGAATAGCTCTCAGGTAGAAACCACAAGAATTTCATAACGTACTTTTTTTATCCTATTGGAGAACAACATGCCATTGAATAAACCGGTTTATAATAACGGTAACAAAGACCCCTGGGGAAGCCGAAATCGGCAGGACGGCCCGCCTGATCTGGACGAGATCTTTAAAAAAATCGCCGGATTGTTCGGCGGCGGTAAAGGCGGAAGCGGTCAGTCAGGTGGCTCGGGTAAAAGTTTCTTTGCAATTGGTCTGGTCATTCTGGCGCTGGTCTGGGCTGGCAGCGGAATTTATACCATCAACGAAGCCGAAAGGGGCGTAGTGCTGCATTTCGGAAAATATGACCGAACCGTTGGCGCCGGCCTTGGTTGGGTGCCAAGAGGTATTGAGAAGGTGATCAAAGTGAACACCGATAAGATGCGCGAGACCTCGGTGCAGGGCATTATGCTGACCCAGGACATCAATATTGTTGAAGTGGACGTGGGTATTCAGTATCGGGTTGAAAATCCGGAGGATTACCTGTTTAAGCTGGCTAACGTAGAAACGACATTAAGTCAGGCCTCAGAAAGCGCGCTCCGACAGGTCGTCGGTAATTCTCAGGTAGACGCTATTTTGACTACCGACAAAGAACGCATTCAGGACGAGCTGAAAGTTGAAATTGACCAGATCCTGGCAAATTACAATAGCGGTTTGAGTATTCGCACGGTTACTCTGGAGCGTGTACGGCCTCCCGGAGAAGTTAATGACGCTTTTGAGGAAGTCAATAGAGCTGCTCAGGACGCCAAACGAATATTGCAGGACGCTGAAGCTTATCAGAACCAGAAACTACCGCTAGCCGTTGCGGAAGCAGAAAAAGCGCGCCAGCAGGCCAACGCGTTTCGAAATACCATTTTAGCCAAAGCTAACGGTGAGGTTGCCCGCTTTAAGGAACTTTTACCACAATATAAGGCCGCGCCAGAAGTCACCCGCACGCGACTTTACCTGGAAACCGTTGAAGAAGTGATGTCAAACAGTTCCAAGATTATGCTCGATACCGAAGACGGAAATAATATGATCTATCTTCCCCTCGATCAAATTGTAAAAAACAAAGGAGGACAAGCTAATGTCAAATAAAGGCTTATTCTCGCTTATCGTTAGTTTTGCTTTACTGATCATTTTGTCGAAATCGATTTTTATCGTCGAGGAAACAGAAAAAGCGCTGGTGTTGCGTTTCAACAAGGTGCTGCGCGACGCTAATGACACGCCGGTGGTTAATGGTCCTGGGCTGCACTTTAAAGTTCCACTGGCAGATAGTGTGGTATTGCTGGATACGCGCGTTCAGATCATGGACGGCACGCCCGATGTATTCACCACCCAAAATAAAGAATTTCTTGACGTCGACACCTATGTTCAATGGCGGGTCAAGGATTTTGCCAAGTTTTACATTCTGACTTCCGGCAATTTCCGCAAGGCTGAAGGATTTCTGGAAGATTACGTCGACAGTGGATTGCGAAACCAGTTTGGTAAGCGAACGTTGCAACAGGCCATTAGCGGTGAGCGTGAAGAATTGATGGGCGACCTGAAGGTTTTTGTCGATTCCAAAATTCTGGAATACGGTATGGAAGTAGTCGACGTTCGTGTCAAGAAAGTGAACTACACTTCGCGCGTACTGCAAAACGTGTACGAACAAATTAAATCGGAAAGGCGCGCGCAAGCGGTATTAATTCGAAGTGACGGTAGTCAAAAAGGTAATATCTTGCGCGCTGAGACAGACGCAAAGGTACTTACGACTCTGGCAGAAGCTGACGAATACCAACGAACCGTACGCGGTAAAGCCAACGCAGAAGCGGCAAAAATCTACGCCGATACCTACAATAAAGATCCGGAGTTTTACGCGTTTTTAAGAAGTATGGACGCCTACCGAGCTTCATTTAGCAATCAGGATGACTTTATCGTGGTTAAGCCCGACAGCGATTTCTTTAAGTACTATAAAGACGCTAAAGGGAAGCCTCGAAAATAGGCGGTCGTTTTGGTGGAAAATTTCCATAAATAGCGATTTTAAAGTGCAATCAAAGGGTGGTCGGTGACTACCCTTTTTTTTGGGCATAAGTTAATCAATTACGGGTAATGTTATGAAAGATCTGGCTTCGGCAATCGCCATCGCGATTATTTTGGAAGGGATACTGCCATTTGCATCTCCTCAGGGTTGGAAAAAAGCGATCGCGCGCATGTTGCAACTTCCAGACAACCAGCTTCGAATGGTGGGGTTTGGCGTTATGCTGTTTGGACTGTTAATGTTGAGCTGGCTGCGAACGAGCAGTTAAAAAATCAAAAGGCGTGACCACCCAGTAGGTTAATATGGGTTTTAACCCAACAAAATCTAAAATGATTACCCTACACTATGTCCCGCAAACACTTAAGGGATATTTTTATTATCCAATAATTTAGAAAGTGGCAAATAAAGATCCTGATGGTTTCTGTTGAGCTATAGTCAATTCTGGTGTATGGCCGATTCGGTAACCTGTTGTTGATCCGGCTCTACACGTTCGCCATCCTTGAACTTCACTCCCTTAATAACCTCAGCAAGTAATTTGTAACCCCTTAGTC